>Ga0209304_1000098_pt1 | contig 59441 bp, 44 predicted proteins | sample COGITO_mtgs_1004_4_FD_184789 | JGI IMG/M metagenome (GOLD analysis project Ga0209304, IMG submission 184789) | Pelagic marine microbial communities from North Sea - COGITO_mtgs_100423 (SPAdes) (version 2) | ecosystem: Environmental > Aquatic > Marine > Epipelagic ...
TGCCCTCCGCACGCAACACATTGGCCCTGATGGCATGCGCTAGGGGCTGATCGTTGCTGTGATATGGGCTGGCAAGCGTCTGGGCCGCCGCCAACTGACCTTGATTAATCAGCAATTCGACTGCGGCCGCATGCAGCGGCAAGGCGATGTCCGGGCGGGCCTCGGCCTGTTCGATCAACCAGATCGGCAGTGTATCGACCGGCAAGGATTGCGCCTTGGCCGCCACCAAAGACTGCACCAGGCCACTGTTGGTCGGACTGACGCGAATCGCCTCCAGCCAGAGCTCGGCGGCGCGATCCGGTTCACCGTTCTGCTGATGCAGCCTAGCCAGGGCAGATATGACATTGGGATTATTGGGCACCCGTGTGTGCAAGGTCGCCAACAGGGCGATGGCTGAACGACTGTTACCGAGCTGGACATCGGCCACGGCCATCAGCCACAACGCCGAGGGGTCGGTTGCGAACTCGGCGCCGATGCGCTCGCGCACGGTCTGTATTTCGGTGGTCTGTTGTTGCCTAACCAGCAGCGTCAGGTACAGCCCGGTGCTCGACCAGTCTTGGATATTCTCGGCAAAGGCTGTGCGCAGTTGCGCCAGGGCGGGTTCCATGCGTGCCTGGCCGACATAGTATTGCGCCAGCAGTAGATGTAAGCGGGTTTTACTGGGATCCAACCGCAGGGCCTTGCGCAGGGCTTGCACCCCCTGTTGTTCCTGCTGGTTGTTTAAGCAAATCACACCGTATAGGGACAGCAGCCCCAGGTCATCGGGCCGGGCCAGTAGGGCCCGTTGCAAGACCGCCAAGGCTTGGTCGGCTTTGCCCTGCTCGGCCTGAGCCAGTGCGGTCGCCTGAATCAGGGTCACCGGCGCGGTTTCGGCATTGAGGTTGGCCGACAGCAGCGCTTCAGCGCTTGCCAGATCACCCTCTTCGAAGTTAATTAGACCCAATAGCAGGGCGGCCTGCTGGTTATCTGGGAACTGATTGAGAATCTCTGCAAAAGCATCCTTGGCCGTCGCCAAGTCACCGATGCTGGCGGCGGCTAGGGCATCCTTATATTGCTGGCGGGCAAGGAAGGCTTCCGGATTGGCCGTGCGGATCAGACGGCTGTATTCCAGTGCCTCGGCCGGGCGACCCTGAGCGGTTAAGACAGTGCTGAGCAGCTCTAAAACCTGCAGCCGGTCGCTTAACAGCATATCGGTCTCGGGCAGGTGCACCAGCGCTTCGGTAAGCGCTGCCGCTGCGGCCTCGAGTCGGTTGGCGTTATAGGCCAGGCGGGCGTCGTAATAGAGCATAATCGGGTCGTTGGGCCACTGCGCCAAGAGTTGGGTAGTCCACTGCTGCGCTTCGTCGTGGAGCCTGCTTTGCAATAACAGGGAAACAAATTCCCGCTTGGTGCTCAGGGTCGTGGCCGGGTTATTGACGAGCACGCGATACTGTTTTAATGCCTCCTGTTGATGGCCCGCCAGATAGGTCTGCAGGGCCTGTAATCGGTTAAATTCCGCCTGTTCGAGGGTGTTAGGCTGCCAGCCGGCCAGCAACTCTTGGGCCGAAATGGTTTTACCTTGCAATAACAGCACCTCAGCATAGGCCAGGCGAATGGCATCGATACTGTCGCTTTGGTTTTTGAAGAGCGCCTCGGCCTGGTTTGGGCTACCAATACGCGTTAGTAAGCGCGCGTAGTGCACGATCAAGAGGGGATCGCTTGGGTCGGCCTGTAAAGCATTGCGAATCTCAATTAGCGCGGCGCGAAATTGGCCCTGCTGTTCATAGCGGACACTGCGATCCAAAAAGCTGGCGGCCTTTTCGACCTGAGTATTGTCTGAGCAAGCGATCATAAAGCTCAAGACATAGAGCGCAACAAGAGTGGTGATCGATAATTTACGCATGGAATTCGCTCCCCTAGCTATGATCGATAAACAGATTATATTTTTTCAGTAGGTCGTACAGGGTCGGCCGGGTGACTCCCAATAACTTGGCGGCGGACGATATGTTGCGCTGACTGAGCGCCAGCGCGGAATGAATGGCCTCCACCTCGGCATTCTTGCGCGCTTCTTTTATATTGATCGCCAGGGGCTTGCGGGTCGGCGCTTGCAGGGCCAGGTCGGCGGCCTGGATCAGGGTGTTCTCTGCCAAGACCACGGCCCGCTTGATACGGTTTTCGACCTCCCGAATATTCCCCGGCCAACTGTAGTGACCGATGGCCTGCAGGGCATCATAGGAGAACACCATCGGCTTTACCGCGACCTCTTGGCAATAGCGCTTGAGTATATGATGGGCGATTAGGATCGGGTCGTTACCGCGTTCGCGCAGCGGCGGTATATCGATCACAATTTCACAGATCCGATAAAACAAATCTGCGCGGAAGGTGCCCGCCTGCACCATCTGCTGCAAGTTTTTATTGGTCGCACAAACAACACGCAAATCGATGCGTATTTCCTTTCGGCCGCCCACGCGCTCGATCATCCGCTCCTGTAAAAAGCGCAGTACCTTGGCCTGCAGAGCCAATGGCATATCGCCAATTTCATCGAGAAATAGGGTGCCGCCCATCGCCTGTTCGATCTTGCCGATATTGCTCGTGCTGGCGCCGGTAAAGGAACCCTTTTCATAACCAAAGAGTTCACTCTCGATTAGATTTTCCGGTACGGCGGCGCAATTTATCGCCACAAAGGGTCGGTCGCGGTCAGCGCTTTGACTATGGATAGCACGTGCCAATACCTCCTTGCCGGTACCGCTTTCACCGAGCAGGGTGGCGGTGATTTTGCTTTGGGCAATCTTGTCGATCATCCGGCAGATATTGCGCATTTGGGGATTGGCAGTGATGAGTCCAGGTAAGGGTTCAGAGGCATCGAGCGATTGGCGGTTTTCCCATTCCAGTTGTGCCAGATGAAATGCCCGTTCGACAACGTGATCGAGTCGGTCGGTATCGAGCGGTTTTAAATAGAAATCAAAGGCGCCTAAGGAGATCGCCTTGAGCGCATTGCGATGTTCATCTTTACCAGTTAGCACGATAATTTTACTGCGCGGTGCAATGCTCAGGACCGCAGCGATGCAGCGAAATCCCTCGCTGACGCCTTCGGCATCGGGTGGTAAACCCAGGTCCTGAATGATGACCCGCGGCTGGTATTGGCGCACGAGCGTCAGCGCTTCCTGGACGGTGCTCGCCGTTACCAGGGTGGTTGCGAGTCCATCAAAATGCCATTTAAATTGGCTCTGCAAGCCCTCGTCGTCTTCAATAATTAATAGCGTTCTGGCTGACAGGTCCATGTCTTGTTTCCTTTAGCTAAAGGTTATTTCGAAGCGCGTTCCCACACCCTCTGTGCTGTGTACCCTAAGACTAGCGCCGAGCTGCTCAAGATAGGACTTGGTCAGATAGGCACCAATGCCTAAGCCCTTGCCCGCCTTGGTGCTTGAAAAGGGTCGGAACAGCTCTTCATTGATGAACCTCTGACTCATACCCCGGCCGTTATCGGCGACCACCAGCAGACCACAGCCTTGGCGCAGTTGAGCGCTTATGGTCACCTGGCCATTCTGACCGGTAGCCTCTTGCGCATTGCGCACGAGGTTTTTGATAGCCAGGATTAGGCGCTGTTTATCCGCATTGATGGAGAAATTGTGCTTAACCCGCAAAATGGGCAAGGGATTGAAGCGCGCGCATTCCTCATAGAGCTGCGTGAGCAGAGTGCTAACTGAAAAGGCCGTGCGCTGTTCCTTAGCGGCCAGGTTGAATTTTTGTACCAGGCCCTGCATTCGGCCGATAGCATTTTCGACCGTCTTGATCATATCGTCGACAAAGGCAGGGTTGGCCTTATGGCGCTCGGCATTCTTGCCAAGCAATGCCAGCTGGGCGATGACATTATTGATATCGTGCATAATAAAGGCAGCTAGCCGGTGGTATGTCTCCAACTGCTTGGCGTCACTGATGATTTTTTCTTGCTGGTGGAGCACTATATGGCTGGCCATTTGGCTGCTGATATTGGTAAGCAAATCGCGGTCTTCAAAGGTGATCTCGGTTTGGCTTTTGGGCCGGTTTAGGATGGCAAAGCCGATCAGACGTTGTTGAATAATCAATGGTGCGACCAACCAAATGTCGGCATTGGCCTTGATCCAAGTCGGCAATAGGTGGTTGTGCTCAGCCATGCTTTGCGTGCCGGTGTGTGGTTTGTAAATCCAGGCTTTACTCAGCATGGTGCGGACAAAGGGTACGCTGGTCGGCAGTGCAGCCGGGGCATCGCTTAGGCATGGGCTTAGGGTCATTTCACGCAGTTCAGCGCCCTGGTCGATCCACAGTCCACCCGGCTCAGCGCGCATGGCGGTGCACAGGGTCAACAAGGCCTGCGCATAATAGTCGCCTTGCTGGTTGTGCAGCTCCGAGACCCGACGGTTGGCGTTGAGCCACTCTAGGCGGTAGTCGTACTTGAGCGCGAAAAAGTGTTTGCTAACGAAAACTTCAAAATGCTGCCGCAGGGTTCGCGAAATGATTAGGGTGAACAGTAATAGCAGAGCCATAACCAAGGCTAGGGTAAAGAGGTAGGTGGCGAGAAACCCGGGCCTGTCTAGATAGACGCTGCTCAGCGCGACCGCGCCGATTAACAAGATGGCTAGGATTAGCGTGGTGGAAAAAAAGGCCGCCGGGCGCGATACGGTAAACAGATAGTGGCCATCACCGCGTTCGTTGAACAGGAGCGCACCTATGGTCAGCGCCAAGGATACACTGAAGGCCAGCGCCGCCCTTGCTTGCCACAATGCGCTGGGAATGGCTTGGGTCACTAGGCTGTAGCCGTAAATGACTAGATCGAAGGCAAAGAGAAAGCTAAGACCCAGTCCGATGAGTTTCATCATGCGATGGCTATCGAGGTTGCGGACCAGCTGCTCGGTAAACACCAGGGCCAGGGTGGCCAATAGGAGCAGTACCAGACTCAGGGCCATGGCCGAGCTATTAGCGAAGAAGAGTAGGTAAAAACCAGCCCCCACAATAATCGATGTGACCGCGACCAGCCCGAACAACTTTGTCGGCCAGTTAGGCAGGGGCGCGCGTTTAACCAAGAGCAAAATGAGGCAGAGCAGCCAAAGGACAAAGCGCATCAGCTCGGCACTGAGGATCAGAGTCGTATTCGTCCGGGCCATCGTATAGCTAACAAAAAGTGTCAATGCCCAGCTAAATTGACCCACGACACCGACCAGTAAGAGGCGCTTCCACGGTTGCTGAAGAGCCTGCACCAGTAACAGGCCGAGCAGACAACCGGTGCTGACTAAGGCCGATAAAAATGCAGTTTGGGTGACCGAAAAATAATCCATTATTCCGTCTCAGCATAACCGACTGGCAGTTATGTCCATCCATGAATGAGCAGTTTTAGTATAGACAGAAGAATTTTAAAATGTAGGCTTTTATGCCCCCTTGGCGAAAACCTTTACACCCTGAAAAAATTTGTCGGCTTATTTTGCAATCGTTTTGGAGGGAAATACTCGAGCCAAATTTTACCGTTTTCTCGGTCTTGATGGTCGCCAAATTGGTCGCTCTAAAGAGGGCGATTCTACAACGTCATCAGGCTAGAGTACGGTATGGAAAATGCTATTTAGCGGTGGCAACGATAAAGTCACTGTAATTGCCATACTGATCGAACACCGCGACTGCAAACTCATACAGCTTGGCGTCGTCATCGGTAGTTAAACCATGTTGGACTTCATTGGCAACCAATATAATGGTTTGGAACGGACCGTCGGGTAACTTACGGTAGCGGATTTCATAACCACCAATTTCCGCCTCAGGCATCGGTTCGTTATTTGCTCGCGTCAGCGGTCGTGACCAATAGAGTTGCACCGATTTGGACACCTTTGCGGGACCCTTGTCGGGCGGCAGGTCGATACCCGGTGCCTGGTTTGATGGTCCACCCGGATCGGGACCATTAAGTTTGCCCAGCTCGCAGGCGGTTAAAAACAGGGCGAGTAGTAGCACGCTCCAACGCATGGAGGCTGTTCCTTTGTGATGAATTTTGCCGCAGTGTGGCGATTTGAGAAATTAATACTGAGAACCTCATCACTTATTTACTGTTTTGCTGATTTTTTACGCTTTCAGAAGATGGGTGGCTTTATCTTTTTGACGCCTGTCGCCGCGATCCGGGATCGACGCGACAGGCGAAAGAGGTCTAGGCGGCACGCAACCTAACCCCATGACGTCGAGCGAGGCCGTGAATTCAATCGATCTTGGCGGTAACGAAGTCGCTGTAGAGGCCATCCAAATCAAATGCGGCCACCTCAAAGGTCATCTGCTCAGGCTGTTCGATGTCAAAAAAACTGTGTTGATCGATACTCGCATCGGTGATGACAAGATGGTGATAGCCGAGGTCATCGGCGCTCTTATAGCGAATTTCGTAACCGCCTAGTTCGGTTGCAGCCATCAGCTCACCATTGCCGCGTTCTAGCGGGACTGACCAGTACAGCGTTGCAGCTGAGGCTTGATCTGGTAATGGCTCTGGCGTAGGTGCTGGTGCTGGTGCTGGTTCCGGTGTAGGTGTAGGTGTAGGTGTAGGTGTAGGTTGAGGCTCCGGATCTGGCATCGGGTCTGGTGTGGGCTCTGGCTCTGGCTCTGGCTCTGGGGCGGGCAGCGGTTCTGGCTCGGGTGTCGGCGCAGGTTCCGGGAGCGGTGCCGGATCATCGATGATCGGATCCTCGCTGCTGCCAGAGTCCAGAGGAGTGATTTCTATTTGGCACCCCGCCAAGAGCAGGGTAAGCAAGGCTGGGGTTAAAAAATGGCGTGTGATCATATCGAATACCTTCTGCGTTGAGCGATAGAGCGCATTCTAGAAGGTGTTCAATTTTAAGAGTGTGATCGGGTTCTTGTCGTTCTCTTTGTTGCAAATAGGACTTATCAAGTCAATTTAATGACGGTATTGGGCTATTTAAAAGATACTTTTCCGGCGCTTCCGGAAAAAGTATTATTAAAACGGCATTAAGCGAACTGGTTAACAGACTTTTGACGCGATATGGCTGATATTTTGTATGATTTTTGGCACTAAGTAATTTTTGTGCTCAGAACAACCAGATTCGCGCTAAGGATAGTCCCCCTAGGAGGGGCTCTGGATTAAATTGTCATATAAATATTGACAACCAGTCGCTTGCGCTGAGCGCCCACATGCATAGAATGAGCGCCACTTTATAGTTTTTGATGCCCAGAAGAGGAAAATGAAATGGATGTCAGTGTCGTTGTGTTAGCTGCCGGTCAAGGCTCTCGGATGAAATCTAGCCAGCCTAAGGTGTTGCATTGCCTAGCCGGCCAACCTTTGGCCGCCCATGTTGTAAAGGTGGCACGTCAATTTACTTCTGACATCAGCTTGGTAATTGGTCATGGCGCCGACCAGGTGCGCCAGTTCTTCGCCGAGCAACCGCTTAAGTTTTGCGTACAGAGTGAGCAGTTGGGTACCGGTCATGCCGTCAGTCAGGCACTGCCTCTGTTACCCAAAGAGGGCGCCGTGCTGATCCTCTATGGGGATGTGCCCTTAACCCGTGCCGAGACTCTGCAGCGATTAATCGAGCAGGTTTCAGATACCAGCATGGGCCTGCTGACCGTTAAGCTTGATGATCCGAGCGGGTATGGGCGCATCGTGCGCGACGCCGCCGGCCGGGTAACGTCGATTGTTGAACATAAGGACGCCTCCACCGAGCAGTTGACGATCAATGAAATTAACAGCGGTATTATTGCCGTACCAGCCTGGGCACTGCATGAGTGGCTACCGACCCTGTCGAATCAGAATGCCCAAGGTGAATACTATCTAACCGACCTGATTGAAATTGCCGTCAGCAAGGGTGTGGCGGTCAATACGGTTCACCCAACCGATGCAGAAGAAACGCTCGGCGTGAACAATCGGGTGCAATTGGCGCAGCTGGAACGCTGGCATCAACAGCAGATTGCCACCGAGCTAATGACCCAGGGTGTGACCCTGATGGATCCGAGCCGGATTGATGTGCGCGGTACCCTGAGCGCGGGCCAAGACTGCCTGATCGATGTGAACTGCGTCTTCGAAGGCACGGTGACCTTGGCGGACAATGTCTCCATCGGCCCCAACTGTGTGCTGCGCAATGCCACCATCGGGGCTGGCAGCGTGATCGAGGCGAATACCTTGATCGATGGCGCCAGCGTGGGGGCCTCGGCCCAGGTCGGTCCCTTTGCTCGCCTGCGACCCGGCACCCAATTGGCCGATAACACTAAGGTCGGTAACTTTGTTGAAACCAAGAAAGCGATTATTGGCGTTGGCAGTAAGGTCAATCATCTGAGCTATATAGGCGATACGGTGATCGGCAGCGGTTCGAATATCGGCGCCGGCACGATCAGCTGTAATTACGATGGGGTGAACAAATACGCCACCACGATTGGCAACAATGCCTTCGTCGGTTCCAATTCCACGCTGGTGGCGCCGGTCACCATTAGTGACGGTGCGTTCGTCGGCGCCGGGTCGGTGATTACCAAAACGGCCCCAGCCGACCAGTTGACAATAGGTCGGGCGCGCCAGATCACGGTCGCCAAATGGCAGAAGCCGGTTAAAAAATAACGCTCGGCCGACTAGGGGCCGAACAGGAACAGTAACCTTTTATACGGTATGGCACACGCAGGCAGCGCATCTGCTTAGCAGGAGATGCATTTGGCTTGCTGTATGTGCCATGCGTTAAATTATTAAACAAAATGTAACAGGAAAAAATTTATGTGTGGAATCGTTGGTGCAGTTGCGCAGCGAGATGTCGCTGATATCTTGGTTGAAGGCTTACGTCGCTTGGAATACCGCGGTTATGATTCCGCCGGGGTTGCCATTATCGATGGCGAGCGCTTGAATCGTGTGCGCCGCGTAGGCAAGGTCAATGAGTTGTCAATGGCCTTGAGCGCTGAGCCCCTAGCCGGTGGTACCGGCATTGCCCATACCCGCTGGGCCACGCACGGTGTGCCCAATGAGCAAAATGCCCACCCCCATATGTCCGGTGAACATATTGCCGTGGTCCATAATGGCATTATTGAAAATCATGCCAAGCTGCGTGCGCGTCTGCAAGGCGAAGGCTTTGTTTTCACCTCCGATACCGATACCGAAGTGATCGGGCACCTGATTGAGTTGGAACTGCGCACGTCCGACTCGTTGCTCGAAGCGGTGCAAAAAACCCGCAAGCAACTCGAAGGTGCCTACGGTGCGGTGGTGATCGATCGTCGCGATCCAAGCCGCTTGGTGGTTGCTCGTTCCGGCTCACCCTTGGTGATCGGCCTAGGTCTGGGCGAAAACTTTATCGCCTCGGACCAGCTTGCCTTGTTACCGGTGACACAAAACTTTATCTATTTGGAAGAGGGCGATGTTGCCGAAGTGACCCGCCGTTCGGTGCAGATCTTTGATCTCAACGACCAGAGCGTCGAGCGCGAAGCCATGGTCAGCGACCTGACCCATGAAGCGGGCGATAAAGGCAAGTACAAGCACTTTATGATGAAGGAAATACACGAGCAACCGACGGCGATACTGAGCACATTGGAAGGTCGTATTACCGAGACCCATGTGGTCACCGAAGCCTTTGGCGTTGGCGCCAATGAATTGTTGGCGGGCATCGAAAACGTCCAGATCGTGGCCTGCGGTACCTCATACAATTCGGGTATGGTCGCGCGCTATTGGTTCGAAGAGATAGCTGGCGTCTCATGCCAGGTTGAGATTGCGTCGGAATTTCGCTATCGCACCTCGGTGGTGCCGAAGAATTCACTCTTTATTACCCTGTCCCAATCGGGTGAAACCGCTGATACCTTGGCCGCCTTAATGCAGGCCAAAACGCAGGGTTACAAAGCCACGCTGAGCATCTGTAATGTGCCCGGCTCAAGTCTGGTGCGCGAATCCGACCTGGCCTTTATGATGCGTGCTGGCGCCGAAATTGGCGTCGCCTCGACCAAGGCCTTTACCGTCCAGCTGGTCGGTCTAATGTTGCTGGTATTGAGTGTCGCCAAACACCGCGGCATGGAGCAGCAGCGTATTACCGAGATTGTCACCGGCCTGCGCGCCTTACCCGCTCAGATCCAGCAGATGTTGTCGCTGAAAAGCACCATCGCGGCATTAGCCGAAGACTTTGCCGACAAGCACAATGCTCTGTTTCTGGGCCGGGGAACCCAGTACCCGATCGCCATGGAAGGCGCGCTAAAGCTCAAAGAGATCAGCTATATTCACGCCGAAGCCTATGCTGCCGGTGAACTCAAGCACGGCCCGCTGGCATTAATCGATGCCGATATGCCGGTGGTTGTGGTCGCGCCCAATAACGAGCTGTTAGAGAAGCTGCGCAGCAATATGGAAGAAGTTCGCGCGCGCGGCGGCCAACTCTATGTCTTCGCCGACAAATTGGCCCATTTCGAAGCTGGAGAGGGGTTGAAGTTGATCGAGCTGGAGCATATCGATGACGTGCTGGCGCCGATCCTCTACACCGTGCCGCTGCAATTGCTCAGCTACTATGTGGCCCTGATCAAAGGTACGGATATCGATCAGCCGCGTAATTTGGCGAAGTCGGTTACGGTAGAGTAAACAGGTGCCCTCTGGGTCTAGCCTGACGTGGTCAGTATTACTTGACTACGTCAGGCTAGACCGCAACTCGCAGGTTGCCAAAAGCAAAATAGTTGGCAAGAAGCCAGATTCAAGTATCAAACCAGGCCACTTAAAATAACCGATCACTTTGCTCATCAGCTCGAAAACAAAATCCAATCCAATCCCTAAGTATGCACAATAATCGATTCGACAGCAGTGACACGAACTGAGGTAGGTAGGATTATAGATGTTAGGGCATTATGACTATGTTCGGCAGTATTCCAAATTATTTTGGTCATGTGTCAAAATAGCCCGATATGAGTCATTTTAGCGCCTGACTAGCCGCCGTTGTTCTCTGAGTGAACTTGGCTGTGAATAGAGGTTACTGTCAATAAAAGTAAGACCACCTGTGCCATTATGCAAATGGGTTGGTTTTATTTTGGTAAATTTGAGAAAGTGATATGCGGTTCGAAAGTTCTTTGCTTTTTTTAATGTGGTTAACCATTTCATCAATGGCTTTGTCAGTTTCATCATCTAATATGTATTTACATATGTTGAAATGCTCACGATAGGTGTCGTCGACACTTTTTTGATCTGGCCATCCTTGGTAGCGTACGACTCGAATTCGATCATTAATATCCCGTAAGTAGTCTGGCAACACTTTATTACCTGTGATATCGGCCAAGTTGATATGAAAGATTTCTTCTGCTTCTTTAAGTTGGGTCGACGTTTGGCTGCCGTAAAAATATTCATCAGGTTGCCACTGTTCTAAAAGAGTTCTAATTGCTCCCTTATGGACTAAGTTGCCAGCAAGACGAACGGCAAATATCTCTAATTCAAGCCGAATGTCGTAATAGTCACTGATCCTTTCTAAATCGATATTCCGGACGAAACAGCCTTGCTTAGCGCGGACAAAAACGTGGCCTTCGGTTTCCAATCGTTGAAGTGCAGCGCGAATAGGTGTGCGGCTGGTAGTAAAATAATCAGCTAATTGACTTTCGGTTAAACGATAGCCAGGCGGTATATCAAAATTGGTAATCATGGTGAGTAACTTCTGATAAATCGTAATTACGGTAGTTTTCTTTGTAGTCATAGAGCCCTTCTTAAGCACTTAGATAGTGCATTGACAGTCTTACTTGTGCACTGAATTATGGCACGCGACTGTACTATTCAATCTAAACCAAATTCTAGCATACAACGTTGTATACAACAGAGGTAAAATAATTAACCATATTAATCAATGGGTTATATTAATATCTGGCTTCAATTCTCTCGTCATAAAGCTAATTGGCACAGGATGTGCCATTGACTAATTAGAACCTAACAATGACGGGAGTCACACAATGATAGACACAAAACAGAAAGCTGGCGTTAACGTAAGCCGACGGACACTTATTAAAGGCGCAGGGGCGGGTGCCGTTGTCGCTGCATCAAGTTTGAGTCCAGTGGCATTTAGTGAAGAAAAAACCGTTAACATGGGTTTTATTTATGTCGGGCCAAAAGACGATTACGGTTACAACCAAGCCCATTATGAAGGTAAGTCGGGTGTGGCTGAATTAAGCTGGGTTAAGGCCTTTGATGAAGAACAAGTTGCAGAAACTATTGAAGTCCAAAAATCTATGGAAAGTATGATTCAATTGGATGGTGCTCAAATATTGTTCCCAACTTCATTTGGATATTTTGATCCTCACATCCTAAAAATTGCCCCGAAATATCCAGATGTAATGTTCCTGCATTGCGGCGGTTTATATGATGATAGCAAGCATCCTGAAAATGTAGGCAGTTACTTTGGTTACATCGACGAGGCGGTCTATTTGTCAGGTATAGTTGCCGGTCATATGAGTAAAACAGGTAAACTTGGCTTTGTTGCTGCGATTCCTATCCCGCAGGTTTTGCGAAACATTAATGCTTTTACCCTAGGCGCTCAAAGTGTAAATCCAGCTATAACCACCAATGTTGTATTTACCGGTGGTTGGGCCAACCCAGTGAAAGAAGCAGAAGCTGCAACAAGTATGATCGATCAGGGTATTGATGTACTAACTTGTCATGTGGATAGCCCGAAAGTCGTTGTCGAAACGGCCGAAAAACGCGGAGTATATTCGTGTGGCTATCATACGAATAACCTTGCATTGGCGCCTAAAGGCTTTTTAACAGGTGCCGAGTGGAACTGGAGCAGCGTTTATGCTATGTACGCTGAAAAAATCATTAAGGGTGAGAAAATACCTAACCTGGTTCGGGGTGGTTTAAAAGAGGGTATTGTTAAATCGTCCTCATATGGACCTTCAGTAACGGCGGCCGCAAAGGCTGATGCAGAAGCTGCAAAAGCGCAACTGGTCGCAGGTGGCTTCTCTATCTTCAAAGGACCAATAAAAGATAATAAGGGAAATGAGGTAATTCCAGCTGGAAAAGCCTATCAACAAACCGACATTACCTTGGAAAGTATGGATTGGATGGTTGCGGGTGTTATTGGCTAACGCAGCCATAATTCCAAAATGACGAGCCCGATACATTCGGCGTTCGTCATTTCCAGTCGCCTTTCGAGACACTCTCAATGCAAAAAACTCTAGAACCAATAATCGTTACAGCAGTCGCTTTATTGTTTTCAGTGTTGCTTATCGCATTATTTATAACCAGCACCGGTAACGATCCTATTGCTGTTTTTAAAACCATTTACAAAGGTTCATTTGGTAGTTGGTTTTCTGTTCAAAATACACTGGTTCGTGCGGCCCCATTATTGTTAACGGCACTCTGTACCGCGATTCCGGCAAGGGCGGGCTTGGTGATCATTGGTGGTGAAGGAGCGATGGTCATTGGTGGGTTATTTTCAGCAATTACCGGAATTTCGTTATCTGGAAATTCACCCATATTCATCTTGACGGCAATGATGCTTAGCGGTGCAATGAGTGGTGGGCTGTGGATCGCCCTTGCCGGTTTCCTGAATTATTACCGCGGTGTTAATGAGACTATTTCATCCCTACTGCTAAATTATATTGCTATTGCGATACTAAATTTTTTAGTTTTTGGAATGCTGAAAGATCCAGAAACTCTAAATAAACCAAGTAGCTTTCACATTGGTGAAGCCAATATGCTGGGTGTGATTGGTGAAAGCTCTATCCACTGGGGTATCGTGTTTGGTATTTTATTGTGTCTACTACTTTGGTTTGTGTCACTTCGTACGACCTTTGGTTTCTCTGTGTCTATTGTCGGCGGTAACCCAAGAGCAGCCAAATTAGCCGGTATATCGGTTGGCAAAATGATCGTGATTAGTTGTTTTATTGGCGGCGCTTGTGCCGGTCTGGCCGGGGTTATTGAAGTGGCTGCCGTGCATGGTCGAGCCAATGGTTCACTTAACTCCGGTTACGGCTATGCCGGTATTTTAGTAGCCTTTCTAGCGAGACATAACCCATTAGCAATTATCCCATTTGCTGTTTTGATGGGCGGCATACAAGCCGCGGGTGGTCTGCTGCAGCGCCGACATGGCTTACCTGATGCGTCAGTTGAGGTTATCCAGGGCATGATGTTCGTGGTGATACTTGGCAGTGAAGCACTCTATGGTCGAATGCCTTTCTTTAAAAATAAATCAATAGGGGTTTCTGTATGACAACCGATATTGGCCTATGGGGAGTTCTGATAGCAGTGCTCGGTGGGGCGGTACGAGTCGGTACACCGTTCTTATTTGTGAGTTTAGGTGAATGTTTAACTGAACGCAGCGGGCGCATTAACTTAGGTCTAGAAGGTAATTTGGTTATGGGAGCGATGGTGGCCTATGCCGTTTCCTATTACAGTGAATCGCCATTTTTAGGTGTAATTGCCGCGGCAGGAAGCGGGGTCGTGCTTGGTTTTTTGCATGCTTTTTTATGTCAAAACAAAAGGGTAAGTCATATTGCAGTTGGTATAGCACTGATGATTTTTGCTACAGGTTTGGCATTCTTTTTTGGTAAGGCATTTATTCAACCGACAGCACCTCGTTTGCCAGCAGTATCCCTAGGTTTGTGGAGTGACTCTCCAATCATTCAGGCCGCTATGGAAATCAATGTACTTTTTTTTATAGGTATAGCCATAGTACCTGTTTTGTATTTTGTATTGAAAAATACCCGCTGGGGATTGATGGTTCGAGTCGCTGGTGAAAGTGACAGTGCGGCACGAGCGTTAGGCTTCGACAGTCGTAAAATTCGTTGGGCAAGTACGATGATTGGGGGCGCGATGGCCAGCATCGGAGGCGCGTATTTATCGTTATATTACCCTGGCAGTTGGAACGAAGGTCTTTCTAGTGGACAAGGGTTAATGGCTGTCGCTTTGGTTATTTTCGCCCGTTGGAACCCGATCTATTGTTTTTTCGCGAGTTTACTCTTTGGTGCGGCTGCGGCCCTCGGCCCGTCACTTCAGGCCGTTGGAATTACCTGGGGCTATTACCTATTTAACGCGGCACCATATTTTTTAACGTTAATAATATTAGTGCTATCTTCATCGGCTGACAAAACCCTTGAGGGCATGCCGGGTGAATTCACTCGCTAAGGATTAATTATGAGCACAACTGTTAATTCACAACCCTATCTTTGGCCTTTCGATGGTCAGCTAAATACGCAAAATACCGCGTTAGTTATAATAGATATGCAAACTGATTTCTGCGGTAAAGGTGGGTATGTTGATGCAATGGGTTACGACTTAAGTTTAACTCAGGCGCCAATTAAGCCTATTAAAAAACTATTGGAAAAAGCGCGCTCAATGCGGATGCCAATTATTCATACTCGAGAAGGTCATCGCGCCGATCTTTCCGATCTGCCCAAAAACAAGCGCTGGCGGAGTCAGCAAATTGGAGCAGGCATTGGCGACGCAGGTCCCATGGGGCGAATATTGGTTCGGGGCCAACCAGGGTGGGATATTATCGAACAACTCTACCCAATGAAGGGTGAGATCATAATTGATAAACCGGGAAAAGGGTCATTTTATGCAACTGACCTGGACATGATCTTACGCCTACAGGGCATCCGAAATCTAATTCTCACCGGAATCACTACAGACGTATGCGTCAGCACAACTATGCGCGAAGCTAACGACCGCGGTTATGAATGTGTTGTGGTGAGCGATTGCTGTGGTGCAACGGATAACGCTAATCATCTAGCCGCATTGCACATGGTGACCATGCAAGGTGGCGTGTTTGGGGCAGTTGCTGATTCGAAATCAGTCTTAACCACACTGGATCAAATCACCTAGGCCAAGACCATGACTATGACTGATAATACCGTTGATTACATAGCAGCTGCCGATAATTCATCAGAAGGTAATGAAATTGCCGATGATAAGTACTTTGCCACCTCAGACAACACTGAGCAGCAAGAAAAACATAACATTTCAACCAATGACTCGATTCTTGAGGCGTTAAATATCAGCAAGCGCTTCGGAGACACCATTGCGCTAAAAAATGTTACATTGCGCTTGCGCAGAGGAACCGTTCATTCTTTGTTAGGTGAAAATGGTGCCGGTAAAAGTACCCTAGTGAAGTGCATAATGGGTTATTACCAACCTGATGAGGGCCAAATTACAGTTGCCGGCCAAGAGGCTGAGATTAGCCGACCGCAACAAGCTGCATTGGCTGGGATTGGTATGGTTTATCAACATTTTACGGTCATTGACAATATGACGGTTCTAGAGAATATTGTATTGGCTCGACCAATCATACCGCGCTGGGTTAACTGGAGAAATGAAGCAGAGTTAATTACCAATAAACTAAAAGATTTGCCTTTTAGTTTTGATTTAAAGCAAAAAGTATCAAGCTTATCTGCGGGTGAGAAGCAAAAGTTGGAGATTACGAAACAGCTTCTACTCGATACAAAAATACTAATTTTAGATGAACCAACATCGGTTTTAACACCCCAGGAAGCAGATTTTGTTCTAACCGAGTTAAAAAGAATGGCCAATAAGCTTGGCTTAACTGTGCTAATGATAACTCACAAGTTCCGCGAAGTTATGCAGTACTCAGACGATGTCACCGTGTTGCGAAAAGGCCAGTTCGTTGGCAGTTGTTCAGTAACAAAAACAACACCATTATTGCTTTCTGAGATGATGATGGGTGAAAAAATGACAGTAAAGCCACTGCAACGCAAGGCATGGCCGAATGTTTCTAACAAAAGCTTTAGTGTTGAAAAGTTAAGTATTAACAACGATCGTGGTTTGCTCGCTGTGAAAAATATTGATTTGACCGTCTTGGCAGGTGAGATCGTTGGAATTGCCGGAATTTCAGGAAATGGACAAAGTGAACTTGTTTCCGGTATAAGCGGACAACGAGCAATCAAGAGTGGTTCATTGGCAGTAGATGGGAAACCTTTTTCACCCACTCGAAAAAACTTACAAGCCGCGAAGGTTTTTTGTTTACCTGAGGAACCTTTGCGTAACGCTTGTGTGCCAAACTTAAGTGTTGCGGAGAATATGGCGCTGAGAAATTTTGATTTGACCTCAATGAGTTCAGGCTTCGGTATTTTAAGTTTTAGTAAAATCATCCAGCAAGCTAAATCATTAATTCTTAAATTTAATGTCAAAACACCCTCGGCATTTGAACCCATTGGGAACCTCTCTGGTGGTAACATTCAACGAGCCGTTTTAGCACGAGAGCTTTCTAACTCAGTAGACGTTTTAATAGTTGCAAATCCTTGTTTTGGTCTAGATTTTAGTTCCATAGCCTACATACGACAGCAAATTATGCTGGCCCGTAACGACGGAGCGGCGGTTCTATTGGTCTCGGAAGATCTCGAGGAGGTCATGCAAATGAGCGATCGTTTTTTTGTAATGTCAAACGGGGAGTTCATAATGGAATCTACACCAGAAAATGCAGATCTGGTATCTATAGGCCAGGCCATGGCTGGACATATGCAAAGGAACGCACCCAGAGGAGAGCACAACTATGAACAAGCCACTTGACGGTGAATTTGTTGCCGCAAAGCCTTACCCGTATCCGTTATCAATAAATAAACCCTGTTTGATAATTATTGATATGCAAAAAGATTTTTTGGAACCCGGTGGATTTGGCGAAAGTCTAGGCAACGATGTCAGCCTATTACGGTCCGTTATTGATCCGCTTAAAGCGCTGCTTAAACATTGCCGGAGCTTAGGAGTTCCTGTGGTTCATACTCGTGAGGGACATAAATCAGATATGTCAGATTGCCCGCCAGCAAAATTAAACCGGGGGAACACTAACTTAAAAATTGGCACCACAGGACCAATGGGTAGAATCTTAATTAATGATTCTGCGGGTAACCAAATAATTGACGAGTTAAGGCCGATAGAAGGAGAATTGGAATTACTTAAACCTGGCAAGGGAGCTTTTTATAATACTCAACTTGCAAGTCACTTAAAAACACTCGGTTGCACTCATTTACTTGTCGCTGGCGTAACTACTGAAGTCTGTGTGCAAACGACAATGCGCGAGGCAAACGATCGAGGTTTTGAATGTTTGTTATTGGAAGACTGTACAGAAAGTTACTTTCCGGAATTTAAACGTAGCACGATAGAAATGATCACCGCACAAGGTGGTATTGTTGGGTGGAGCACCGATAGTGTGACACTTCGTGAGGCCTTGGAGCGTTGTTATGGATGAAATGTTTAAAAGAATAGCTGTCCACGATTTGTTGGATCTTGAAAAAACGCTTAAACAGCGAAGGTGGCAAGAGCTACGACCAAGAGTTCATGTTTCCTATTTTTATCGGGAAAATGATGACGGCATGAGTGCAGCGCTGCTTCATTATGAAGCCGATGCCCGTGTAGCGGCGCATGAACATATAGGTTACGAGAATATTTTTATTTTGCACGGCTCACAACAGGATGCAAATGGAATTTACAAAAAGGGGAGCTTGTTGATTCACAGTAAGGACACTATTCATGATGTATATTCAAAAGACGGTTGTTTAGCCTTGGCAATTTGGCAAAATCCAGTACAGTTTATATAGTTAAAATCTGATGGTAAGTTTAGGGTTGCGTGTTGATAAATCCCGAATTCTCTTTCATCAAGACTTTAGGGGGCTATTTAATTTAAGTTCTGTAAGTGTAAATTAAAGTGTAATATGATAAATAATTAAAATTAGACGCTAGAACATTGATCAGTCTTGTTGCTCAGTTATGTTTAGGTGGGCAGGAATTACCTAAAGATCTATAGCTATTCCACTAATTGAAAATATTATGTCTAGTTTAAATTCGCAGCTGATGGTGACCATGACTGCTACGATAAAAAAGTGACGGGAAACAGCAGGACTTTAGGGCTAAGTTTAAATAACGGGGTTCGCAATTTGGATGCATTGTGCTGAAAACCCCGTTTTATATTTATAATAAATAATATGGCGGCATTTGGGTTTAGGGTTATAAGTGGTTGAGGCTTAATATGCCAATATTTGTACATCAGTTAGCCATTATATTTTCGTTTGGATTTTGGGAAGCCACAGCTAGTGCCATCAACTACCTTTATGTCATTTTCCCATGGCAAACAATACTCACCGGCCATTAGATCTCGCATAAATTGATAAGGGCAATCTTTTGCTCCCCCGTCAATGGCAACGTAACCTCGATGCCCTAACTGATAGATATTGTTTTCGACACCCCAATTAATCCTCGCCTCATGAATCAGGTCAGGTCGTATTTCCGCAGAAATGATCTCATTAGAACGACCATTACTACTGTAAGCTAATATGGTTCCGTCGAAATTAACAATCATACCTTCACCCATGGAATCAAATGAACCATCGCTGCCACTCATACATACATTGGCTGTCGCCATCAAATTACAGAAAGAATTGCTTTGGTTCGTGAAACGCCATGCTTCTCGTATTGGAGCGGTGTATCCTGCCGTGCGTAACATGATGTCAGCACCCTTGTAGGCGCATTCTCTGGCCATTTCTGGAAACATTCCATCGTGGCAAATAATAAGGGCCAATGTGCTCCCGTTGGGGCCGGGACAAACGGGTACGCCAACGTTCCCAGGTTCCCAAGGTTCCACCGGTGTCCATGGGTGCATCTTGCGGTAATTTAGTTTTATCTCCCCAAAGTTGTCGATTATTAAACCGGTATTATAAGGGTTGCCATCTGGGTTAATTTCCATTATTGAAAAACAGCCCCAAATATTATTATCGATACAGGCTTGTTGGAAAGACCGGACTTCTGGCCCATCAACCGCGCACATAATATCAGAGTTGGTCGCCATGCTGAGTCCATGCAAGGAATACTCTGGAAAAACCACAAGGTCACAGCCAGCTAAATTTCGACGTGCCTTGGCCACCATTGACACTATAATAGCCGCCTGCGCGGTAAGCTGTTTTTTTGTTTCGACAACGGGCAATTGTAATTGAACGACACTTACAATAACGCCGTTAGGACTTTTGTTTAATCCACTCAGACCAGACATATCACACTCCCATTTTGAATACTAATCGCATAATTTTGATCCTGGATGGTCTTTCAATATCATGAAGCCAATTGTGGAATTGCCGCGAGCAGTGTCTTAGTGAATAGATGTTTTGGCTTGCTCATCACTTCTGCGGTTTCTCCGGATTCGACAATCTTACCAGATTGCATAACCAGTATTCTTTGACTTAACATACGAACTACGTTCAAGTCATGGCTAACAAATAGATAGCTTAAGTTATGCTCGCGCCTTAAATGTTCTAACAATTGCAACACGATTGCTTGAACAGATACATCTAAAGCAGATGTTGGTTCATCTAGAATAAGTAACTTTGGGTTTAAGGCGATGGCACGCGCTATACCAACACGAGCTTTTTGACCGCCGCTGAGTTGATGTGGTAATCGATAGATGAGCTCCAAGGGGAGTCCAACTTTTTCGGCTAGTTGATAGACTTGGTCTTTTAGATTAGCTTTGTTAAAGTCTTTTTGTAGCCGTAGAATCGGCTCGGAAATCAACTGAAAAGCACTGTGACGTGGGTTAAGTGAACCTGTAGGGTCTTGGAAAACCATTTGAATATCTTTCCTGCGTGGACTCCGTATAAAGTCACGATCCGAAACCTGACCAATATCCTCCCCAAGAAAAAGAATCCGACCTTCACTGGGTTGCTCCAAGCGCGCAATTAACCTTGATGTTGTTGACTTTCCGCAGCCAGATTCCCCTACCAAGCCAACGCATTCGCCCTGGTAAATTGTAAAGTTAACGCCGTCAACTGCATTGAAGGTATTACCTTGGGATTTGAATCCGCCTTGACTCTTTAGTATGTAGGTTTTGACAAGGCCTTCAACCTTCAGTAATTCTTTTTTCTCTACGTCAACAGCAGGCTTCGACAGTTCCACAGGAACTGTTGGCGTTAGGTGTTCAACTTTACTACTGATTCCCGGCGTTGCAGCAAGCAGTTTTTTTGTGTAACTATGTTGAGGTGATGTGAATAGACTGTGATCATCACAGGCTTCAACAACCTGGCCTTTCTCCATGACCACAAATTTATCGCAATATTGATATGCCATACCCAGGTCGTGAGTAATCAATATTACGGCCAAGTTTCGGTGTTTGACCAGACCCATAATTAAATCCATGATCGATTTCTGTGTGGTAACATCCAGGCCAGTTGTTGGTTCATCTGCAATCAACAAACGGGAGTTGCAGGCCAAAGCGAGAGCGATCATAACTCTCTGGCACATGCCACCGCTAAGCTCAAAAGGGTAGGCATTGGTTACGCGTTTAGTGTCTTGTATCTCGACCTTATGCAACAGTTCAATGACCTTTCGGGGGGCAGTTTGACTAGTCGCTTGGGCATGTTGGCGTAACATATCAGACAGTTGATCGCCGACTTTACGGATAGGATTCAGAGTGGACATTGGGTTTTGAAAGATCATGGCGATTTCACGACCCCGAATATCTTTCAGTAAGCTTGCACTAGGATTTTCGAGATTCATACCATCAAAAGTGATACTCCCCTTTGCAATTTTGCCGTTATTGCCGAGAAGATTAAGAATACTGTAGGCTGTAACTGACTTGCCACTGCCGCTTTCGCCGACAATTGCGATCACTTCTCCCTTATTTAAGTTAATATTAATATCATCTATTGCGTGAACCACACCGCGTCGAGTTGCGAAGTCCACGGCAAGATTTTTTATCTGTAAGAAGGGTTTAGCCATAAAACTATGTCCTTTTCTGGGGGTCCACGAGGTCACGGAGGGCATCGCCCAGTAAGTTGAAGCAGAACACTGCAAGCATTAAAATTAAGCCTGGAAATAATACCAGCCACCATTCTCCAGAAATGATGTAATTGGCTCCTTCGGCAACCATAATTCCCCATTCAGCTACTGGTGGTCGCACCCCTAAACCAATAAAGGACAAACCAGCGGCATTTAGAATTGCCCAGCCCATATTTAGGGACATTTGTACCATTAACGCAGGTAGGCAATTTGGGAAAATATGAAATACTAAGGTCCGCAGGTGTGTATTCCCCGACAATAGTGCGGCCTGAACATACTGGTGGTTCCGTTGGATCGTCACCTCGGCACGTGCAACCCGAATAAAAAACGGAATATTGATCAATGCTGTTGCGTATATGACATTAGTTAACGAGTTACCAAGAACAGCAACAATGCCCATTGCTAAGACAAACAACGGAAAGGCCAGTATGGTGTCTGCTATTCTGCCGATAATTCGGTCGTACCACCCTCCAAAATAGCCCGCAAGACACCCTAACGATGTGCCTACCAGCGCGCTTATTGATACAGCAGAAAGTGCTATCCAAAGGTCTAAGCGAGTGGCAACCACAACCCGAGAAAAAACATCCCTACCGAGGTGGTCCGTGCCGAAAAGGTGTAAAAATGAGGGTGCCTGTAAAGCAATTGATGTGTCACTGGCGATTGGGTCAAATGGCACCCAAAATGGTCCCGTTATCCCAACCAATATGAAAATCAGAAACAATACTATAGAAAACATTGATATCGGATTTTGACTAAGGATATACCATGTCTGCTGTCGCCAATCGTGTTGTTCTGATGTTGCGCTATTTTGGCTATGTTGGCTAAGTTCTGGATCTAGCTTAGTGTCGGTATTTCTCACCATATTTTTGTTCAACAAAAGATCACCCATCAATGCTAACCCTCGGATCAACCAGCGTATACAAAATGTCAATTACCAAGTTCAATACAACAAACATAACAGCCATAACCAAAATAAAACCTTGCACTGCTGCAAAGTCAGAGGCTACGAGTGCATCCACAGCAAAGGAACCTATACCTGGCCAAGAGAACACCTTTTCAACTAAAACGTTTGCGCCTAGCAAGTACGAAAAAACAAGACCCATGATTGTTAGTAACGGTAACATTGCGTTGCGTAAGGCATATACAAAAATTATTTTCCGCCGACCAATTCCATTCGCTGTTGCGGCCTTGACATATTCACTACCCATCGCGGTTAACATGGCCGAACGGGTCATTCGCGCTATAGGTGCGAGGGCAAATATAGCCAGAGTAATGGCCGGCAATATCAGCTGTTTTGCAGCTGCGGCTGCTGTTTCAAAGTCACCATTTATCATTGCGTCAATGGTATAAAAACCAGTAACTTTTGGTGGTGATAAATAAAAGAAGTCTAGACGACCAATAGGTGAGGGCGCCCAGCCAAGTAAATAGTAAAAAACAAAAACTAGTAAAAGACCGCTGAAAAAAATAGGCGTAGATGCGCCGGCGGTTACAAATATACGACACAGATGGTCGATCCAGGTATTTGGATTCACAGCAGCGAGAATGCCTAAGGGAATGGCCGCCATTAAAGCTAACGCGAGTCCCGTCAAAGTCAATTCCAATGACGCTGGAAAACGAGCAGATAATTCACTGGCAACCGATTGGCCAGTGTTTAGAGAAACGCCAAGATTACCCTGTGTAAGGTTCTTGCAGTAGACTATAAATTGATGAAATATACTTTTATCTAAGCCTAACTGCTCACGAATTTGAGCAATGGACTCTTCATCTGCGGTAATGCCTGCAAAATAAACTGCAGGATCACCAGGCAGGGAACGGGTTAGTACAAAGGCGACAACTATGACGCCAATTAAAGATGGCACTGCTAACAATATCCGCTGCCCTATCATTTTTAGCTTCAGAAAAAACACTATTATTACCACAAATTAAGTAGGCCACTCTGTTGTTCGTGGCAAACACTAAATTAACGAAGAAAAGATCTCGGACCAGGTGTGAATTGGTGCGAGATCTTACTTAATAAACTTTAGCCCTTTATAATTACTTTTTGGAGAATGATCGAATATCTAATTGACGGTGAAACCAGTTAACAAAACCTTCAACGCCAGGCGCCATAGCCACTTCCAAAGTGGGTTGCCAAATCGGAATGAGTGGTACATCGTTAAAGCCGATTTCCATCAATCGCTTGATATTTTTTTCGTATCGTGGGTCTTCAACTGCCATCGGTAAAGTGACATCAACTAGCTGCTCGAGCTCCGGGTTCATGTAGTTCATTGAGTTAAACAAGTGACCTTCTTGATAGACCCAATAGAAATAATAGTCTACATAATTCAACCAACCACCGAAGTTTTTAAGGTGCAACTCAAGTCCTTTCTCAACAAGAGCTTTAGTTCTCCAGCTTGCTCCTGGGATCTTATTAATAGTAGTTTTAATGCCAATCTTCCCGAGGCTTTCTTGCATTAAAATTGCGGTCGGCTCTGTCCACTCAGCGAAGCTAAGATCGATAGACAACGGCACCTCAAAGCCATCGGCATAACCGGCTTCGGCCATTAATGACTTTGCTTTCTGAATGTTGGTGTCATACGGGAAGGGTTGCGGCCAAACGGTTGTAGTAGGCGAGGTGCTCGCACCGCCCCACATTTTTGCGCCGAGACCATAAGCAGCGGTATCGAAAATCTTTTGGTAGGGCATAGCAAAAGCGACTGCTTGTCTCACTTTCACATTCTTAAAGGGTTCGAAATTCATATTCAAGCCGACGGCATGCATAGAATTATCAATTGTTGTGCTTACAACTGTCAATTTACCGGCTTCAGACAATTCTTTAGAATCTTTGTTAGGTAGACCTAATGCTACATCAGCGTCACCTTTTTCAACTAGGGCTCTGCGGGTAGACGAGTTAGGTACTTCACGCACGATAACGCGCTTAATAGCTGGTAGTGGGCCGTTTTTCCAATTATCAAATCGAGTATAAACGAGTTGCTCGCCGGGCTCCCAACGTTCTAACATATAGGCACCGCCGCCTGCTGGTGTTTTATGCAAATACTCTGTGGCCCAAGGATCTTCTACGGTTGCATTTGCAAGCGCGACTTTACTATTAATTACTATCGGAACTGGTACGGCTAAATCTGGCAGGGTTAATTTATTTGAAGAGGTCATTTTCACTTTAAATGTTAGCTCATCAACGACTTCAAACTGGTCAACGGAATTCATTCCGCCCGCAGACATTTGCACACCGGGAAACCCGCCTAACGTAACTGCGCGATCGAAGGACCACTTAACATCTGCTGCCGTGACTCGAGAACCATCCCAAAATGTTGCATCTTCTCTTAAATTGAAAAGGTAAGCGGTACCATCATCAACCAACTCCCAGCTAGTCGCTAACTCTGGGTTTATTACCGTTGAGTCATATCGATAACCTCCGTTACCTTCCGAACGAATGCCAAAGCTGACAAGGCGATCATACATGTTGACCGCTACCTGATAGCTTGGTCGATTGGTACCGACGCGCATAATATCCATACTATTAACGCTCGCACCAGAAACAATAACCAGTGTATCTTCACGAGAAGCGGCTATAACATTACTTGATAATGTTGCGGATACTGAAAGAGCAAGTATCCCAGCCCATGCGGTTCTAAATATATGGTGTTTCATCTTATTATCCTCAAAATTATGTTAATTATTCCTAAGTATTTAAACCATGTGCTAGCCTTACACTTCGTCTATATAGTTTCTCCAGCTTCCAAAGTGGCTAATATTTTCAGCGCCATCTTCCGAAATTTTTTCGCAGATAAAGCCACTTACCTGAGAGCCGTCTTTTAAGACTACTTTGCCGATGCCAAGCGGCATTGGAATTCCAGAAATGAATGTCCCTACGTGTTCTAAGGGTATAGCCCAAACCTCAAGTTCAATCGCGACACCGGTGCTTGGTGTTCTTACCAAACCGGGCCGAAACGGATTAGAACCTGCTAGTCTAAATAGTTGGTAACTTTCGCTTGTTGTTGTTGTATATAAATATCGAGCACCCAATTTAGTCAGCTCTCCGTTAAGCGGTAGGCCCGACATGTGCGCGCCACATACTGACAATGCAAGCTCGGTATTTGGGTCTACATCGTTGGTTAGCTGTTTCGTGTCTAATGGCCAGTCGGTGGCCCCCAATGCCGCATGCCCGTTCTCTTGCAATTTATATGCAATCTCGGCGATCACGTTGTCTTTGCCCGCGGTTGCTAGTAACGTCACACTACCTGGAAGGCCATCTTTTCTAGGATCGACAGGCACCGTTATCGCGGACATGTCCAAAAAATTTGCAAAATTTGTGTAGGTACCAAGATTTGAGTTTGGTGTTATTGGGTCGGCGATTAAATCGGCAACGCTATAGAAAGTTGGAATAGAGGGTACGCAGATAAAATCTAAGTCAGCCAATTTAGACCTGATAGTTCTTTTTAACGACTGTAATTTATAGATGTCCTTAAATGCATCTGCTGCTGAATACTTTTTTGCCTGTGATATAATTTGCTTAGTTATAGGATTAAATGAACCAGGAGATTTTTCAAGGAAATCCCCAACAGCGGCATAACGTTCTGCCACCCAAACACCTTCGTATAGCAGACTTGCTGCACTATAGAACGGTTCAAAGTCCAGCTCTATGAGCTCCGCTCCGTGTTTAGCCAACTCTTCAAGAGTATGGTCAAAGGACGCTTGTTGAATTTTATCGCCAAAAAATCTAATTGAATCCCCGCTTGGAATACCTATCTTCTTAGATAAGGTACTTGCATTAAGCTTTGGATTCGAAAAATTTCGAGAATAGGAGTCTTGTTCATCGTAGACGGCGGCGAGCTGGAAGACTGTATAAGCGTCAGCAACCGTTGCCGCAAATATGGAGATGGTATCTAACGTCCGGCACGCAGGTACAACCCCGGTGTTAGATAAGCTGCCAAGGGTTGGTTTTAAACCGACGATGCTGTTAAGTGCCGCGGGGACTCTACCGGAGCCGGCCGTATCCGTCCCCAGTGAAAAAGTTACTATTCCGTGGGCAACGGAGACGGCAGAACCGGAGCTGGACCCACCCGGGACTATTGTTGGGTCGATCGCGTTCTTGGGAATTGGGTATGGTGTTCGTACACCTACCAAGCCAGTTGCGAATTGGTCTAGGTTTGTTTTCCCCACACATATCGCGCCTGCTTCTCGTAAGAGATTTACGACAAATGAATCGCTGGGTGGTTCATAACTGAAATCAGGACATCCCGCGGTAGTGGTTAGACCTAGAACATCAATATTGTCTTTGACGGCAAAAGGGATACCCCAAAGCGGTTTAGATATAGGATCAAATTCACCTAACTCAGAAATGGCTCGTTCGGTATATTGCAAAGATGATTGCGAAATAAAAATGCCAGCGTCGTCGGCCTGATTGATCCGCCTGAAACATTCAGATATGACATCTGCAACCTTCGTTTGGCTTCGATAAGCGAGATGCAAACTATCAATGGTGAACGGCAGATTACGTAACATGTTGAATTTTTACCAGGACAAATATGAAGAATTCATTTAACCAATCAATAGTGACGCGGTATACTGCTCATTTGACACATGCCTGCTGCAAAAAATGCATCACATTAACCTACGGAGCGTCCAATGCGTCACTTACAACCCCTTGAATACTTCAATGCTATTGTCGCTGCTGGCTCTATCCGCAAAGCGGCGGAAACGCTATCGATAACGTCAACCGCATTAAATAGGCGGCTTTTGGCGATTGAAGAAGAATTAGGTGTGGATTTATTTGAGCGCTTGCCTAAAGGTGTTCAGTTATCTGCCGCGGGAGAGATTTTACTGCTCCATATTCGTGAGCAAATTGCGGATATGGCCCGGGTTAAAAGCCAAATATCCGATCTAAAAGGTGAGCGCCGAGGCCATGTAGCGATTGCTTGTAGCCAAGCAATTTTAACGTCATTTTTACCTGTGGAAATTTCAAAATATCGGTCTCAACATCCCTTTGTTACCTTTTCAGTCCAAGTGCGCGATAGGGCGGCGGCTGAGGAGGCTTTGTTAGATAGAAGTGCAGATTTAGCGTTAGTATTTGAGCCGGTGCAACTGGCTGATTTCCAAACCCTTTTGGCTGTTAAGCAATCGGTTTGGGTCTTAATGCCAAAAGATCATCCTTTAGCACATAAACCAATTTTACGACTGAGAGAATGCTTAAGGTTTCCTGTTGGTTTGCCGACAAAACAGTATGGCGTACGTCATATTTTGGAAGCCAGTGCTCGTCGGATCTCATTGAATCTAGCGCCCGTGGTCGAATCAGACAGTTTCGATTATTTACGATATCAAGCTGTAGAGGAAGGGATCATCACATTTCAGATTGAGATCGGCTTACCGCTCAACTTAGAATCTATCGGCTTGGTTGCTTGTAAACTTGACGAGCGCGATGTGCCCGATGGGGTGTTGTACGTCGGGCAACTAAAAGGAAGAACATTGCCCGTTGCGGGAGCAAAGTTCGCCAATCAAATCCTTGCAGCCCTAGGACAAAGATGTGACTCTTAAGGCGGTAAGGCCATTGATCTCAGCGCCGTGCCTAGTCGCGTTCGGAAGTTATGTTTCAAATAACTTTAAGATATACCGAGTTGTGGGTTAAATATTTCATGATTTTTATTGGATTCAATATGTGTTATTAAGTGGCGAGGTATTAATAATAGTTGCGAATTTTAATGGACTATAAAGCTATATGTCAGTCAGTCGATAATCATTTCTAAGTGAAAATCAGAGCGGTAATCGATTTTGATTTATCAGATGAATTTAATAGCACAATAGAATTATGAAGTTATAAAGACCAAACAATTGATGTGATTGTAGCATCTACGATGTTTAACTTATTCGATACAATGAATCATTATGTTGTGTTGGTACGACGCATGAGCCGTGGATTCACCAAAAATTCGCGCGGGTACCCTGGATCGATTCTGCACCTACGGCACCTGATCAGCGCAAAATAGGTAATTGGATATGAAGTGTCAAAGCACAAAAGGCGTTATCACTACGCCTCACCCTTTATCGACTAAAGTTGGCCTGCGGATTCTTGCGGAAGGCGGTACTGCCATCGATGCTATGATTGCCGCTAGTGCCACTTTAGCAGCAGTATTTCCACATATGACTGGTATCGGTGGCGATGCAGTTTGGGTGCTTTATGACAAAAAAGTAAGCTCTATCATGGGTATTGGGCAGGCTGGGCAGCGAGCACCTTTGCGGCCGATAACAGAGCGAGGCCCTGACGCGGTAGCCACGACAGCAGGCGCAATCGCCAGTTGGCAGGCCGCAATTGATATAAGCACTCACCAATGGGGTTCTGATTTGTCCTTACAACGGTTGCTCAAGGATGCAATCAGTTATGCAGAGCAGGGTACCCAGGTATCCGCTTCTCAGGCATTCTGGATAAAACAAAGACAAGCTTTACTGACAAACTTACCTGACCTCAATCCGATAGTCCGTCGAGCGGATGGCCAGCCACTGCAGGTTGGAGATACTTTTAAACAACAACAACTCGCACGAACATTAAAGCTGTTGAGTAAAAACGGCTTGATGGATTTTTATCAAGGAGAGGTAGCTGAGGCCTTGCATGCCGGATTCACAGCATTAAACGGCAACCTCAGTCTGGATGATTTACGCAAGACGAGGGCGCGAAATGCGGAAATGGTTAAGGTGCGCTATCGCGCAGGTGACTACTATAACTTCCCCGCACCGAGTCAAGGTATTTACACGGCAAAAGCTCTAACAACCCTGAACCAATGGGATCTCGGTGAGCACGGAATGGGCAGCGCGCAAAGCTATCACCTAATGGTCGAGGCTATTAAGCAAAGCTTTACCGAACGCAATATAGCATTATGCGATCCAGATTTTTCGCCTCTTAATTCCCTTGAAATTGCCAGTACCGCTAGTCTACTCGACGCAACGAGAGCCAGCCCATGGGGCGAGCAAGGCCAACCAGCGGATACAGTTTGGTTGGCGGCTACCGACAGCGATGGCCGGACAGCCTGTTTAATGCAAAGTCTTTTTCATGATTTTGGCTCTGGCTGCATGATCGGAGACACTGGCGTGCTATGGCATAATCGTGCCGCCGGTTTTAACTCTAATTCGCAACACCCAAACGCTTGGGGGATAAGCAAGCGACCGGCTCATACACTCAACCCCTCCTGTTATATTGCCGACAATGGTCATCGCTTTTTCTTTGGCAGCCAGGGAGGAGATGGCCAACCGCAAACTCAATTGGTGCTGGCGACACAGCTGATTGATTTCAATCAGGATGTAGAAACAGCCTTGAATGCCCCCAGGTTTTTATTGGGGCGAAGTTTTTTTGACAGTACCGACAACCTTAAGCTTGAGCAATCCTTACCTGAGGCCATACGTACCGCGCTCACGGAATTGGGTCATATTACCGAGGTAATTCCATCGTTAAGTCCATACACCGGGCAGGCCGGTATTATCACCATCACGCCAAACGGCATGGCCACCGCGATGCATGATCCGCGCGGAGAAGGCACTGCCCTCGCACTTTAACTATATTGGATAGACATTATGGATTTAATATTCATCGGATCGTATTTGTTGCTCGGTACTGTTGCTGGATTGCTCGGTGGTATGCTCGGTATTGGCGGCGGGGTTATTATTGTGCCATCGTTAATTGCGTTGTTTAGCTGGCAGCAATTACCCTTAGACATAATCCCACAACTGGCTGTTGCCAGTTCACTAGCTAGTATTATTGTGACAAGTTTTTCAGCTATGCGGGCCCAAGCCAAACGAGGAGCCGTCGACTGGGTCCTGTTCAGACAATGGTCCGTGCTATTAGTAGTAGGTGGATTTGGCAGTGGGTTCATTGGCAGCCATATACCGGCACTTGCCCTGCAGCGCGGTATCTCTTTATTCTTGATGGTGATCGCAGTTATTATGCTGAGTCAATGGTTACCGAAACCCGACCGTAAGATGCCCGGCCTTCTGGGTCGAATCGCTCTAGGTTTTTGCAGCGGGTTAACCAGCGCTTTGGCAGGCATAGGAGGGGGCAATATTATCGTTCCGCTGCTTGTTTTTTTTAATGTATCAATGCAGCGCGCTGGGGCCACCGCCAGCGCCTTGGGTCTACCTATCGCTTTTGTTGGCAGTCTAGGTTATGTGTTGGCCGGCTGGAATCATGCAGTATTACCCGGTTGGACCCTCGGCTATGTGTATTTGCCGGCAACTATTGGAATAGCCTCCATGGCTTTTATTATGGCTCCATTGGGGGTCATGATTGCACATCGGTTACCTGCTAAGCAGCTCAAGCAAGTCTTTGGTGGAGTGTTGTTGGTCGTCGCCAGTCGCATGTTATGGAGCAGTTTTGGCTAGCGTTTAATCGTCATGGAAGGCCCCCAAACCTCAAAGTGATTAGCTATATTCACGCCGAAGCCTATGCTGGCGTTAACTCTGTACGGCCCTCTGATACTGATCGATACCGACATGCCAGTGGTCGCGGCTAGCAAAAATCTGCCGGAGAAGCTGCGCAGTAATATGCTAAAAGTCTGGGCTGGTGCAGACCAACTATATCCTTTCGCCAACAAATCGACCAAGTTAGAGGCTGGAGGGTTAGAAGTTGATCGAGCTGGAGCATATCGATGACGTGCTGGCGCCGATCCTCTACACCGTGCCGCTGCAATGGCTCAGCTACTAGGTGGCCCTGATCAAAGGTACGGATATCGATCAGCGGCGTAATTTGGCGAAGTCGGTTACAGTGGACTAGTTCGGATTAGTACAACATGGCATGCGCACTGGCACAACTTGAACGCACTGTTTAAATATCCTGCTGACATCAAAAAGGTTATTTACGTGACTAACACGATCTGACCGTTGAGCAGCGTTATCCGCAAGGCGATTTAAAAGTGCAAGCTGTTTCCAATCGATGACTCAGCGAAGAAAGTCATCTACTCAGCTATCCAGAACGCATCAAAAAAATGGACCATGGCAATCAGAAACTGGAAGCCTGCGCTCAACAGATTTATGATTGAATTTGAAGAGCGCCTAGTAAACTATACTTAGCCTTGGCAGTTAAACAGAATTATTTATAGGCTCATTTCTTCCTACTCTTCCAAGTTCCACCATACTGATATGTATTTTCAAAGCCTGTCTTTATAGGCGTGAGACACGTTCTACAAAGAAACACCCAATCCCTCAAGTCCTGGTATCGACACCTGTAGAGGACTTCCTTTGCTTCCTTACAGGCATGACAACTTTTGGTTCTCACTTTCACGGACCTATCCCCTACCATACCTTAGTTAAGTGTTGCTCTGTATTTTAATGAATGACTTAGAGAATCAATAAGTTGATTCGTCTTGTAAGTTAACAACAGCACCTTTTTTACTAATTGAAGTGATATCAGTGTTATATGGTTATGAAATTGGTCTTAATTTACGTATAGCCAGGTAAGTGGCCCGGAAAATGAGGATATTCAACAGGTTTGCGGTGACGTTGCATATGAACGCTCTGGGTAAAAAAGAGATGACGGTGGAGTAAGCAGCTCGATGCATTTTCGACCGAACGGCTTTACTGGTTGAGCTGATCGAGCAACTCTTTCGGCACACCGGGCCGGCCGCTAGCGCTCATACCGGTGCCGATAATCAGTGCCTTGACGCAGATCAGGTCATCGGAGCGTCGGTGAATTACTTGCTGAAACTGAAAGCGGACCCGATCTTTCATCGAAAAGGTTGAGCTGACATAAAAAGCGTCGCCACTGACCAGGGGGCGCTTGTAGTCAAGCTCGGCGCGCACCACCACCAAATTGAGCCCTTGAGCGGCCAACTCTGCAAAATTGATCCCCTTAGTGAGTAAAAACTCGTGTCGCGCATGCTCCAGATAATTCTGATAGACCGCATTGTTGACGATGCCCTGCAAGTCGCACTCGTAATCGCGGACCTTGAATTCTTCTATATGGCTATAGCTCATGGGCATCTGCGGCAGTGGGATTGCTGATGAACATAAACGGAACCGCTGCCGATGGCAATGCTAGGTGCACAGCGGGTGCCATGCGGCCCATAGTAGGGTCTGCAGTCAAGGAGTGGCCAAAGCTCGGGCCGAGCCGATTAGGAGTTGAGAAACTAGGGGGATTGCGCCAGAATTGGTCGTGAAATTTCATCCAACAATTTTTCTCAAGGACTGACCTATGGATGTACAAGCCTTACTCACTGGGATGGCCGACGTTGCGATCCTCTGGTTGCAGGAAAATCTGCTATCGTTGGCCTTGGCCATCACCATCTTTGTGGCGGGCCGCTGGATCGCCAATTTACTCACCAAGGTCATCCATTCCGTTCTAATGCGTGCGAAGGTCGACAATATTCTGGTCGATTTCTTATCCGGCCTGGCCAAAGCGGCCATGGTGCTCTTCGTCATTGTTGCGGCCCTAACCCAATTGGGTGTCGACACTACCTCGCTGATTGCCCTAATCGGTGCCGCCGGTATTGCGGTCGGCTTGGCGTTAAAGGATTCTCTGCAAAACTTTGCCTCGGGTGTGATGCTCATCTTGTTTCGTCCGTTCAAGGCCGGTGACTTTATTGACGCCGGCGGGGTGATGGGCATCGTTGAGCGCATTACCGTATTCTCCACTACGCTGCGTACCGGTGACAACAAGGAAGTGATCGTGCCGAACGGCTCGATATACGGCGGTACCATTACCAACTATTCAGCCCGTGAAACCCGCCGCGTTGATATGATCTTCGGCATAGGCTATGACGCCGATCTGCTCAAGGCCAAAAGCGTGCTCCGAGCCATAGTCGATAACGACGAGCGCATCTTGAAAGAGCCTGAGGTGCTTATCGCCATCGCTGAGCTGGCCGATAGCTCGGTGAATATTATTGTGCGCCCTTGGGTGAAGTCGGGGGACTACTGGCCGGTATTCTGGGACATGCAGGAGAAGGTTAAATTGACCTTCGATCAGGAAGGCATTTCCATTCCCTTTCCGCAGATGGACGTGCATTTGAATCAGGCTGATGGACCACTAAGTTGAAGTCTAAGCCCAAACCGTACCCTCTAGCCCTGTATTAGGCCAAGATGGGTGCGCTGACCCAATAAAAAGGATGTGGCGCATGCACGTTGACTTTACCCACCTGGCCAAGGCCGAGGCCTATCGATTGCTGACTCATACGGTGCTGCCGCGGCCAATCGCCTGGGTACTAACCGAAAACGAAAACCGCAGCTACAATCTGGCGCCCTTTTCCTACTTTAATATGGTCAGCAGTGATCCGGGTCTGTTGATGATCTCGGTCGGCCACAAACGAGATGGCAGCAAGAAGGATACCTGGGCCAATATTGAGCGGCGGCGGCGCTGCGTGGTCCATATTGCCAGCGGCCAACACCTCAGCGCAGTCAATGAAACGGCCCGTTCCCTGCCGGCGGAGGCATCGGAATTGGTCGCCATCGATGCGAGCCTGATTGATGAACCCGGTTTTGATCTGCCCCGACTGAGCGCCTGTGCGGTCGCATTTGATTGCCAACTCTATGATCTGCACCTGTTAGGTGACGGCCCACAGGCGGTCATCTATCTGCAAGTCAAGGCGGCCTATCTAGCCGACGAGTTGCTGGTCAACGATCCGACCACGCCCGACGCGCAGGCCCTTGACCCACTGGCTCGGCTGGGTGGCGATGACTACGCCCAGCTGGGCACCATCACCGGCCTACCGCGTCCAGGCTGACCGCACGAGCGCTCCAGCTAGAGCCTGTTAGCGACCGGCTCGACCATTCGAGTGCGCACCGCGGGTAGGCCAGATTTTGGTGAATTACCAAGCGCCTAAACCGCACCAGGTGGCATCATGCCGCTACAGGCTGCTCAAGGCCACGGGCCGTGCCCAATAAGCGCTGTAAAGCCCGTTGGGCCAGCAGTCCGCCAATGATGGCCGACAATGCCGCCATCGGCTCGATTATCATGACACAGTGGGTCCATTGTTATTTAACAGGTAAGTATATCTAACAGGTCACACGCTTGAAGATATCCTCGACTAGAGCGGGCCCGAGCAACCAACCTTGCCGACTCAGGCCGTTGACACAGATAATATTGCCGTTCTGAGTGATCTTGGGTCGGTTATCGCTGTAAAAAGCCCGGTGAGTGCCCATCACTTCCAATATTTCCGCGTCGGCAAAGCCCGGATGCAGGCAATAGATCGCCGACAGCAAATCCAGTGAGCTGCGCACGGTCACCGAGCGGGTACCTCGGTCGCCTAAATCGGTGGTGCCGACGACAAAAATATTGTCCGGCTTGGGGACCACATAGACATGGAAGCGTTGTTGAATAATGCGCACCGGCCGGGTGAAATGCACTCGCTTGGTGCGCACTCGAATGGCTTCACCGCGCACCGAATGGAGGGCTTGGGCGCCGGTTTCGGCATAGGTACTGGCCTTTACTGCCCCGGCGCCGCGACAATCGATCACCCAATCGTATTGCTTTTGCAGTACGCTACCATTGCCTTCTAGCGGCCAATGTTCGATCACCTGGGCATGCTGGCGAATGGCTCGGGTCGAGGCGGCTAGAAATTGACGATTACAAATTTGACCCTCATTCTTAAGGAAGACCGCCGTTTCAAAGCGTTCCAGATCGGGTTCCAAATTCAGCACCTCCTGGTTATACAGCATCCTGATTTGACTATGATGCTCGGGTAACAGCTGATGCATTTTCGCATAGAGGCAGAGCAGGCAGTCCTGTTCCTCTGAGAAGGAAATGGCCACGGTGCCATGCTGTTGAAAGAACACGGGGTGATGCTCGGGATCCAACTCACGCAACTGGCTCAGGGCATCGGGCCACAGGTTATGACTTTGCAATCCGAGTCGAACGACTTCCGGGGGCGCGTGAACGGCCTCGGACAGGGGCGAAATCATCCCCGCCGAGATGGTCGCTGCCCCCTGAGGATGATCAAAGGACTGGGCCTCGAATAACGTAACTCGGTGCTGGGCACCAATCAGCTTTAACGCAGCCAACCTGCCCATAACACCGGCACCGACGATGGCAACCTTCATAATACCCTATCCCTCTTATACCCTTAATCATCTGAGAGCCGACTGCATAACGGGCGAGCCTACAGTCTAGTTTAGGTTTTGAGTTTTGCTGAAATAAACGCGTCATGCCGGAACATCATCAGCCTTATGGATCGCTATGCCGCGAATGCCGACTCACTAGCGGCGTAGCCAGGCAATACAGACGCTTTCGAGCCTAGGACAGACAAAGAAAAGGTATTTTATTGACCGAATGGACAATTTATTATCAGTTCGAGTCGAAGTAAGCTAAGCTGCCGACAAATTATTGGGTGAAAACTATGACGTGGTTGGATATTTTGGGGTACGTGGGATCGGTGTTAGTAGCCATTTCGTTGATGATGGGCAATATCAAACGTTTGCGTTGGATCAATCTGTTCGGCGCCGCGGTCTTTAGCAGTTATGGCTTCTTGATCGAGGCGACGCCGGTATTCTTGCTTAATGGTTGGATCGTGTTGGTTGATATCTATTACCTGGTGCGGATTTATCAATTTAAAGACAATTTCGATATGGTCAAACTGTCGTCGGTGCGCACGCCCCTGTTCGAGTTGTTGATTCAGCGCTATGGCGCAGACATCGTGCAATATTTCCCTCATGCCACGGTCGATCAACTTGACGATGCCGTGGCCCTGTTGATTTTTCGCAATATGAAGCCGGTCGGCCTGTTCGCCTATCAGCAGCATAATGAGGTTGGCGTGGTCGAGGTGCTAATCGACTATGTTATTCCCGACGCACGCGATTTTAAAACCGCCCAGTTCTTGTTTGGTCAGCACACCAGCCGGTTGCGTGGCGAGGGCATTCATCGGCTGGTTAGTTACTCCGATCGCCCGGCCCATATTGCCTACCTCAGAAAAATGGGCTTTGTTGCTGAGGCATCGGGTTTCCATCTGGATATAGGCTAGGGTGCTGCGCCGACGGTTTGCGCCCGACTGGGATCGAGTTTAGGCGAGTGCGCGACAGCCATGCTGATCAGCCCGGTCTGTCCGAGTTAGCGGGGCGCGGTGGGGTATTTAGCGCTAAGCTATGTTAAAATGCCACCTTCTTACCGGACTGGTTCTGTTATGAAAAAAACTTTTTTGCGCGGCATGCTGAGTATCCTTCCCCTGGCCTTATCCGTTTGGCTGTTCTGGTCGATTATCGTCACCTTGGACGACTTGGGCCTGTCCTTTTTACAGCTCATCGGTTGGCATGCAGCCTGGGATGGAGTTGGCTTTTTGCTGATTTTCTGTCTTATCCTCGTTGTCGGTTTGGCCTTCAGTGTCAGTCCCATTCTGTGGTTGTATCAGCAATTTGAAAACCAGATGATGCGCTTTCCGCTCTTTAAAACCGTTTACGGTGCCTTTAAGGATTTAGCGTCCTTGGCCGGAAACGACGATAGCGAGCTGAATCAACGTCAGACGGTCTTGATGGCGCAAACCAATGGCAGCTATATAGTTGGCTTTATCACCGCCGACAAGATGCCCGAGGCACTGCTCACGGCACTGCCAGAGGAGGGCGACTGGGTGCCGGTGTTGTTTCAACTGAGTTATCAGATTGCCGGTGTCACGTCACTGGTACGTCGGGCCGATCTTATTTATGTCGACTGGTCCTTCGAAGAGGCCATGCGCTTTATGTTAACGGCCGGGGTGTCGCAGTCGAGCGCGATGAAAAAGCCGACTTAACAAATAAGCCATAGACATCAGCGCCCAGAATCATTTAGCATCCCGCCCTTCCTATGATCCCGCCGTTTCGCGGGCATACTGGCAATTAACTGATGGCGGAGCTGAAACCTTGCTGACGACTGCAAATATCACCATGCAATTTGGCGCGAAGCCGTTGTTTGAAAATGTCTCAATCAAATTTGGCGATGGCAATCGCTATGGCCTAATCGGTGCTAATGGCAGCGGTAAGTCGACTTTTATGAAAATTCTCGGCGGCGATCTGGAACCGAGTCTGGGCAACGTCTCGAAAGATCCCAACGAACGGATCGGTAAGTTGCACCAAGACCAATTTGCCTTCGAAGAATTTAATGTGATCGATACGGTGATCAAGGGTCACACCGAGCTGTGGCAAATTAAGGCGGAAAAAGACGCCATCTACGCTCAGGCTGAGATGACCGAGGCCGATGGCCTGCGGGCCGGCGAGCTGGAAGGTGAATTCGCGGAAATGGACGGCTACTCGGCCGAAGCCCGAGCCGGTGAGCTCTTGCTCGGGGTCGGCATCCCGATCGAGCAGCACTACGGCCCAATGAGCGCCGTGGCACCGGGCTGGAAACTGCGCGTGTTGCTCGCCCAGGTGCTGTTTTCCGATCCGGATATCATGCTGCTCGATGAGCCGACCAACAACCTCGATATCAATACCATTCGCTGGCTCGAAGGCGTGTTAAACGCGCGCAATTGCACCATGATCATTATCTCGCACGATCGACACTTCCTGAACAGCGTGTGCAGCCATATGGCCGATCTGGATTACAACGAGCTGCGCGTTTACCCGGGTTCATACGATGAGTATATGACGGCCTCGACCCAGTCGCGCGAGCGCCTGTTGTCGGACAATGCCAAGAAGAAGGCCCAGATCGCCGAACTGAAAACCTTTGTCAGTCGTTTTTCTGCCAACGCGTCCAAGTCCAAGCAGGCGACCTCGCGCGCCAAGCGGATCGATAAGATCGAGCTGGCCGATGTCAAACCCTCGAGCCGTCAAAACCCCTATATCCGCTTTGAGCAGGAGCACAAGCTGCACCGCATGGCACTCGAAGTAAATGGTCTGGCTAAAAGCTATGAATCAGCCTTATTTAATGATCTGGACTTGACCGTCGAGGTGGGCGAGCGCATTGCCGTAATCGGCCCGAACGGTATCGGTAAGTCAACCCTGATGCAGTGCCTAGTCGGGGTGTTGGAGCCAACGGCAGGTCTGATCAAATGGTCTGAAAACGCCAATGTCGCCTACTATGCCCAGGATCATGCGGCCGATTTCAAAGAGGATCTCGATCTGGTGGCCTGGATGAACCGCTGGGGTCGCGAAGGCGATGACGAGCAGATTATTCGCGGCACCTTGGGTCGCTTGCTGTTTTCGTCGGTCGATATCAACAAGTCGGTCAATGTGATTTCCGGTGGCGAACAGGGTCGTATGCTGTTTGGCAAGATGATGCTGCAACGGCCCAACATCTTGGTGATGGATGAGCCGACCAACCACTTGGATATGGAGTCGATAGAATCCTTAAACCTGGCCCTGGAAAACTATCCGGGTACCCTGGTGTTTGTTAGCCACGACCGGGAGTTCGTTTCCAGTTTGGCAACGCGTATTATCGAGTTGACGCCCAAGGGTATTGTCGATTATCACGGCAGCTATGATGAGTACCTGGCCAGCCAGGCGATTGTCGGCTAACGGCAAGGCGCCCCGGGCGGGGCGGGCTAACGTATAAGCACAAAAAAAGAGGTCCTAGGACCTCTTTTTTTGTGCCTTAATGGTGCCGTTAAGCAAGCCACCGAGCTTCGCTAGGGCCGGTGGCGGGCACCTTTCAGGGCGTGTTCTAGCTGTTGCCGTTCGGACTGCGGCGTGGCTGCCGGGTCTTATTGCCGTCACCCTGCGGGCGCGGCGTGCGGCCACTGCTTGGCCGTGCCGGAGCACGTTGACCGTCACGGTGTTCGCTGCGCGCCGGCTTAGGCTTCTTAATGCGCGGGATCTTGACGTTGAGGGCCAGATCCGGCAACGCGCGTTCCGGCTTAAAGCCGGGGTACTCGCGCCGTTCCAACAGCTCACCGGTCAGGTTTTGAATGTCAGCCAACAGGTCGAGATCTTCATGGCAGACAAAGGACAGGGCCTCACCGCTGGCGCCGGCTCGACCGGTCCGGCCGATACGATGGACATAGTCCGCTGGCACATTGGGCAGGTCGAAGTTGATCACGTGTGGCAGCTCATCGATATCCAGGCCGCGGGCGGCAATATCGGTCGCGACTAGGACGCGCACGGCACCGCTCTTGAAGTCGGCCAGGGCACGCGTTCGAGCACCCTGACTCTTGTTGCCGTGAATGGCCGCGGCGGTGATCTTGCTCGACTCTAATTTCGCGGCGAGGCGGTTGGCGCCGTGTTTGGTCTTGGAAAAGACCAAGACCTGCTGCCAGTTGTTGTCCCCGATCACCTGGGTGAGCAGGGAGGGTTTGCTGCCCTTATCGACCGGAATGATCCACTGGGTGACCGATTTGGCGGTGGTCACCGTCGGCGCCACGGCGATCTCGACCGGATTGTTCACGATTGTCTTCGCCAGGGTGCGCACGTCCCCGGCAAAGGTTGCCGAAAACATGAGGTTTTGTCGTTCTTTGGGCAGAACCCGAAGGATTTTTTTAATATCGTTGATAAAACCCATGTCGAGCATGCGGTCGGCTTCATCGAGCACCAGTATTTCGAGCTGATCAAAACGCACCGCATTTTGATTGTGCAGATCCAATAGCCGACCTGGGGTAGCCACCAAGATGTCGACGCCGCGTTTCAGTTTAATCATCTGTGGATTGATCTTCACCCCGCCGAATACTACGGCAGAACGCAATGGCAAGTATTTGCCATAGTTCACGACACTTTCTTCAACCTGGGCGGCAAGCTCACGGGTTGGTGTTAACACCAGGGCGCGAACCTGATTGCCGCGCGCCTGATTACCCGATTCGGATAGGCGGTGCAGGATGGGCAGGGTGAAGCCCGCGGTCTTACCGGTGCCGGTTTGGGCGGCGGCCAACAGATCCCGTTGTGCGAGTACGGCCGGTATGGCCTGCAGCTGAATCGGGGTGGGTGTTTCATAACCCATATCTGAAACTGCTTTTAAAATAGATGAAGAAAGACCTAAGTCGGCAAAACTCATAGCAAGGCTCTAATTGGGAGTGAATGAATGATAGAGAGAGAACTCAGTTGAATTGCGCGCGAGTATAGCAGTAAGTTTGGTCGCGCGCGCTGTCCATTCTGGTCCGGCGCCCAAGGGCCTTTAATGTGGCTCTGGCGGGGCCTGGCGGGCGATGATCTAGCCGTAGATGCACAGATAGGCGGTGTCGATCACGACCTTGAGTTGGAACTTACTGTCGGCCGGGACATGAAACTCAGTGCCGGTCGCAAAGCTTTGCCAGGCGTCAGTACCGGGCAGGCGCACCTGCAGTTCGCCGGCCACAACCTGCATCAACTCTGCGGCCTCGGTACCGAATTCGTATTCACCGACGGCCATAACACCGATGGTAGTTGGCTTGGCATGTCCGGTTAAGGCCAGCGATTGCACGTTACCGGAAAAATATTGATTGTGTTTGATCATGAAATTCTCATTATTGTCTGATGTTGGGGGAAGGGAGCGTCAGCGCTCAGATCGATCGATATTAAAGCCTAAAGGATGGCGCCAACGCAACCGTTGGCGCGCGCCAAACCGCTGTTCGGCTTCGGCCCCGCCGATGATGGTGCTAGTTCAGCAGGGCGAGCAGCTGCTCGGCTTCTGTTTCGCTGACCAAGAATAGGCGGAAAAAGTCATGCAACGGATAGCTGTCCTGAAACGCCGTCAGGTGGTCCCAGCGGCCCTCGATCATATATTGCAACAGCGTGAGCAGTTCACCCGCCGGGCCGGCGCGCTCGATCAGCGCCGCTCGGGTGTTGGTATCGAGCGGTAAATTGGCCAGGACCTCATCTAAGGGGCGGTCCAAGAACGCATCGATGACCGACAAAAAACCAATAAAAAAGCATTCCCCGGCTGGGAATGAGCCCAGAAATTGACCGAAGCGTTCCAAGGCAATGGCGCGCAACAGGGTTTGGCGTAGCAGCTCGTGAGGCTTGTCGTCCAGGTCGGTGAGCGCGATCAAGGACACCCATTGGCGCAATTTATCGAGCCCGAACACGACTAGGGCCTGTTCGATATTTCTGATCGGTGTGATGCGGACATGGATGCCGAGATTGGCCAGGCGCAATAATTTGACCGTCAGCACCGGGTCATTTTTGAGGATCGCCGCCAAGGTTTCAAGCCGGACCTCAGGATCCATCAAGGCCCTGAGCAGCTGTAGTGTGGAGATTTTTGAGGGTCGAGCAAGGCGCTGATGAGTGAGTTGCGGCCGACAGAAAAAATAGCCCTGGTAGTAATCAAAGCCGAGGCTTTCAGCCAGTTGAAAATGGCCCTGGGTTTCAATCTTTTCAGCCAGCAACTTAACACTATACTGCGCCAGCTCGCCGACCAAGAGGGCAATTTTATCCTCATCCAAGGCCTGAAAGTCGATCTTGATGATATCGGCCCAGGGCAGTAACTTGGCGGTACTGAGGGTCATATCGAAGTCATCGAGTGCGATCTGATAGCCCTGCATCTTGAGATTTTGCACCGCGGCTATGACGGCCGGAGTGACCGTAACGGTTTCCAGTATTTCAACAATGGCAGTGCTGGCATCAAGCGGTAGAGGCTGCAATAAACACTCTGTGGAATGGTTGATAAAAAACTTGTAACGCGGATCGGCCAAGACCTGATCATCGGACGTCATAGCATTGAGTATAACCTGGGCCGTGGCAGCCTGATCATCGATTAGGCCGATCTTGTCCGAGGGCCTGAACAACAATTCAAAGCCCATAACGGCCATCTGCTGGTCAAAGATCGGCTGTTTGGCATAGATTGCCGGTGTCAGACTAGGCTGGGAGTCGAGTTGTGATGTCATAGGCTATCCAATGTAAGGCCTAGTGTGTTGGTTGATCCAAGTGCCGTTGCGCTCGGTTGAATCCAAGACAACCGAGGAACCTTGACAATACAGCATCTCAGACCCATCCGACTCTTTTATGTGCGCGGCATGCGCCAGGCTGGTTCCTCGGGCCAGGCCTCGAGCCCAAATGGTACAAAATTGGTTTCGACTTATGTTGAGCGGTTTAAATCGGCGTTCGAAAACTCAATCGCAGGCAGCAATCGGAGGCTAAACCGTTTCCTGTGCGGTGCCGTGATGGCCCTTATTGCTCAATAAGCGTCAATTTTTTGTCGTCAATATCTGGATTTTCCTCAAGCGCCACTAGGGTACCATCCACATCCGCCAAATTACCGTTGGCCTCGAGCCAGCTCTTGCGGTCGCCAGCGCGTTTCTTGGCGAGCAGCATATCCATCAACTCATCGGTTTGATCGCCATCTTCGACGGTCAATTGCACTAAACGCCGAGTGTTGGGGTCCATGGTGGTCTCGCGCAGTTGCAATGGATTCATCTCACCCAAGCCTTTGAAGCGGGTTATCTGCACCTTGCCGCGTTTATTTTCCGCCTTGATGCGATTGAGAATGCCTTCGCGTTCGTCTTCATCGAGGGCGTAAAAAACTTCCTTACCGATATCGACCCGAAACAGTGGCGGCATCGCGACATAGATATGGCCCTTTTCCACCAAGGTACGGAAATGCCGGACAAAGAGTGCACAGAGTAGGGTGGCGATATGCAGGCCATCGGAGTCGGCATCGGCGAGAATACAGATTTTGCCATAACGCAGGTCGTCGATGTTGCTGGAATCGGGATCAACCCCCACCGCAACCGCTATATTGTGCACTTCCTGGCTGGCCAGAATCTCGGAGCTGTCGACTTCCCAAGTGTTTAATATCTTACCGCGGAGCGGCAGAATGGCCTGGAAGGTTCGATCGCGCGCCTGCTTGGCCGAGCCCCCGGCCGAGTCGCCCTCGACTAAAAATAGCTCGCCGCGCATCACCTCATGGCCGGAGCAGTCGGCCAGCTTGCCAGGCAGTGCCGGACCGCTGGTAATCTTTTTCCGAGTTACCTTCTTAGCTTTACGCAGTCGAGCATTGGCATTGGAAATGGCCAATTCGGCGAGTTGCTCGGCGACCTGGGTGTTTTGATTCAGCCAGAGCGCAAAGGCGTCCTTGACCACACCGGATATAAAGGCCGAGGCCTGGCGCGATGACAGCCGTTCCTTGATCTGACCGGCAAATTGCGGATCCTGCATTTTGAAGGACAGCACATAGGAGCACTTCTCCCAGATGTCTTCTGGGCTGAGCTTAACGCCGCGCGGCAACAGGTTGCGATATTCACAGAATTCGCGCATGGCATCGAGCAGGCCTTGGCGCAGACCATTGACGTGGGTGCCGCCCTGGGTCGTCGGGATTAAATTGACATAACTCTCATAGATGCCTTCACCACCGTCTGGCAGCCATTGTACGGCCCAGTCAACGGCTTCGCGCTCACTGGCCAGAGATCCAACGAAGGGCGCCTCAGGCAGGGTGTTATAGACCGAGGTAGTGGCGAGCAGATAGTCAGTCAGGCCGGCCTCGTAATACCAGGTGTCGCGCTCATCCTTCTCTTCATTGAAATAGTTTATCCGCAAGCCCGGGCAGAGCACTGCCTTGGCGCGCAAGACATGGCGTAATCGGCTTGAGAGGAATTTGCCGGTGTCAAAATAGGACGCATCGGGCATGAATCGGACCGACGTACCGGTATCCTTCTTCGCGCAGGTGCCGATGATTTCTATATCGGATGACTTTTCGCCGCCGGTAAAGCCCATGCGATGCATCTGGCCGCCACGCCGGACGGTGACCTCGAGCATGCTTGATAGAGCGTTTACCACCGAGACTCCGACCCCGTGTAAGCCACCGGAAAACTGGTAACTGGTGCCAGAAAACTTGCCACCGGAATGCAGCCGCGTGAGAATCAGTTCAACGCCCGGGATGCCATGCTCTGGGTGAATATCAACCGGCATACCTCGGCCATTATCGGTCACACTGAGCGAGCCGTCTTTGAATAGGATGACATCGATCTGGTCGGCAAAGCCGCCAATGGCCTCATCGACCGAGTTGTCGATCACTTCCTGCGCTAAATGGTTGGGCCGCGTGGTATCTGTGTACATGCCCGGGCGCTTGCGCACCGGATCCAGACCACTGAGGACCTCGATGGCTTCGGCGGAGTAAGTATTTTTGGTCATCGGCCAACGGACCTCTCATAAAAAACTGAATGAAATCAAGGCGGTTAGGATAACAGAATAGGGCGGGAATGCTACGCGGCGGACCCGGTTGCCGGCCAAGGTGCGGAGGCAACGCGATGCGCTCGTTAGGCCGAGGCGGGCTCTTGCCGGTTAGTAACCGGTCTGGGAAAAATCGATATCAAAATCGACACCATCGATGCGCGATACGGCGGTGTCGATGGTTCCATCCGGATTCAGGACCAGTTTGCGATACCCGGGCCCGAGCGGGTCAATGCCAAAGTCCTGACTGAGGGGCTGAAACTGGACGCAGGTCGAGGGCGTCGACAAGTACCGTACGCCGTCGACGACCTGATCACTCGCCTGATGGACATGACCGCAGACCACGGCCCGGACGCAACTGTGTTGATCGAGCAGGGCTTTCAATTCGTCGTTATTGCGCACGCCGATCTGGTCGATCCAGCGGCTTTGCAATGACACCGAGTGGTGGTGAAAGGTAACCAATACATGGCGATCGGCATATTGGATAAGGGCCTGTTCGAGAATCGCCAGCTGATCTGCAGCCAGATGGCCGTGGACACGCCTGGTCACAGTCGAATCGAGTAGCACCACGACCCACTCACCTAGGTCGACTATGGCCTCGGCATGATCGAGACCCTTGCCCGCAATCGCCATATGGCTAGGGTTATCGTGATTACCTGGAATCCAGCGCATCGGAGCGGGTAATGGGGCCAAAAAGGACAAGAAGTTTTGGTAGGCCTGTAAACTGCTGTCTTGGGCAATATCGCCGGTCGCGATAATCAGATCAATGTCCGCGACCTCGGATTGGACAAGCTCCAAGATGAGCTTCAGGCTACGTTCGGTATTCATGCCCAGCAGGGTGCCCTCTGCATGACCATGCAGGTGAGGGTCGGTAATCTGGACTAGAGTATGGGCTCTGGGCATCAGCTTGATAGGTCCCTGTAAGACAGCAAATGTAGGCTTTCCATTAGGAAAGAGTGTAGTCAATGTCGCTCAAAGTATACAGAGCGTGGACTATTTCGTGACTCAACCTACAAATATACCCCGAAAAATGGCATGTGATCGAGTTTTTTCTATTTGGGCACCCACAGTTCCCGCACCGTGCCGTGGGTCAAGAGATGGCCAAGCCATTCAGCCAGGTAGCGATTGACCTGCTGTTTTTCATCTATTTGGTACATCTGCTCATTGGGGTAGCGATAGACCCCGGCCAGTTGCTGACCTTGGCTGATGCCCACCACCTCGGCCAAACGTGCATCGGAATACATCCGTACCGTCAGTTCGACTCGGTCCATGGGCGCGGGTATGGCGTGGGCCTGCTTAACCAGTTGCAGGGTAGTGGTGTACTTAAAACGTTCGGTCACGTGGATATCCACATCAATCTGATGGCCACCGTTGTCTTGCCAGCTAAACTGGTAATGAGCATCGGATAGATCCCGCAGCAAGCGCTCGAGCCTGACGTAGTTGGCTGCACATAGCGCTGCGTGTTGGGATATATCTGGAACGTATTTTTTCATGCCCACCTATCACAAAGAGATGTTTCGTTTAGCTGCAACCATTGTAGTGCGATTATGGCGGCGGCATTATTAACCACGTTGTCCCGAACCCAGCCATAGGCTTCGGCAAAGGGCACGCTGAGCACCCGAATATCCTCACCTTCCTCGGCCAGGCCGTGAATGCCCGAGGCCTGATGGCTATCGACCTCGCCAACAAAGAGATGAATACGCTCATTGGAACCGCCGGAAGAGGGCCAGTAACGACTGATCGAGTGCACTCGACCGATATCGACCCCGGCCTCTTCGATCGCCTCGCGCCGTGCGACCGCTTCGGGTTCTTCATCCTTGTCGATCAAGCCGGCTACCAACTCGATCTGCCAAGGGTTTGCGTCCTGCAAGGTGCCGACTCGAAACTGTTCAATTAATACCACCGCGCGCCGGCCAATATCCACCAAGAGCACGCATACCGCGTCATGGCGATCCATTAGCTCGCGCGAGATGGTTTGACTACCGCCATCGAAGCGCTGGTGCGTCACCGTCATCTGATCCATCTGGTAAAAACCACGGTATAAAGGCTCTACAACATCAATACTGTAGTGAAATTGCTCTGTATCTCGTTTCATTGTCAAATTCCTAGTCTCGTAGCACTGCTTTTGTGCGACACTAATGACTTTTGGCGCTGGTGATTAGTCATCTAAATTGTGAATAATTGGTCGTCAATAGACAGAAAAGCTCAAGGCAACTCATGGAGACGTCAGCCGTGCATCGGCATAATGAATCCAGTCCCTCATTCATTGCAAGTTTCGAGACAATCGCATGCTTATAAAACCTTTGATCGTCGGCCTGGTTTTGGTCGCAGTTACCGCCCACGTTTCGGCCTCACCATCGCTGCTAGAAACCTATGACCAGGCACTGGCCAATGACCCGCAATTGGCGATCGCTCGGCTCAACGCCGAAAACGCCCAGCAGGACGTGACCACCGGTTACGCCAACGTGCTGCCCGATGTGACGGCCAACGGCAGTTACCGAATTGGTAGCGACAGCGGGACTGAGTCGCTCTTTCCGAGCTTTGATGCCCAAACCTTAGGCGGCTCGATTACCGTCAGTCAAAATATTTTCGTCTTGGCGGCCTTTACCGCCTACGAGGCCGTCAAGGTCAATGCCACCATCAGTGAGATCGAAGCGGTCTATGCCGAACAAGAATTAATGGTTCGAGTATCGGAAGGCTACATCTCCGCACTGCGGGCGAAAAATGCCTTAGCGGTGTTGCAGGCGCAGCTTGAAGCTGTGGCCCGCCAATACGATCAGACCCAGCAGCGCTATGATGTCGGTCTGGTGACCATTACCGATGTGCTCGATGCCAGTGCTACGCTCGATCAAACCAAGGTCAGCCTGATTCGGGCCGAGTCTCAATACGACATCGCCCTGCAGAACCTATCGGTTATTACCGGTACGATTCCCGATGGTGTGCAAAATATCAGCGAGTCAATGCCGATTACGTCGCCTTCTGAAAACGGTCAACAGCAGTGGGTCGACTATGCCATCACCCAACACCCGGATATTATCGCTGCCGAACGTGGCCTAGAAGTGGGTCGCCTGTCGTTGCAGGCTGAGCGAGAAAATCTGTTGCCGCGCGTCAGTGGCAGTGCCACCTTCGGCTATTCCGATACCTTCGGCAGCTCAGCCTTCGATAACGATGATGAAACTAACTGGAGCGCCAGCTACGCGATTTCGGTATCGGTGCCGCTCTATTCCGGTGGCGCCGATCAGGTGTCCGTGGTCAAGCAGGGTCTAAGCAACAATATTGCCGAGCAGCAGGTTGAGCTACTCAAACGTGCTAAGGCGGTCGCTGTGGCCAACCTGTATCGCACGGTACGGGCCGACGCGCAAAATGTTGACGCCCAGATCCAAGCATTGAAATCGCGCGACAGCGCTTTGCAGGCAACCAGCGTCGGTTATGAAGTTGGCACGCGCAACATCGTCGAGGTGCTTAACTCACAGGTTGCGGTCTTTAATGCGCAAAACGCCTTGAATAACGCTCGCTACGACTATCTGCTCGACTTGCTCAAACTGAAAAAAGAAGCCGGTCAGCTGGCGTTAAAAGATCTGGAAAGCATTGAGCAGTACCTGATCGCCGACTGAACTCTTGGTGAGACGCTGGGACCTCAGCCCCAGGGGGTAGAACGATACCTAGACCTGCGTCCTAATGGCGTAGCGTCGATCCTGGTACCAGCAATGAATTAACAGGCATCAACACCGTTAACCAGACCTGCAGGGCGTTTTATAGCGGCGTTATGAGTATTCTAGCGGGAAGATAAAACGGTTGATCAGTCAACCGTGTAGGGTGGGGCGATCATCTCGTCGAGAATCCCTTCACGAATCGCCTTATTGGAGATGCGCATTTCCTGGATGTCGAACAGATGAAAGATGCGATGTAGGATTATATAACCCGCAGCGAACACGGCAATGCGCCGCGGGTTTAATTCCAACAGATGGGACAATTGCTGCTGGTTCCCCGCTTGGGTTAAAACCGGCAACAGACGATCTAATTGTTTGCGCTTGATCACGCCCTCGTCGGCAATGCCCAGATTATGCATGGCCCAACTGACGGCCTTTATTGTACCAGAGGAACCCATTGCATCGTCCCAGTTGAGATCCTTAAAACGATCCGAGACCGTGGCCAACTGGCTGTCGACAAAGTCCATACAGGCATTGAGTTGGCCTTGGGGCAGGCTGTCGTAATCGAGAAACTCTGAGGTCAGGGTGACACAGCCCAGCTCAAGGCTGGCCACGGCCAAGGGTTCTCGGCCCGAACCGACGATCATTTCGGTACTGCCACCGCCGATGTCGAGTACGAACCGCTTTTGATCTGGTTGCCCTTGCGACACGCCGCGGTAGATGTAGAGCGCTTCATCTTCGCCCGTGAGGATGCGGATAGGCTGCCCCAAAGCCGTCTCGGCCAGGCGCAAAAAGTTTTGGTCCTGATAGAGCATGCGAAAGGCACTGGTGCCGACCGCGGATACGGCGACATCTGGGTAAGCCTTGAGTAATTGGCCAAAATGCGACAGACAACGTAAAGCCCGACCACGGGTTTCATGATTGATTCGGCCGGCATCGACACCGGCGGCCAGGCGCACTAACTCGCGCCGACAGTCAACCGAGACCAGCCTGTTGTTCTCATTTTTCATCAAAACGAGATGAAAGCTATTAGAGCCTAAGTCGACGGCTGCAACATACTGAGGTTCGTTCATGAGTCAAAGTCTTTTTATTTGCCCCAGAATATAGCGGTAAATGGCCTTCAAAGCCAAACAAAGGGTGCCCAAGGTGGTTAAAAATCAGACTTAAGCGTAAGGAGTGTCGAGTTGCCTCTCGCCTTGCAACTTTCAATTTTGACCCACACTGCAAAAAATGGAAAAGAGTCTGGCAGAAATATCACCTACAACAGCCCAGGCAGCAGCAGCCGGGGCCAACACCCCAATGACCCCGCGAGTGACGAAATCAGTCCGCGGTAAGAGTCAGGTAAAATCAGGCCTAAGCCCCTGATGTCGGGTTTTATTTGACCCCTTGGTCAGGCATTCGTCGAGGGGTCAAGCCTATTTAGCGGCCGGTTTTGTCGAGTGGAGGGCGGTCAATACCGATTCTTACGTTGCTACCAAGCGTTGAATCATTAGTATGGTTCTTTCGAGTATGTGCTGCGCATTTTCACGTTTGCGACATACCGCATCGTTATCCTGCTGTTAACCGGCAAACACTATCATTTTGATCGTCTCCAATCGTGACATTGGGGATATGTAAGAACCGAACTGGAAGATTGACATGAAAAAGCTATACCCTGGATTGTACCGACCCGAATTTGAACACGATGCCTGTGGCATCGGCTTTGTTGCCAACCTGAAAGGGCGCAAATCGCATGGCGTCATTGAAAATGCGCTAACCATGCTCGCCGCGATGGAGCATCGAGGCGGAACCGGAGTCGATATTAACAGTGGTGATGGCGCCGGCGTCTTGATCCAGATTCCACATGACTTTCTCGCCGAAGAGACCCTCGCCTTGGGTCTCAATTTGCCTGAGAGCGGTGAATATGGCGTCGGCATGGTGTTCTTCCCGGCGGATGAAACCCGGCGCGCTGAATGCCGCGCCATCGTCGAGCGCAATATCAGCAAATTGGGCCTGACTTTGCTCGGTTACCGACCGGTACCGACCGATAACAGCATGATCGGCCAGACCGCCCTCGATACCGAACCGTGCATCGAACAAATATTTATCCAGAACACCAATTGCAAGACGCAGCAACAGTTTGAACGCAAACTCTATGTATTGCGCAACTACTGCTCGCATCTGATCTATGACACGGTTGCGGGGATCGGCGAAGACTTCTATGTCGCGTCGATGTCCTCACGCACTCTGGTTTATAAGGGTCAGCTGACCACCGCGCAGGTCCGCGAATATTATCTCGATCTACAGAACGAGCGTTGTGTCTCAGCCATGGCGATGTTTCACAGCCGCTTTGCAACCAACACCATCCCGCACTGGCGCCGTGCCCAGCCGTTCCGTTATCTGTCGCACAACGGCGAAATCAATACCGTCAACGGCAACATCAACTGGCTCACAGCACGTCAGGCGCTGTTTGAGTCGGTTAATTTCACTACCGAAGAGATGGATATGCTCTTGCCGATCTACGATCGTGGCATGTCCGATTCGGCCAACCTCGACATGATGGTTGAGCTGCTGGTTTTGTCCGGTCGTCCGTTGGCGCAAGCCATGATGATGGTGGTGCCGGAAGCCTGGCAGACGCAGGACGATATGGACCCGGCCAAGCGGGCCTTCTACGAATATTATGCCTGTATTATGGAGCCTTGGGATGGCCCGGCGTCGATCTCCTTTACCGACGGCAATGTTATTGGCGCCACACTCGACCGCAACGGTCTGCGCCCATCACGCTATTTGGTGACCAATGACGACATGGTGGTCATGGGTTCTGAGACTGGCGCGTTGATGGTCGATCAGTCAACCGTGATCGAAAAGGGTCGCCTCGAACCGGGCAAAATCTTTATTTGCGACCTAGAGAAGGGTCGCATCATCTCCGATACCGAGGTGAAGTCGGACATCAGCAGTCGTCAGAACTATCTCGACTGGGTCGCTGACGAGAAGATCGTCCTGGATGACCTGCCGACCCCTGAGGTGACGGTTGAGCATCCAATGCTCGGCAACTTGCAAAAGCGTCAGCGCGCCTTCGGTTATACCGACGAAGACCTGCGCCTAATCCTAGCCGATATGGTTGGCACGAAAAAAGAGCCGCTTGGCTCCATGGGTACCGATACCCCCTTCGCTATTCTGTCCGATCGGCCACAACATCTGTCGCACTATTTTAAGCAGCTTTTTGCACAGGTCACCAACCCGCCGATCGATCCGATCCGCGAAGAGATGGTCATGTCACTGCGCACTTACATCGGTGGCGACCTGAATCTGTTGGCCGAAACCGCCAAGCATTGCCATAAGCTGGAAATTAAGCGGCCGGTACTCAATAACGAACAGCTGATGAAGTTGCGTTATATCGATCACGCGCACTTCCAGACCCGCACCATTCCGACAACTTTTCGGGCGACTGGTGCCAGCGGCGAATTGGAGCGTGCCCTTGAACGCATCTGTCGCTATGCGGTCGATGCGGTCAACGATGGCTTCCAAATTATTGTCCTCAGCGATCGCGATATCGATACCGATCACGTCGCCATACCCTCGGTCTTAGCGACTGCGGCCGTGCATCACCATTTGATCCGCTCCGGCTTGCGCGCCGACTGCGATATAGTTGGCGAATTTGGCGACGTACGTGAGACGCATCATGTGGCCACCGTGCTCGGTTTTGGGGCATCCGCGGTCAACCCGTACATCGCCATCGAAACGCTGATGGAGCTGCGCAACGACGGTATTATCGACGCCGAGTTGACCGATAAGGATGTCTTTGCCCGCTATGCGTACGCCATCGACTCCGGCCTGCTGAAAATATTTTCCAAAATGGGCATCTCGACCCTACAGTCCTATCAGGGCGCGCAGATATTCGAAGCCCTGGGTATTAAACAAGATGTGATCGATCGGTATTTTACCGGCACCGTGTCGCGTATCGAGGGCATCGGGCTGGATGAGATCGCGCGTGAGTCCTTAACCAAGCACCGCACCGGCTACCCGTTGGAAGATCAGATTTTCATGGAATCGACCCTGCCCTCGGGCGGCGATTATGCCTGGCGCCACGATGGCGAACGGCATCTGTTTAATCCGACCACGGTGCGTTTGCTGCAGCACGCTACCGAGCAGAATAACCAAGCACTGTTTAAGGAATATTGCCGCAATATCGATGACCAGTCGAATTCGCTCTACACCTTACGCGGTCTATTGAAGTTTCGCTCGGATCGCCCGGCGGTACCGCTCGCTGAAGTGGAATCGATCGAGCAAATTTTTAAGCGCTTTGCCACCGGCGCCATGTCGTTCGGCTCCATTTCCTGGGAAGCCCATACCACCTTGGCGATCGCGATGAATCGTATCGGCGGTAAGTCGAATTCCGGTGAGGGCGGTGAAGATCCGATCCGCTTTACGCCGCTGGAAAACGGCGACAATATGATCTCGAAAATCAAGCAGGTCGCCTCGGGTCGCTTCGGTGTGACCAGTCACTACCTGACCAACGCCGAAGAGTTGCAGATCAAGATGGCCCAGGGTGCCAAGCCCGGAGAAGGCGGTCAGCTGCCCGGTCACAAGGTGGATGCTTGGATCGGTCGGACCCGTGGTTCGACCCCAGGGGTCGGTCTGATCTCCCCGCCGCCGCATCACGATATTTACTCGATCGAAGATCTGGCGCAACTTATCTTCGACCTGAAAAACGCTAATCGTGCGGCGCGCATCAACGTCAAACTGGTCTCTGAAGCCGGTGTGGGTACCATTGCATCCGGCGTCTGCAAGGCTTACGCCGATGTGGTCTTGATTGCCGGACATGACGGCGGCACCGGTGCCTCGCCGCTGAGCTCAGTGAAACACGCTGGCCTGCCGTGGGAGCTCGGTTTGGCCGAGACGCACCAAACCTTGGTGCAAAACGGTTTGCGCTCGCGCATCACCGTGCAGGCCGACGGCCAGATGAAAACGCCGCGTGACCTGGCCATTGCCACCCTGCTCGGCGCTGAAGAATGGGGCGTTGCCACGGCTGCCTTGGTGGTCGAGGGCTGTATTATGATGCGCAAGTGCCATCTCAATACCTGCCCAGCGGGTATTGCGACTCAGGACAAGCAACTGCGCGAACGCTACAAGGGCAAGGTCGAGAACGTGGTGAACTTCTTCACCTTTATGGCCGAAGGTCTGCGCGAAGTGATGGCTGAACTTGGTTTTCGCTCGATCAATGAAATGGTCGGTCAGACCCAGTGTCTGGCGTCCCGGACCGATGTCGACCACTGGAAATTTAAAGCGGTCGATCTGGCCCCGGTGCTTTACAAGGCCCAGCCGATGTTCGAAAGCGACACCCTGTACCGGTCTATCGCGCAACAACATCGCATCGATGATGTGCTCGACCGGCAGTTGATTGTCGATGCCGCCGCTGCGCTAGAGCACAGCACCCCGGTGAGCTTGGCGTATCCGATTCGCAATGTGAATCGCTCGGTCGGTGCCATGCTGTCGAATGAAATTTCCAAACGCTACCATGCCGTGGGTCTGCCGGAGGATACCATCAAGGTCAAATTCAACGGCTCTTCGGGCCAGAGTTTTGCTGCCTTTACCGCCAAGGGCGTGAGCTTTGAACTGGAAGGCGATGCCAATGACTACTTTGGCAAGGGCCTATCCGGTGGCAAGCTGGTGGTCTATCCCGACAAGCGCGCGCCCTTTGTCGCGAGTGAAAACATCGTCATTGGCAACGTCGCCTTTTTCGGGGGCACCAGTGGCCAAGCCTTTATTCGCGGCCGCGCCGGTGAACGCTTCTGCGTCCGCAACTCCGGCGTCAGCGCCGTGGTCGAAGGGGTTGGCGATCACGGTTGTGAATATATGACCGGCGGTTGCGCCGTGATTCTGGGCAGCACCGGCCGCAACTTTGCCGCCGGCATGTCCGGTGGTGTCGCCTTTGTGCTCGATGCTAAGGGTGATTTTGCGGCCAACTGCAATATGGAAATGGTCGCCCTGGAAGCACTCACCGAGGCCGATGCGATGCAGTTGCACGGCCTAGTGCAGCAGCATTACGAGCTGACTGAATCCGATGTCGCCCAAGCCTTGCTCGCCGACTGGGCTGAGGCCCTGACCCACTTTACCAAGGTGATGCCAGTCGACTACAAGCAGATTCAGACCTATATGCAGGCCGCGCGCGACTCCGGTAAGTACCAAACCGAAGACGAGGTCACCGAGGCGGCATTTCAGATGCACATTGAATTTTTGAAAGCACCGAAAAAATCCGTGCAAGCTACGGCATAAGGAAACAGACATGGGAAATCCAACGGGTTTTATCGAGATTGCACGTAAGTTACCGGAAGACCGTGATGCCAAAAGCCGGCTAATCGACTGGCAGGAAGTGCACGAGCACTTGCCCGAAGCCGAGATCAAACAACAGGCATCGCGTTGCATGGATTGCGGCGTGCCCTTCTGCATGTCGGGCCAGTCCGAATATGCACCAGTGGTGGCCGGCTGTCCGGTCAACAACCTGATTCCAGAATGGAATGATCTAATCTATCGCGGTCGTTGGAAGGAAGCCTTGCAGCGTCTGCACAAGACCAATAACTTTCCAGAATTTACCGGACGCGTTTGCCCGGCACCCTGTGAAGGTTCCTGCGTATTAGGCATCAATGCTGACCCGGTGACCATCAAGCTGCACGAAGTATCGATTATCGAGCGTGGCTTTAGCGAAGGCTGGGTCACCGCCCAACCGCCGAGCAAACGGACCGGTAAAACGGTTGCCGTGATTGGCTCCGGCCCCGCCGGTTTGGCCGCCGCCGCGCAGTTGAATTCGGCCGGCCATAAGGTCACGGTATTCGAACGGGCCGATCGGATTGGCGGGTTGCTGATGTATGGCATCCCCAATATGAAGCTGCAGAAAGAGCTGGTGGAACGCCGGGTGCAACTGATGTTCGAAGAGGGCATTACCTTTGTCACCGATACCGAGGTGGGCAAGGACATCAGCCTGGCGCAGATCCACGCCGATTTCAGTGCCGTGGTCTTTGCCACCGGTGCGACGGTCCCGCGCGATTTAGTCGTAGACGGCCGATCGGCACAGGGCGTGCATTTTGCCATGGAATTTCTCGGCAAAAACACCAAGAGCCTGTTGGACTCGCAGCATCAGGATGGCCAATACATCAGCGCCCAAGGCAAGGATGTGGTGGTGATCGGCGGCGGCGATACCGGCACCGATTGCGTCGGGACCTCGATGCGGCACGGCTGCAAGTCGGTGATTCAGCTGGAAATCATGCCGCAACCACCTGGCCGCCGTCAGGCCAATAATCCGTGGCCGCAGTGGCCCAAGCGATTGTTGGTCGATTACGGTCAGCAGGAGTCGGTCGCCGTGCAGGGTCATGACCCGCGCATTTACGAAGTGATGACCAAGCAGATAGAGCAGGACGCCCAGGGTCAGGTTGTGGCCGTGCACACCGTGAAGATCGAATGGCAGAAAAACGCCACCGGTCAGATGGTGCCGGTGGAAGTCGCCGGCAGCGCAACCCGCTACCCGGCCGATTTAGTCTTGCTGGCCATGGGCTTTATGGGACCGGAAGCGGCACCCTTGCAGGCGCTGGGCGTTGCCCAAGACGCGCGCTCCAATGCCCAGGCCGCCTATGGTGCCTTCAATACCAATGTCGAGGGTGTGTTCGCCTGCGGCGACGCCCGACGCGGTCAGAGTCTGATCGTGTGGGCGATCAATGAAGGCCGTGGCGCGGCGCACGAAGTGGATAAGTTCCTGATGGGTAAAACCTACCTGCCGAAGTAAGATCCGCAGCACCAAAAAAGCCGCCACCCATTTCGATAATGGGTGGCGGCTTTTTTTTGCCTGCTCTAAGCCCCGCTAAGATACAGGTCAACACGTTGCGCCAATAAAAAGTCTTATTTGCATGGTTAATTGGCAATTAAATGCCAAAATATTGACGACAATTGAGCCAAATAGGGGTCCGATTCGACAATAGGGCCGTTAGTCAGCCAAATCGGCATAGAGCGAAGTCGATAGATAGCGTTCGCCGAAGGATGGAATAATCACCACAATCAGCTTGCCGGCATTCTCCGGTCGCTTGGCAACCTCTAAGGCGCTCCAGACCGCCGCGCCGGACGAAATACCGACCAACAGACCCTCTTGACTGGCCATCGCACGCGCCGTGGTAAAGGCGTCGTCATTGTTGACCTGAATCACTTCAGCCAACAAATCGGTTTCTAAGATGGCCGGAATAAAGCCGGCGCCGATGCCTTGCAAGGGATGGGGTGCCTTGGTACCGCCTGACAGCACTGGCGATGCCGCCGGCTCGACAGCAATGGCTTGGAAGGCCGGATTTTTCGCCTTGAGTGCACGGGCCACACCAGTGACGGTGCCACCGGTGCCGACGCCGGCAATCAATATATCGACCTTGCCATCGGTGTCGGCCCAGATTTCTTCGGCCGTGGTGGCCGCATGGATCGCTGGGTTGGCCGGGTTCTCAAACTGCTGGGGTATGAAATAGGTTTCTGGGTCCGACTGTTGGATCTCCTGGGCCTTGGCGATGGCGCCGCCCATGCCGTCTGGTCCGGGGGTGAGAATCAGTTCCGCGCCATAAGCCCGCAACAGGATACGACGTTCAGTGGACATGGAGGCGGGCATGGTCAGGATGCATTTATAACCTTTGGCGGCAGCAACCATCGCCAGGGCGATGCCGGTATTGCCCGACGTGGGTTCTACAATCGTCATACCTGCTTTAAGCGAACCATCGGCCTCAGCCGCGGCAATCATCGCCGCACCGATTCGGTCTTTAACCGATTTGCCGGGGTTAAAGAACTCCAGCTTGGCCACAACGGTTGCAACGCAGCCATCCGTTAGCGCGTTTAGTTTGACGAGCGGGGTGTTGCCGATCAGATCGATCACACTGTTGGCAATGCGCATAGAAATCTCCTTAGGGGTTTTTAACTATTGTAATGCCAGGATCCCAACGTTGTTAATAACCATTCTCTCTAATGTGTTGGCAAAAAAAACACCCAAACCCCGGATGGAACCGTCGCAGTCTAAATTTAATGCATTGTCCATAATTTGAAGTTGCGCACAGTCGACTGGTAAATACTGTCTATAGTTATTGGTATTGTTGAAAAAACCGGTTTTTCATAATGAGACAGTGTGAGGAGATACCCGTGAATCGAAGACTGCTTTGGTTAGTTGCCCCCATCGTGATGACAGCTCTGGTGGCCTGTGATCCGACCACTGAGGACACCAACGGCAGTGCCGGTGGCACGGCCACCACCACCGAGGGGGTCGAAATTTCCTTGGGCACGGGTTCTGGTGGCAATTTTAATGAAGGGATAATGAGTGCCTCGGTCGGCGCCGCGTCTCTGTCAGCCGGCGGGACGACCACCGTGTCGGTCAATATAGTCGATGTGTCGAGCGACAATGCACTCTATTCAGGCACCCCTGTGGAGGTTGAATTTGACTCTCAATGCGCGGCCTCGGGCAAAGCGACCTTCTCCAACCCTAGCGTGCTAACCTCTACCGGCATCGCCTCAACCACCTATCAGGCCGAAGGCTGTTATGGTGATGACACCATCTCGGCCAAATATACGACGGCAACCGCCGCGGTGACCATCAGCGTGTCACCCGCCGACGTCAACAGCATTGGCTTCAGTGCCTTGTCGGCCTCATCCATTGCCTACGGCAACAGCTCGACCGAAGCGCAACCCAATTTATCCGTCGTAGTCTTCCTCTTGCAGGATGCCCGCGGCAATCCGGTCGAGGGCCAGACGGTAAGCTTTGAAATATCGTCAACCGATACGAACAACGGCGTGGCGCTGAGTAACAGCTCGGATATCTCCGATTCCGAAGGCCTGGTCGAAACCCGAGTCAATGCCGGGACAGCGGCGGCCAATCTGCGCGTCGTGGCAACCTTTAGCCCGAGCGTCGGGTCAGCCATCGCGACCCAATCGCCAGCCATTGCCGTGAATACCGGTCCCGCCGATTGGGACAGCTTTATCGTCGGGCCGGATACCTGTGCGGTGGCCAAAGCCTATAATATCTTTAATTTAACCGCGCAAATCACTGCGGTGGCCGCGGATCGGCACAATAACCCGGTCGCAGATGGCACTGAGATCTCCTTCTGGACCGAGTCGGGGCGCATTGAACCGAGCTGTCAGACGACCTCGGGTTCCTGTTCGGCTACCTGGTGGAGTGGCGGCGGCACCACCCTGGATGAAGGCGGTGCCTTGGGTCTGTCGACCATTGTGGCCTATACCGTTGGCGAAGACTCTTTCGTTGAGCTGACGATGAAAAACGGTCTATACGATGTCGGTGAAACCATTATTGCCGCGCCGGAAATGTTCCACGATTATGATTTTGATTTGGCCTATGACGCCGGCCAAGATACCTATGTCGATTATGATAATAGCGGCACCTACGATGCCAGCAATGGTGGTATTTATAGAGGTGGGCTATGCAGTGCGACGGCCCTGGCGGCAGGTCATTGCGGCGAGGAATCGGTGCTGGTGTGGGACTCGACCCGCATTACCCGCAGCACCACCTTTATGGCCTTGACGCCGTCCGATAGTGGTAATTGGGATGTGACCACGGCCGCTGGTGGTGCGCAAACCTTCAGCGTGGCCGTGAGCGATCTAAACGGCAATCACCCGCCTGCCGGCACAACGTTGACAGCCACCTCGGATACGGTGGATATCGAGGTGCTGAATGGTGCTTCGCCCAACTACTGCCCCGGTGGCCCGGGCAGTCATCAGTTCTTTGTGCGAGTGAAGCCTAAGGCTGCCGATGGCGCCAGTTCTCCGGTTAAACTCTCGGTATCTGCCGGTGGCGAGGTGACATTGGATTACAGCGCGACCGCGACCGACGACGATTAGGTGATGGTGTGTTATGAATCCGGCTAGGGTGTGAGGTCCAGTGCCAGCAGGGCGGCGATAAACTGCACCCGGGCCGTTGGATCGCGCGGTGCCTGTACTCGAATCAGGCTGTCGCTGTCGATCCGTACCATGCCCGGGCCGAGCCAACTCTCGATCTGTTGGCTGAGTGTGGCCATGCGTTGATAGCTCGGGTTGATCAGCGTGAGCCGAACATAGTCGTCCGTGCGCGGCTCATCTGCCACGGGATTCAGGCCGTCTGCCACGGTCACCTGCGACAGCAGCGGTTCCGCCCAAGCCAGTTGTGCCAGCAGCACGCTCGTTAGCAGCAGCCC
>Ga0209304_1000102_pt1 | contig 58744 bp, 54 predicted proteins | sample COGITO_mtgs_1004_4_FD_184789 | JGI IMG/M metagenome (GOLD analysis project Ga0209304, IMG submission 184789) | Pelagic marine microbial communities from North Sea - COGITO_mtgs_100423 (SPAdes) (version 2) | ecosystem: Environmental > Aquatic > Marine > Epipelagic ...
CCTATTGCACGGGCGGTTTTCGATGCCTATATGCAATCAAACTCATCGACAGCTCTCGTCGAGCGGTAACCGACCATGCATAGAAATGATTTTGTCAGGCAACTTAACAGCCCCGGTGGTGATCGCAGACCATCTCGTGTCATGCATATAGATATCCCCCTGTTACTTATTTTAATCGCACTCTGCAGCATTGGTCTGGCGGTGCTTTACAGTGCCAGTGCAGAAAGTATTTTTTATGTTAAGCGTCAGGCAACCTTTATGGTGATTGGCCTGTTCTCAATGATTGTCATCGCCCAGTTCAAGCCACGACTGTGGGAGCGCTGGTCAATTTTTATTTATCTCTGCGGTCTGTTATCGCTGGTCGCTGTGCTGTTTTTCGGTGTCGGTGCGAAAGGTGCACAGCGTTGGTTGGATTTGGGGGTGACGCGATTCCAGCCCTCCGAATTGATGAAAATTGCTGTGCCAATGACCCTTGCATCCTACCTCAGCAAGCGTCATATACCACCGCGCTTCAAACATGTTTCTCTCGCCGTTATCGCAACCACAATCCCGGTCCTATTGGTCGCCAGACAGCCCGATTTGGGAACCTCGTTAATTATTTTCTCCTCCGGTTTTTTCGCCCTATTTCTCGCCGGACTCGGCAAGCGATATCTGCTATCCACCGCTCTATTGGCGATGGCAGCCGTGCCGACCCTGTGGTTTTACGTGATGCTCGACTATCAGAAACAGCGGGTCTTAACCCTGCTGTCTCCGGAGCAGGACAAGTTGGGGGCTGGTTGGAATATCATGCAGTCAACTACGGCTATTGGCTCTGGGGGCTGGAGCGGCAAAGGCTGGACTCAGGGCACTCAGTCGCAACTTAATTTTCTGCCGGAGAGCCATACAGATTTTATTATTGCGGTACTGGCAGAGGAGTTTGGCCTAATCGGCGTGCTCGGTATGCTGGTGCTATATCTGCTGCTCATCGGACGCTGCATGATAATTTCTCTAAACGCCCAATCGATGTTTGGCCGAATAATGGCTGGCACTATAAGTCTGACATTTTTTGTCTATATTTTTGTCAATATGGGTATGGTTTCAGGTATCTTACCTGTAGTTGGAGCACCGCTGCCATTTATCAGTTATGGCGGCACAGCAATTGTGACTCTGTTTCTCGGATTTGGTATTCTGATGGCCATTAGCACTGAGCCGAAACGGATTTAGGAATAAAACTTTGAAAAAAAATCTCTACAAATATTTTGCAGCACCATTAATTGCTCTCTCGCTTCTGGCCGGCGGTTTTTCTTCCAGCAGCCATGCGGATTATTCAACGCACCCTGAAGTCGCGGTGTTTATCGACAAGATGGTCGAAGAACACCAGTTTAAACGCGAAGAGATTATCGGTTGGTTAAAGGTTGCAGAACATCAGACATCCATCGTTAAAGCGATGAGTCGACCTGCTGAAAAAGTGAAGCCCTGGTATGAATACCGCAAACATTTTATCTCGGAAGCGCGCATTAAAGGCGGCGTTAAATTCTGGCAGGAAAATAAAGAAACCTTGGAAAGAGCGCAGCGAGAGCTGGGTGTCGAGCCGGCGGTGATCGTCAGCATTATTGGTGTTGAAACCAACTATGGCAGCAATACCGGTAGCTATAAGGTCGTTGATGCCCTGGCAACACTGGCTTTTGACTACTACACCTATACCAATAAACGCGCCTCGCGAAAGCGCTTTTTCACCGCTGAACTGGAAAATCTGTTTCTGCTCGCCCGCGAGCAAAACCAAAACCCCATCGAACTTAAAGGCTCCTACGCCGGCGCTATGGGCCTAGGTCAGTTTATGCCCAGCAGCTACCGCAACTACGCCGTTGATTTTGACGATGATCAGTTTGCCGATATTTGGACAAACCCCACCGACGCCATTGGCAGTGTGGCAAATTACTTTTCCAAACATGGCTGGAGAGAAGGTGAGGCAGTCGCTATGCGTGCCAATATCAGCAGCGATCCCGCTGAAGACAGCTTAAATAAGCTCCATCGCCCCAAGGCCACGCTGGCAGAACTAAACAGCCAGGGTTATAAAATCATCGAGCAATTGCCCGCCGACACCAAGGCCTTGCCGATGCGCTTTGAGGCTAAATATGGCAATGAATACTGGCTGGGATTACATAATTTTTATGTGATTAGCCGTTATAACCCGCGCACCAAATACGCCATGGCGGTCTATCAATTGAGCGAACTGATTCGGGAGCGAAAATGTGCGCAGTCCACTGACTGTTAATTCGCTAACTGCAAGTAATTCAGCGATCTCAAACTATTCCCGCTGGGCCGTTTTTGCCCTCGTCCTTGCCAGCCTGTTTGGCTGCAGCTCGCAGCTGATGGTGGAAAAAGATGGTGCGGGAAAACGTATAGACACTAGCGCTATTCCCAACGCCACGCCCAAGCCTGAGCCGATTACCAAAGCTGGCAATAAAAGCCCCTACGAAGTCTTTGGGAAAACCTACTGGGTACTCCCTAGCAATAAAGGTTATCGCAAGACGGGGGAAGCCTCTTGGTACGGCACCAAGTTTCACGGCAGACTGACCTCAAACGGCGAAATTTATAATATGTATGGGATGACTGCCGCCCATAAAAGTCTGCCAATTCCCTCCTATGCCAGAGTTACTAACATCGAAAATGGTCGCTCGATTGTCGTCAGAATTAATGATCGCGGCCCGTTTCATGAAGAGCGCTTGATCGACCTCTCCTATGTGGGCGCCATGAAGCTCGGCTATGCGGATAAAGGGACTGCCAAAGTGCTAATCGAGGCCATAGATACAAGCCCTAAACCGAAAAGCACGGCACTTTCGACTGTAGCACTTCCGATAGTAGCACCATCGACAGTAGCCACTCAGCCAATAGCTCCTCAGCCATTAGCCCCTCAACCAGAGACAGCTAAAACAGAACCCGCCGTCACCGGCCAGTATCTGCAAGTGGGCGCATTTACTGATATGGCCACCGCACAACAGCTTCAAAACAAAATCCGCAGTCTAACCACGCAACCGATTGTTCTGCGCACTCAGGATAAGCTGCACAAACTATGGATTGGTCCAATTGTCGACAATATCGAGCTGTTAAGCATTAAAGCCATGCTCAAGAAGACGGCTAATCTAAACACTTTTTCAGTGACCCCCTAATCTGATCGACGAACACAAACCTATCCCTAGGTGATCGATAAAATTTAGCCGATTGTCTGCCATCTCGGGCGGACATTTTCTGTATTCCGGTGGTAAACTATCCTGCGTTTAAACTCACAACTAAATCGTGGTCTACTATGCTGTCAAATTGGCTGAAAAAATGGATTTTACCCTCTGCTTCCTCTGCCCTGCTCCTGCTGTGCATGTCTTCATCTCAGGCCCAACAACTTATTCCAGCTGCACCGGATCTGGCAGCAAAATCTTGGATACTGGTCGACGCTGAAACCGGTCATATCATTGTCGAGAGCAATGCCGATCTGCAGCTGCCTCCCGCCAGTCTGGTCAAGATGATGACCACCTATATAGTCTCCAACGAGATAGCTGAAGGGCGAGTTAAAAAAGATGATCAGGTGCTAATCAGCGACAACGCCTGGGAAAAAGGTGGCGCAAAAACTGATGGCTCAACCATGTTCCTCAGCCCGCGCACCAGAGTGCCTGTGATCGACTTGATGCGCGGCGTAATTATCCAGTCCGGAAATGATGCCTCGATCGCCTTGGCTGAACATATCAGCGGCGACGAAGATGCCTTCACCGACAGCATGAACCAGCAGGCTGCATTACTCGGCATGACCGGCACAGATTACTTTAATGCAACCGGCCTGCCCGCCGAAGGAATGGTTTCTACTGCGCGGGATCTGTCGATTCTGGCGCGCGCTATTATTAAAGAGCATCCCGAGCACTACAGCATCTACTCGGAAAAATATTTTAAGCACAACAATATTAATCAACCGAACAGAAATCGACTGCTGTGGCGCGACAGCAGCGTTGACGGCCTGAAAACTGGCCATACTGTAGAGGCTGGTTACTGCTTAGTGGCCTCCGCCAAACGCAAAAATATGCGCCTTATCTCGGTGGTTCTCGGCGCCACCAGTGATAAAACTAGAGCCAGTCAGTCACAGAAACTGCTGTCTTACGGCTTCCGTTATTTCAACACCAAAACGATCTATTCCGTTGGCGATATTATTAAAGAGAACGCCAAGGTTTGGTATGGCGAAGACGAGTTTCTCAATCTGACCATCAGCGACGATGTCACTCTGACATTGGCCCGCGGTGCAGAGAAGAAACTCGAAGCCAATATTCTTATTGATGAGCAGATTAAAGCACCGATTATTATCGGTCAGGAGCTGGGCCGACTGCAGGTCTCTCTGGAAGGCGAGATACTGGTCGACAGACCCTTGGTTGCTGTCAAAGCGGTTGAGCAATCAGGCTTATTTTCCCGCTTCGTCGACTGGATTGTGCTGTTTATTACCCAGCTATTATCTTAATTAAATGTCCTAATTAACTGTTTATAGAATTAATGATTAACCGAGCTATGCCTGTGAGTGAACAAGAAGCCCCAAAAATAGAATTTCCCTGCGAATATCCGATTAAGATATTGGGCGCCGCGCATCCGGAACTCCATGAACATGTACTCAGAGTTATGGACTTCCATGCAAAAGGCTTTGATCGCCAAAAAATTACTATTCGCGACAGCAGTAAAGGTAGCTGGCAATCCATCACTGTCGTTATCACCGCCACCGGCAAACCACAGCTCGAGCTGATCTTTGCCGAACTTAAAACTAGCTCTCGGGTAAAGATGGTGCTCTAATCATGTCCTCAAAAGACATACACCTCAGCACACCGCTAATCGTTCGCTATCTTGGCACACAGGACTACAGCGATATTTTTGCTCGCATGAAAGACTTTAATGAGCACCGCAAGCCGTCAACTAGCGACGAGATATGGATGCTCGAACACCATCCAGTTTTCACTCAGGGACAGGCTGGCAAAGAAGAATATATCCTTTTACCCGGCGATATTCCGGTGGTTAAAAGTGATCGCGGCGGTCATGTCACTTACCATGGGCCCGGTCAGATCACCGCCTATGTCCTGGTCGATCTAAAACGCTTAAAACTGGGTGTGCGGGATTTGGTAACCCTTATCGAACAGGCCTTGGTAGATACCCTGAAACACTGGCAGATCAGCGCGGCACCGCGTCGCGATGCACCGGGCGTCTACACTGATAATGGCGACAAGATCGCCTCTCTGGGTCTGCGTATTCGCAAGGGCTGTAGCTATCATGGATTAAACTTTAATGTTGCTATGGATCTTTCCCCCTGGCAGCGCATTAATCCTTGCGGTCTCGGCGTGGCAATGACTCAGGTTGCTGATCTAATTGACAGCTCGCCGAGTATTGAACAGGTAATGGGAAAATTGGCTGACAATTTAACGGCAGGACTCGGCTATAATGCACACCAAATTGGCTCTAGCAGCGCCATATTAAATTAAAGGAATCACATGTCTTCAGAATCTGTAACGCCACCACAACGCACCCGTCGCCTACAACAGGGCGAAAAGCTGCGCAGTGCCGACAAGGTCGAGCGGATTCCAGTCAAGGTTATTCCCACCACTGAGATTCAACGCAAACCCGAGTGGATGCGTATTCGCCTCTCTGCCTCACCCAAGGTGCAGCAGATTAAAAATATCCTTCGTGAACACAAAATGGCAACAGTGTGCGAAGAGGCGGCCTGCCCTAACCTGCATGAGTGTTTTAGCAACGGTACGGCGACATTTATGATTATGGGTGAGATCTGTACTCGACGCTGCCCATTCTGCGATGTCGGCCATGGCAAGCCAAACCCTCTGGATACTGATGAGCCGGCTAATCTGGCGAAAGCCATCCATGAGATGGGCTTGAGCTATGTGGTGATTACCTCGGTGGATCGCGATGATCTGCGCGATGGTGGTGCCCAGCATTTTGCCGACTGTATTCGCGAGGCAAAAATTCTTTCCCCTGACCTAAAAGTTGAGGTGCTAGTTCCAGACTTCCGCGGTCGTATGGCGCCTGCTCTGGAAATTCTTTCGGCAACTCCACCGGATGTTTTCAATCACAACATGGAGACTATTCCGCGTCTTTATCGCGAGGCGCGCCCGGGTGCCAACTATGAATGGTCTCTAAAGCTACTCAAAGATTACAAGGCACTCAATCCAACTGTACCGACTAAGTCTGGCCTGATGGTTGGCCTCGGCGAAACCAAGGATGAGTTATTGAGAACACTGGATGATCTTCGCGCTCACGATGTCGATATGTTAACTGTGGGTCAGTATTTGCAACCATCACCTAGCCACCTTGCGGTGGAGCGGTTTGTTCATCCGGATGAATTTGCCGAGTACACTGAATATGCTGAGAGCATTGGCTTTGTACAGGCAGCTTGCGGGCCATTGGTTCGCTCTAGCTACCATGCCGATAAGCAGGCGCGCGGCGAAGATATTAGCTAGTCCCTATCCTCAGTCCAGACTTCTCGTAAGGGCTCGCCAAAATCATCATAGATAACTTTTTTACGCCGGCGCTTGGTGGTCGGCTTAGGCGCTGCCTTGGCAGGCTTCTTTTTGCGGTTATCTATGGCAGAGACAACATCATTGATATAGGTTCTGGTTTGACGCGGCTGGTTGCTGACAAAAACCGACTTGGACCTAGGCTTATCCGCAGGCTCGCCCGTCTCTCCACAATCGTGCTTTTTAATCTCTCCGCCACGGGAGAGAAATTCTTCAGTTTTGCGCTGAATATCTCCACGGATTTTATTTTTACTTGCACGCTCAACCACAATAGAAAACCAATTTTTAATTCATTTACCAGTTTAACAGTGACGATCCGGCTTGCCCACTAGTGTTACAACTTATTGGAGATTTCAACATAGCAAAGGTTATGGCTTATCGAACAGATCAAGCTGAATCGCTCGGCCCGGTTCACCTTCATCGACAAACCGCACACCTATACCCAATAGCCGAACCGGTCGTGCACCGCGCTGCCAAGCCTGCTGACAAATATGCTCGAAACTCTTTAAGGGTAGACCTTTTTCAACAGCTCGCTCGAGAGTGGTAATCGAAAAATCATTAAATTTTATTTTTATAAACTGTTTGGTCACCAGGTAATCACTGTCGACTCTGCGCAAGCGACTGCGCAATTCCATCAGCAGTTCTGGCAACTTTTCGAGGCAGGCCTGCAGATCGGAGAGATCGCCTGAATAGGTATGCTCGACACTCAGAGACTTGCGTCTACTATTGGCATTGACCGGACGATTGTCGACACCGCGGCACAAATCATAGAGTCGCTTGCCAAACACGCCAAATTTAGTCACCAAATCGAGAAGTTCAAGGCGCTGGAGATCAGCACAAGTTTTAATGCCCAAGCGCAGCAACTTTTCATTGGTAACCTTACCCACTCCATTAATTCGCTTGACCGGAAGCTTCTCGATAAAACCGCCAATATTTTGCGGGGTAATCACAAACTGTCCATTGGGTTTATTGATATCGCTGGCGACCTTGGCGAGAAATTTATTCGGCGCAATTCCAGCCGAGACCGTCACCCCCACCTCAGCCTCAATCACCGCGCGGATCTCCTCGGCCATCAATGTGGCACTGCCACTGCACTGTTTGCAATCGGTGACATCCAGATAAGCTTCATCCAGTGACAGCGGTTCGACTTTATCGGTGTAGCGATAAAATATCTGGCGAATTTGTAATGAGACCTCACGATACTTAGCCATGGTGCCGGGAACAACCACCAGATCCGGGCACAGTTTTAGGGCCTGCCCAGTGGGCATAGCCGACCTGACTCCGTATTCACGGGCTTTATAATTGCAGGTGGCAATCACACCGCGGCGATCAGATTTTCCACCGATGGCAATTGGAAATGCACAGAGTGACGGATCATCACGCATTTCTACTGCGGCGTAGAAACAGTCGCAGTCCAAGTGAATGATCTTTCTCGATTCACTACTCTCAAGCATGGGTAAAGTCTTAACCTAGTTTAGGGTTGCGATAAGTAGATTATTCTTCAACCCAATAGGTATTGAGAATAAATCCGCCGATACAGGCAAAGCCTAACCAAAGTGCCAGACCCGCTGCGGGAACACTGAGCAATAACCATGCGCTACCGAGCATAATAAATAGCGTCACCAACGGAAGTTTAACTTTACTCGGCAGAGAATTGGAGGCTGCGGATTTATCGAAAACGACAACTGTCTGCAGCAGGGGAGCTGCGGCAATAATAGCCACGGCCACCCAGTGGGACTGCATATGGTAGGCGCCATAATAAGCACTGAGTAACAGCACCAGAAGATTTAAACTCTGATAGCAAACACCAAATAACACTTTCATCACTTTACTTATCCCCGCCCCGATTGCCTGTTATCGACTAGGACTTTTCAGCCTCAAATTGATGTTCAGTAACACGAACACCCCGACGCTTAGAGATTATTTCCGGCAACAGTAGCATTGCAGGTGTCAGCAGCAGCGTTAAAACCGTAGACAGCAACAGCCCATTAACAATTGCACTGGCCAGTGGCTGCCACCAAGAAGAGACCATACCGCCAGCTTCCAAACTGCGATTAATAATATCGACACTGTAGCCATTGGCCAGAGGAAGAAGTCCGACAATAGTGGTTACCGTCGTCAGCATCACCGGCCGGAACCGCGACTTAGCCGCTTTAAAGACAGCCTCTGCGGCCGTTAAGGCAATATCGTTGCGACGCACATAGTTGTAGGTATCGATCAGTACAATATTATTGTTCACCACGATACCCGCCAGAGCGACAATGCCCACACCGGTTAAGATAGTGCTAAATACTGCCTGAGACAGCATCAATCCTAGCAATACACCGGCGGTCGACATCACCACCGAGAACAGAATCAATAGGGCTTGATAGAAGCTGTTAAATTGCATCACCAGCATAATTAACATCAGTGACATCGCCAGAGAGAATGCGACACTGAGAAATTCTGCCGAGTCGGCCTGCTCTTCATTAGCACCGCGAAATTTAATCTTGATCGAGTCGTCGACATCCTGAGTACTCAACCAATTGGCAATCTCTGTGGTCTGGCTGTCCGAGAGATAGCCATCTTCGCTATTGGCCATAATGAAAACGGTTTCGACCATATCAAAGCGCTGGATAGCATCGACACGGGGCTTGGCAATTCGCTGGGTAAAGCTACTAATAGCCACAGGCCCGGCACTGGTATTAACCCGCAGTTCATCAAGTGCAGCCAGCTGACGATTCTGCTCTGGGTAACGCAGACGAATCTCAAGTTCGTCGTCTGCATCATTGGGACGGTACTCGCCGATCATCACGCCATTGGTAACCATCTGCACCATCTGACCTATGCTGCCAACATTAACCCCCAGCATTGCCGCCTGAGAACGATCAACCGCCATCTCCCACTGAATGCCGGCTAGGGGCAAGGTATCTTCGATATCTCGCAAGCCGTCAACATTATTTTCAATCCACTGACGAATCTCAGCGGTCTTTTGATACATGGCGTAGCGGTCTGTAGAGGAAAGCTGAATTTGAATATCCTTACCCACCGGAGGACCGGCTTCAACTTCCTTACCGGTCACATAAATACCTGGCATATCTTTTGTGCGCTGACGAATCTCGGCAAATATTTCTAGGCTGCCTCGCGCCCTTTCAGAGCGGGGATAGAGCTCTACCAAAAATGAACTGATCTTGTCTCGACTGGCGCCCCTTTCGAGCACAAGGGAGTTGTTGCCACTAAAGCCGTAAAGCTGCTGAATACCCTCGATAGAACTGATTTTCTCCTCAACCTCAGCGGTAATTTTTCTGCGCTCTTCGACAGAGAGATTGCCCAGCGCGCGGACATTGACAATGCCGTAGCGATTCTCAATATCGGCAAAAAATGCCTGCCCGGCACCCAACTTTCCGTAACTGAAAAAGATTCCGAGAAGGAAAAGTACTGCCAAACAGGTCGAGATTGCCGGTCTGGCAATAATAGGCACCAACAGTTTCAGATAAAAATCTAAAAGCGGTTGAAAAAGGGTTTTTGCAGACTCTTCTGACTTATGATTTTCAGGCAAACTCTTGCCCGCCCCGCGCCGACGAGAAATGACTACTCCCAATGTAGGCGCAAAGATCAGTGCGTAGGTGAGAGACCAAGCCAATACCGAGAACACAGTTATTGGCAGATACGACATGAATTCACCGGCAACCCCGGGCCAAAACAGCAGTGGCAAAAAGGCAGCCAGTGTTGTGCCAGTCGAGGCAATCACTGGTACCGCCATACGCTGGACAGCAACCACATAAGCCTCGCGGCTAGAGAGCCCTTCCGCAGCTTTGGTATTGGCAAACTCAACAACAACGATGGCACCATCAATCAACATACCCAGAGACAGCAGCAGACCGAACATAACCATAAAATTGAAGCTGAAGCCGAGCATATTAACGACGATCATCGAGCCCAGTAGACAAAATGGAATACCAAACCCCACCAGCAGACCTGAGCGAACACCAAGTGTAGCCACCACTAAGACCAAGACTAAACTCATGGCGGTGAGTATATTTCCCTGCAGTTCGCTAACCATCGACTGGGCGTACTCGGAACTGTCAAAAATATAATCAATTTCTATTTGTTGCGAAAACTGCCCCTCGGCATCGCCAATCGCCTTGCGCACAGCCTCAACAGTTTCGATGGAATTCGCCTTTAGACGCTTGCGAACATCAATGGCGATGGTCTTTTTGCCATTGATGGTGCTAAAGCCGACCGGATCTTTAAAGGTTCGTCGCACCTCGGCTACATCGCCCAAGGTGATAACGCCCTCAGCGGTAAACCGCACCGGCAAGTTGCGAATATCTTCAGTGCTTTCTATCAGGGCGGGAATCTTGATGCCAAAGCGCCCAGAAGCTGCATCCATCTCACCGGCGGGAATCAACAAATTATTGGTTCTTACCGATCTCAGTAGTTCATCGGCGGTAATGTTGTACTGCTCAAGCCGGTAGGGATCCAATACCGCCTCGACGACCTCGTCGCGATGACCGGACATATCGGCTTTGAGTACATCGGGCAGTATTTCGAGTTGACGCTGAAAGTACTTTGCCGTGGTGTAAAGTTCGCGCTCGGAAATATTTTCACCGGAAAAAGTGACTACTACCGTGGGTTCAGGGCTGGGGCTCAATTCATTAACAATTGGCTCTTTGGTCTCTTGGGGAAACTCCGCTTTGGCGCGATCGACCGCTTCGCGTACCTCAGCGACCACGGCGCCGATATCTTCACTGATATCAAACTCGGCCAAAATATACACCGCACCTTCTCTGGCCGTGGCATTGATCTCATCGAGACCGTCCAATGTCTTGAGCTCTTTTTCAACAGGGCGAATCAACAGACGGGCACCATCTTCTGGCGATATACCGTCGTGCCTGACCATAATCAGCACAACCGGCAGCGTAACATTAGGATTCACTTCCACCGGCATGGCCACTCGGGCCATGGTGCCAGCAAAAAGAATCAACAACATAATTGATAGAGTCGCTCTGGAGTGGTCGATAATACGGTTGAGAAAATTCATTTAAATATTTTTCCCGCTCACAGGCTGTCAGGGCTGATGCTTAATAGCTCAGGGTTGTTTAAGAGCTCAGGGCTATTTAAGGGCTCAGGGCTGTTACTGAAAGAAACAGTCACCTGCTCCCCTTCGGCCACATAGTTTTGCCCCAGGGTTACCAGCGCCACTTGATCCGGAAGCCCAGCTACCCAGACACCATCACTGTTCTCGCCGACAGTATTAATGCTTAGAGTACTGATAACGCCCTGTTCACTAACAGCTCGAACAGCGAGGCGTCCTTGATCATCAAGTAGCATAAGGCTCGCCGAGATCAGATGGGCCGCAATCGGCTGGCTGTCTATCTGCAGGCGACCCGACATGCCAGCGAGAAATTTTAGCTGCGGGTTTTCAACCTTCGCCTCCACTCGGTAGCTGCGGGTAACAGCATCTGCCTGATGAGAGAGATAAGTCATTTTTCCATTGAGGTTATCACCATTAACCAATGTAACTCTGGCATCACTGCCAAGAGAAACCTTACTGATTTCACTCTCAGTGATAACCGCAGAGATTTTTAATGGATTCAGTTCAACTATCTGTGCACAGAGCTGACCGGGCTGCACAAAGTCCCCTATTTCAACTGGCCGGCTTTCAACGATCCCATCAAAGGGGGCTTTAATTGATAAGTTTTGCAGATCCAGACCGCTGCGCTCAAAAGTAACTCGCGCCGCCTCAAGTTTAGTTTTGGCCTGGGCGATAGCCAGCTCCGACTGATAACCACTCTGTTTGAGTTTTAGCGCACCATTGAATTCGATTTTAGCCTGAGCAAGCGCCGCTGTTGCATGTTCAATTCTCTGGGCACGGTCTTCCGCATCTATTTTGCACAGGGTATCGCCAGCCACAACCTTTGCGCCCTCTTTCACTGGCACGGCAATAATGCGACCGCCGATCTGGGCTTTAACATCAACCACACGATTGGCTTCAGTTTTTGCACGCAGTGATAGTTGGGGTCTGAACTGCTGAACCTGTTGCCAAGTTGCTTCGATAGAGGTTAAGTCAGCATCAACAGCTGCTTTATCAGCATTGCCATCCGTTGCTGGAGAGAGAAGTAAGCCACTGGCTAACCAGAGAAAAATTGCCACAGCAAGTATTAATGAAACGCGCACATTCTTATTCAAAGCTACCATCCAATTTTTTATGCATCATTTGATTACGATTTTTATATCTCGTCAGTTTACTTGTAGCCGTAATTTAATGTCGAAATATAAATTTTTCCTCAAGCCTAAAGACTACCGTCATAGAATTAAAAGTAGTGCACTTGGTAAGGTTTTTCAGCTGAAATAGAACTTATATTCTCGGGAACTGTTAGAGATCCCCCTAGCTCAACTGTGATGCTACCGACAAAATATAACCACAAAAGGTGCACTGCTTGGCATTTTATAACACTCAGCTTGAACTGATAATTGCCATGATGACAATGGGGTCAAACAAAGTCTGTTAGGAAGACAAATAAAGGACTAGGGACAATGGTTAAGGATAATTTAGAAAAGAGACTATTTGCTAGAAGGTCAAACAAGGGACGTTCATACTTTACTGGCCTAGTAATCACCGTCGCGGTGCTAATTTCCTGCACGGTAAATGCCGAGCTGATACTCAACGGTAGTACCGTCTACTCGGATCTGGGCAGAGATCAATTTGTGGCGGCACTGTACACAGAAACCGTCCACAACAACCCTCAGGTCATTGAGACCCTGGACAGTGAAAAACGCATGGAAGTGCGCATTCTCAACAACTACTCCAAAAGACGCTGGATCAATCTGTGGATGCAGAGTATTTCGATCAACAACAGCCGTGAAAACTTTTCTGATTCGGCTGAAGAGTTAATCGCACTGATGCAGGCCGCTAAATCAGCACCGCAAAAAGGCGATATATTGGAATATCTATTCTCACCTCAGAGCGGCACTTCTATGCGCTTTAATGGCACTGAGTTAATTTCTGATCTTTCCGGCGAAGTCTTTGGTCTACTTTTACGCACCTGGATTGGCGCGATCCCTCCCAGCACCAGCTTTAAGGAAGAACTGCTCGGTAATCAGCGCAATCAGCAAGCCCGCGATCTGCTGGAAAACCTGACACCCGATAAACAGCGAATTGCTCTGGCCGCATCATGGATTGTTGCAGAGCCTGTTGAACAAGAGGCTTCTAAACAAGAGGTTTTTAAACAAAAGGCTAAACCAATAGCTGCTCCAGTTGCAGTTCCAACTACAGCGCCAAAGCCAATACAAACAGCAGCCTTAAACAAAGAGCCAGTAAAAAAGCTGCTACCAGTCTCTATTCTCGAAGCTAAAACCGCTCCCCCAGAGAAACTCTCTGTAAGCGAAGACGCTGCATCCGTTCAAGTTGCTGCCAATGAAAACAGTATTTCTGATCAGTCCATATCTGAAATTACCGACAATCAAGCCGCTGAAGAACCTGAGGAAGAGATTGATTTTAATGTAATTGAAGCTCTGGCTCAGAGAGACTACACACCGCTGGTGGTACAGAAAATTTATCAGAATATTTCCTATCCCAGTCGAGCAGTATCGAAAAATCAGCAGGGTACAGTTCGTGTCGCTATCAAGATTGCCCGATCTGGAGAGCTGCAAAGTGCTCTGACAACGCAGGAATCGAAGCATAGCAGTCTTAATAGGGCCGCTTTAAAAGCCGTTGAAAAAGCGGCTCCATTCCCGACGCTTCCAGAGGAGATAACTGCGGATTCATTTGAATTAAGTATCCCGATCACCTTCCGACTGCAGTGATCAGCAGATAAGCTTAATACTCAGGCGGTGCAGCCCGAATGCACCGCCTTTTTTATGGGTGACGGGTTCCTTAAAAGACCCACTGGTCAATTTTTCAGCAAGTCGTTATAATGCGCGGCCAAATATTGCAATGCACTCTCGCACCTAACTCACACAAAACTCTGACGGATTTAAAATCATGAGCTTCAACGACATTCCGGCCGGTAAAGACCTGCCCAACGATATTAATGTGATTATCGAAATTCCAGCTAATCATGACCCAATCAAATACGAAGTTGATAAAGATAGCGATGCTATTTTTGTTGACCGTTTTGTTGCCACTCCAATGTTCTACCCAGCTAACTACGGCTATGTTCCCCAGACTCTGTCAGAAGACGGCGATCCTCTGGATGTATTGGTAGTATCTCCTTACCCGGTAGTACCAGGCGCAGTTATCCGCAGCCGTGTTGTTGGTGTACTGAAAATGAGCGATGAATCAGGTATCGACGCAAAGCTTCTTGCTGTTCCACACACTAAGCTGACCAAGATCTATGATCATGTTCAAGAGATCTCTGATCTGCCTGAGCTGCTGCTTAACCAAATCGTTCACTACTTTGAAAACTACAAGGCTCTTGAGCCAGGTAAGTGGGTAAAAGTTGACGGTTGGGAAGATGCTGAATCTGCACGCGCTGAAGTAATTTCATCTCGTGAGCGCTATCTGGCTGAGTAATCTCTAGCCGCTAGCATTAAAAAAACCCAGCAGTTGCTGGGTTTTTTTATACCTGTTACTTTTTCCAAGTAAAATGCTATTTAAGTACAAAGCTATCTAATTACAAAGCTGTCTAAGTACAAAGCTACCTAAGTACAAAGCTACCTAATTACAAAGCTACCTAAGTAAAACACTGCCCAGAATACTTATGCCTCTTCAAGTTCCTTGAATAACACGTCACCATTTAAGCCTTGCTTGCGCAGTACATCTCGCAGGCGGCGCAGCGCATCAACCTGAATCTGTCGCACCCGCTCGCGAGTCAAGCCGATCTCACGGCCTACCTGCTCAAGGGTCTCTTCCTGATGGTGTAATAGACCAAAGCGCCTGACTAATACTTCCCGCTGTTTCTCGGGAAGCTGGGCTAGCCACTCGTTGAGGGCCGCTGACAAATTTTCACCCTCTATCTGCCGCTCTGGACTGAAAGAACTACCCGCAGAAATAGTCTCAACAAGACTTTTTTCATTCTCTGCAACCGGAATATCAATGGATGAAATCCGCTCACTGAGGCTGAGAATTTTCAAAACGTCGGCAACAGGTTTGTCGACCTCCTCAGCAATTTCTTCAGGTGTGGGTGCATGATCAAGACGCTGAGCCAACTTTCGAGAGGCTCGCACATACACATTGAGTTCTTTGACGACGTGGACCGGCAGTCGAATGGTGCGAGTTTGATTCATCAACGCCCGCTCGATGGTCTGACGAATCCACCAGGTGGCGTAAGTTGAGAAACGATAACCCAGTTCTGGATCAAATTTCTCTACGGCTCGCATTAATCCAATGTTGCCCTCTTCAATTAAATCGAGCAATTCAAGTCCACGATTAACATAGCGACGCGCGATTTTAACCACTAATCGCAGGTTGCTTTCAATCATTCGCTTGCGTGCTGATTCATCGCCCTTGAGAAATTTCCGGGCATAGAAGACTTCTTCTTTGGCCGTAAGTAACGGCGCGTAACCAATTTCTTTGAGATATAAACTGGTTGCATCAATAACTTGATGGCTAACTTCCGATGAGTCTGGCTGACTATCGGCTGACCCTACCTGCTTTTCCGCAGTAAACGCTTGATCCCTCACGTTCGCATCCCCTTTGAATGTTTCTCCATGTTCAAAGTCACCAATCTAGTGACCTATCCAGAACCGTACCTCTTCCTTTTTTACAACTACTTCTACTACTTTCTCCAATACTACACCCATTAATCAGATATAGATAATTTTTCTTTGTGTTTATTTCAAATACGTTACCGGGTTAATGGGATAACCATCTTTACGTATCTCAAAATACAGTGTTCCATTAGCCCCTAAACGGGAAATTATTTCCATCTGTTTAACGCTTTGGCCCTCTTTTACCATAATCTGTTCATTGTGGGCGTAAGCACTTAACAAAATTTCACTGTGCTTAATAATAACCAACTTGCCATAGCCGCGTAATCCCTCTCCTGAGTAGACCACCACGCCTGGCCCTGCCGAGCGCACAGCAGAGCGGCTGACCGCCTTTATTTTGACACCTTTGCGAAGCTTTTTTGGATTGTAGGACTCTACAACCTTACCCCTAACCGGCCATTGCCAGCGCCAGTTGCTGGCATGCACCACAGCGGCAGTCGATGTTTTTTTAACAACGGCTTTTTTAACAACAGGTTTTTTTACTTGAACAGAGCTCTGGCGGTTAACTGTGGTGGAAGGTTTAGGCTGTCGGGGCACTGTATTGACCGTTTTCGCCGACCGCGCACTGATTTTGCTGGTATCCAATGACAGCAGCTGACCGCGATTAATGAAAAAGGGCTCTCGAATGCCATTGGCGCGGGCTAATTTTCGGAAATCTAAGTCGTAGCGCCAAGCGATTGAATAGAGTGTTTCCCCAGGTTCAACCTGATGGACCAATATGCGCTTTGACGGCGGTTGCTCGCGACTGCTAACCGGCGCTGGATGATTGTTACTGTAAGAGCTGCACCCGCTGATGACCAGAGTCATCAAAATTGCGATAGGAAGCATTGTCGAGGGCGCTATATACAACACACTAGTTTACCTAGAAATTCAATTTAAAGAGTTTTGTCCTGACGGGAGCCGACATATTCTAAACCGAGCACCAAAATCAAGCCAAACACCATGGCAGACAAACTCAGTATTGTCTGCGGATCTTCTCCGACCAACTGCAAAAACTCACCGGGCCAAAGATTTTGTGACGACAGCACTATAGTCTTACCTGAATGGCTGAGCATCGAATCAATGACCTGCTTCCAGGGCCAGATAATATTTAAACTGCCGACCAAAAAACCACACATGGTGGCTATCACCGCGACTTCATAGTGGGCCAGCAACCAAGAGAGTAACCGGCTAAAAAACATCAACCCGAGAATTCCACCCAGCCCAAAGACCAGCAGAATATCAATCTGAAAGCCAGCAATAGCCCCTATAAATACCGGGTAAAGACCCAGCAATACTAAAATAAATGAACCTGAAATACCCGGTAAGATCATCGCACAAAGGGCGATACTCCCGGCAAAAAACATCGTGGTATGGGTGCCTTCAAACTGCACCGCTGGGGCCACAGAGATTCCCCAGGCCGCGGCGATACCCATGGCAAACAGCAGGCCATCTCGCCAGTGACCAAAGGGGTGCATTCGCAGTAGATAAATCACTGAGCCGACAATAAGTCCGACAAAGAACGACCACAGTGGCAGTGGATGCTCGGCGAGTAAAAACTGCATTAGCACCGCCAGAGAAAACAGGCTGGTAAGAACACCGCTCAGTAATACGGCGAGAAAATTTCCATTGATATGCCGCCAGGCTGCTGCCAAACCCTGAGATTTCAAAACCTTTAAGGCCTGTATATTAAGGGACTTAATGCTGTCGATAAGTTCGATATAGATACCGCTGACAAAAGCAATAGTGCCCCCGGATACACCGGGAACAACGTCGGCGGCGCCCATGGCAATGCCCTTTGAGAAAAGTAGTAAATTCTGTTTAAGGCTGCGCATGGTTACTCCGGAAATTTCTTGTTATATTTTTTAGGCTGTTGAGACTAACGCGCCAAACCACCTAAAAGTGGGACAAACTTGACCTGCTCAACAATCTCTTCTTCAAACTCTGTTGTGTCACCGACCCTGCGCAAGACACGCAGATCCTGAACATCGCCGACACCGACAGGAATGACTAATATGCCATTCGGTGCCAGCTGATGGAGCAACTCGTCCGGTACCGCCTGAGGTGCTGCCGTGGCAATAATTCCGTCGTAGGGGGCATGCTTCTGCCAGCCAAAGCTGCCGTCGGAAAGTTCGGCGGTGATATTGCGCAGGCCCAATTTACGAAAGCGTTCTTTAGCCTTAGCTAACAGCGGTTCGATACGCTCTACCGAGTACACACGCTCGACCAGTTGCGCCAGTATGGTTGCCTGAAAACCAGATCCGGTGCCGATTTCAAGAACCTTTTTGAGGGGCCCTTCGGCGAGTAAAATCTCGGTCATCCTGGCGACGATATAGGGCTGTGAAAGTGTTTGAGAAAAGCCGATCGGCAGTGCTGTATCTTCGTAGGCGCGATGGGAGAGCGCTTCGTCGAGAAAGATATGCCGCGGGGTAACACGGAAAACATCGAGGATTCGCTGATTGCTAATACCCTGATCTTTTAAGCGCTGAATCAGCCGCTCTCGCGTGCGCTGCGATGTCATACCTATGCCGGCTAGTTCACTTGAGTTCACGCAATATCCTCTATTCCCAATAGCCTGTAGAAAAGCCAGACCAAAATTCATTTACTGATAAAAATTTGCTTTTATTCGGCTGTTTAAACAGCCGCGCTGAAGCCAGTTAATATATCACAGGGCTTGAATCTCAGGGCGGAATAATTCAGCGATCTCGCGCAAAACAACAGTCGCGTAGCCCCCTGCAGACAGACCGAAAGATAATTCCAGCTGATCCGCACCCAGCCGTTGCCAGTACAGAGAGTCAGGCATCAAAACCGTGGCGCGGCGCTCTTGCTTAAGGCCCGCATGCTCAAGGGCATAACACCAGCTCTGCCAGTCTGCCAGTATCTCCTGCTCAAGCTTTTCCAGATCACCACCAGCGGCTGAACGGCCACGTCCCCACAGCGGTGCACAGGGTTGGGTCTCAAACTCCATCGGGGTGGACCAACTGCCGCGGCGAATTCGCTCGGCGACAACCAGGTTGTATAACCATGAACGCGCTGCCGATAAAATCATGCCAGTGCCGCGACGGTTACCCTTGAGTTGATCGCGCTCAATCAATGTCTGGGCCTGCACCAAATTGCCACCGCCATGGCCAAAACGCTGCTCACCAAAATAATTTGGAACGCCCTCAAGGCCGATTTTGTGTAGCCGCGCTTCGATCTCTGCATAGTGATCTTCAAGGGCGCTAAACTCCCTGAGAACCAGCCGAAATTGATTGCCGCTGTGCATACCACGACGCAGTTTTTTATTGTGGCGTGTCATAGCAAGTATTTCAAAATCATCGTGCTGCAACTGATCGAGGGTTATTTCGCGACCGGGAAGGTAGAGGCTAAACCACTGGGTGGTCACCGCAAAACGATCTTTAAGACCACAGAAACTGACGTCGTTGCGTTTAATACCGGCCAATTTTGAGAGCAGCCCGGCGACCCATTGAGTATTTTGGTCACGCTTTTTAATATGTAAAAAAAGATGTTCGCCTTCACCACTGGGCTCAAAGCCTAAAACCTCATCGACAATAAAGTCTTCGGGTTGACTGCGGTATACGGCGCGACCAAACGACGTTGGAAACAGTCGCGGTAAGCTCTGAAAGTCGAATTCTTGAGGTTTAATAATATTTTCTCTGAGGGTTATTTGGCGACTAGCAAAACCACTGCATGACAGGAAATGCCTTCTTTGCGACCGACAAAACCGAGTTTTTCGGTGGTAGTCGCTTTGACATTGAGCTGATCCAGTTGGCAGCCTATATCCGCAGAGAGATTATCGCGCATGGCATCCAGATGGGGCATCATTTTCGGCTGTTCGGCAACAATAGTGATATCTGCATTACCCAACTTGTAACCTTGCTCATCCATTATTCGCACTATATGTGTCAGTAACAGACGGCTGTTTGCTCCCTGCCACCGCTGATCTGTATCGGGGAAATGCTGACCTATATCACCCAGTGCCAAGGCGCCGAGAATGGCGTCGATTAAGGCATGAATTAATACATCACCATCGGAGTGGGCAATAAAACTCTGATGATAGGGAATAGAGACCCCACCCAGTATCAGCTTATCGCCGTCGCCAAATGCATGGACATCGTAACCATGGCCTATTCGCATTGTTCAGTCTCCTGATAACCCATAATCGCCTGGGCAATAATAAGATCTTCGCGATGGGTAATTTTAATATTGTCGCGACGACCTTCAATAATCATCGCCTGTTCGCCGATATATTCAATCGCTGAGGCTTCATCGGTAGGTACCTGCTGATCTTTCAGCATGGTCTCAAGCGCTTTGACCAGTAGACCGTAGCGAAACATCTGCGGGGTCTGGGCGCCGCGATAATCACTGCGGTCGAGGGTCTTTTCAATAGTACTCTGGGAGGCTTTTTTGTTAGCTGTTGTCTTTATAAGTGCTATTTTTTTAAGCGTATCACTGATCGGGGTGGCGAGAATGCCGCCCACGGTATGTCCCTCTAGCCGCTCAATCAGCTGTTTAATATCTGCGCTGGTGATGCAGGGCCGAGCCATATCATGGACCAGAACCCAGTCATCGCTGGCAGCCATATCACTTAACGCCTGCAGGCCGTTTAAAACTGAATAAACGCGCTCTGCGCCGCCGGCAATAAGCTCAACTCGCGGATCTTTAACCGCAGAAACCTGCGCCCAATGCTTATCACTGGTATCACAGGGAACAACAATTTTTTGCAGATTGGGGATGTCTAACAGGCGGCAAAGAGTATGGTCTGCGACCAGTTTGTCGCCAATGCTGTGGAATTGTTTGGCTATCTCCGCACCAAATCTTTGGCCCGTTCCAGCTGCTGGAACTATAACCCAGTAGTTGGCGGCGCTCACGGGTTGCTGCCCTTACTCGACGAACCGGGTGGGTTTTTATCAATCACCAGATAGAAGGTTTCACCCTGCTTGATCATACCCAGATCAGCGCGAGCTTTTTCTTCAATGGCATTGAGATTGGTCTTGAGACTTTCGACATTGGTGGCGATCAGGGCGTTGCGGTCACGCAGCGCCTGATTTTCATGTTCCTGTGCTGCGATCTGCCGGTTTAGCTCGGCGCGATGGGCGAGACTGCCCTCTCCAACCCACAATCGAAATTGCAGGCCAGCGAGAAGAACAGCCAATATAACCAATAACCAACGCATAGATATACTCTATTCGCTTTTCCGAGGTTTGCACATAATCCTGCCCGCCAAATCCACCGGACTTATTGTGCTCTAATTAAGTAGGCGCTTTTATTTTTGCGCTTTAAATTCAGCCAGGCCTCGGTACTTTGCCTGCTCGCCCAATTCAGCTTCGATACGCAGCAGTCTGTTGTACTTGGCAACACGGTCTGAACGACAGAGTGAACCGGTTTTAATCTGGCCCGCTGCAGTTGCGACGGCAAGATCGGCAATCGTAGTATCTTCTGTTTCACCTGAACGGTGTGAGATCACTGCGGTGTAACCTGCTTCTTTAGCCATGGCAATTGCGTCGAGGGTTTCTGACAATGTGCCAATCTGGTTAAATTTAATCAGGATAGAGTTGCCCACACCCAGTTCAATACCGCGACTTAAAATGCTGGTATTGGTGACAAACAGATCGTCACCCACCAATTGAATTTTGTCACCGAGCTTTTCAGTCTGGTACTTCCAACCATCCCAGTCAGACTCGTCAAGGCCGTCTTCAATTGAGATAATTGGGTAGATTTCACAGAGCTCAGCCAGATAATCACTAAATCCTTCCGAGCTGAACACAACGCCTTCGCCTGAAAGATTGTAATGACCATCTTTGTAGAATTCTGATGCTGCACAATCCAGCGCCAGAGTTACATCGGTACCCAGCCCGTAACCAGCAGCTTCAACCGCCTGCTTTATCACCGCCAGAGCTTCGGCATTCGAAGCGAGGTTGGGTGCAAAACCACCCTCGTCACCCACTGCAGTATTCAGTCCTTTACTACCTAAAACTTTCTTTAGCTGGTGGAATATCTCGGCGCCAACCTGAAGCGCTTCAGAAAAGCTTTTCGCGCCTACCGGCTGAACCATAAATTCCTGAATGTCGACATTGTTGTCGGCATGCTCACCACCATTGATAATATTCATCATCGGCACAGGCATGCTGTACTGACCAGAGGTACCATTCAAATTGGCGATATGCGCGTAGAGGGGAATACCCTGATCCTGAGCTGCCGCTTTCGCCGCCGCCAGTGATACAGCCAGAATAGCGTTGGCACCCAGTGTCGCTTTGTTTTCGGTGCCATCAGCATCGATCATCATTTTGTCTAAAAGACGCTGTTCAGCCGCATTCTGGCCGACCAGCAAAGTCTTGATGGTGGTATTGATATTATTGACTGCGGTCAGCACACCTTTACCTAGGTAGCGGCTCTTGTCACCATCTCTTAACTCTAGTGCTTCGCGAGACCCTGTTGAGGCGCCAGATGGAGCACAGGCAGTTCCAACAATGCCGTTCTCTAGAATTACATCTGCCTGCACAGTGGGGTTGCCACGAGAGTCTAAGATTTCAAAAGCTTGAATATCAACAATGTTACTCATTTACTAATTTCTCCAATAAATTTTTAATAGTGACTGTAATTAAAATGATTACTTCAAATAAAGCGCTTATATTTTTTACTCAAATTCTTCTCAAAAAAGACCTAGCAGATAATTTTTGCAGATCTTTTCTCTAGACTATTCCCAAATCGGCCTGAGACTTAATCAAGTCATCAAAGGCTTTCATCTGTGCCAGGAAAGGCTCTAGTTTATCCAGCGGCAATGCGCTGGGGCCGTCACAACGGGCCTTTTGCGGATTCGGGTGTGCCTCTAAAAACAGACCACCAATACCCACGGCAATACCCGCTCGACCCAGTTCGGCAACCTGATGACGACGACCGCCAGAAGCTGCGCCCAAGGGGTCGCGACACTGCAGTGCGTGGGTGACATCAAAGATTATCGGCAGGCCGCCGCTGACTTCTTTCATCGTGCGAAAGCCGAGCATATCGACAACTAGATTGTCGTAACCCATGCAGGTGCCGCGCTCGCAGAGCATTATCTGTTCGTTGCCGCACTCGCGAAATTTATCCACTATATTGCCCATCTGACCCGGACTTAAAAACTGCGGCTTTTTAACATTGATCACTGCGCCAGTCTCAGCCATAGCCTTAACCAGATCGGTCTGCCGCGCCAAAAATGCCGGCAGCTGAATCACATCACAGACTTCAGCAACTGGTTGCGCCTGATCTATCTCGTGAACATCCGTTATCAATGGAATATTAAAGGTACTTTTAATCTCTTGAAAGATCTTCAGTCCCTCGTCAATACCGGGCCCGCGAAACGAGTGGATTGATGAGCGATTGGCCTTATCAAACGAAGCCTTAAAGATATAGGGTATGCCGAGTTTTTCAGTAACGGTGACATAGGCCTCGGCAATCTGCATCGCCATATCTCGAGATTCAAGAACATTCATACCGCCGAAAAGAGCCATCGGCGCGTCGTTGCTAACATTGATGTCAGCCACTTTTATAGCGGTTGCCTTCACTTCGGTGACTCCTGCATGTCCATTTTTCGTGCCTGATAATCCATTGCCGCGACAACAAAGCCCTTAAAGACTGGGTGACCATCTCGCGGAGTGGAATTAAATTCAGGGTGGAATTGGCTGGCAAAGAACCAGGGATGATTTGGCAGCTCTATGGTTTCTACCAGAGTCTTATCGTGGGATAGACCACCAATCACCAGGCCAGCTTCTTTAAGGGTTGGCAACATGTTGTTGTTGACCTCAAAACGATGTCTGTGACGCTCTTTAATCTGATCGGCAGCATAAATATCTTTCGCCATTGAGCCTGGCAGCAGATGGCAAACCTGAGAACCGAGGCGCATAGTGCCACCCAGATCCGAGTCTTCAGTGCGCAGCTCTTTCTTACCCTCGGCATCAATCCACTCAGCAATAAGCCCAACCACCGGATTAGCGGTATCTGGATCAAATTCAGTGCTGTTTGCATCGGCGAGACCACAGACATTGCGCGCATATTCAATAATCGCAACCTGCATACCCAGACAGATGCCCAGATAGGGAATATTATTTTCCCGCGCGGCTTTAACCGCATATATTTTGCCTTCGGTACCTCTGGTGCCAAATCCACCTGGCACTAGAATGGCGTCGGCGCCATCAAGCAGTGAATGATCCTGCTCCAACAGCTCTGAATCGATATAGCGAATTTTAACTTTGGTCTTCTTGTGAATACCGGCGTGAATTAAAGCCTCAGTCACTGACTTATAGGCATCCAGCAGTTCCATATATTTGCCAACCATCGCAACGACCACCTGACCCTCGGCATTCATATGACTGTCGACAACAAAATCCCACTCACTCAAATCCGCCACAGGTCGATCCATACCGAAACGGTCAAGCACAAATTGGTCTAGGCCCCACTCGTGAAGCATTCGCGGAATCTGGTAGATAGACTGAGCATCAATTACCGGAATAACCGCTCGCGCTTCTACGTTGGTAAACAGGGATATTTTCTGGCGCTGACTCTCGTCGATGGCAACCTCGGAGCGACACAGCAACACATCAGGCTGCAAGCCGATAGAGCGCATTTCTTTAACCGAGTGCTGAGTTGGCTTGGTCTTAGTTTCGCCCGCCGAAGCAATATAGGGCACCAGTGTCAGGTGCAACAACAGCGCTCGCTGATGGCCGAGTTCAACTTTAAGCTGGCGAACCGCTTCGAGAAATGGCTGCGATTCAATATCGCCCACAGTGCCGCCAATCTCAACGACGGCGATATCTGCATCACCGGCTCCAGCATAGACTCGGCGTTTGATCTCATCAGTAAGATGCGGGATCACCTGCACCGTACCACCCAGATAGTCACCGCGACGTTCGCGACGAAGAATAGTTTCGTATATCTGACCACTGGTAAAGTTGTTGTTTTTGGTCATCTTAGAGCGCAGGAAGCGCTCGTAATGGCCAAGATCCAAATCCGTCTCTGCACCGTCTTCAGTCACGTAAACTTCACCGTGCTGATAGGGACTCATGGTGCCGGGATCGACATTCAGATAGGGGTCGAGCTTAAGGATGGTGACGTTTAGCCCTCGAGATTCAAGAATAGCCGCCAGCGAAGCCGCTGAAATGCCTTTTCCCAAAGAAGAGACCACACCACCAGTAACAAAAATAAAACGTGTCATAGAGACCCTGTAAAATCACGATCCTGTAACTCTTTAAGCAATGAACCTAAATTCACCTTTTAAGGGAGTCGAATCGAAAAAAATTGTAATTGTGAAAGGCTTGTTTGACCGTGAAAACGGTCGAGACCCACCCTACCCAAGATGGGAGAGTAGATTAACAGAAAGGGTCGGAGGATTCTAGAGAGAGTTTGTCTGCCAAGTGATTTTTAAGCCCTCTTCATCAGCGCCACATTGCCAGCCCTGACAAACCCACAAATCACCCACGGCGACTAGCTGCTCATCGATATAAAAAAGCGGGATTCGCTCTCTCCACCAAGGTTCAAGGGCATATTCCTGAAGTAATTTTTTCAGACTGTTGGAGCGATCTCTGCCGGCCGGCTGGCAGCGCTCACCGCCCTGACGAAAGCGCAGGGTCAACTCACTGCCATTATCAATTCGCAGACCGTCGCCACGAACCTTTTGCGCACTCAGCCGAGTGCCATCCGGTAACACCAATGACTCATTGGCATGCCAAAACAAACACGTATCATCGGCCATTTTTGCTTGCCCGCTAAGATTTAGCAAATACAGCCTATCGCGGTAGCGGCAGAACTGGATATTGCCGCGCACTACCTTTGGACCACTATCTTCTCGCGCGCTTACCAGAGAGTTTAAAACCTCATCGACAAGGTTCGGACCAAGGGCGGCAAGGCGATAAAAAGTCGGCCAGTATCGCAGTAAGTTTCTCTGCCGCAGCGACTCGAGCTGATTAAATGCTGGCAGTGACAGCGACAAACCAGCGCGTTCGGGTCTAACATCCAAATCTTCCAGATCAGTCCATGCAACAGATTCAGCCAGCTGATCCGCCTCACCACTGTGCTCGGCGCTGAGACTAATTCCCTTGATATAGTCGGGCCAGCGCTCAGCCAACGCCGGAACAACACGATGGCGCAGATAGTTTCGATCAAACTGCTCTTGCTGGTTGCTCTCATCTTCGATCCAACGCAGCTGCTTTTTCGCCGCCCAACCCTCCAAGGCAACTTTAGGCCAGTCCAATAATGGCCTTAACAACTTACCAGAACCCAATAGGCGTTCCACAGGAATGCCGGCCAAACCTTTGGGGCCAGATCCGCGCAACATTCTAAACAGCACCGTCTCAACCTGATCATCGCCATGATGGCCGAGCAGTAAAATACCTCCCTCAACAATCAACTTTTCAAACACCTTATAGCGAGCATCGCGAGCAGCGGACTCAAGACCACCGCCCACCTCAACCACCACAACCGATTCACTGTGCAAATGAACACCCAGTGAGCGGCACAATTCAGCGCTATGCTGTTGCCAGTGATCTGCATTCGGCGACAGACCATGATTGATATGCACTGCGGTAATTTTCTCGGCAGCCACTACTTCGCAGGCCAGATTCAGCAAAACCGCAGAATCGAGACCGCCACTCAGGCCGACTAAAATCTGTGGCGCGCTGTCGAGTTGCTGCTGCCAATTGGCAAAGGCTGCGCTAGCACTTAGCTCGCGCTTTAATTTGACTACTGGCCTGCTCAAGATTGCGACTCTTGCTGTTGCAACTGTTCAGACTGATATCGTTGAAACTGATTGCGGGTTAGTAGATTGCAGTTTTCAGTTGCTGGATCGAAGGTTATCAATACATCCCCTCGACTCAATTGACCCCGTACATGATCAATCTTATCTTCCAGACTGACTTCATAGGAGCCATAGTCGGTACCCTCTCGAAGAATAAATTCTTCGATAACAGCACGCAGCACCTCGGCGCTCAATCTCTCAGCGGGGATTTCAATCACTTAATTTACCTTTGTGGCTATAAAGCTTATTCAAAATAACAATCATGCTCACAGCTATGATCTTCATAAGTATGACGTGCATAATAGTGCCATAATCATTTGCAGTTAAGACCAGGAGTCAAAAATGAGCAATTATTTAGTATTAACCATTATTTCCGACGATCGCGCCGGCATCGTCGAACAGGTCGCCCAAACCATTAGTAACCATGGTGGCAACTGGATGGAGAGCAGTATGGCGCGACTGGCAGGTAAATTTGCCGGCATTCTGATGGTTGAGGTGGACGGCGCTGCACAGCATTTACTGGAGGCGGATTTAGCCGCACTAAGTACTCAGGGCATTAAAATCACTGTCGAGAATAGTGGTCCACAGACTGATGATGAGGCACATATCAGCTGCCTGGAAATTGTTGCCAACGACCGCTCGGGGATTGTCGGCGAGATATCCTCTCTGCTGGCCAACCATAAGGTCAGCCTAGTCTCTCTGGAAACCTTCTGTGAAAGTGCCCCTATGTCTGCAGGCATGATGTTCTATGCCCACGCCTACACCCAGCTGCCCCCAGGAATGTCTGAAGAGCAACTGACCAAGCTGTTGGAGAGCCTCTCCGACGACCTGATGGTGGAGGTTATAGAGGCGTAAGCCGACTCTAATTCGCTATGCTTGATATTGTTCTCTACCAACCAGAAATTCCACCGAACACCGGTAATATTATTCGCCTCTGCGCCAATACTGGTTTTCGTCTGCATTTAATTGAGCCTCTCGGATTTGATCTCGACGATAAAAAATTGCGTCGTGCCGGGTTGGACTACCGGGAGTTTCAGTCACTGAAAGTTCATGCCAACTGGGAAGCCTATCTCAGCAGCTGCCAGCCGAAAAATATCTATGCACTGAGCACCAAAGGGACTGCCTGCTATTCATCGGTCAACTTTGAGCCCGGCGATGCGCTGCTGTTTGGCCCTGAAACCCGCGGCCTGCCAGAAGATATTCGCAACGGGGTGGGCAGCGGTAATGTTCTGCGCCTGCCGATGCACAGGGATAGCCGCAGCCTTAATCTGTCGAATACCGTATCGATTGTCACCTACGAAGCCTGGCGACAATTGGGCTTTTCTGGCGGCAGCTAAACCTCACAGGTATTATGTACGTACTAAATTTACTCGCTAAATTTACAGGCTAAAACAGCATTCAACCTTCAGCTTGAGAATCCTTATTGATGACAGTAAAAATTGGCTTATTTTATGGCAGCTCAACCTGCTACACCGAGATGGCGGGCGAAAAGATTTGCGAGCAGATCAATAGCAATTTTAATGACCACAGTGTCAGCCTGCACAATATTGCCGATGTCGCTCTCAGCCAGATGACGGATTACGACTACCTGATCCTCGGCATACCCACTTGGGATTATGGCGAGCTGCAAGAAGATTGGGAGACTCACTGGGATCAACTCGACCTTATTGATTTCTCTGGCAAGCAAGTCGCGGTCTACGGACTCGGCGATCAGATTGGCTACCCGGAATGGTTTCAAGACGCACTCGGCTACCTCTGGGCCAAGGTTAAAAATCAAGGTGCCACTATGGTCGGCGCGTGGCCCAATAACGGCTACGAGTTTGAAGAGTCAAAAGCCCTGACCGAAGACAAGAAGTTCTTTGTTGGCCTGCCTCTGGACGATGAAAATCAACTTGAGTTAACCGATGAATTTATCGCCCGCTGGTGTACACAGGTTATCGCTGAGTTTGGCGCTGGCAAATGAGTGAATATCAAGCGAATGAGTAGCGACCGGTTAACCGAACTGCCTTGGTATCTGCCAAAACAGCCCGCGCAAATAACAACCAGAGAGATCGCAATTATCGGTGCGGGCATCGCTGGCTGCACCCTGGCTGTGGCGCTAAAACGTCGTGGCTTTAAGGTCACGGTTATCGACCGCCACCCCCAGGCTGGCGCAGAGGCCTCGGGGAATTCTCAGGGCATTGTCTACCCAAAATTATCGCCACGGGATGATATTTTACCGCGGGTCAATCTCGCCGCAATACAGTTTTGCAGGGACTACTACCAACCCTTTTGGGATCGCGGGCTGGGAAAACAATGCGGCATTCTGGTGGTACCGGAAAGCGCCAAAAAGGTCGCTGACTTTGCCCAGATTAGCCAGCGCTTTGCCGAGCGGCCAGATATAGTTCAATCCGTCGACAATACACAGCTCTGCACATTGGCAGGTATTCCACTGCAGGCAAAAACTGCCCTTTATTTTCCACAGCTCGGCTGGCTTCCTCCGGCGGTGATCTGCCAGCAACTTCTGCAGACCAATAGTATCCCCTTACTACAGGCCGATATTGATCGACTGAATCACGACGAGAGCAACAACAGCTGGCGTTTAAAAGATGCCAGCGGGCGATGCCTTTTAAACAGTGAATCGGTAGTAATCGCCAATGCGTTTGACTGTAAAAAGTTTGTTCAGAGCGAGTTTTTACCACTGCGGAAAATACGCGGCCAGATCACCCAGCTACCCTGTACTGCCGAGAGCAAACAGTTGCAAACGGTTATCTGTGGTGAGGGTTACTTCACCCCCGCGGAAGACGGCCTGCACAGCTGTGGAGCGACCTATAACAAAGATATTTTCACTAGCGCGGTTCGCGATGAAGATCATCAGACCAATATCGATCAGATCAGCGCCACTGACCCGGGATTAGCCGCAGCAGTGGGCCAGCCCAGCATTAAAACCCTGACTGGGCGCGCCAATTTCCGCTGTACCACCGCCGATTATCTGCCAATTGCAGGCGCGCTACCCAATGTGCCGGAGATGCTTAAGGACTACGCAATTCTGCGTCGAGACGCAAAAACCGTAGTGGCCACCCGCGGCAGCTATCTGCCCAATCTCTATGTCAATTGCGGCATGGGATCGCGAGGTTTAAGTTACGCGCCGCTAACTGCCGAGATTTTGGCCGCGCAGATCGCGGGTGAAACACCGCCGCTGGAACAACAATTACTCAACGCCATGAATCCAGCACGCTTTATTATTCGCGACTTAAAAAGAAAACGGCTCTAAATAAAAGCGTGTTTAAAACACTATTCTTAGAAATCACCCGTTTTAAAGTGCACTGCCCCCATGGCGGGCTATATAGCTAGCGGTAACTGTATCCATAGTGACAATATGGTTAACCAACCACTCCGGAAAACCCTCAGCAATATACCGTTCAAGCCGGGCAACTGCCTGCAGATTATGCTCAGCCTGCCAGTATTTGTACTCAGTGTTCATAATGGCCAAAAATTGCTGATGGGCCTGCTGATGTTTTAACCGTGCCGGAAACCGATACTCTTTCATATACTTTTCTTCGAGATAAAAGTGATTGAGCGTATCCGCATGCAGCTGATCTAACTGCCGATCTATGCTTTTCTCAACCGCTTTTAGATCCGTTTTTGCAGCCACTAAAAGGCGCTTAAGTTCATCGGCATCATCAAATGCTTTTCTGTGTTCAGCATTCATAAATTCAAGGTCTACCTGAGGTGTACAATCGAAATCAGTCATGGTTTTCCCCTCTATTCACGCTTTTCTCTAGATTACTCCAATTTAATCCCGCTAACAGATTTATTATCCACCGCTGTTGATAGCAATCAATGCGGGTGAGCAGTTAATATACGCTTTAATAGTGGGGGCTTTATTTACCCCACCATCGGCTTTACAACGAGCATTTAACCCTACAAGAATCGCTATCTATGAAATATATTGGAGCCCATGTCAGTGCCGCAGGTGGCATTGAAAATGCACCACTTAATGCCCACAAAATCGGCGCGACGGCCTTTGCCTTCTTCACCAAGAATCAGCGCCAGTGGCAGGCTAAGCCACTTAGCCAGGCAAGTATTGAAGCGTTCAGGGAAAACTGCGCAATCTACAACTTCGCCCCGGAACAAATTCTTCCACACGACAGCTATTTGATCAATCTTGGTCATCCAGAACAGGAAGGGCTGGAAAAATCACGGCATGCCTTTTTGGATGAGCTACAGCGCTGTGAACAGTTGGGGCTTAAATATCTTAACTTTCACCCCGGCAGTCATCTGCGGAAAATTTCTGAGCAGGACTGTATTAAAAAAATCAGCGAATCAATTAATCTGGCTCTGGATGCCACTACCGGAGTTACTGCGGTCATCGAAAATACCGCCGGTCAGGGGAGCAACCTCGGCTTTAGCTTTGAACAGTTGGCAGCAATGATCGACGGCGTTGAAGATAAAACCCGCGTCGGCATCTGCTATGACACCTGCCACGCCTTTGCCGCAGGTTACGATATGCGCAGCACTGATGGCTGCGAAAAGGTATTTGCCGATTTCGAGAGCACGGTGGGCTTTGAGTATCTCTGCGGCATGCATCTCAATGATTCACGCTCGGAATTTTCCAGTAGAGTCGATCGCCATCACAGCCTCGGGCTAGGCAATTTGGGCATGAATGTTTTTCAATTTATTATGCAGGATAAAAGGTTTGACGGTATTCCGCTGGTACTAGAAACCATCGACCCCTCTATCTGGGCCGATGAAATAAATCTATTGCGCAGTTTTCAGACGGCGGTTTGAACTAATTGTCCCGGGACTCATGGGCCGCCAACAAGCCGCGTCGATAAATATCGGCGCTGGCACTGCTATCACCAACCTTCTCCAGCACTTCGGCCAGTGAAATATAGGCCTGAGTCGATGGCTGCAGGGCAACCGCCGCAGACAAATAATCCCGCGCCTTCCCCCAAAAACTCAGCCGCTGGCAGATAAGCCCGAGTGCCAACAACAGGGCCGGATCGTCGCGATGTTTCTGCAACCATTTTTCACCCTGCATCAACTGTTTTTCCGGTGTGGTCGATTGCAGTTCACCGAACTGTCTCACCAGCAGTGGATGCCACTGATGATTAAGCGCCTTAACCAACAGCATCTGCTGTTTTTCTTGCGCGCCAACTCTGCACAGGCTATCGGCATAGACCGCGATAACCTGAGGGTTTTTATGTAATTTTTTCGGCATGTAATACCAAATATCTTCCAGCAACGCCTTTTGTTCGCTGACCGGAAGCTCGGCATCGGGCCGGTATTCATCGAGCAAACTGCAGTAGACATCCAGTTCAAGATTGGCCAGAGCATCGCCGCCAACCACCCTGTAGTGCTTGAGGTCACGGAGTAATTTCTGCAGTGGACCCCAGTCCTCAGCCATATAACAGGCATCAGCGAGAAGCCTTAACAGGCCGCGATCAGTGGGAGTTTTGCTGTGCATCCCGCGGAGAATCTGCAATGCTTCTGAAGGCTTTTCTTCGAGTAACAGCAACTCAGCCAGTGCTTTATCGGCTGCAAAACTGCCCTTGGGATAGGTTGCTTTTAAACGCTTTAATAACTGTCGAGCCTGCTCGATTTGATTGTTGTCAGCAGCAGCTCGTGCGGCGAAGAGTAAATTGACCACCGGCATTGCCGACTTATCCGCTGCCTGGGACAAGAGCTTTTCTGCCTGCTGCCAATCGTCATCGGCAAACAGTAACAGCCCCTCGGCAGTCTGGTTAATTTTGCGGACGCTGCGGCGATTTTGCCACCACAACCGAAACCCTCCAGCACCCGCTATCCAGCGCCAAGTCAGCAGTATCCACAGCAATAGAGCGGTGGCGGACAGATAAATCAACAGCCCAGTCCAGGCACTCATCTCGATACTGAAGTCTGCAAAACTCAGCAAGATATAACCACTGCCCCGCTGTAAAACCCATACCAGACCAGCACCGATCAACAGCGACAGCATCAACAGAATCAGTAACTTTCTCACTCCTGTGGCTCCCGGTCAGTGATGCGACTCTGACGGAGATTAAGCATTGTCTGAACCGCCGCTATAGAGCCTGAAATATCTGGCAGTCGCTGTATCACCGGACGCTCACCAAGTATCGTTAAACGCTCAATCAACGTCTCGCTCTGAGTGTTTAGCTGAAAATAACGGGCTAACAGGGCGGCGGTTTTTTCGAGGCTAGAACGGTAAATGATTTGCTCTTCTTTAAGCAGAGCGCTCTGAGCTTGCTCGAGTAACAGATAAATATTGTTCTGAATAATAGACTGCTCATCAGCGGTCAGGAGGGGCTCGATGGGCTGTTGGCGTTTTTGCACCACAATCAGCTGGCCAAGTTTTTGGCTAAAGCGCTCAAAGCTATCCAGTAGAGATGGCGCCTGGGTATTTTCTACATCAACTGGATTTGCTGCCTGTGTTTGATTGACTGGTTCAATAATCGTCAGCGCCTCAATCGCCGCCGAGATAGCTTCTAACTCAAGAAAGATGCCCTCGCGGTCAATCTTGCTGGTCATTCTCAGTGCCGCTATATCTTCAGCCAGCGCTCGGCGCACCGGCAACAATTCAGGGTCGTTCAACTGAACAAAAATATTATCGACATTCTCAAGTATCGCCAGAGGGTTCTCGATACTGCGCTCAACCTGTAACCGCTGATTGGCAAGGCGAATTAAATAGGCTGCCTCAGAGAGTAACCAATCGCCTCTGCTGGCGGTGCCCAGCTGTAATATTCGCTCTGCCTGAGAATTTAATCGCAATTTTACCGAGTAGAGCTGATCCTCTAATTGGCCCATTAACTGAGACTGTTGCTGAAGGGACTGTTGGCTCAACTGTTTCTGTTGCTGTCCCTGTAGCTTAAGCTTGAGCTCTAGGGCTGCCATATCGGCCTGCAAGCTGTCTGATGCCCCTGCCCTGCTGTCTATTTGAGTTTTCCATTCAGTCCAACCTAGCCAACCGGCAACCGCCAGTGCGCCAATTAAGATCAGCGCCAGCAGGGTTTTTATCCAGGGAAAACCTTTTGACGATTTTTTTCCGGCATTTTTAGAAGGGGCTTTTTGAGTGGCTGCCTTTTTGGCCGCCGTGGCATCTGCTGCAGAAACTTTGTCAGCTGCCGCTTTCACGTTTGGTTTAACCGCTGCTTTTGCGCCTGGCTGTTGATCGTTTGACTCACTGTTGTTTCCCGGAGCCTGCGTTGTTTTTTTATCCGTCACCCTTTTTCCTCTTGAATCAAAAGCTCTATTTATTAAAGAGTAGCCCGTGATGGGGTTTCTATGCAATAAATTGTCTTCACTGCCATTGCTTAAATGGCTATTTTAAATACCGGCATCCAAAGCTTTAGATACAGCCGCCAACATCGATTTTGGCAGTGCATTTTCAGCACTGATCACTCGTCGGTAACCTAGCTCTCTGGCTATGGCGGCAACTCGCTCACTGGGAACAACGACTGCAGCATTAACAAACAGCGTTCCCTCGGCCTCTCCCATTGCCTGAATTAATTCACCACTGTGGGCAACCAGACAATCGGCCTTCTGCTGCTGAGCTAGCGCTAGCTGCTGGCTATCGACAACCCGCTTGTAGAGTTCGCAGTATTCAACTCGCGCACCCCGTGCCGTTAAGGTCTCGGCGAGAATTTCACGGCCACCAACACCGCGAAAAATAATAACTCGCTGGTTTTCTAACTGCTGGAGTTGTTCTAGCTGTAAAAGCGCTTCGCTATTTTGTCGACCACGAGGACAGAGGGCATTGATATCAGCCTCTTTTAACCGCACAGCGGTGCTCTCGCCAACCGCAAAATATTCAATTCCGACAGGAAGCATCGGCCAGTATTTATCGATCCACTCGATCGCCAAATCAGCGGCATTGCCACTGACAAAGATAGCTTTATGAAAGTTATCGATATCGAGAATCTGGCGCTTTATTTGCTGGCTTTCTATCTCAGGGCTTTCGACGATAGGCTCAATCGCCATCACCGGTGTATGAGTTACTTGGGCGCCAGTATTTTCTAACATCGACAACAGCTGATCATCCTGCCGCTGCGGCCGAATCATCAATATATGCTTGGCGGCCAGGCTGTTTTTATCAGCGGATTCTGTCATCAGTCAGTTCCGTAAACCTCGGCGAGTATCGCCCCAGCACCAGCAGCCAGAAGGCGCTCGGCAAGCTCGATGCCGAGCTGTTCTGCGGAGTCTCTGGAACCGGTGATTTCATCTTCGAGAATCACCGATCCATCAACACTGCCAACCAGTGCGCGAACTCTTAAACTCTGGCTCTCTTCAAGCTCTGCAAAACAGGCTATAGGCACCTGACAGCCACCCTGCAGATGACGGTTAAGGGCGCGCTCGGCAGTCACTCGGGTATTGGTGTCTGAATGATTTAAGCCGGCTAAAAGGTCTAGGGTAGCTTGATCGTTATCTCGGCATTCAATACCTACTGCTCCCTGGCCGCCAGCAGGCAGGCACAGATCGGCGGGCAATCGAGAGGCAATTCGATGGTCCATTTCAAGTCGAATAAGACCCGCACTGGCGAGAATAATCGCATCATAGTCGCCATTATCCAGCTTGCTCAGTCGGGTATTCACATTGCCGCGCAGATCTTTAATTTTTAACTGAGGAAACTTAGCGCGTATCTGACACTGACGCCGCAGGCTGGAGGTGCCGACTACCGCGCCATCGGGAAGCTGTTCGAGATCTGCATATTGGTTTGAGACAAAGGCATCCAGGGGATCTTCGCGCTCACAGATAACCGCCAGCCCGAGACCGGGTGGAAACTCCATCGGCACATCTTTCATGGAATGTACGGCGATATCCGCGCGATTATCCAACATGGCGACTTCAAGTTCTTTTACAAACAGCCCCTTGCCGCCGACCTTGGCCAGTGGCGTATCCAACAGTACATCACCGCGGGTGGTCATGGCGACTAGCTGGACATTTAGATCGGGATTCTGCTCTTGAAGCCTGGCTTTAACAAACTCGGCCTGCCAGAGCGCCAGAGGGCTCTTTCGCGTAGCAATTCGGATAGTTTGAGACACTGAAATTCCATCGTTAGTAATTGACAAGAGCGCCATTATCGACGATTTTAAGGCTCTTGGGCAGCTCTAAAAAAGCTATTTTTACAGGGACAGAAAAAATCTCAAAGTTCTGGTAATAACTGGCGTAACTTGGACTCTAATCGCCGACTGACTAAGGGTTTAATACTAATATCGCGAACAGTCACCGACAGATGTCCATCAACAAACGAGAGCCCTTCAATAGCATCCCTTGCCACTAGAGCATTGCGATGAACGCGCACAAATAGATGACCAAACTCTTCTTCAATCTCTTTTAATGTGTCCGACAACACGGCTTCGCTATCGGCAAGATAGGCAGTGACATATTTCTGCTCGGCCTGTAATAGCAAAATATCTTTAACCGGAATAAGGTCAATACCCTGATGCGTTCTACTGCAAAGATGGCGGCGCTGACTCTGTGGCCGGCGATCAATTTGCGCACGGGTCTTGCGAGTTGCACGCTCAATACCGGCGACCAGATCGGCATACTTAACAGGTTTTAATAGATAGGCGCAGGCTTGGGCATCAAAGGCTCGCAGGGCAAAATCATCAAAGGCTGTGCAAAAAATAACCGCTGGCGGCAAGGCCATTTTGGCAATAATTTTGGCGGCTTCGAGTCCATCCATTTCCGGCATGCGGATATCCATCAGCACTATGTCCGGGCAGTATTTTACGGAAAATTGAACTGCCTCAACCCCGTTACTGGCTTGACCAACAACCTGTATATCAGACATTTTTTGCAGATGCTGCCGCAGGCGAATCCTTGCCAGCGGCTCATCATCAACGATCAGTAGCTTGATCACATTTAACCCTCCGTTGGTTTAAATCGCATCCTTGTATGGTAATGATTTTGCTTTACAGTTTCCTGCAACTCCGCCTGTTTATTATAAAAAGCATCCAGACGATGGCGCAAATTATTCACCGCTATATTATGCCCTGAGGCTTTTTTAACGACCTGTTCAGAATCTCCTTGCAGGCTGTTAACAATATCAATACAGACCCATTCGCCCTGCTGATAAATTTTTATTTTTAAATATCCGCCCTTGAGCGCAGGTTGAATGCCATGAAATACCGCATTTTCAATTAGAGGCTGCAATATCAATGCGGGCACAGAAATCTTACTCAAGTCAGCGTCTATCTCCCAGTCGTATTGAAGACGCTCTTCAAGTCGGAGCTTTTCAATCTGCAAATATTTTTTACAGGCATCCACCTCTAACTGCAGGCTGACTCCCTCGGCATCATCATTTAGGGCGTAGCGAAATAAATCACAGAGGCTTTCCAGAGTCTGCTCCGCCTTATCCGGGTCAACCCTGATCAGGCTGGCGAGACTGTTCATGCTATTAAAGAGAAAGTGCGGGCGAATTTTCGACTGCAGGGCTTCTATGCGCGCCTCCTGCCCGGCTCTCTGCTGTTGGCGCAATCGGTGCTGCAAGTAGAACAGCCGCAATATCGCCCCTGCCGGGATCGCGGTAATAAGCACCGTACTGATAATCCACAGAATATTGAACTGCAATACTCCACTGAGTAAATAGTTACTCGACAGCTCGGTAATCACCGCACAGATTGCTGCCGCCAGCAGCACCAGCAGATAATTAATCAATGCGACTTGGCGCAGTGGCAGGTCGATAAGAAAACGGCGCCCCTGACATAAAAATATTGCGCTGAGCAATGCTATCCAGAATACCTCTAGGGCAACTTTGCCCAAAAACACAAAATCAAAGGCCGCAATGCCGGTGCGCATAAGGGTCATTAATACCGCCAACAGTCCGGCAATAACCAATAAACCCAACAATCCATGCCCGCGACAGAGGTCGGGAATAAAATAATCGTCTAATTGTGGCTGTTTTTCTTCTGAATCACTCATTCGAGTTATGGCTCATCCCTGTGATTAGCTATAATCCTAGTCGCGAAATAACAACCGAGCAAATAAGTCGAATGAGTCAATCAGAGAAAAACACTATGAATAAGCCATCAGCCCCGAAAACTAATCAGGCTTGGGGAGGCCGATTTAACGAACCGGTCGATGAGTTTGTCGCTCGCTTTACCGCATCTGTGAACTTTGATCAGCGCTTTTATCGTCAAGATATTCAAGGCTCAGTAGCCCATGCAAAAATGCTCTGTACAGCCAATGTACTGACCTCCGATGAGCGCGACCAGATTATTACTGGCTTGCAAGAGATCGAAGCGCAAATTGAAGCCGGCGAGTTTGTCTGGTCAGTGCCCCTTGAAGATGTACATATGAATATTGAAGCGGCGCTGACCGATAAAATCGGCATCGTCGGCAAAAAATTACATACCGGTCGCTCGCGCAATGATCAGGTAGCCACCGATATTAAGCTTTGGTTGCGCGATCAAATCGACCAGATTGCACCGCTTTTGACTCGATTGCAGACTGGCATGATTGAATTGGCGGCCAATGAAGCAAATACTATTATGCCCGGCTTTACTCATCTACAAACCGCACAGCCAGTGACCTTTGGTCATCATCTGCTGGCTTGGAATGAAATGCTTGAGCGCGACTACAGCCGCCTGCAAGACTGTCGTCAACGTCTTAACCAGAGCCCGCTCGGCGCCGCTGCGCTGGCTGGAACAACCTATCCAATTAATCGACAGTTTACCGCTGAGGCACTGTTTTTTGACAAGCCCACGGAAAACTCTCTGGACTCGGTCAGTGATCGTGATTTTGCCATTGAATTCTGTGCCTTTTCGAGCATCCTAATGACCCACCTCTCGCGCATGTCTGAAGAGTTGGTGCTGTGGACCTCGGCTCAGTTCCAGTTTATCAATCTACCCGATCGCTTCTGCACCGGCTCTTCGATTATGCCGCAGAAAAAGAACCCCGATGTGCCCGAGTTGGTGCGCGGTAAGACCGGTCGAGTTAATGGCCATTTGATCGCGCTGTTAACACTGATGAAGAGTCAGCCACTGGCTTACAACAAAGACAATCAGGAAGACAAAGAGCCGCTGTTTGACGCTGTTGATACCGTGAGTGACTGTTTGCGCGCCTTTGCCGATATGATTCCGGCGATTGAGTCGAGAAAAGAAGACATGTACGAAGCCGCCAGACGCGGCTTTTCCACAGCGACCGATCTGGCTGACTATCTGGTAGGTAAAGGTATTGCCTTTAGAGACTCCCATGAAATTGTTGGCAAGTCTGTGGCCTATGGTATTGCTGAAAATAAAGATCTTTCGGAAATGTCTCTGGAAGAATTACAGCAATTCTCCACTGAGATCAGCGCCGATGTTTTTGATGTGTTGACTCTGGAAGGGTCTGTGGCTGCCCGCGACCATCTCGGCGGCACGGCTCCAGCACAGGTTACCGCTGCAGCCCAGCGCGCGCTGACAAAACTCGACGCGCGCTAGAACGCTTAAAACTCAAAGGTAATTGTCTCGCCTGCCTGAGCTTGGCAGGCATCGCTAAGCATGGCGGTCAGCGGTTCACCGCTGACCGTGTTGCACCACTGGTCACCGTCGAGTTTAAAGTGGAAGCCTCCTGATTTAGCTGCCAGCCATATTTCACTGACCGCCGATTGGCGGGAGAGAATAATCTGCGAACCATTGCCTTCGCAGGTTATGGTGAGCATGCCGGCACTATTTTCATAGTCAAAATCTCCGCCGCTGTCATCAATGCTCTCTTCAATTGAGAACATTAGCTCATCGACGATCTGATTAAATTGCGCTTCATTCATATTTTCGTACTCCACTAACTTTGTGCCGGCAGCTTATTGTCCATAACTTAGCGCCATACACTCAATTTCAAATTTACATTCAAACCCATGCTTCACTGCCCCTACTGTTGGTATTGATTGCCGCTGAGGCTATACTTGCCAACTTGTTTTAGCTAGGTCTATTCAGGGCAGGAATTATAAACTATGTACCGACAAATACTTCCAAAAATACTGCGAAAAATCACGCTATCTGGCGCCGCAGTCTTATTTGTTTTAGGCCTTTCTAGCTGTGGCAATAAGGGTGACCTTTACCTGCCTGAGGATACAGCGACAACCTATCGCACTTTACACACCAACACTGAACTCTGAGACATTATGCACAATGCCGTTACTTCCCAGAATGGGAACCTGTTTATTGAGGGCGTCGCTCTTGAAACCATCGCCAGTCAATATGGCACGCCGAGTTACGTCTACAGCAAAGCGGCTATCAGCAGTAATTTTCTCGCCTATCAGACCGCTCTTGCAGAAAAGGATCATCTGATTTGCTATGCGGTTAAGGCCAATTCAAATATTGCCGTATTGCAGACTCTGGCTGAACTTGGCGCCGGCTTCGACATTGTTTCCAGCGGCGAGTTGTCGAGGGTTCTGCGCGCCGGTGGCGATCCCGCCAAAGTGGTTTTTTCCGGTGTGGCCAAGACTGCCGACGAGATGCGCTATGCCCTTGAATTGGGTATTCACTGCTTTAATGTCGAATCTGAAGCTGAGCTTGAGTTGTTGAATAGCACAGCAGCTGCTATTAATTTGCCTGCTGCGGTCTCTCTGCGGGTCAATCCGGATGTGGATGCACAGACTCACCCCTATATTTCAACCGGCCTAAAAGAAAACAAGTTCGGCATTGATATTAACCTGGCCCCTCAGGTCTATCAGCGCGCAGCGCAGATGAGCCATATCAATATTGTCGGTGTCGATTGCCATATTGGTTCACAGCTTGTGGATATTGAGCCGTTTGTCGCTGCCCTCGAGCGCCTGTTGATGCTGGTTGATCAGTTAGCCGCATTGAACATCAATCTGCAGCATATAGATATTGGCGGCGGTCTGGGTGTTCGCTACGAAACAGAGCAGCCTCCCTCCGCAGCTGACTATATGTCGGCGATTCTGCCGCTGCTGGAAGGTCGCAGCGAAACACTGGTATTAGAGCCGGGTAGATCAATTACGGCCAATGCCGGCGTTATGCTGACTCAGGTTCAGTACCTTAAAAGTAATGGCGACAAAAACTTTGCGATTGTCGATGGCGCGATGAACGATATGATTCGCCCGGCGCTCTATCAGGCGTGGATGGATATTCAACCGGTCAGCGCCGGAACTGCTGAGACCCATCACTATGATGTGGTTGGCCCAGTCTGTGAAACTGGCGATTTCCTCGCCAAAGATCGCTCTCTGGCAATTAGTAGCGGTGATTATCTCTGTCTATTTTCGGCCGGTGCCTACGGTTTTGTCATGAGCTCTAATTATAACAGCCGCCCCAGAGCACCCGAACTGATGGTCGATGGCGATCATGTACATATTATTCGTCAGCGCGAGAGTATCGAAGATCTGCTTAAGGGCGAGCAATTACTGCCCGCTGCACAGGGATAAAGTTTCATGTTGATGAAATTCACCAAGATGCACGGACTCGGCAATGACTTTGTGGTTATTGATGCTGTGACACAGAATGTTCGTGTTACCGCGTCAATGGCGCGGCGCCTTTCGGATCGTAAAACCGGTATTGGTTGCGATCAGGTATTGGTTGTCGAGCCACCATCAGATCCGGATATCGATTTTAATTACCGCATCTTTAACTGTGATGGCGCAGAGGTTGAACAATGTGGCAACGGTGCACGCTGTCTGGCGCGCTTTGTTCACGATCGTCGCCTGACCGGTAAAAACCCAATCCGGGTTAAGACCGCCAATCGGGTTATTGAACTTGAGATCGACGATAAAAATTTAGTCTCGGTGGATATGGATATTCCCGAACTCGAACCAAAAAAAATCCCCTTCGAGGCCGCTGAAAAAGCTGTGCTCTACCCTATTGATGTGGATGGCCAAACTTATCAGGTGGCAGCAGTTTCCATGGGCAATCCTCATGCGGTTCTCAAAGTTGATGATATTAAAAATGCCCCGGTTGCTGAATTGGGCGCTAAAATAGAATCACATCCGCGCTTTCCCAACCGCGTCAATGTTGGTTTTATGCAGATAGAAAGCCGCAACAACATTAAACTGCGGGTTTACGAGCGCGGGGCTGGCGAGACTGAGGCCTGCGGTTCCGGTGCCTGCGCAGCAGCTGTGGCTGCCTTGCAGCAGGGATTGGTTGATTCTCCGGTTACCCTTGAGCTTACCAGGGGAAGTTTAAAAATAGATTGGCAAGGTGAGGGGCAGAGTCTGATAATGACCGGCCCAGCAGCAACTGTTTTTCATGGACGCATAAGAATATGAGCAAAGACACAGAGCAAGAAGTAGAGACAAAAGTAGAGCTGGATGTAGAAAAAGAGCTCGCCTCAAAAAAGAAAATGGTTCGCGAATTCCTTCGCGACAATCCGACTTTTCTCGATGAGAATACCGATATCCTTGAATGTCTGGTGCTGCCACACAATACTGGGAAAGCAGTCTCTCTGGTTGAACGTCAAGTGGGTGTGCTGCGCGATCGCAATAAAGAAATGCGCGCGCGTCTGGACAATATGTTGCAGACTGCCCACGACAATGACCTGCTATTTGAAAAGACCAAACGCATGGTACTCAATCTGCTGGAGGCTAAAAACCTCTCAGCATTAATCGAGTCTGTCTATGACAGCCTCGGCAAGGACTATGGCATCGAATTTTACGGTTTGACGCTGCTCGGCGATGAGAAAAAGCTGCCGCGCACCATGGCGCGAGTGTCCAGTATGGAAAAAGCCAATGAACGAATTGGAACTCTATTGGGTGCCAACCGCGCTGTATGCGGAATTCTGCGTGAAGACGAGATGACTTTTCTGTTCGGAGAAAGAGGCCGCAATGTCGGTTCGGTGGCGGCTGTGCCGCTGCGTTACGACAACCTCTACGGCATTCTCGCCGTGGGCAATAGCGACCCCAACTTCTACAAGAGCAGCATGGGGACTCTATTCCTAAGCTATATTGCTGAAATCCTCAATCGGGTCGTACCCAACCATCTAAAATAGCGTTATTCCCGGTAGTTGATGACTAGCGGGAAGGTTTCTTCTTGCCGCCAGTTGCGCCAGACTTCTTGGCCGGGCCTGTTGGCGGAGAATTGCGACGCCTTTTAGAGGATTTGCCCTTGGCCGCTGCGCCAGACTTTCCTCCAGCGCCTCTATTCTTTTTACCTTTAGAATTGCGTTTTTCTTGGTGGTCACCGGCCATCTGTTTAGCTTTTGCCGAGACTTTCACCTTGGAGGGTTTTCTATCCCCTGGGGAGGCCGAAGATTTCGGCTGTTCAGCTAATTCAAAATCGATCTTGCGCTCATCTAGATTGACCCTTACCACTCTGACTTTTACTTTGTCACCGAGACGAAATACACGTCCGGTGCGCTCGCCAACCATGCGATGCTGGGATGCTTCGTGATAGTAGTAGTCCTTCGGCAAGCCGGTTACATGGATCAGCCCCTCGACATATAGATCATCGAGCATAACAAAGAGCCCAAACCCAGTTACAGCACTGACTACACCGGTGTATTCCTCACCGACCCGATCCATCAGGTACTCACATTTAAGCCAATTAACGACATCGCGAGTCGCCTCATCGGCGCGGCGCTCGGTTACGGAAAGGTGCGTTCCGGTTTCATCCAATCGCGGTAATTCGTAGGGGTATATATTTTCTTTGGCCAGTTCAGCGGCGCCTTTAACACGTATAACGCCAGCGACCTTTTTGTTGCTGCGAATCAGATAGCGAATCGCTCTATGCACCAAAAGATCCGAATAACGACGAATTGGCGATGTGAAGTGGGTGTAGGCATCAAAAGCCAAACCAAAATGGCCAAGGTTTTCAGATTGGTAAACCGCCTGACTCATTGAGCGCAGCATTACCGACTGGATAACCGAGGCATCATCGCGGTTTGAAACCGACCTTAAAACTCGCTGATAGTCCTCAGGCTGCGGTTCATCACCACCACCAAGGCCAATACCCAATTCACCAAGAAAGTCTCTTACAGAGGACAGGCGCTCTTCGCTGGGACCTTCGTGAACACGGTAGAGGGCTGGCAGCTTGGCTTTTTCAAGGAATTGCGCGGTGCAGACATTGGCTGCCAACATACATTCTTCAATAAGACGGTGAGCTTCAGTGCGTTTTACCGGGATAATCTGGCTTATCTTGCGCTGCCCATCAAACAGAATTCGCGTTTCCTGGCTGTCAAAATCAATCGCACCGCGTTCGTTGCGGCGCTTGTGCAGTCTGCTGTAAAGATCATAGAGGGCATCTATTTGCGGCAGTATTGTTGAGAATTGATTTCGCGCATGGGCGTCGTCACCACTGTTTCGCTCTTCAATAATCTGTGCAACCTGGGTGTAGGTAAGCCGCGCATGGGAATGCATAACCGCTTCATAGAATTGGTATTTTGTAACATCACCCTCGCGGTTAACCTGCATTTCACAGACCATACACAGGCGATCTTCCGAGGGATTGAGAGAACAGAGGCCGTTGGAGAGTTTTTCCGGCAGCATGGGCACAACATGATTGGGGAAGTAAACAGAGTTACCGCGCTCAAAGGCCTGCTTATCCAGTGCACTGCCTGGCTTTACATAATGGGAAACATCAGCAATTGCAACAATCAGCTTCCAGCCACCCCGGGGTTTCGGCTGACAATACACTGCGTCGTCAAAATCACGTGCATCTTCGCCATCAATGGTTACCAGCGGCAGTGATCGCAGATCAACGCGAAAATCCTTATCAGTGACCTGATCCGGAATTGCATCGGTCTCCCCAACCACTTCATCATTCCACTGATGGGGAATACCGTAGTTGCGAATAGAAACTTCAATTTCCAGACCTGGATCTAGATGATCACCCAATACTTCGCTGATACGCCCGGTGGGAGGGCTATTGCGCGATGGCGCCTCAGTAATGTCGACTAGGACAATCTGGCCGGCTTCGGCTCTATTAAGCTGGTCTGCGGGAATTAAGATATCTTGGCTGATACGCGGATTATCTGGGCGCACAAAGTGAATACCACTCTCACAGAAATAACGGCCTACAAGCTCGCGGGTTTTGCGCTCAACCACATCCACTAATTTACCTTCGGGGCGGCCACGTCTATCCCAGCCGGCAATTCTCAGCAACACTATGTCGCCATCAAAAACCCGTCGCATCTGACGACTAGAAAGGTAGATATCCTGATCACCGCCCTGAATTGGAGTGACAAACCCATAGCCTTCAGGATGGCCAATCACCCGACCTTTAACCAAATTTAGTTTGTCGAGGGTTCCATAACCACCGGTTCTGTTGCTGGCAATCTGTCCGTCCCGCTCCATGGCACGCAATCGGCGGCGCATGGCTTCTACCTGTTCGTCGTCAATTAACTTGAGTCCTGCACAGATTTCTTCGTGGGTCAGTGGACCAACGCTTTCGCGGAGATAGTCGAGAACAAATTCTCGGCTTGGGACCGGGCGTTGATATTTAGCGGCTTCGCGAGTCGCGTAGGGGTCAATGTTTTTGCTTTTTCGAGGCATAGGGCTTCTTTTTATCGAGAATTTTTTACTTCGCACCAGCGACGCTGTCTATGTCTTATAGAGTGACGCAGCTTAGTCTTATAGATAGAGTGACGCAGTCTATGTCTTATGGGCCGTTGAGTAAAAGAAATTATCCAGACAAAAAAAACTCGGGCTAACTGAAATAGGATCAGGCCCGAGGATTAACAATAACTGACTAAAAAATACCGGGAATTGCAAAATACAAATATTACTAGAACTTTTTAAACCCTCGAATTACTCATAAGAGCCTAAAATTTTGAAAAAACGTATATATTGACTCGCACCATCCTTGGTGCACGACTTCCTAGTCGCCATGTATTTACACAAATCTAAAGGTGATTAGCTAATTGGCCTTCTATCCTTTGTGGTCAACTCCCTGTCAACCCGGCCGCAAGCATCCTGCTTATTAGCGTGATCTGTAAACAGCAGTGTAGGTCTGTTAGTCAGTCACCAGTAGTGTCCCTTTGTACGCATCATGCTAGGGAGTCAATACGAGTTGACATAATAAGGGGCTAAAAAGAAAAAAAACATTACACTGACGAGTTAGTACTAAAGGATTAGATGGCTAAAAGGGTTTCATGTTTTTATTCAAAGACAAACCCTTCAATATGCTGGCGAATTAACTCAATTCTAGCCAGGTTTTGCTTCCCATCCAAGCTACCATAATCCTCGCGGAACGCCATGACCAGCTCACGCAACTCAGACATCCCATAGAGGCCGGAGAGCCCCATTAGATCATGGATAATTCCCCGTAGACTGGCATTTTCGCTTTTATGCAGCTGGCTCTCTATTTTGTCGAGATTCTGATACAGGGCCTTCTTTAATTCATCTACTGGCACTACCGTCGACAGCAAGCCCATTCCGGCGCTCACCGAGCTACTTCGTGACTGCGGCAATACCTTGACCAAGCTATTGATCAGTTTATTCTCATCCACAGGTTTCAGCAGCAGCATTACTGCACCCGCCTTTTGTATACGCTCCTGCTCAGCTAGGGTCACATCTGCCGTTAAACCAATGATCGGCAGACTCTCGCCGGATTGCTGGACAATGGTCTCACAGGCCGTTATGCCATCTACAACGGGCATATGGATGTCCATTAAGATAGCATCAAGATGCAGGTTTTCAGCAATATTGATTGCCTCTAGCCCATTATCTGCGGTTAAGCATTTAGCGCCGTAGGCATTGAGTAATCGGACAATCAGCTTCTGATTAAAGGCATTATCTTCTGCAACAAGAACAGTAATCCCCGCAAGAATTTTTTTCGGGTCAGTCATGTCCAGAGGATTGGCAATTAGTGATTGAGCGATACTTTTGTCCGCTGAATTAAGCTTGCAGGTAAATGAAAATACTGAACCCTGACCCAGCACACTGCGCACTTTGATCTCACCGCCCATCGCTTGAACAAGGCTTTTACAGATTGAAAGCCCCAAACCCGCGCCCCCAAAGCGACGGTTTATCGAAGTATCTTCCTGTGAAAACGGATCAAACAAGACGGGGATTTTTGCCTCTTTAATACCCTTACCGGTGTCTTCAACGGAACATTGTAAAACTATATCAGTGTTTTCGGATCCTATGCAGCCAATAGTGACAGTCACCCCGCCCTCATCCGTAAACTTAACCGCATTGCTCATCAGGTTACTAATCACCTGAGTGAAGCGCACTGGATCGCCGACTAGTATTTTTGGAACAGTTTCCTCTATGCAGTAGTTTAGAGTCAGCCCTTTCTCTTGCGCCCGAGGCTTATGGATTGCGATAAGATCCGCCATCCAAGAATCAATTTTGAAGGTGACTTTTTCCAGAGTAAAGCCACCGGAACGCGCTTTAGAGAACTCCAAAATATCATCAATCATGGTCAGCAACATATTTGACGACATACTAATAATACGCAAGCTTTCCTCACGCTTTTCTACATCGCTTTCCACTGACAGTAACTTTGAGAAACCAATAACCGCTGTCAGCGGTGTGCGAAGCTCATGGCTCATTCTCGCCAAAAACTGATCCTGTGCCTCCATCGCGTCTTCCAGCTCAATCAATGTAATTTGCAGCTGAGCAGTGGCACGTGCAACCTCGCTCTGCATACGAACATTATATTGACGCACACTGGTAGATAACTGATTAATCCCCGACGCTAACTTGCGCAATTCAAGTGGCCCCTCTTCAGCGGCAAAAAGATTAAGATTGCCAGCCTCCATGGCATCTACTGTTGCCGTCAAATTTTCCAGCGGCCGCGAGATACTCCGCCCGATGCGCATCGCGATCCAGGCAGCAATCAATAAGCCCAGCGTTGTAACCACGAGCACTGCAAAAATACCCTCGCGTCTCTGTTCCACCAGGATTTCATCAGTCAGAGAAACGACAACCCAGCCCAACAGCTCCGACTCGGGTGCGGTTCCTTCATCGTAGTCAAGAAGGGGAATTTCCACCCGTGAGATAGGCGCAGAAAAATACCAAAGATGATCCACATAGAATGGCTTGGCAAAACTAGGGTGATTTTTATCCTTGATGACTGATAGATCGAAATGGCCAATAGTGACATGGGATTTCTGATTGCTGTTGTAAAAAGTAACTCCCTTAACTGAAGGAATATCCAACACTGACTCACCGAGATCTCTCAACATTTCTTCATTATCAGAATACAGTGCAAATTCTGCATTTGATGACACCTGCTGAACTGCGATGCTGCCAATATTTTTTAGATTTGTTAATAACACAGTCCGCTGGCTGGAAACCATATAGCTAGCCAAAACTATACAGAGTAGCGTTAAAGGCAACAGTGTTGTGAACAATAGCCTAGAGTGAATACTTGAAAATCTCTTATTCACAGCCATTATTTGACCTCCTGTCTTAACTGATCGCGGTAGAACTTTTCGAGTTCTAATTTAATCTTTAAGTTCCCAGCTACAGACTTGTTGAAATTTAATGAGTAATACGCTGGCTTATACAAGCCACCGGCAGTTTCACCTTTGGGCTTAACAAGCCACGCCGCAGCGTCCTGAGCCACATCAGCTGGAGAAGAATAAATGGCCGCCAAGGCCCCAGCTTTTAGGTAACTTTTTGAAAAGGCGATTACCGGAACCTTGTGTCGGTAACTGAGATGTAATATCCATTTCGCCGTGGCAATATTGATTAGCCTGCTATCAGAGATTGGAATAAAAACATCACTGCGACTGAGAACTGGCTCGATCTTGTGGATAGGATTGTCTTTGGCACCAACGGAAACAAACTGAGGCTGCAGACCACTGTCAGTAATATACTTGCTTAATTCGGCCTGCCGGTGAACTGATGCCGGCCCCAGCATCATGCCAAGCCCAGATGAGTCTGGGACCAGTAACTTTGCTAATTGAATGCTGCGGGTAACAGGCTGATCAAGACAGATAGAGGATACCTGTGCTGCAAATGCAGCCTCCATCGAACCATAGTGTTTTTCTGTCAGTGTTGAAAATGCATTTTCAGTAATCAGCACGCTTAATATGGGTGCTTTGGGCCTAGTGCTAAAAACCGTATCAGCCGCTGCCGTGCCTACGGTAACGACAAAATCTGCGGCAGCCAGGTCAGCTTTCAGATTTGATTCTGAACTTATAAATACCGTATTAAATTCATAGCGCTCTGGACTCTTTACCTCCAACTGCTGTTTAACGCTATTTAAAACTTCGACATAGTCAGCCGAGGGTTTACTGGCTACAAACAGTATACTGTATTTTCTATCCGCAATTGCATAGCTGCAGGTAAATACTAGCAGCAGCAAGCTCGCCAACCAGCATTTCGCTGATCGACGAGCAAGTTTTACTAACTGGCTGGGATTAAAAAATATCAATTTAAACCTAACAATCTACCCGGCAATCCATTTTCATTTCGCCTTTTTTATACAAACTTGCCACCCGAAACTTTCCATCCAAAACCTAAGGAAGTGTGATTCTAAAACCAAGAATATATCGAGTTTCAAAAAGGTTATGCTCATAAAACTCAGCATATGAGTCACCAACATTTTGTGCAGTAAGAGAAACATCAACACTGGAGCGATTTATATCCCAGCTCTTTGCCACCTTTAGATCGACTCTGGTAAATTTATCCATATGCTGACCGCGGTAGTGCTGAAGTGCAGAGTTGTAATTTGCCGTTGAACTAAGCATTACTCCTCCTGCAAGTTTATAACTGACCATAAGCCCGAAGGTATCTTTAAGGCTGTACTTATCAGGATCTTTATATTCCTGACAGAGTTCACCAGCACTTGCTGGCGAGGTGTGACACATTATTCCATCAATATCGGAATAACTGTAATAGGCACGCAGCAAGAAACGTTCATTAGGTTTGTAGACCGTTTGGATTTCAATACCTCTAACATCTATAGTATCGGTGTTATCGCGAATATTGACGAAATTATCCAGGTCTGGGTAACCATCTCGACGCTCAGCAATAATATCGAGCATCTGCTCATAATAGAGGCGCATATCCAGGCTCAATGCTCTATCCATAAAATAGCCTGCATAGCCAAGCTCGTAACTTTTAAGCTCTTCATTTTTTATATCTGTATCGGAAATACCGCCGGCATCAAGAATAATACCCCTAAACGCCGGGTTGCACTCTGGAGCGCTTGAGCCAGAACTGCATTCCTGAGGGTTTACATAGCGAACCAAACCCATCTGATTATTTTCAACCAGGGTTGGCGCTCGGAAACTGCGATTTAAGGCAACCCTAAACATATGGTCTTCGCTAAACAGATAATTCGTCGCCAGCCTATAAGAACCATAAACATTAGTACTATCTCTATCTTCAAGAAGAGCACCGGCATTGACAATCAGCTGCTCGGACTGAGTCCACTCTAAATTTGTATAGGCTCGATATGAAGTCTCGCTAAGAGGGTTGAGAGTATCAAACAATGATTGGCTTGAAACTCGGTCATAACGAACTGCTGCACCAGTCACTGCTCGCAGATTATCCGCAGGCTTGACGGTAGTTCTAAGCTCCATATCCCAGCGCTCTGAATCGGCACGATTGCTACCATCAAAGATAGTGGTATCTGGCACTGGACCCAGTGGCCAAAATGGAGAACTGTCATCCACACCAAGAATCTCGGAAATTTTCTGTGGTTCTACATCATCATCCAGATTGAGATCATTGTGATAGACAACCAGCTGAGTCTTATTACCCTGCTCACTGAGATGACTCCAATTTAGATATTGGTACTGATAGGACATTTCACGATTATCGAATGAATCCTCGCCGATCCCCTGCTCACTTTCAGTGGCACCAATCTGGAATTCAACATTATCGCTTGCTGAAGGTGTCCAAAGCCCTTTGAATGTAAAGCTAGCAGCTTCAGAGTCATCATCAATAGTGATCGGCTCACCACGGAATGTGGTGCCGTTATCGAATCCATCATTACTTCTAAAACTCAATGTTGTGCGGTGATCGACAGCACCAATTTTTCCGCTATAGCTCAGCGCTGCATTGCGCGTCTGTGCACTGCCCATTTGAGAACGAAAAGACAGCCCTGTATCCAATAGCGGTGATCTTGTCACTATATTGATCGAGGCTAAAAAAGCGTTACTGCCATCTGCCGCCGCATTGGCACCACGAACAACCTCTATATACTCAATATCATCCAGATCAACGCCGATTGTTGACCAGGTAACAGCAGAAAATAGTGACTCATAAACCGAGCGGCCATCGACCTTAACTTCCAAACGGCGCGGGTACTCATCACCCAATGCATGGTAGGTCACTCCTTTGCGGCCTCCATTGACATAATAGGTTTGAAACCCCGGCACTAAACGAAACAGGTCGGTAATATCCACTGCCGTCGAGGCCTGAATAGTCTGGCGATCGATAATGGTCACAGAGGCTGGTGCCTGAAGCAGTGTCTGCTCCATATGAGTCACACTGCTTACAATCGGGATTTCAACCAGCAAGTCGTCTTCAGTAAGCATATCTACCTCACTGGAGGCCATGGCTGGGGCGGCTAAAACTGGAGCTACTAAAAAGAGCGCTGCAAAGGTAAGTTGGTATTTTCTTGTAGGGGCTGTAAAAAACATATGGCTGTTATCCTCGTCTTCTTTATTATTGTTATTTAATCTGCCATTTCTGAATTTTCATCCAGACCTAGCTTTTGCCCCAAAATCCCTGCTTGAGTGCGGTTAGTTAAACCCAGCGCGCGCAACATGGCGCTGACATGCACTTTTACTGTGTTCTCCGACAGATCGAGATCACGGGCGATCTGCTTATTCGATCGGCCCTGAGTAATACGTCGCAAAATATCCATCTGCCGCTTGGTCACCAGACCTGAAATAATATCTATATCTGCCCCTGAATCCACTTCATCCATAACCTTGGCGACATCAGGCATAGATTCTCGCAAGGACTCAGGAACATACCTCTCCCCTTTCAAGGCTTTTGAAATAGCCTCAAACAATGCATCTTTGGGAGCAGATTTGGTCACAAAACCGGCGGCACCGTAATCCAGACACTTACGAATGTGAGCAGGGTTTTCTGACGCAGAGAGGACAATAATAGGAAGCTCAGGGTAGCTCTCACAGAGCATGGCGATAAAGTTAAACCCACCGCCTGAGCCGGGCATAAACAGATCGACAATAACCAGGTCGATATTTTCCCGGGCAAGAGTTACCAGAGCAGTATCACCGTGATCGGTGGTTGTTACATCAATATTCTTGTATTCATCTTGAAGCGTTGCTTTTAACCCAACACAGACAAAAGCGTGATCATCAACTATGAGAACGTGCATGTTTTCATTCCTTGTTTACACATCCCTGCGTGTTTGACTTAAGCTATTCCATTGCCACAACTAAGCATAATGCCTAAAAAACCCTAAGCACACAACTACGTCTATACGCCTTCCCATAAAATAATCATTAAAACACCATCGCCTTACTAAATAGCTGAGAAACCGGTTATAAATCCCCAAGGGCATTAGTGATAGAACTCTGCAGGCTATCATCTGACCCGGCCTGCTCTCGTGCAGCTAGAAGTGCTATTTTTGCCTCATCTAATTTACCCGAACGCGCGTGACCTATACCGCGGTGGTAGTGAAAAACAGCAACTGAAGGTGCCATTTTCGTCACCTTCTTTAACAGGGGTTCGGCCACTTCGGGCAATCCTGACTTTATTAGCGCCCAGGCATAGGTATCCATAAAATAAGGGTTTTCTGAATCGGCAAATCGCTCAGTAATTTTAACCGCTCGTTTAATATTCTCTTCAGACTGAAAGTCATCGATTAACAGGCTGGCAAGATTATTGGCAACTACCTGATGATCGGGGTTTGTCCGCAAAACTTCTTCATAGAGCTTGAGTGCTTTAGTTTTATTGCCGGATTTTTCATAAGACGAAGCGAGAAGCATCTTCAGCAGGTTGCTGTTGGGCTGCGCTTTTAAGCCTCGCTCAAAACTGTCAATGGCCGCCTGGAAATCTTTTTTGGCCCGATAACTGGATGCCAGAGCCGTATAGCCCTGAACCCAGGTTGAATCTTCAAGCAGCCCTTGCTCAAGAACATTGATGGCAGCTGTATGGTCGCCGCGTCGCGAATACATGGTTGCTAGTATCGACAGCACCATCATATTTTTTGGATTGGTGGCCTTAAACTCTTTTAGGTATTCAAGTAACTGTTTTTCCTGATCAAGACGCATATAGGAAACGGTCAGGCCTTCTAGAGCCCGGCCCAGATCGGGATTGACCTGCAAGGCTAGACGATACTGGTCAATAGCGCCTTTATACTGCCCCTGTGACTGCAGTGTTTTACCCGACAAATAGCTGCTAAAGGCGGGGTTTCGGCCATTTTTATCAATCAGCGAAACCACTTTTCTGGTGCCCTCAAAATCTTGCCTCGACAATTTAATTTGAGCAAGAATCGATAACAGAATATCGTTGTCTGGCGATCGCTGTAGCGCATTTTCAATTAAACGCTCAGAGCGATCGACATCTTTTTTCTCCAGAAGACTCTGAATAACCGGCACTGCAGCCTGTACATTGCCCGGGTTAATATCCAAAACCTTTCTGAAAGTATCATCAGCCAACTGACCAGAACCTGAAGATAGGTAAGCATTTGCCAACATCACTAGCGCGGATTCAGATTCGGGGTTATTGCGCAGCACGGTACGCAAATCACTGACCGCAGAATCAATATCTTCAGCGATAAGATGGTAACTGGCACGCACCAAAAGCGCCTGCTCGAAATTGCTATCGGTTTGAAGAATCTTGTTCACCAGCTGCAGAGCCTGCTCATGATCCCCGGTGCTAAGTTTTAAGTCGGCCGTTAAGGCGCGAGCGCGAAATAAATCTGGGTCTTGAAACGAACCGCCACTGATCTCTTCCAGTTCAGCAAATACCCGAGCCTGTTCGTCTGCCGCCATCAATCTATCAATCCGATAAAAACGCAGCTCGGCATTGCCAGAGTCTTTGGCAATGTACTGATCTAACAGCTTTTTCCCCGCTGCCGGATCTTGCTTCGAGAGAATTTCAATAACCGCAATACGCACCTGAGTATCTTTTGCATTTCGCTTGAGATAATCCTTAAGTACCCCGGTAGCAGCATCTATTCTGTCGCCATCATGCAATAACTTCGCTAACTTTAAATAAAAGCCTTTTTCCTCAGGGTTACTTCTGATCAGAGTGCGATAGTCGGCTTCTATAGCCGTAAGGTCATTAATGTCCTGATTAATTTCGGCTCTCAGAAGAATCAGCTGCAAACTGTCCTGTTCGCTATCAATAATATCGTTCAGAAGCTTCAGGGCGCTCTCGGTATCACCCTGATTATGCATAATTGAGACTTTTATCGAGGCAATTTCAGCGGACTCATTGTCCTGCTCCATAGCCTTATCGATATATTCCATTGCCACGTCATAGAGCTCTTTTTGCAGGTAGGCGGAGGCTTTAATGGCGAAGGCTTCGGCATTGTCTTTATCCAGTGCAAGAATAAAATCTGCTTTTTCGAGAGCGGTATCGGCCTGTTTAGCCAACAGCATTAAATAGCCAAGCTTTATTTTTGCCTGCACATGGTTGGCATCTAACTGCTCAACTTTAGAGAGATTTTTATACAGCGATTTCCAATTTTGATTCTTCTCTGAGATCAGCGCTAGATAATAGTAAGCATTGGCTAATTTGGGGTCGATTTGCAGTGCATTGCGCAATTCGAGACTGGCCTTTGACAGCTCGCCCTCTTCAAATAATTCAACGCCACTGTTCAAGTATCTGTTGGCAGCCTCTTCTTTCGATCCACTGCATCCGGATACCGATAGTACAAATAGACTGACAATTAAATACCTTAAAATTACCTTCATAGTTGATGCGCTCATTGTGTACCCTCTAAGTTTTTCGCAGGTAAAATTTTCGCAGGCAATAGTTGCGACAACTTATTTCTGCTAATACGAATAAACGTCTGTGCCCGCAAATCTGCATCGGCCATAGTTTCATTACTCATAACTGGTGTAGTCACTCTAATCAGTGAACCGTCGGTACGGTTCAGAAAGAGTGCGTCCTTAAATAACATCCATTTTTTTATATACTCGTTGGCCACGGGTGTGCCGCGCTCTTCAAACCAATAATAGACAATCTGGTCCTGAGTACCTTTGCGGATTAACACTCGATTAACGGGCATCTGATCCACCTTAGTCCGCGAGAAGTTGGCAATTTCCCAGCCGCCCCCGGGAATACAAACTTTCGGTGAGTGGGGCGATACGCCCTTGCGCTGCGAGGCATAATAAGCAACATAAAAATTCACCGGATGATTCTGCTGATTTTGGTAATTAATCATTACGTATTCGGTAAACCCAAGTTTTTCCGCAACGTTTTCTTCAATTTTGTCATCCCTGCCAACCCACTCATCCAGTTTTAGCGGGAAGCTGACAAGCTCCGCTTTCTTGAGAGTAGAGTCCTCCTCACGACTCTCGAGACTGCCGACCCCCACCAGCGCTACAAGTAGCAGAGGTATTGACACAGCAACCGGTGTGGAAAACTTTAGGGCGCTAATGTTTTCTCTGGAAAACTGCTCAGCGCTGACAGAAACAGGTACTGCAAAGGCCTGGCGAAGACTTAAGCGCGTGGTCAATAATTCCATCATGACCACCTCGAGCAACAGCAGACCGCCGCAGGCCATAAAGATCAGCCAGCCCTCAAAGTCATGGAGAAAGCCCTCGGCCATCTCGGTTCCCCAGTTATCCACCAGAATGCCGGTGATCGCGATACGCACACTATTCATAAAGATGGTGATCGGCACTGTGGATATAAATAGTACTACGCGCTTCCAGGCCGATGCCTGATATAAATAAGCACCGATAAAACCCAAACTCATCAGCGGAAAGAGATAGCGCAGACCACTGCAGGCCTCGACAACCTGTAACTGGTAATTACCGAGATCAATAATATTGCCGCTTAAAAATACCGGGATACGGCATAGGCGGATAATCTCAACACCCAGCTGGGAAGATATTAGTTGCAACTTTGAAGTCAGAATAACTTCTATAAAATACGGCAGCGGTACCGCAAAGCCCAGCAGCGCGATTGGCACCCATGTATAGCGGGTCGCCGATCCTAAAAAAGCCACCGATAAACCAAATAATAAGAGAATAAATGAGTAGTGAATCAGCATGTAGAGCGCACTGACTTCACCGATCAGCAAAACAATCAGGGCGATGACTATCAGCGGCACTCCCCACCATGAGTAACTATGGTAGCTAGTGGCAATTTGAAAGCGTTTTTCCCAGAGAATAAACAGCGAGACCAGTGGAATCAAATAGCCGTGGCTATACTCCTCCTGAAGCTCCCAGCGCAATACAGCCTCAGCCAATCCATCCCAGTACAACCAAAAGCTAAGCGCCAAAGCAACGAAAAAAAGTAAAAAACCCCTGTTAGTTAACAGCTGTTTAAAATCCAGATCCTGCGCACTTGCGACCTTCTTTCCTGCACCTTCCATTGTCCCAGCGGCGCTGCTGTCAGAACCATTGTCAGCCCCAGCCGCTTTATCCTTAAAGTCCATTTACTGCTCCAACAAAAACTCTTCAACGCCATGTAAGCGCATCAAACGATTTATTCGCGGTGAGGTTCCAAACAGCCCAAACTCACCACCTCTGCGCTTAATATTTGCCTTTAAAAGCATCAAGGTTCCCAGCGCAGAACTATCAATATAGTCCAATTTGGAACAATTGATAGAGATCTTGGGAGCGGCTTCCAATTGATCCAGAATTTTCCGGCAACTGGATTTTAATAGGCGCCCATTATCTATGGTTGCAGAGCCGCTCATTACCAGCTCAACATTCCGGCCCGGAACATCATTAACAATTTTCATAGACAGTCCCTGAGAAGCCTGTTTGCGGAGCATTTTTTGGTAGGTGGCGAGGGGAAATACTCGCGTTACCATCAGACGTAAAAACCATAGCCCATCAATAAGATAACGTTTCCAAAGCAGCGGCTCCTGAAGAATACGCCAGACCCACTCCAGACCCATTTTCTGCCAACGCAGTGGGGCCCGCTGAATATTGTCACCGACAAAATTGACCACAGCGCCGAGGTGGCTGATAACCGAGACATCCAGTTGCTCACGATTGTTCATAATCCATTGCTGGCCCTTCTTTGCACCCAGCGCAACCACCAGAAAATCAGGCTCGGCAGTATTAATCTGATCAATAATTGCCTTGTCACTCATACTCTCTACAGTACCCATGCCAGGATTTAACGAGCCACAGGCAATCATTCCAACCGAGTTGCGATTGAGGTTCTCTGCCGCCTGTTCCGCTGCGCTGCCCTCTCCACCAAAGAAAAACACCGAGATTGGCTTGTCTCGGCGTTTGTTCTGCAATGTTTCGAACAGCGAGGATCCAGCTACTCTGCTCTGTAGTGGAATACCCAACAGTTTGGCTGTCCAGATAACCGGCATGCCATCAGCAACCACCAGATCGCTATAGATCACTGACTCATAGAATGATTCGTCGCGTTTCGACTGGACGATGAAATTTAAATTTGGCGTAGAGAGAAAACATCTACGCTTGGTTTTGATGGCTTGGTCAATAATATCAACCGCCTGTTCAGGCTCAACCTGATCAAATGGCAGTCCCAGTAAACTCCAACAGGGCCGATTAGTTTTTTTTGTGTATGAGGTAAACAGTCGTTCCTGAGCATGCAATCTTTGCATAGACACTCTCCTTGTGAATTAAGTCCTTTTCTATAAGCTTAAGCCCTTCTTCCTGACACTGCTTTTTTCTGCTGCAAATAATAGAGATTGAGCCAAGCCGCAAATGTTCGTCCCAGAGCAATAAACTTTTTCTCGTAATAGAACGTTGATATATGTGCAAGAAAAAACGTAACCGCAAATAGTAGCGGTCTCTTCAAATACTTCTCAAAAGTATCGCCCTCACCAAGCCACGTATGGCGAAGCCCGCCATGAATGACGTATAGAGCGAAGGAAATCGTAGCTATGTAAGCAAATGCCTTTAACTGTAGAAAGCTCACCATATGTGTTTGTTTATTAACCAATGTGGAGCCAACCAGTAAAGCAGCAAAATAAGGCCTTAGGTAATTCATCGGGCCACTTGCCGGATGGCAGGAAATAATTAGTAATATCAATAAAATATAGGAGTTTAGAAGTTGCAGGGAGAAATATTCACTAATTTGAAGCCTGTTTCGATAGAAAAGTGCCAAGCAACAACCCGCCAATATCTCATCTATACGGTAGTAAGTAACTACCGAAACATGAACCTCAGACGCTATCCGATAACCTGTCACCAACAAACAGAGCAAAGGAAGGAGTATCAATCCTCGACGACCAGCAATCATCACTAAAATGGCAATGAAAATATAAAACTGCATTTCTAAACATAGACTCCAAAAATGTGAAGTCTCCCTAATGGTCACAACCGGAGGTAGGTTTGCATAAAAAAACAGGTGGCTGAAATATGTATCGCTATCAGCTCCAACAAGAACCAAAACGACAACGATATAGAGCCATGCCAATGGAACAATACGAAATATTCTTCTACTTAAAAAATCTATCATGTTCGTATTCTTTAAGAAAAACGACGTTATCAAAAAACCAGATAAGATAAAGAATAGACTCATCCCCATAACACCAGCGGTAGAATTCAACAAAAAGGCTTTAGGCCCTAGCGGTAGCAGGTGAGCAGCAAGAACTAGCAAGATACTGATTGCGCGCCAACCATCAAGAACTTGTAGGTGCTCAGATAACTTCATACCAAGTCACCATTTGCCTTTTGATAGTTTTCAAAAGTGCCTATATCGATCAGTTTATCAATTGAGTAATTGCGCATTTTTCCTATTAGCCTGGGGATAACATCAAACCCCAGATCCAATATTGAGAGGGGTTTTTGCTCTGGGAAATAATCGAAAATGTCAGTCTCGGCGACA
>Ga0209304_1000106_pt1 | contig 57404 bp, 62 predicted proteins | sample COGITO_mtgs_1004_4_FD_184789 | JGI IMG/M metagenome (GOLD analysis project Ga0209304, IMG submission 184789) | Pelagic marine microbial communities from North Sea - COGITO_mtgs_100423 (SPAdes) (version 2) | ecosystem: Environmental > Aquatic > Marine > Epipelagic ...
GCCAACAATTACTTGGGTAACTGACGCAGCAACAGCACCAACACTGGAAACAACAGGATATACGTTTATAGTTATCTGGCACATGAACGCTGTTCTTTATGGCGCAAAGGTTAACTCATAATGATTAGCGCAGCACATAAAGCCCTTATATCCAGTAAGTCAGTAGCGTTACCTACATCTTTTAAAATGGAAGTAACTACTACAGGACTAAGCGAGGTTGTCACAATTGTTTGTGGTGATACAGGAACCTACAACGCGACAATCAATTGGGGTGATGGTGACCCAGATAGCACAATAACAACCTTTAATGATGCTGATCTGGCGCACACCTACGCTGCGATTGGATCTTATGATATTGAGATCACTGGTGACTTCAATTGGGTGCGTTACCATAATTCAATAAATGCTAACTCTATTACTGCAATCCTTGAAACACCAGTTGGCTATGCTAACCCACTCACTACACTAAAGGAAGCTTTTGAGGACGCTAATAACTTAACTAGTATATCAGCGGATTTTGACACTAGTGGGGTTGCCGAATGGAGCGCGGCTTTTAAACAGTGTCATTCATTAACATCCTTCCCAAACTTAGACTTTTCTAGTGCAACACAGTTGGGTTCAAACTGGGGGGAAGGCGCATGGAATACTTGTACAGGCTTAACTAGCTTCCCGCTTATAGTTATACCCGTTGTTACTAAAATGTCAGGGGCTTGGCGATCTTGTACAGGCCTAACCAGTTTTCCTGTTTTAGATGTAAGTTCTTGTCAAATATTTGACAGCACATGGTTTGGGTGTTCTGGTTTAACTACTTTCCCTGCGATTGATTTTTCTCATCTAACAGGTAACTTAGGTAATACTTGGGGTGCCTGCTCAGGCCTGACTTCTTTCCCTTTGATAGATTTTGGTAGTTGTACTAGTTGGTATACTTGTTGGCAGGATTGCACTGGATTAACATCTTTCCCGTTACTAACAAGTACTTCTAGTTTAACTAGTGTTAGACAAGCTTGGGAGGATTGCACTGGACTAACATCTTTTCCTTTAATTGATTTCTCAAACGTTAGTAACTTTGACAGTGCTTGGCGCAGATGTACAGGCTTAACCTCCTTTCCTATAATTGATGTATCAGGTGAAGCTAGATTAAGCCAAACATGGGATGGGTGTTCAGGTTTAACATCATTCCCGTTGATTGATTGCTCAGGCTTAACAGATCATAGTACAAATTATACTTGGCGAGACTGCACAGGCTTAACATCCTTCCCGTTGCTTGTTCTTGGGGGTGACAGAGCGCAGGGTACGTGGGAAACCTGTACAGGTCTTACATCATTTCCTTTAATAGATTTTACTGGGTATACCTACCTTAGATATTGCTGGAGGGAGTGTTCAGGATTAACAAGTTTCCCTTTAATCAATACAAGTTCATGCTCAGATTTTCAAGAAACTTGGAATGGGTGTTCTAGCCTGACAACTTTCCCATTGGTAGATACTTCAGCAGGACTGAGCTTCATACAGACTTGGAGAAGTTGCTCGAGTTTAACGGCGTTCCCTGCCTGTGTCTTTGATGCGGCTACCCGCATGGATTTAACTTGGAATAATTGCACTAACCTAGCAACATTTCCAGCCAACATGTTTGACAACACCTTGAATACAAATTTCACAGACGCATTCAGTGGTTGCGCTTTAACCGCCACCAGCGTGAATAATATTCTAATAAGCATTGATGCGGCGGGTCAAAGCAATGGCACATTAGACCTAGACGGCGGTACAAGTGCAGCACCAACGGGCGCAGGGGCAACCGCAAAAGCTGCTTTGATTACAAAAGGCTGGACAGTAACAACAAATTAAGGATGATACGATGATAGTACGAGTAATAGATGGTGTAGTGACCCAAATTTCACTTAAACAGATTAAGAAGGAATACCCTGATACGAGTTTTCCAGTTGATCTTGTTGTGGGCCGTGACTACCACACTGAATATGATTTTTATGTTGTTGACGTTAAAGACAAGCCTGCACTTACTGAAGGTCAGCGAATAGTACCTTTAGAAATTGAAATGGTAGACGGTGTTTATACTCAACAGTATGTAGCGGCTGATATTATTGTATCAACTGACCCAAATGATTATATACTAACCCCCTACCAATTCAAACGATTCTATAGAGGTTCTACAAATAAGTTTTATTTGGCAGTTAATGCTGTTTTGGCTTATTTTGAATATAATGATGAAGATGCATGGGGATTGTATTCGGCTGAAATTGAAGACCGTAGTCAATATCATTTTGCTGCAATGTTTGCCTTTATTGGATCAGAAGCGGTAGCTCCGTTAATCCCAGAGAATGTTGATGTATCATATGATAATATGGCAGCTGCATGGTTATTAGCTAAAGACTTATAAAAGCTTTCTTTTGTGGTTTTAAATTTACTGGAGACATCACATGTTTACGTATTTAATTGACCGTTTCTTTACTTTAACTAGACCTACACCGACTGTTGCAAGCGACATAGAGGTACCATCAGCAGTGTTGCCCTCTATCAAGCAAACTTCACGAAGTCAGATGAGACAACTCTACTTCAACTGGATACGAGCAGACACCGATAAGGATACTCACCTTACCGCAATGTATGTTTTTAAAAAGTTGAAGAAGAATAGTTTCATTGCTCTGGGCTTGTCAGAATTTCAAGTCAAAAAGATACAAGAAGGACGCGATACTCAAATATTCTTGGCCAAACAGCCTAGACATTGGGGGTAGGGCATAATCCTCCTAGTATTACAGAAACCCTAGATCTAGCAGTAGGTCTAGGGTTTCTTTTTTGGTTATTTATTCAACAAAGGAGACCGTTATGTTATTTCTAATCTTAATTGCAGTTGCTGTTATAGTTCTGTTAATATGTTTACTCACTCAAGAACTTTTTGGCGCATTTGTAGCTTTAGTTGCGAGTGTAGTAGTTACGTTATTCTTCGGGATGACTGTCGTACAGCCTGGACATATCATGTATAAAAAAACTTTCGGGGACTTATCACATGATCTATTTGAGCCAGGGTTACATTTCATTAGTCCAATCGCTGTAACACGATCCCTATCCACTCAACGTCAGTCTCTGAGCTACTCAGGCGAATCTACTGCAGAAGCTCTCACGAGTGATCGTGTGGTCATGCAGGTGGATACAACTATCCCTTGGATCATGAATGCCAAAGCAGCTCCTCTGATGGAGGAATTCTACGGCACAGATAACTGGAACCTGATACAACCTATCAGCCGGTCAGTGATCCGTTCATGTACTGCTCAAGTTCCATGGGAAACTGCAGTCAGTGATGAGGGTCGTACCCGAATTGCAGAATGTATCCCAACTCGTATGAATAAGGCAGTAATTGTTGAGTTAATCCAGGCTGGCTTCACTGAAGCACAGGCAAAAGGTGCATTTACATTCCCAACCGCTATTGTACGTGGTGTCAAACCAAAACAAACACGCATACTAGCCGCCATTGCCACAGAGCAAGCTTCTAAGATTGATCTACGTCGTCAGGAAACTCTGACATTGATTGCTGAAGAAGAAGCAAATCGCCGTGGTAACGAAGGATCCGGTATTGCCAAAATGATGGAAGAGTTACCTTCAGGCTTCACTGTCGCTGAAATGGCTCAAATGATCCAGGCTAACGCTGCCAAAACATCTGCTGATGCATTTTTAAATGCTGTAGAAAATGGAAACCCAAATATTACAATTGTAACTGGTGCTTCTGTCCCTGCTGCAGTTTCAGCAAACTAATAAATAGACCTCATCGGTTAATCCTGGCGGGATCTTTCTTTTTTGGTCTGTAATGATGCAGTCTAAACAAAAGGACAAAAGCTATGAAGCCTCATATTATTGGCGATATAGTCCGACTAAAACGGGGATGGACTCCCATGGTTGTACTCGGTGTTACCGATTACGGCACGGTTCAGGCAGCATACTGCCACTACGAATACAATCCAGTAACCAAAGAGTATTACCACAATCCTGCGTACTTTTCTGATTACTGCCGCCCTCAAAATGGCTTTGTCAAATGGGATGGCGCACCCCTCAAATTTAAGGTATATACTCCAATGATTCTACGTTACAAAACCCGCCCAGGCCATGAATTCTTTGCTGGTGAATTGGTATCTCATACAAACAACAAAACTGTTGTAATTCGTCTTGATAATAACCAAGGCTTCAAAGAATTTGATGTTAACGATGTCGTTCAAGATGTTCCGTATACCTTTGCTGTCAAAGTACCTGGCAGCAACCACAACACATACCGCTGCCATTACACTTTGGCTCCAGGTGTGTCTGTTGAAATAGGTGATGCTCTGTTATCTAATTCTGGCAATGTTTACATTGTGACAGCAGTCAATACAAACAATCACTCCCCAAAGGCTCAGTTCAGCGGTAAGCGCTTGATTACCAAAGAATTGTAGCGTGGGCAGACGTCGAACTCAGATCCGAGAAAGGATCCAAGCAAACGTACTGATCGTAAATCGTGGTTACGAAATCGACGGTGTACCATCACCTTGTCATGAATGGCAGGGAGGAACGTCAGGTAATGGACGTGGAGGCGGTTATGCCCGAATATCTATTGATGGTCACACAGCTGCTGCACATCGTGTTATGTGGACGAACGAGAACGGCTATATACCGGGTAAAAAACAGATCGACCACTTATGCGAAAATCGTATGTGTGTTAATGAACTTCACCTTGAGATGGTAACCCATAGACAGAACCAAAAGAGAAAGACGAAACGATGAATTTACGCTTCTCTAAATACTCTGATGAACGGTTAGCCATAATGTATCGCATTGCGAAGACTAGACTATATCCGTTCTTCAGGGATCCAAAAGATATGATCCAACTCAGAACTGAAAAGGAAATGCGTCATGCGTTACAAGACGATGATAGCGGTAGAAGATCAGGAATTAGGAGGCATCGGCCTTAAATTCAAAGATCAAAAGAATTTCTGCAATGGTATGTTTACAGCCAAAGATGGTTTAATCGTTGCACATGATGTGGTTGAGCATCAACAAGGTACTGCCAAAATAGGCTCCATCGGAGATGAAATGGTAGCCCTTGGTGGGGTCTGTTATACTCGTGCTCAATGGGGATCCATGACTAGAAATGACGGGATGTATGTTTATACTCCAGCTCAATCAATAGCATCTGACATCCATAATATGGGTCGTCTGTACTTTGAAAATCATGTCCCATTTCGCCAAAAACTGGTTAAATCCAGAGGTGATGATGAGTCTGGTTTAGTGGATGATGTCATTGAATGTGCTCGTGAAGACTTCCGTAAATACTGGGAAGGTGATGAAGAGGATTGTCCTCTAAACTTAGCCCGTGACAGTTACCTGGAAGATTGCCGAACCTACATGCTGCACGGTGTAAAACTAGCAGTACGTCGCTTTGGTTCAGGTCACGTCGCACATGACACATTCTGGGCTATCGAAGAAGCAGCCAGCCAAATTACCAAAAATATTGATTTCGAAGGTCAACAGTTTCGCCTACAGTATTGTCATGGTAGAGCACGAATGTACGAAGTCCACAATTATGAGGAATATTAAATGATAGAGCTTATGCACGGCCACAGATGTAGTTGTGGTGAATGTATTGATGGTTATGAATCTGACACCCGTACTCATCTTGCTAGGCAAATTGGTGGAGAAACCAATGAGTTTACAGATGCAATTATATGTTCATGCGGTGAAGAGATGTTATGTGAATGGTTTATTCATTGTGGTGAGAGTGGTGGTGATTCTCCAATACTTTCAACTGGATGGAATAATCCACCAAAACAAAGAGAAATTAATTTAGCCCAAGGAAGAATGTAGTAATGTGTCCACCAAGATTAGACCCCACTCATAAATTTATGGTCTGCCATATCGATAATAATGGCATTGAAACTGTAACACAGTCCAGTTCATCACGAGGTACGGCCCAAAAGGATGTTGATGATCTTAATCAACATGAACTCGAAAACAACCGGCCTCAGAATTATTACTACCGTCCGGTTAAACCAGGAGAATTCTCTGATGGCTAAACCAAGAACAATGTCTGAAAAACTTAAAGCTTTACGAGTTGAGTTGGCAGAAACAAAACATGAGCTTAACCGTGTGACCCTGCAATCCAATCGGGTACTGGCAAGCAAAGAGTCAGCATTCTGCCGAATTAAAGGCTTAGAGAATGATGTACGTCTTTCTGTAGCAGAGTGTATGAATGCTGAGGAACGTGCCTTCAAATATAAGAGGGAAGTTCTTGTTCAAAAGGATAAAGCTGCACACCGCACAAAACGAAAAGCTAGGGAAGCAGTGCATTGCGCCTTATTTTAAAATTGAGCCTAAAGATCAAGATGCTTTTATTGTTGTGCTATGGGATTGCCCAAAGGTGGACTTTCAGAGTGGCGTCAATCGAATTAAAGGCGGTTCACCTGAAGAAGTATTTGCAAAGGCTTGGGAATACATAAACGGCCTACCAAGTGTAGCGGAAATACAACTAGCCGAGTTTCAAGGCGACCTTGCCAAGTTGATCGACAAGGGCCGCGATTTTAATATTCCGCTTGATGTAGTAAACCCGCTTATTGCCACGTCTAAAAAGCTGGCTGAGAACGCTATCACAAAACAGGAGTGTGAGGAATGAGCAATAAACAGGACTTAGAAACGCTACTGGCAAAGGTTGAAGCGGGTGAGTTTGAAATGTCTATGCCCCACTGCGGCCTTGATGTTCTTGACCTCATTGGTGCATTTCAAGGCTCACTAGACGCCGCCATTGCGCTTAAAGATGCGGTTCTTGTGGGAATGAGCCAATATTCAATCGTTACTGACCCAACGTGCATAAAGGTTTCGGTGTGCTGGTGGCCTGACGGGATTAGTCGGGAAAGGCAGTATTATGCTGAAGCGTGGTGCGAAGAAAACCCCGCACGTGCCCTTTTAATCTGCATCATCAAAAATTTAATAGAGGAGTGTGAAGAATGCTGACATTTTTTGATATTAGATACCATCCTAAATGCCTCCAAATAGGGGCTAAGTTATCGTATCATAAGGGGTGTTTCTACTCGATGTTACACCTTGGGTTGGTTTCTGTGGACTTCGATTTGATTAAAAATGAACGGAATATCTAAGGTGCAATGCAACCAGTTCACACAACATAGTGTGCAGAACCCTTGACCCTATACAGGAAAGAAACATAATGACACATGAACAGATAGAATACATTTTAAACGCGGTGTTTCGACGCCATATTGGGGAGTTGCAACTATGACACATACAAAAGCCAATGGAGAGACGCAATGACCGATAAACCAGAGTTGAAGCCCTGCCCGTTTTGTGGTGATGATAACAGTTTAATGGTTGAACACCACAAAGGGACGATTTTAAGACCATCTCACCGCATAGTGTGCGATAATTGTGGGGCATCGTCACGCTATACAGACCGCGATTACATCGCCATATGGAACACCCGCCCCGCGCCCGATCCCACCGCTAAGGACGCATTACAGGCCATTGCGGATTTACCACCTGTAGCAAAACGCAAATGGGACGATGAACTAAATGCAGACCTTAATCTGCGTAGCGCTGAAGTAAACGGCCAAGAAACTGCTTATAGGGCGGTTGAAGCGTTGTTCGATAAACCGCCACGTATCGAGTGTAAACAGCCCACACCACCTGACAGGAAAGCTTTGATAGGGATTGCTCAGGCAACAATAGAAAAGACCATAGCTTTCGATCCTGCGAATACTGGCACATGGGATTGTGCGGAAGCTGTCATTAACGCACTACTGCCGCACCTAACCAATCCTGAACCACAGGGGTTTGATGAATGGTTTAATGCACATGTTAAGGAACCTTTGGGGTGTCCGTCTGTTGTATGGAAACATCATACTAATTGTTTAAATGACGCCTACAACGCAGGTTACGCCGCCGCTAACCTCAAGGCTAAGGCGCTGGAGTGGGTCGAAGCACCAATAGGTTGGTTTAGATGCTGTAATAATTCAAACTACACAATCGAACAGGGGTGGGCGTCCGATAGTTATACATTCAAGACCACGCTAAATAACGGCACTGTGATTTATGACGGTGATTGCTTGGGAAAAGCAAAAGCCGCAGCCCAAGCCCATTTCCAAGCCCTCTATGACAGTATGGGGGTGAAGTGATGGAGAATAAAACCTTAAACAATCAGTAAATTTTGGAACTAAAGGTAAAAAACTATGAACGCCGCATATTGGAAATGCAGGGGCATGTTTTTTTCTGCCAAGATAATCTAGGTACTTTACGTCGATGGAACCCGCCTTAAGCTTTGATTACTGTTACCGATGAACCTACTCGACCAAAGGAAACCAAATGAAACACGATGTTGCTGACTGCAAGAGGGTTTTGACCTACGTCCCATCTGTGCCAGAAAAGAAAACCATGCTTATGGTTGTGGTGTAATGGAGACTGATACTTTACTAGTAGATCTCGGAGTACACTCTAACTATGAAGTACATTGTAGTAAGTGTGGTGATAAACATAACTCAAAATCACAATACGTGAGTACATGTGAAAGGTGTAAATAATGTCTAATATATCCATGCCACGTAAATTGGCTGAGAATTTACTAATATTATGTAATAATGTTGGTTGTGCAGAGGTAGAGCAATCACCATTGGCAGATAAATTATTAAAGGAACTGGTAGAGTACACAACAGTCACTCAGCCAGATTTAGATGAAAATCTGACTATGGTAGTACAAACCACTGATGGTAAAAGTGATGAGTTTACTTTCAATACACCAGATGAGTGTAACGCTTTCTTGACAGGACTAAATCATATGGCTAGTTTAGCTGGTATCAACCCAATGGACGAAGACTATAAATCTAAAATGAACTAAAGAATTTGACCGATGTTACTCCCCCTAAGAACTGAGGTCAAATAGCAGTGCGGATTTCTCCTCCCCTTAATCCTGCACGCACCGAAGAACCCGTGAAGTCTGTCCTGCTTTGCGGGTTCTTTTTTAATTACTAAAATCAGTTATACATATATGACTGGATCCCCAACTCTACAAAACACAAACCAAGGAAATCTCATGACAGATAATTCTTCATTTTCCCAACCAATCTCAGAGCAGATATGGGACGGAAAATATAAACTCACTACCCCTAATCCTGAAATAGCAAATGATACAACAGTTGAAGATACATGGAAACGTATTGCAGCAGCATGTGCTTATGCCAACAAAACCATATATGGTAACCCTCCAAAAAGTTCATCTGTACAGGGTGTTAAATGTAAGCACAAATTAGAATCTAAGTTCTATGATGCACTTGAAGACTTCAAATTTTTACCTGCTGGTCGTATTACTGCAGGCGCAGGATCTGGTCGTCAGGTTACACTATTCAACTGTTACGTCATGGGTACGATTCCAGATGATTTAGCAGGCATATTTGACATGCTAAAAGAAGCAGCACTCACAATGCAACAAGGTGGGGGTATAGGTTATGACTTCAGTCCTTTACGACCACAAGGCGCACCAGTTAAAGGTGTTGATGCTGATGCTTCAGGCCCACTTACATTTATGGATGTTTGGGATACCATGTGTAAAACTATCATGTCTGCAGGTTCACGCCGAGGAGCGATGATGGCGACAATGGATTGCACACACCCAGATGTAATGAAGTTTGTAGAAGTAAAGAAAGACCCTCTACGTTTACGGATGTTCAATGTTTCTGTCCTGGCTTCAGATGATTTCATGCGAGCTGTAGAAAATGATGAAGAGTGGGTATTAAAACACAAAATCAAACCTACAAAACGTGTCACATATAAAGGACACAATCAAATCAATGGGGAGTATGTTTACGAAGTAATACGTGCACGAGAGCTGTGGGAAACTATCATGCACTCAACGTACAACCAAGCTGAACCAGGTATTATATTCATCGACACAATCAATAAGCAGAACAACCTGTGGTACATGGAAGACATTCGCTCTACCAACCCTTGCGGTGAGCAGCCATTACCTCCATATGGTGCTTGTTTACTTGGTTCAATAAACTTACCTAAGTTTGTACAAAATGCATTCCAATCAAATGTACTTATAAATGATGAAGAACTAATCAGAACTGTGAAAGCTGCAGTACAAATGTTGGATGGTGTTATTGACATCTCAATCTTTCCACTTCCACAACAGGAAGCTGAAGCAAAAGAGAAACGTCGTATGGGTATTGGTGTGACAGGTCTCGCTGACATGTTGTTTATGATGGGCTTTAAATACGGCAGTAATGATGCAATTAGAGAAACTGAACGTGTGATGGAGATGATCACAATTGCGGCCTACGAAGAGTCAATTAATTTGGCTAAACGATTTGGCCCCTGTCCAGCTACAAGTACTATTACTAAACGTACAAAGTTTATCCATTCTGGTTTCATGAAAAAGATGCCCGATTACATCAAACGTGACATTTACGATAACGGTATCCGTAATGCATTGCTGACTTCAATTGCTCCAACAGGTACAATCAGTTTGTATGCAGGTAATGTTTCTTCTGGTGGTGAGCCTATTTTCGCTCCTGAGTACACACGCAAGGTTCTTAATGGTGATGGAACCAAACGTGAAGAGAAGGTGATGGATTACGCAATCCAAAAGTATCATGAGTTTCGTGATACTCAAGGGCAGGATAAAGATCCAAATCTTACTGGAGAAGGTGCTGAATGTTTGGTCACAGCTCAAACACTATCACCACATGATCACCTTGTCATGCAGGCTGCTCTACAAAAATGGGTAGACAGCTCAATATCCAAGACCATTAATTGCCCTGAAGATATATCATTTGATGAATTTCAGGATGTATACATGGCTGCTTGGAAGATGGGGTGTAAAGGTTGCACCACTTACCGACCCAACGATATTACAGGATCAGTCCTATCTATCGAAGATAAAGTTGAAGACACTCCATTTCCAAACTTTATTGGTGCACCTGAACCAGTTGATGTAGATAATAATGTAATGGCCCGTCCTGATACCCTATCTGGCAGTTCTTACAAGATCCGCTGGGAAGGTCAGGCTACCTATGTCACTATCAATGACACTGTAGATAGCAACAGTAAGACTATACCATTTGAAATCTTCATAAACGCAAAAAATATGGAACATTTCCAGTGGACTGTAGCACTTACACGTATGATTTCAGCAGTATTTCGTAGAGGTGGTAATATAAACTTCGTAGTGGAAGAATTGAAGTCTGTGATGGATCCAAATGGAGGTCAATTCGTAGCAGGAAAGGGATATATCCCATCGTTCATCGCTCTTCTCGGTGATGTCGTTGAGACACATCTCAAGAACATTGGGTACATTAAACTGGATCAGTCTTTGAAGGTAGAAGAAACTCAAACATTTGAAGAGCTTATAGAAGACCAAAAATCTCAACCAACCCCAAAACAATGTCCAAACTGTAATGGGTTTAATATAGTTAATGATAGTGGCTGCCCAACCTGTAAAGACTGTGGCCACTCCAAGTGCGGGTAACAACTGAACTCCAATACAGGCACTGTGCCTGATACGGAATTCACCGATGAGAGCCGCACAAAACTCCCCTACTGTAATGGTAGGGGATCAAATTTAATAATAAGGATTACTCCATGGGACTAAACGCCGGGCAGCAAAGTGCATTCATTGAATTGATCAACTTTACCAACGCCCCAAATGAAAAATACATGGCACTATCGGGGGGTGCTGGCACAGGCAAAACCTTTTTTATCAGTAAAGTAGCAGAGAGCATTATACGCCATGCAGCTGCTGAGAGTGGACTACACACAGTTGAAGTGACAGCCACAACAAACAAGGCTGCAGCTGTGATCGCAGAAGCAATGCCAAACCACCATTCAGAAATCAAAACAATTTACTCATTCATGAACCTTCGGGTAAGTGAAAACTTCCGCACAGGTGAAGTTAAATGTGTTCCTACTGCAAAATGGGTTGTTCATTCTGGGATCTTTCTAGTCATTGACGAGTGTTCAATGGTGAACCGAGAACTAATGAACTACCTAGACAAAGGTCTAGATTCATCTTGTAAAGTTCTATTTGTAGGTGATAAGAATCAATTGGCTCCGATCAAAGAAATGATCTCTCCTATCTACGCAAATAACTATCGCACAGCCTATCTAACACAGCCTGTACGTAATGCTGAACAACCAGCCCTAATGGAGTTGTGTGAGCAAGCTAAGTTGACTGTGGAGACGGGTATCTTTACACCGATCATCCCAGTACCTGGTGTGATAGACTACGTTGACGGAAATACCTTACGTGGGATCCTTGAACGTGAATACCATTCTGAGAATCCTATGCGTCGAATTCTATCATACACCAACAAACGTGTGATGGAGTATAATACATTTATACGAGAAATGCGTGGATACACTGAACCTTTTGTTGAAGGTGAGATCCTTGTAAACAACTCCTCAGTAGAACTTCCAGATAAGCAGCGTATGTACACTGATCAGGTAGTTAAAGTTGAAAGCTTAGTACGTTCATACTTTGATTCTGAAGTAGTAGTTGGATACGATATTGCCATGATAGAAATGGTTGTTGCAGATATAACCACAGGTTCTACTTACACCATCAATTGTTTTGCAGATCCTGAAGAACGTGTGGACACAATTAAGTTCTATGCCAACAACAAACGTTGGGATAAGTACTTTAAAGTAAAGAATTCTTTCCCGGATCTTCGTTCTGTAGCAGCGTCTACAACTCACAAGGCTCAAGGTTCTACCTATGAATCTGTGATCGTGGATCTAACAGACATTGGCAAATCAACCAACAAAGGACAGACAGCTCGTATGCAATACGTTGCATTGTCACGTCCAAAGAAACGTCTCTACATCCGTGGAGAACTACCAAAAAGGTATTTCGAATGAGCAGTATGGAATTATTTTATGGCAAATTTAAGAAATCAGACAAAGACATCGTACCAGATGATACTGATGAGTTTTGATTAATCATGGGAAGTGGACTAGAAACCATGATCCACAACTATCTCATAGGTATGAGTGAATGTGGAGATGGGGATGCAAAGATCCTACTAAAGATGTTGAGAGAAGAACAAGCAGCAGAGGAGTAATCTATGGGTTACGAGATTGTAGGTATCTACGAAACTGAGCCAGAGATAGCTATACTCTGTCCTCGAATCCAAGTCACAGAGATCCAGAAGCACTATTACGATCCCTATTTAAAGGATCTTCGTACTAATGTGATGGTCTGCGATCTATATAAGGATCCAACCAAGAAGAAAACATCTGCAGCTGATATAAAAGAGTACCTAAATGACCTCATTCCGTATTTGTTGGATGCAGGTATTAATATGCTTGTGGTTACTCAACCAGATTACTTTAAGATTCTAACCAAACAAACTAAAACTGATGCTCGTATCGGTGATATCATGGACACAGTTGTTCCAGGTTTAAAGGCAACATACTGCCCTAACTATGCACGAGTATTTTATGATCCAGATAAGATGAATGCAAAGATTAAACTTTCACTAGAAACCTTAGTAAAACATGAACAAGGTGACGACATGAAGGTGGGATCTAATATCATCAAATTCTGTGCATATCCACAAACTGATCAAGAAATTCTTGATTGGTTAGATAAACTATACGAGATGGACTGTGATCTTACATGTGACATCGAAGGGTTCTCACTCAAGCATTATGATGCAGGGATCGGAACCATCACATTTTGTTGGGATCAGCACCACGGTGTTGCATTTCCAATAGATTATAAGTCCATCTTTTATGACGTAGATACAGGTCATTATGGCAAACAGGTAACTAATCCTGTCATACGAAAAGCTCTGAAGACATTCTTTGAGGCTTTCCAAAATAAGATGATCTACCATAACATCTGCTATGATGTTTATGTGTTGGTTTACCAGTTGTTTATGGAAGACATTCTGGATCAAGAAGGTTTACTTACAGGATTGGAAGTTATGTTACGCAATTGGGATTGCTCTCAATTGATTACATATCTAGCCACCAATTCATGTGCAGGCAACGAGCTAGGTCTGAAGATCCAAGCTCAAGAGTTTGCGGGAAACTATGCTGTCGAAGACATTAAAGATATTCGCAAAATTCCTATGGATGAACTCTTAAAATACAACCTCATTGATGGACTATCTACTTGGTATGTTTATGAAAAAAATCTACCAATAGCGATAGCTGATGATCAGATGGAATTCTATGCTGCGATCTTCAGGCCAGCGGTGATTGACATCATACAGATGCAGCTCACAGGTATGCCCATCAACATGGATAAGGTTGTTGCTTTGGAGAAACTTCTTCAAGGTGAAGCCACAGTTCTTGAAAACCGTATGAACCATATGAATATTGTTGAAAGCTTTATGGATACGCTAAAAGATGAGTTAGTCATTAAGAAAAATGAGAAGCTCAAAACCAAGCAAATTACTAGAGCAGATTTAGGTAAAACTAAAGATACGATGATAGACTTCAACCCTGGATCTCCGAAACAGTTACAACGTCTATTGTACTCAGAAGATTTCCTTGGTTTACCTGTCTTAGATTATACAGATACTAAGCAGCCTGCAACGGGTGCAGAAACTCTGGATAAACTCAAAAATCATACTGAGGATCCAGAGGTACTTGTCTTCCTTGATGTATTAATCGAGCACAAAGCTTCGGCAATAATCCTATCCACATTCCTTCCGGCCTTCTTATTGGCCAAAAAAGGTAGCGATGGTTGGCATTATTTATTCGGAAACTTTAGGCTTGGAGGCACAGCATCTGGTAGATTATCTTCCAACAACCCCAACCTGCAGAATATTCCATCTGCAGGTTCAAGCAAGGTAAAACAAAGACTTGCAAAACTCATCAAGGAATGCTTTGAAGCTCCTCCCGGATGGTTATTTGTTGGGCTGGATTTCGACTCCCTAGAAGACAAGATCTCAGCTGTAACAACAAACGATCCACAGAAAATTAAAGTGTATTCTGATGGATATGATGGTCACTGCCTACGGGCATTGGCTTATTTTGGTGACGAAATGGAAGATATTAAAATGACACCAGAAGGAGGAATATCGTATGAAGCTATAATCGGAAACGGTCACATTTACTTCCACTCGGAAGAAATAATTGATTACCTCGGCACTGAAATGTTGGGGAAAGATTTGTATTTACTAATACAGAAAGGAACGTCATGAACTTAAACGATCATGAAATTCGAGTTGTCCAAGAAGCAGTAGAACTGCTTGTTAAAGTGGTAGCTCTAAAAAAATTTATAGGTGGCACCATTTATCATGATTTGGAAACTATTGATAAAACCCATTTGAAGCAACAACATGCTACGATGAGCCGGTATCACGAAATCTTAGAGAGTCGTATTGCACGATTCAAAAGAGTATAACATGAAACTATATCGCAAATTACCTGTTGTCATTACAGCATGGCAAGTACCACTGCAAGGTGAAGAGTCGAGTGAGGAGCTTAAGGAGTTGGTTCTACAAAAAGGTTGGAAAGGTGTCGATGATGGTGTCATCATACCAACCAAAGAAGGTAACATGCTTGCTTCCGCAGGTGATATAATCATCAGAGGTGTTGCAGGGGAATTTTATCCTTGCAAACCAGAGATCTTCAAAGCCACCTACGAAGAGGTGAAGGGAAGTAAAACAACTGTAACTGATGTGGGATTTAACCCATCAGGAGACACAATGATCTCCGATCTTAAAACGGCAGCAAATGACATGGCTTCCTTAATTGGTAGCCTGCCTGCAGGTCGTCGTCGCAGTATTGCACTTACCAAGCTTGAAGATGCTTCCATGTGGGCAGTTAAAGCCCAAGTGGTAGGTGATGCATGAATTTAACTCCTAAAATTACCAAAAATGAAGACGGAACATTCACTGTCATAAGTAAGAACAATAAAGCTACTATCAGCGGAGCTGATGTGGTTGTTCGTTTTAAAGGTCAGTTGAAAACTGCCAAAGAATGGTATCAGTTGTCAAAGATGACCGATGCTTAAAATAGACACCCCAATTGCACGGGTGTCTATTGTAGTTAACTCGGTTCATAATGTGAGCCGAGTTAACTCTATTTCCATGAAATACAAACCTTTAAGACAGAAAAGTAAAGCACCTACATTTGCTCTGACATACCAGGGAACCTATATGACACTGATGACCAACTGTGGATTTGCTAGGAAACTGGCACTATCAGTTGAGAGCAGTTACCACAAACTTTATGTGGTATCAGACACATGGGTTGCTGATCGTTTAGATCAAGCCTGTAAGGATGGATACGTTACTCTTGCCTTTGGCTTGAGGCTCCGTACTCCCCTACTAAAGCAGGTGGTACTAGGGACATCCAAGACGCCATTTGAGGCTGCTGCCGAAGGCAGAACAGCCGGTAATGCGTTGGGACAGTCCTGGTGTATGCTAAATAGCCGTGCTGGATCTGAATTTCTATTAAAAGTCCGTAAGGAAAAATACCGTCTGGATATTAAACCATGCTCACAAATACATGATGCAGGTTACTTCCTGATCCGGGATAATATGGAAACACTTATGTACACCAACACGCATCTTTCTAAAGCTGTGAGTTGGCAAGAGGATCCTGCAATCCAAAATGAACACATCTCAATGTCAGGTAAACTGGCAATCTTTCACCCTCATTGGGGGGCTGAATTCGACATACCTAATGCCACCACGGAAGATGAAATCAACGAATGTATTAAAAAACATTTGAGCTACTTGAAAGAAGAAGGAATAGTATGATGATAGATCCTGATCCTGATCGTGGTAGTGGTAGAACAACTGCTCAATTAGTATGTGCACATGATGACTTTCTACTGGATGGGATAAATGTATTGTTCATTGTCTTGGATTATCGTGAAAGGGATTACACCAGAAATTTAATGGCTAGTATCTATAACCCTGATCCTTCAACTTTGATTAAAAAAGATAAGATAGAGTACTATAATCAGTACATAAAATTCCACCCTCTAAATAGTGATATTCATAAGGTTCGTAGTATTCATAATGTTCATGTTATCTACGACCATTACATCTTTGATCCCAAAATGACATCTATTCCTGTATTACGTGCAAGAGAGCAGTTATCTGAACTCACCAAGAATATAAACCAAAGAACGAAAGAAAAACGATATGGTCAACATAACCAACAAACACATGATCGACTTGCCTATGGCAGTTTGGTTACTTCAGGATGGGTACAACAGTGGAGCAAAGGATGCCCCCGAAGGGGAGCTGATCTCCGTGACTACATTACTAAAGCCAACTCGACAGTTGATTCTGGGTCGTAAAACCGACAGATCAGATGAAGATTACGACGTGTCGGATATGATAGCATCTCGAATGGGACATGGATTACATGACTCAATTGAACGTGCATGGACTGAAGGTAATTGGCAGCAAGCCATGCGTACACTTCATTATCCTCAAGAAATCATTGATCGGATACGAATCAATCCAAAAGATGGAACACTAAAGGAAGACGAGATCCCAATTTATTTAGAGAAACGTGGCTTTCGTAAATTTGAAGATATCGTGCTCACAGGTCAATTGGACTTCTGTGTTGGCGCCGCATATCGAGACTTCAAATCTACATCAGTATTCTCTTATATGTCTGGTTCAAAAGACATGGATTACATGCTCCAAGGTTCTATGTATCGTTGGATCATGCAGGACATTATTAAAGAAGACACAATGCGTATTGAGTTTATCTTTACTGATTGGCAAAAATTTATGTCCAAACAGAATCCAAATTACCCACAAACACGGGTAACCCACAAAGAGTTTACCCTACTATCTCTAAAAGAAACAGAAGAGTGGATGTCCGATAAATTAGCAGATATCCGTGCTAATGCAGGCAAGAACCAAGAAACAATGGTTCGTTGTACTGATAAAGAATTGTGGAGATCTGATGACGTATACAAATACTATGCAGATCCAGAAAAAGCAAAGCTTGGCGGTAAATGTACCAAACGATTCACCTCACCAACAGACGCAGAACTATGGAAAAAGTCTAAAGGTAAGGGTGTAGTAGTTAAAGTTCCCGGTGAAGTTAAGGCTTGTGAATACTGTCCTGCCTTTTCTGGTTGTGAACAGCGAAAGGAATACTTCAGTGTCTAACCTATTTAACTTGGAAGATGTTAAATCTTCTAGCCACCACCCTGCAATGCAGGAATTGGTGGATCTCCTGTGCCATCGTACAGGAAACGTGAACCGTGAATTCTTCCAAGCAGAGGTAGCTTATTTTCTTGGTTTAATTCCAAGTACAATGCGTGCATCTATTGTAAGTCCTGAACGGGGTGAACTCCCAATTAATATTTACTCAATCGCATTAGCAACATCAGGCTTTGGTAAAGGACACTCTGTAAGTTTAATGGAAGATATTATTGGGACATTCCGTAAGGATTTTGCTTCTACTGTATTTCCAACTATTGCAGAAGAATCTTTATTTAATATGGCTGTAAATATAGCAGCTACTAAGGGTACTGATGAAGACAAAGAACTTGACGAACTAAAAGCTGATTTTAAGCGTCAGGGGCACGCCCCATTCATTTTTGATAGTGGTACAGCTCCAGCGGTTAAACAGCTGCGTTACAAACTATTACTGGCTCGTGCAGGATCAATTAACTTCCAGATGGATGAGATTGGTTCAAACCTAGTATCAAACAGTGAAGTTCTGAACGTATTACTGGAATTATATGACCTTGGTCGTATTAAAACCAAGCTAATTAAGAACACAGCTGATAATGAACGGGGCATTGATATCGTAGGTGATACACCTGCAAATGTATTAATGTTTGGTACAACCTCAAAGTTGTTCGACGGATCCAAAACTGAAGAAGAATTCTACAGCTTCCTGGAAACAGGATATGCTCGACGTTGCTTTTTTGGTATGGGTAAACCTGAGACTTTTTCACACACTGTGAATCCAGAAGATGTCTATGACAGCTTAGTTTCAAAAGCCCGATCACAGGCGTTAGTTCGCTGGCGTGCTGAATTGGGAAAATTTGCAGATGACAAATACTACGGTCAAAAAATTGACATTCAGAAAGATGTAGGGGTCGAATTGATCTCATATCGTCTACACTGTGAAGTTTTGGCAAATGTAATCCCAGAGCATGAAGTTATCCGTAAGGCTGAATTAAGCCATAGGTATTTCAAAGCTCTAAAACTTGCAGGTGTGTATGCATTTCTAGACGAAAGTCCAGTAATCACATCTACAAATCTGAGGCAAGCTATTAAAGTTGCTGAAGAAAGTGGAGACAGTTTCCAGACTTTGTTGAAACGTGAACGTAACTTCGTTCGCCTGGCAAAGTACATTGCGTCTTCTCCAGACAATCTAACCCATGCAGATCTAGTCGAAGATCTTCCATATTACCCTGCAGCCTCTGGGCCACGTAGGGAGATAATGGATCTGGCTACTGCATGGGGGATTGGTAACCATGTCATTATTAAACGTAATGTCATCAGTGGCGTAGATTTCTTTTCGGGATCTACACTACGGGAGACAGATCTTGCAAAGTTGACTTTCAGTTTATCTGATCACTTTGCTTCTGATTACTCGTCTACAGTTCAACCTTTGGATAACCTTCCAAAACTATTGTCTGCTCCGGGTATGCATTGGTGTAATCACAGCTTTGAAAATGAGCATAGATCCGAAGACAACGTGATCCAAGGCTTTAATATGTTAGTTGTGGACGTTGATGGTGGGATATCTTTAGATGCTTGTCATGAGCTTCTGAAGGACTACACCTTCATTACATCAACCACAAAGCGACATACTGAAGAAGAGAACCGTTTCCGTCTAATCATGCCGACCAACTATATCTTAGATTTAGATAAATCGGACTATCGTGAATTCATGAATAGTTTTCTTCTCTGGCTGCCTTTCGAATCAGATCAATCAGCAAACCAAAGATCTAAGAAATGGATGACAGGTGAGAATAGCCAAGTGTATGTACACAAAGCACCATCTGTTGTTGATGTCTTACCCTTCATTCCTAAAACCAAGCAGAACAAAGAATATGTTACTGCTGTTGCGGATCTAGGACGGCTAGATAATCTTGAACGTTGGTTCCTTCAAAACATGGATGTAGGTTCACGGAACAATAATCTGTTGAATTTTGCTATGATGCTCTTTGATGCCGGTGCGACTTACAACGAACTGGAAGATAAAGTCTTTGGATTGAATAGTAGATCACCCTCACCCTTGAAAAAGGATGAAGTGACCTCAACAGTATTAAGGTCTGTGGCGCAGAAATACGCCCAGGCTTAACAAGTTAGATAGAACCATGGCAAGGGTTGTCCTGTATCACACATCAGGGAACAACCTAGTAAAGCAGGGTCTTATGAAAACGTGTACCGATGTACATGGTTCTATTTAAACTTAATGAGTGAAAAGCAACGGACATGAGGATACCCAGGTGCAATGTCAGGCATGGCAAAGCGAGGTAGACTTCAGGGCCTGAAAAACCCTCCATATCACTCAGACTACAGCCTGGATATGCTGCAAATATGTCCTGCAAATTCCCGTAAGGGATAATAGGCAGACGGTTAACATGCATCCCAGATCGGTGGTGGTCGAAGCGACCTTTGAAGAGTCCAAATTATTAAGCATGTGGTGACTGGAAAACCTTAACCCTCAGAGGAGTAACACACCGAGGTAAAACGTGTTCGACTTGAGCAAAAGGGCAGTGCAATATATACAAGTCTGTGTCGTAATAAAGGCTCTCAAAATTTCTAACCAAAGGAAACTGTATGTCAGATCATCCAAAATCCCTACTCATTTCCGGTGAATCCGGTATGGGTAAATCAGCCTCACTAATCAATATTCGTGGTCAAGAAGGCGTGCTTTACATTAATTGTGAAGCAGGCAAACCACTCCCATTCAAGAACAACTTTAAGAAGGTGACAATTGATGATCCTTATGAGATCTTTGAATATCTTCAAATGTTGATCGACGATAACACTGGCCGTTACCATACGGTTGTAATTGATACAATCTCATTCATGATGGAACGTTTCGAAGCAGTTCACGTTATTGGTTCAGCAAATACCATGCAACAATGGGGTGCATACGGACAATTCTTTAAGACATTAATGTATGATTATGTTGCAAAAGTTGATGCGTATGTTATATGTTTGGGCCACCTTGACGGGTTGTTAGACGAAAACACAGGTCAGATCCAATATACTGTACCAGTCAAAGGTGCGTTGAAAAAGAATGGGCTGGAAGCCTATTTCACAACAGTCATCAATACTAAAAAAATACGTGTCAAAGATCTTGTTACGTATGAAGACGACAACAAATTGTTAGTTATCACGGATGAAGAACGCGCACTTGGCTTCAAGCACGTATTCCAAACCAAGACAACAAAACATACTGTAGGTGACCGCATTCGCTCTCCTATGGGTTTGTTCACTACTCCTGAGACTTATGTAGATAATGATGCACAGGTAATTATGGATCGACTAACTGGTTACTACACGGCATAACTAAACACCCAAAAACCTAACCAAAGAATACTCCTTTTTTTAACAAACGAAAGAATACCATATGTCAAATATATTCGCGGGCAAAACCGCAGCCAAAGGCGACAACGTAGAAGAAGACTTTATTGGTGGTGGAGGTGTCCTAGACACAGACATCTATGAAGGTCAGATCAAAACTGCGTACATCCAAAAATCAGCAAGATCAGAAGCGCAAAGTGTTGTATTGTTGATTGATGTCAACGGACAGGAAGTCCGTTCTCAAACATGGGTCTCAAACCGTACTGGTGAAGTAACCTATAAAGATAAGAAAACTGGTGAACCAAAGAACTTACCAGGCTTCTCTCAAATGAACTCACTAGCTTTGTTATTGGCTGGTAAAGAACTTGGCGATTTGGAAGCAGAAGAACTTACAGTAAAACTGTATGACTTTGAATCTAAAAAAGAGATCCCAACTGCTGTTATGTGTTTCTCTGAGCTGCATGGTGAAAAATGCCAATTGGCAATTCAAAAGCAAGTTGTTGATAAAACTGCCAAAAATGAAACTACAGGTGAGTATGATCCCACTGGTGAAACTCGTGAAGTAAACGAAGTCATCAAATTCTTCCCAAAAGATAATTTGGTAACAATCTCTGAAGTTTCACACTACATTACAAGCATGGGTGAAACCCTTGATAATGTGATCGCAAGTGGACATCTACTGAAAGCTATTGCTAAAATGGATGAAGACGCAGGTGCATATGCAAACACATGGTTGGAAAAAAACAAAGGCCAAGTGTATGACAAGTCTACCGGTAAAAAATCTGGTGGTGGTAAGGCATTTGCAGGGAAATCAGCAAGCTCTGGTGGAGATGGCGCAGCGTCAGCTGCTAAGAAATCAAGCTTGTTCGACTAGGTTCCCTAGTTGATTGGTGAAGAACCGAGGAAGGTTACGAATAGATCATGGAGCTTAAAACTCCCAATGAGACTTTTTGTTAACAAGAAGGATCAGAAGGCGTTAAATCTCAATGTCTATCGTAACCTCCACTTCTTCCAAAACAATCTCATGAAAACACAATTTCATGAATTGATGGATCCTTTGTTAAAGGGCATTCCAAAAATGGAACAGGTTAAGCTACATTATGTGGTTAATTCCAGAACCAAAACCAGATTAGATACAATGAATGTTGGATCCATAGTAGATAAGTTCTTCTCAGATTCATTAGTCACCTACGGTATTATACCAGATGATGACTATAAGCATGTTGTGTACATCTCATTTGAATACGGTCGCATACAACCTGAAGAACATGTCCTCGTGACGATAACTGAAATTGAACCAAGGAGTGATATACCTATGCGTATCTTACTAGATGACACTGACATCCAAACAGCATTAGAAAACTATGTTGAAACACTTCACATTACTGGTGCTACAGGTGTTGAACTTATTGCTGATGCAGATGGCAACATCACAGCAGAAGTATTGATGGGTGCAGCAATTGCTAAACCTAAAGCGAAACCAAAGAATAAGGGTGGACGCCCTAGAACAAAACCTGCCCCGAAGGAGCCAACTCCTGATGTGGCAGACACTGATAAAAGCAGCCCTGATAGCGATGGCACAGGAAGCACTGGAACACCAGATAAAGAGCCTGAACCAAAGCAAGAAGATACCAAAAGTGTCGATACCCCCGTCGACAAAGCGGAGGGTAGCAAGGCAAAAAACCTTTTCGGGGAATCCCAAGAGGCATCCTCTAAAGTTGAGGAAAAAGCTGAAGCAGAGACCCCTAAACCTGTGAAGAAATCTTCGATTTTTGACACATAAGGTCTAATCTCTCTTTTTTGGTTTTCCTGAGATATGGAGATAAGACTATGAATATACTTACGAAATTGAAGGCGGTTGTTTACACGATCTCCTTCTTTATCCTATCAATCGGCATACTTGTTGCTTCGACAATTATTGGAATTATCCTTTCTATACTAACCGTAATAGGTGCAGTTTTCACGGGACTGTGGCTAATGTGGTTCGTTTCTAAGGACTTCGATAAACCCGATGACGACGAGTGATTGATAAACTAAAGGGATCCATACCTAACCCGTTTGGATCTCTTTAACTAATTTATTACCGTGGTGGTGCACCCCTTCGATAATGAATTTGATGAATAAATGTATGCAGCCTTGTATTTATTACAATAAATGTATGCTATCTTCATCGGATACCCCGGCTTGCTAGGTCGGTATATAAAACATCAGTAGTTGAGACTAGCTCCGACATCGGCAACCGGATTTACCCCACGCCGACTAGATGAGACCTCTCTTCAAGTCCGGGGATCTTAGGATCTCCGGCAACCTAATCCGAATCAACATTACAACAGCATGGAAATAACATTTCCCGGAGTCTGATGTCACGTTGAGGGTTGAAAAACTACCCCCTATTAATACATCAGAGATCTCCCATTAGCTACGGGAGATCTCTTTTTATTTAATCCCAATTCATCAACTGAACCCAAGGGTTCAGATCTGGTGCACCAAATAGCATGTCCCAACCTAGGGCATAATCTATTCTATCCTGCCCGATAACAGAGAATAAGTTATCGTTGACGGGTGAGCCTAAATCACCAACAGTGTTGGCAGTAATCAGTGCTCTAACTGGGTTATCCCTCATAATACCTAATGAGATCTTCGCAATTCGGATCTTAAAGGACAAGAACCAGGTTGCACCTAAACTCTCTAAATAGTTACGAGCACGGCCAGATGGTGCTGAGAAATTTACAAACTCTTCATTCATCTTGGTTAAAGCATCTTCAGCACCCACACCTTGAGATAGTAGGTGATCATAGTAGATTGATTTAGCAATGAAATCACCATACTGAACTGCACGATTTGCAATCTTGTAGATGGTTGTTTCCTTAGACAACACACCATTTTTGATTACAGACTTCGCAAGGTTAGAAGGTATCTTCTCAATCAAACCATCAACCAATTGAACAATGTTCCCTGAAGTGATGTCTACATCAAGCTCTGTAATGCCCTCAGATATGTTCTTATAGGCTCCAGCGTCAACTACAGGGGCAATGCTCATACGAGCGTTCTCTGCCTCTACAGCCTTAATCTGACGCTTCAGACGAGATATCTCACCAGATGCTGATGCACGTTTAAGATCTACATCCAAAGCAATCAGCTTAGTGCGGTTCAAATTGTACTTTTCAATCTCAACATACTTGTTACGATACCCACGCATTGTTGTCTTCATTGGTACTCCACGAGTGTTCAACTGAAAGACATTAGCCTGTGTATTCATGTACGGTACGATCAGAGAGCGAACAATGATTGCATCTTTAACATACGATATAGTATCTTGAGTTACTTTCTCAGTGTTGACCAAGTATCTACGACCATCTTTACCCATTGTCAGTTCTGCTACAAATTTCACAGCAGTCTGTACTGTATCTGGTAGACGTGTCTTGCCAGTCCATACATCAGTAATTGAAGGTTCACGGAAACCAAGAGATAAGTTGATCATGTCTTTACGTACAAAGAACCCTCCTTCATCACCATAAACCGAACGAATGTATTTCTTGGTTTCAGGAGGGATAGCAGCCCAACTGTCACGATAAATTGCATCAGTTAATTCTGGATCTGAGATATCCACATATAGGTTAGCGTGTGCTGGTTCACGTTCATCATATATACGTTTCGATTCATCAATCATTTTACGGTTATACTCTTGAGCAAACTTCTCTTCAACTTGGCGGCCAGCCCATGAACCAATCATCTTAGATAGGTTCTGTTCAGGTTGTGCGTATGTCTCAAGGATGTCAGGGTTTATAACTCGTTCATAGTGTACAACTGCACCATCATCACCGTAGCGAGGCAGTAATACCTCTTTAGGGTCTGTAACAGTCTGTGAAGCATTTAGTGCTCGTGTGATACTATCAACTCCGGCGCCGGAAATTACTCCAGAAGTGTGATTACCTGAAGATAAGCCAGAGGAGATTGATACACCTCGGAATGTGTCCTGAACAGTTTGAATTACCCCCTGTGAGTATGCTCCTCCTTGTTTTGTAGAAGAGACATAATAACTACGATTAACGAAGCCTGCATCATCTTCAGCCTGGAAAGCTCCAAGTTTTACAAACCCTTTACGGATCATTGTATCTTCATCGCTATCATTTGCGATCTGAACAATTACACCTTCTTTGGGGTGATCTGGGATGTAACCTTTGTAGCCGTTCAGACGAATAGCTTCAGTAACTTCTTTCAGATCCTCTTCTAAATTAAGAGCCTGCATATAAACCATCATTCCACGAACACCGGTTTTATTATTGGCGTATATGTCGTGGATCTCACTACGCTCCTCACCAGTAAGCTCTTCAATTGCATAAAGTGTAACTAGTCGATCAATTACAGCTGTATCAGCTTCAGTAAAGTTACCTGTCAGTTTGTTGATGGCATATGCATTGGTGATCAACTGATGACCAGCACCTTGGTCTGTCATAAATTTAGCTAACTGTAGGGACTTATCTTTAATATCCCCAGCAATACTAGCAGAATTCCCGACATCAATTAGTGCTTCAGCAGCAGCAATTGCACGACCACGAGCAGCATCTGAGGTTATCAAACGTATAGATTCACCTGGGTTAGCTTTGTCATACACTGAAGCGAAGTCATTTTTACCGAAAGCTTTATACATCAGCTTCCACTGAGCAGCAGTAGGAGCCGTGTTGAAGTCCTCTGTAAGAATAGCTGGAAGATCTATACGGAAAGCTTGGCGAACCTGTGATACATCCTTATTTACACCATCCAACAACTTGAGACTTGCTTGATTTATCTCAGTAGAACCTACCAGTTCATTTACAAATTCTTGTATTGGAACCAAGCTATCTAAGCTTATACCAGCATGTACCATATTCTTAGTAGTCTCAGCTGCAATATCACCACGTTTAGCGTCTAAGAAGCTTGTAGCAAATGCTACAGCACCTGTCAGACGTTTAGTCAATACTGTAGAATTCTCATCACGAGTTTTACGTGCATGGAATTCATCTGTGATCTCTGCAGCTTTCTTCAGTAGGCCAGAGGTTGCTTTATCAGCAAGATCTACAGATCCCATCAGAGGACGAAGGATTGAGAACTCTTTATTACCTTCCTCAATCAATAAGTTCTTAGACAATACGTTCAACAACCCAACAGCACTATCACTGTGGATGTCAATTGTACCTACCGCTTTACGCATCAATACTGCAGTTGTTTGTGTGACAAATTTACTTAATGTAGAGGCATCATTACCAGGAGGACGTGGAAGCTTATCCAAGGCAGCCCGGAAACCTTTAGATGACTGAGATAGAGCAAAGAATACTGCGATTGCGTCGCTCATACCCTCATCATTCTCGGTATCACCCATAAGAGACATGACAGTTGAAAACCGTTCTTGACCAATACGACCTGAACCAAACATCTCAGGTTTAAGATTATCTGTTACGTATGAGAACAAGTTGTTTAAGGCTACACTTGTCTGTGGATCTAAACGGGTTTCCATTGCAATGACCATGTGGATGGCACGGAATGTTTGTTGCTCATACTCATTAGGAGAAAACCCACCCATTGTAAGATCACGTACAGCCAAAGCAGCTGCATTTTTATAACGATCAAGTTGGTCAATACGTTCTTCACGGTTATCACCAAAATCAAGAGCAGCTAGGCGCTCTTTAATTAGATCAATCCAGAAGTTTGAGTAATCATGTGCTTCAGGGGTAAGCTCTCCGTTGTCGTTTGTGTTATCGTTGCTCCCGCCTGTGCCTGCTTCGATCTCAATCTCTACAGTATCTGTAGTAGGAGTTTCAACAACCGGAACTGTAATTTCTGCCTCTTGTGTAACCGCAATAGTAGATGGAGTTGGTTCAGCCTTTATAGCCTTATCCAGCAACTTAACGTTGGCAGCAACATTCGAATAGATGTCTTGCTTCAGGTTACCACCCATAATGCGTGCCATTAAAGCTTTAACCTTGCGAGATAGTTTAGCTAGGACACTGGTACGAGTTGTTTTCAATACCGCTACCAATTTCTCATTTGTCAGCGACCATAACAAGAAAGCATTCATTTGTTCTGTGGGAGTATTTAATCCTTTTATGTCATCCTTAGCTAAAACAGCAGTCTGTGCAATTTCTACACCATCGTTAGTAAAATCTAAACCAAGGAACTCATTCTTTAGGGCTTCTAAACGAGCAACATTTGGGTTGTGTTCACCTGCATAGTGAGCATCTATATGTTCTGTAGTTGAGTCCTGGATGATTTCCTCAAGAGGGGAAGCCTCTTTAGGTAAAGCCCCTGCATCTAAATTGTCTTGGATCAATTCATTAATGGCATCTCTGTCCATCTCAGTATTATCACCACGAGATATTGATGTACCAGAACCACCCATATGATCTACAGACAGTGGGATCTGTTTAAATACATCCTTACGGGCTTTATTCTTACGTTGGAAACCTTGTAATTGTTGGAGTAACTCCCGTGAATTCTTAGAAGTCAATGTGTTGTCAGGGTTCTTGTTCGCTTTAATACTTGCGTCACTGTAAGCTTTAGTTAGGAGCTTTTTGTTAGTTCCAGCATCAGCATGACGAAGGAAACTCTCAAAATCCTCAACGATACTTATTAGAATATCGGAATCCCAATTCTTCAATACAGCAGTATTAATACGATCAGAATAATTCTGAACATCTGAAATACGCATATCAATCCCATCGAACACAGACAGTGTATTTTGTGGGGAATCGTCTGCACTATAGATCTCATTCATCATCATAGCATCACCACGACCAATAGAGATATATGGGATAATTTTAACCTTAGACTCTGCAGGACGTTGTAGTGAAGGTGATTGACGTAGTTTACCATCTAAGGTGGCAGATAATGCAGCAGAGTTATCACCAATCTGTGAAGACTCAAATCCACCTACAGCAAGGGTTTGTGATCCGTTACTAAATAATGGAGCATACACCCGCAATTCCTCTACCAGAGCATCATAATCAGATTGTGCTAGATCCTGGCGAGATTTAATCTTACCCTCTGCGATCTGGTCTTTAACCATTTTATCTAAACGTTCAGTAAACAAGGTGTCTAAGAAATTAGCCTGGACAGATGTCATAAATACCAAATGATTATTGACATTTGTAATCTCAGAGCCAATAACTTTCTTAGCAGAATTACTTAGAAGAGAGCCAGTTTCCTCAATTACAAGTTCCTCAAATTGTTTGATAGCTGGTTTACTAAATGTGAACGTAGCAGGATCCAAAGGATCTGGTAGCTTTTGACCAAACAACAGTTCGATGTCTTCATTTACACCTGGATACCCTAGGAACTCAGCGAATGTAACACCATCTTGGCTTGATGCCAGTTTGCTGTATATTTCAATCATCATATCATGTGCCAAGCCTTTACCTACACCAGCAATACCAGAGCCGTAGACAGTCTTTGTCATAGGGTTCTTTGAACTATTACGTGTAAGGTGGAACTTGTTCTTACGGAAGTCTTCTTCACTGTCAGATGCAAAGTCACCAAACTTAACAGTCAGTCGAGCCAGAGCATAAAGCTTTTCTTTGTTTTTTGTGTCTGAAGACGCAATCTTAGCAAACATAGTTTGTTCTGCATCCAGAGATGTCACGTCGTATAGATCCTTGAAACCAAGCTTACTAAACAGATGATTTAATGTGCGGTTTTTAACACCAAGGAAGAAGCCAACACGTTGGAAGTTATCGTGATCTAAGGTTGTAAGTAGACCTTGACCAAAGTTAGCCATCAGATTAGCAGGCCCATCAGTTTTACCATCAAGCTCGAAAGACAATGATGTTTCAAACTTGGTTATATCTGGTGCTACCTTCAGAGAGGCTACAGCAAGGATTGCAGACATTTGCTGCATATCCATACCATTGCCCATTTCTTTGGCCATAACATCTAGGTTCATGGTTTCACCATTAAGGTGTTTCACCACTTCAGAAATACTGTCACCATATTTAACTGCAAAGTCACCTTGAATACTCGCAAGAATACTATCATGGTTCTCATTTTCTACTTTATTTATGCCTGAAGCTTGAGCCACGGTTAACCAGAAAGCACGTTGGTGCTCAGTGGATGTCATATCCAACACATCATTTGTAGGGGTAACTAGAGCACGTAAGATCTTATTTGACTGAGGATTGATACCTTTTTGTTGATGACGACCAACCTTAGTAACACCAACACCGTAGTAGACGGATCCACCTTCAGACATACCAGCGATTACTGCTTGAGCATTATCCCAGTTATTTCGAATGGATGTATTAAGGCCATCTACAGAAAGACGTAGGGTATCATTACCAGCAAAGCTATCCATATCAATATAGCCAAGACGTTCTTTAATGAAGTCATACCCCAACGCTGTAGTAAACGATGACATGTTTGTAGCAAGCTTGTGTGGTGTATCTTGCATGTTTTTCAGCGCAGTCTGTTCTTGTTGTCCTAGAGGTACATCAGAACGTTCCTGAGTAGTATCAACATGTTCAATTTTCTTATCAAATGATGGCATAATATCTAATTCAGGAGCGATTGCTTTTTGTATAGCCCCTCTACCAATAATTCCAATATCATCTTGGTATTTTTTCAGACCATCAATGTTAATTGTCACTGCTGTGTTTTTACCATCACCTAAATTGATTTTAATTGTAGATAATCGAATAAGATCTGTCTCTTCAGATGCAACCAACAAGATCTCTTTAATTAGACCCTCAACAGCACGTACATCTACCATAGAGTTGGTTTTGTCTATTTTCATGTTCCAAGCCTTTATAACCATATTAGTCATTTGGGTAACTGCACGGTTAGGTGGAACACCTGTTGCAATATCACGATAGTTTTCTGGAGTAACATCATGAATTGACAAGCCAAGATTCTCCAAAGTCTCATCCATACGTGATGGATCCCCGGGTGTAGTGGTTGTCATCCAATCCAATACAGTTGTGGCAGCTAAACCAAGAAGAGTAGGATCGTATAGACCAGTCTCTGTATTCACAAACATTAGTGCTTTCTTGTTACGGAATTCTACTGAATCCTTATCGGAAAGAATATGCTCATAGACAGTCTCCCCTCCCACTTTACCAAACGGGACAGTTGACAGTCGAGTTTGTACACCATCAACAATTGCACTTAGATGTTCTGTTATAAAATTATGATAAACAGTTTGTTCTGGATCTACTTGATTCAAGAGACTATCTGCATCTGTCCACGGAATATTTGTATCCAGAACCTTATGAGTAGCACTAAACCGGCTATCTAGTTTCGAGTAATCCCGTTTGTTTAGCGGTGTTTGTACGGTATCGTCTTGTCGTACAGGATCTTGTCGTTGGCTGGGTGCTTCACTTCCACCGGCTTTGGTGATGACTTGCTTGACATATGCTATTCCTTTCGGGAATTGTGCTGATGCTTTATCCTCATCCAACAACATTGCTGCACCTAATTCGGCAAACAACTCAGAGAATAAGGTATCAGATTTTCTGAAACCAAGAGCGTAAGAGAAATACTCCTCTGTTCGTTTATTAACCTTGGTTAGATCTTTAATTTCTTTGTATAGCTCACCCTTCAAAGGGTCAAAACCAAGTTGATCCATTGAGAGAGTACGACCCGGTGTTTCCACAGCATTACCATCAATCAAGTGCATAAGTTCATGGAATAGAATGTGCTTACCACGTCCCAACTTACCTGCTTTAATATTTGCAATAACTTCTGGTTTAAGAGAAATAACACCCTCACCCCAATAAGCATGGCCTATGTGGTCTGGGTCTTCGGTCACTAATTCAGCAAAACCTTTAACCACGTCAGGTAGACCCATCTGTTTAAGAACTGGAGACAAAACATCAGTTATTGTTTTAGTATCTTCAACATTCAAAGGTTTATGTTGCACATCTTTATTCCAACCATTGATTGATTTGATACGACCATCTGGTGTTAAATCATTAAACTTAGCCTTAGTTTTAGGTTGAGTAGGTAAGGTATTTACTACTTCTGGGCTTGTCTCAGAATCGACCTCTGCCTCTGATTGCTGCGCAACAGATGCCTTGCTCTCTTCTTCGACAGCCGTTGTGTCTGCTATTTTTTGGGTTTCTTCTTTTTGTGAACTGACATCAGAGATCTCTTGTTTTTTAACGATTAGAGTTGGAACTTCAATTTTCCCATTTGGAAATAAATCAGGGAATTGATCAACCAATAGATTGTGGACTTCAGCTGCAACAGTAGCATCTTTGAACACGTCTTGAGCCAAATTAACTGATCCTTCACGACCAGGGTGAAGTGTGATCGCTTTAGATCCTTTTGGGTGGCCTGCAGGTACAAGTTTTGTACCACCAACAATGGATTCAAATTTCATAGGTAGACCAGCAACACCGTTGCCTGCTTGAGCAGAACGGTTCAGAGCATCGACTTTATTGGTAAGGTGGGTAGTGAATAAACCAAAGGAATGGGCAACATCTGATGCACGGATAAGAATACCCTCAGAACCTTTCTCAGTTGATGGGAATGTACCAAACTCATCACGAGCACCTTTAGTTATATCAGATACAAAGTCGTTTACAGAACGTAATTTATTGCCCTTCACATCTTTGAACCCGCCTAATAAGATTGAGCGAGATACTTTGTTACCTGGATTTAAACCAGGTGTAATTGAAACGGTGCCATCTTCAGCAACCTCAACCGTACCACCTACATGTTTGTTGACAGCCTCTGATATCTTACCTGCAGTCTGTAGTAATGTTCGTGACTTCTTAGGGATTTTAGAAGCACCGCCAGATGTAAAGATCTTTTTAAGTAATTCAGGATGAACTGCAGCTGGATTGATTTCAGCCAGAGCCAAGGTATCAGCAATAACCTGCTCGTTAATTTGAATCTTGGATACATCTAATTTGTTCTGATCAATTTCACCTGCACGTTTAGTGATTGCACGTAGTTGAGTAGAGGCCAGAACTTTTTGAACTTCAGTACGAACATCAGCAGGAAGACCTTTAACTGAACGCTGTAATTCATTGATTTGTGTATTAGCAAACAATAGATCAGAGTCAGCCAATTTACGGATTTTTGTAGATTTGACGCCTGCCAAGATACCCTGGATATTTGATAAGGTTGTACCGTTAGGGGTAACACTTTCAGTGAAGCCAGGAGAAACTAAAATCTTTTCTGTTTTTTCCGCAATAATAGATACAGCTTCTGGGGTAGCTTTTTTATCAGCAATGTAAGTATTAGCTAGAACCTGTGTTTGGTTTACCGCTTGGTTTACCACACCTACAATCTTCTCATTTGGACGTTCAATAACATCCTGAACTTTATCACCCACAGCTTCAGCTACAGGAGCCAGTGCTTGTGCTACTGGTTTGACAACAGGTGCTGTGACTTTGGTTACAGCCTTACCAGTAGCTTTTGCACCAGTACCAGCCGCATTAAGTATGTTTGCTGTGGTTTCAGATTGTGCAGCTTTTACTGTACCTCTTGCAGCAGTTTTCAATACAGATCCTGCAGTAGAGGGGGTAGCCAATGCGCCTGCAGTACCAATACCACCAATCAACCCCTCAACAGCAGCAGAACCAACCCCTTCAAGTAAACTTTGGTTTTTATCAGCATTACGCTGTAGGGCTACATTTGAGGCAAAAGTACCACCTGCACCTTGAAGAGTCTCTTCAACTCCCTCGGCAGCAATACCAGTAATCTTTTGTCCAGCGCCTTTACCTTTAAAAAATTTCAATGGATTTGCTTCAAGTTTACCAGCAACCTTACCAAAAGCGACAGCAGCAGGCAGGGTTAATGCTAAAGCTTCATTACCTCCTAATACAGCTGTGCGTTTACGAGCAGCGTCAGGAGTTAATCCTTGATCAATTAGATCACGATAGATCTGAGATCCCTCTAATAGATCTGCATGTGGGATCTGTAGAATAGTCATGGCAGTATCACGATGCACAGATAAAGCTTCTGTCGTACCAATTGATAGGGCAGTAGCCAGATCTGAAGATTCTTTGGCAAGAGCAGCTGACTCTTTTCCGATGATACCAGCAGAACCTGTAGCATTACGTACTGCAATCTTGGAAGCCACACCAACTAACTTACTAGAGAAACCAATTGAACCGATACCAGAAGCAATGATATCTAGTGCAGATGTAGGATTATCAGCTACACGACCACCAGCATCTAAAGCAGATCGACCAACAGATTTCAGGTTAGCTAGGAAGCTATTAGATCCTTCAGCTAAATCTTTATCCAGTTGGATTTTATTATCTTCTTCGTCCAATGAGGACTGTAAACCCACCAGTTGTTGTTGATCTTTATTTTCTTGAGATTGTAGGGCCAAAGTAGCAGCAGTTGCCTGTTGTGTATTCTGTTGAATACCTCTGGCTGCATTATTGAAGGCAGACCCATCTAAACCAACACCATCAGCAGCACTACCTATAGCAAGAAATGGGAGGGATACAACATCACCCACAGCACCAAGGAATGCAGCCGTTGCACCAGAGGCAACGTCACCAGTTATTTGTAGAGCATCACGATTAGAACTGTCAGCACGAACGAGGTCTTGACGCTCTTGGGCATCAATCAATTTCAGCTTGTTATCGCTACTTAGGACAATGGTCTCACCTGACGAATTTCCAGTAAATTTACCAAGAGCTATACGCTCTGCTTCGTCGTCCGTTAGAATTGGTTCGTCAGCCATATAAAAAAATCCTCAATATCTAGGTACTGAAGTACCTAATACTGAGGATTTTAATAATAAGCCAGAGTTAACTTTTACCGACTAAGACCTAATCTTTGGAATAGAGAACGTATACTGTCACCTGCATCAGTACCCTGTTCACCTAGTCTTCGTGTAATTCCAGTTGGCGAAGCAGTTGATGCTTCGCCAATTAAACGAGCAGCTTCCGACTCTTGAGTAGGCAACAAGTTGTCAACATCAGAAGCACGAATAGGTACAGTAGAAGTGGAATTAGGAGTTGATGCATTACTTTGCCGATTTAGATCTGCAACACGTTCAGGGGTAATTATTTCACGTAAAGCTTTCAACTCTTTTTGGTATCTTTTCTCAAGATCTTTAGGAACTTTAGCATTAGGATCTCGTTTAATCTTCTGACGTTCCTTTGCAACTTTTGTGAATGAATCCAATTGACGATTACGTTCCTTCAATTTGGTTTTATTTAGTTGTGTTTTCTCTAATGTACGATTGTACACAGATTTCTCGAAGAACCGGTTAAAGATCTCATTTGTACTATTCTGTGCAATACCATCACCAAATGCAAGGGCACCATTTTTACCAAAGAAAAACCCATCATCTTCTAATGAGGATATACGGATAATTTCAGAAGCTTTAGCCAACGTAGTTTTGTTGTCTTCAGCTACTTTTTTAATGGCAGCTGTAATCTCATTATCTGATAGTTTACCTGCTTGAGTGCCTTGTAGGGCAGCAGCTAGATAGCCAGTAGGATCTGACTCTGCATTTTGAGCACCAATAACAGCACGACTAAATGGGCTGGCTTCTTCAACTTTAGCCAAAGCAGCGTTTGAATTATTTATGGCAGATGTAATGTCGATATCATCAACATTGGTTAAGCCAGGGTTCAGACGTTTGTATAATTCACTATCGGGGTTAGCAAAAGCATCAGCAATCTTTTGGTTCTCAGCAGTAATTTGTGCAGCTGTAAGTCCAGAAGTATCTCGATTTGCTATAAAATCACTAACTTGGGACTGTGTAAGTATTGCATTATCTTCAACAATACTACGAATAAACGAATTAGTACCTTCATCAATATTATGTTGATTAACTGCCCTAGCACTTGCATCCCCAGCAGTACCAGATGTAGCTAGACGAGTACCAGATTGACCAAAATTAGTACGTTGTTTTTGCGTTAGATTAGACACTGTAGTATCAAAATTATCTAAAGCAGCTTGGAATGAAGATACACGAGGAGATCCATCCAGATTTGTAACACCATTGGCTAGATTATCTTGATGAACTGCTTCTACTAATCGTTGTCGATGTTGTGCTTGTTTTATAGCTTCTTGTCCCTGACCAAATACAATTGCCTTACGATTATCTACAGCATCAGCACGACCACTGGCAGCCAATGTAGAGGCAGCAGAAGCTCTTGCGTTACTAGCTTGAGCACCTGTCAAATCTATTGTTGCGCGATCTTGCTCAAAACCAAGAACTGTACCACGAAGCTCTGCAATACGTTTAGTCATGCCTGCAGACAGGTTCTTACCATCAAATGAACCAGCATCAAGGAAACCTGCTAGATCCTCTTCAGAGCCTAACTGAGCGATCTCACCTGCCAATGCGATATCATTCTTTTCCTTCTGACCTGTATCCAGATCTTTAAGGATTGAAGTAGCAGTGTTGAAGCCTCTATCTAGTGTTTTTGCTGACTCAATAGCAAGATCATTACTCGCAGAGAAGTTTGGTGCAGCAATCTGTTTTACTTGTAATTGGGCCATAGGGCTATTCCTTATATGCTACGCAGTTTAATATCTTCTGATGCAGATTCACGAGTATTACCCATAGCTGTTGCACGAGATTCTAGTTTGTCTGCCAAAGACCCATTAAAAGCTTGACGTTCATTGAATAGATTGGTCTCAAAAGCACGAGACTGTAAGTTAAACTGATCTTGGGCCAACTTACTCTGCTTAAATGAGCTAATGATTGAACCAATGGATTGTACAGCACCGAAGGCTGCACCAATACCTTTGAAGTTTAGGGAGTTATCTTTATTCTTAAAAATCCCTGTTAGTCCAGCCATAGGCCCACCACCTTCTAGGAAGTTTGGATTAACATCCCCATTTGGGGTAAGAGGGCTATTAACTTTCGATTGTGAATAGTCACGTATAGCCAATTGTCTTGTATTATCTTGTTCATTTAAAATACTCATGGTTCTAAACTCCTAGTGTTGATTTCACCTGTAGTACGAAAAAGTAAAAAAGACAATTCATATTATCTATACCAAATCAGGTAGTGTTAGGTTTAATGATGCAAAATCTCGGATCATGTTATGATCTATTTGTGCTATGTCAGTCCCAGTCAGCAATGTACGTTGTAAAAATACGCTAGGGGTTTCTGGCGTAAACGCAGAAGCTGAACCAATATTACTATTAGCTGAGTCTGTTAAATATAGCGTAGCGTAAAAACTGTTACCACCTAAACCCAGTTCTTCGGTAAGCTCTTCAATACGTGCAACCTGTTCCTCATAATTTTCTCTAGTTATATCTAGTTGGGCCATAAGTTCACTGGCCTCATCTTGTACAAAATTTGAATATGAAGAACTTAGAGAGTTTGTCATCTTTAAAAGGTTTTCAGCTCTTAACATACTCCCCCAATCAATTCCTTTAAATCCCCCAGCAGAGAAATCAGCACTCGTCACTATAGTGCCAACAATTGCAGCTACAATCATGCCCAACTCATCACCAAATATATCTACTGCTGCTTTAGTTATAATGTTAGCAACCACTAAACCGGCTACAGCATTTACTGCAGCACCTACTACCAGAGCAGCAGTACCAGAAAGACCAAGTGTCGCACCAATTGCTAAGTTTGACCCCAGAATACCTCCACCAGCTAAGGATAATCCCCCAGTGTAGAAAGCAACAATTACAGAGATTATTGTTAAAACAATCGCAAAAGCACCCCGTTCATACCACTTTTGTTTAACTACAATATAGGAATTAATTATTAAAAGACTGTTACTACCTACTAAGTTAGCCGAGTCTTTTACAGAAAGTTTTCTTAGAACTTTATCCGTCAAAGGTAAGACTAAACCAGAAGGATCAGAATCTACTAGGGCATCTGTTAAAGCAATAACAATGTTCTCATTGCCATAAATGTGATTGGTGTAATTAAACCCAATTACGTGGAGTATGTCCTGTTCTGTTGCTGTTTTTTGGTGAGTAATCTTAACCCTACCAGTCTCGTTTAAATTGAGATAATCGAAGGGGTCAGTCAAAACCTCTACTGTAGTGTCTCCTACTTTTCCTGAAATAGTCACAGATTCTTTTATTATTGTAGTCCAAACATAGTCTGTGTGTACTGTAGTAAAGTTAGGTAAACTCTCGTATGAGTTGAAGTTGAGTTTAGTGAATGGGACTTCTTTAGGTGTATTCGATATTGTCGAAGGATATGCAGCAATCCATAAGTCCCAGTAAGCTAAGGATGGGAACGTAAAGTTTGTCTTAGTATAGAGGTCAAGAAAATAGTGATATATATATTTCTTACTTGAATGGTCTGAATCATTAACAGATATCCCATTAAGCATGTATATGTAATCCATATCTCCTATATCTGCATTAGCTTCAATTTGGTCAAGTAGCACCTCAATATCACTACCACCTGTACTTTTTTTATAGGCAGCAGTTATGCTAGGATACTCTGTAGAGAAATCAGCATGACGTATAGATTTGTTATCGACCCTTAGATTTATAATTGGGTAGTAGTCATCTTCAAATACTGCGTTGTAGCCGGCTAAATACTCAGCATAATTTGGATCTGTAATAAGTAATTCATCATAAGTTACGACCATTACACCACCTATATAAGTGTAGTCGCTTACATATAGAGCATCTAAATCATAACTATCAGTGTTGTAGTATGAGATAGTTGGGCCACCATCATATGTATTTATACCTGAACTTGTTCTACCAGGTATACCGGGCCAATAGTAATTCATTGACCAGTAAGCTTTAAATGCTGCATCAGAAACACCTGAATACAGTTCAGCAGTAAACAAAAAAGGATTAAACTTCCCTACAGTTTTATTTGTACCTTCTGGTCTGTACACAATATCAGTAGCGTGATCCACAATAAGTAAGGGATTAATATCCTCCCTAAAAAGGTATATATTATCAATATACATCTGCCCCTCTAGGTAATTGGTTTTTGCCCAAGTATAGTAATTTTTTTGAGTAGTTGAGGGATTTTTCTGCCGAAATGTTGTGACAAATGAAGCAAGATCATGCCCATTTGTCACTGCATTTTGTAACCCTACTTTATATATATCAGGTGCAGTTTCACCTGCTAAGTTATAAACAGTAGATGCAACATACGTGGTGTATTTGCTACTAAAAATTCCCATAGAAAGTCACCTTTTTGGTATTATATATTAACAGTTCCTAGGTCATTGTTAACACGGATCTTGGCCATTACTTTATCTACAGTGGTGTTATTTAGTTCGACTGGAATGGTTAAACCTTCATCTATGTTTTTCTGAATTATCCAACCATCTAGGAACATCTTAGCTGATTTATATTCAGCATCCCGTTGGTATGAAGTAATTTGTTGTCCATACAAGTCTTTCTGTTTTCCAATAGATCCTACAACAGTAGTGGTATCTGTTCGGGTATCTAATGTCTTAGCCCGCTCACTCTCATGCTGTTCAGCTAGTACGGCGCTTTGGCGTCCAACAATCCCGGCAATATCAGTAGTACCGTCAGTACGTGTATTCATGGTTTGACCACGTTGTACTTCTGTTTGTTCTTGAACCAGGGCAACTTGTGCAGGCAGTTGGGTATCTACTTTGTACTGTTCCTGTGCTTTCTGTATTGGAAGTAATTGAGTTAAACCATACTGGGCAACTGCATCTTCTGTAACAAGAGTTGTGGCTAAATTAAATGCAGCAGTATCTCTTTCAACTGGAAGTATGCTTGCAAGCCTATAGGCATCTAAACCAACTTGGGCAGGGAGTACTGCTGTAAGTTGATAGGCGTCCAGACCAACCTTGGCAGGTAACGCTGTGGTAAGTTCATAATTATCTAATGCCACTTTTGCAGGTAGTGAAGTAGATACTTGATAGGCATCAATTGCGATCTTTGCAGGCAGTACGTCAGATACTTGAAAATTTGTGAGTGCAACATTTGATGGCAACACTGTATTTACGTTGTAATTAATTTCGGATAATTGAGCAGGTAGTATGTTTTCGGCACGATAAGCTTCAGCAAACGTATTAGCTTCAGTTAGAGAAATCTGACCATCTATCTGTGCCAATTGTAATTTGGTAACACTGAATTGTGCAGCGGAATTCTGCATATCAAATGTTAATTTTTGTGTTTCAACTTTAGCACGTTCAAGATCTATCTTGGATGTGACAACATTAATCTCAGCAGCACGAGCTTGCATCTGCGCTGTAATTGAGTCCCAACGGGCTTTGTCTTTGTTCAAGAGGAATTGTGTAGAATTAGCAAGAACACTTGTCATCACGTCTGTATAGACCTTGGCATATTGATCACCAGAGATACGGTTGTTCTTGAATTCACGAGCAATATGTAAATCGACTGAGGCCATCAATGTATCGAATACACCGGAGCCATCTAAATCTTTTTCTGTGAGTTGAGCTAGAGTAACTGTCTCAACTTTTTCGTAGATCTCAGAGGTTAGATCTGCAGTATATGTAAACGGAGCACCAGATAGATCCACCGTAGGAGGTACTGGAGCATTTGCTGTGAGAGAGGTGTACAAAGCATTAGCTACTGTGTCTGCTTCGCTTCCATCGTGTAAGTTAATGTGCGTCATTGGACACCTCTCTCTTTAGTTATAATTTAGTCGTTGCTTATAGCACCTGATGCCGCTTGGCGAGAGGCCAATGCACCACGAGCTTCAGTAGTCAGCGGAGGCAAAATCTCAATAGAGAATTTACTAACCAAAGTGGTTTTATATTGCTTAACCCCAAACTGACCACCTTTTTTCTCTTTACGAAGAACAAACTTCATTTCTTTTAGACGATCAAGCAAGCACTGTTGAATGTGGTAACCTTCTTCGGATTCATCACCGTAAGGGATAAACTTTGATACCTTACCAATATGGCGCCCGACAACAGTTTGAATTGAACCAGTAAGCTGAGCATCAGCAGGGTCTAGGTTAGTAATCCGTACACGAACTAAAGTAAGGGCCTTTGCACGTACAACCTGACGACATAATACCGGATCAGAGATTTTGTTGGCATTCATCAACATAAGTTCAGCGTTGGTAGGGGGGCCTTTTGGTTTTGGTTGTTTCGGAATCTCTGGAATGTCATCCATTTTACTTGGAGCATCATCAGCAGGGCCAGCAGTTGTGGTCGCAGTTGGTAATACTACAGCAGAAGCTTCGGTAGGAGCTAGTGTAGAAGGTGGAACAGTAACACCCTCAAGACCATTTTCAGATTCATCTGGTTCAGTATCATCACCAACATCATCTGAATCAGTACCAGAGGTTGACATGGAGTCCATAAGTTTCAAAGCATCAATAATTTTCTTTTTCAGGCTATCCGCACCTGAATTACCTGAAAATGTAAGTTTGAGTTCTGTTGCAAGTTCACGAATAGCAACAATATCGGTCACAGCATTAACGCGATCAATTTTTTCTTGTAGTGTTAGGTTTTGAGAATTATCCATTGCAAATCTTTCTATGTTGGATTTCTGTTATAAGAAAGGGGGCCGGTTGGCCCCCTTAATTTAGTTAGTTATTCCAGATCTTACTCAGGAGCAACTGTTTTCACTAAACCAATACGTTCAGAACGAAGGCTGATGAAGCCGTGGTAGAAGGTAATGCTTGAGAAACCGATCTTACCGTAAGGATCAGAAACAGTCGCCATTTCAGCACCAGGCTTCTTAACGATGATCTTAAACTTTTGTTTACCATTCTTCGCGCCAGAGCTTTGAAGACCAACAGTAGCAAAAGAAGCGTCGCCAACAACCAGCATCGGATAAACGTTGTAACGTCCACCTGATTCTGCGTTACCTGGGTTTGTACCCACGTCAGCGCCAGCACCTTCCCAGTGCATCATGTTAGGGACAATGATAATGCGGAAGTCACCGACAGAACCAATTTCACCATTCAAGATTGTAGCTGCATCTGCGTACTTACGAATAGGTACAAATGCTGCGTTACCAAGACCGTCAACCATGTTTTCAACAGTGATCTGAAGCTCAGAACCAATGTAAAGCAAACGAGAAGCGTTAACAGTCATTGTGTCTGTCATCCGTGAACCTTTGATCACTTTAGTGTTCTTAGGGGTACGGTTGTCATCCAGAGTGATGCTCAAACGTTTCAGGTCAGAGTAGTCAACAGTTGAGATGTTTGCACCCTCACCTGTAATTTCTTTGGTATTGGTTGCAATGCCGCCGAATACAATAGTACCTGCAGCGTTAAGCAAATCAATCTGCAACAGATCTTCAGTGATTTCATTCGCACCAGCCAACAGTTCACGTGACATGTGACCGTAAAGCTCACTATCAGTATCAAAAGTCAACGAGTCTTCAGTAAATTCAGTGAAGAAACCATGTTCAGCAAGTGTGCCAGAACGTTCGATACGAGAGAAGCCAACGCGGTTAACACGACCACCTTCTTCGTTCATTGTCGGCATACGACCAGCGATTGTACCAACATCTTTAGAAGAGCCGTACATATTACCGCCAGCTTGAAGCTTCACAGCACCAATATTTTCTGCAACAACCAAATCAGCTTTCGCTTCAGTAAGGTACTTAGCCTGTAGAGCATTAACAGTAACTGACATGAAACCAGCACCAGAAACACCAGAGTCATTGGCACCAAGAGTAGCAACTAAGGTTGAACCAACATTATCATCAATGTTGACTTTAGCTGAAGCACCATCAGCGTTTGCAACTTCCATAACCAATGCAGGAAATGTTACAAAGTATTCTGTCAACGACATAGTTGCACCAGCAGCATCCAAACCTTGGTCAGAAACGTTACGGTCATCCAAAAGAGGAACGTAGTAGTAAACCTTCAGCTCTTTACCATAATGCTTTGGCATTGAACGGACATCAGCTAGAGGTGAGAAGAACGACTGTTCAACAGCATCAATGAGCGAACGTCGATCCCAGTAAGAAGTGTTGTACTGTGTTCCCATTGTTGACGGGGAGCCACCAGCAGGATCATTATATAACTGTGTCATGAGGAATTCCTTTCATTCTCTCAAGTGGATTACTTTAGCCTGGATCTCCGATAGCTAACATTTGCTCGTCGGTCATGCTATTATAATCCGGTGTGTCGTCCTTTCCAGGATTGGAAGGGGTGCGACTTTGGGGTTGTGAAGAGAGACTAGGATTGGGCAACGCCGTCTTCTGCTTGGCTGCCTTCCGTGGGCCAGTGTCAACAATCTTGGCTTTTACTTTAGCGGGATCGGCTGAGTTGCCTTGGTCTGGTACAGAGTTAAAGTCACCACGGTTTGTCATTAGTTGTCCAACCATTTTGTACGCTTGTATAAACGATACGTTAGTTAGTTTGCCGACATTACGCTGGTAATTCACCTCATTGTTAACTTTCTCATAGATCCCATTATCACGTTGGTCAAGTAAACTTGTGAATAAAGTTGGATCTTCTCGTAAAGCTTCTTTAGATTCATCGTCCCAACTTGAGACAACTTCATCAATAAATCCTTGGCCACCTTCACGATCTTGAGTTGCTGTGATGGCATCTGAAAATGCTAAAGTCTTTGCATCTCCTTGATAATTAGGGTTTTTATAATTATCAGCACCTTCCATATCCAAATCAATTGGATCAATTTTATGAGAGGACAACAACTTTTTAATTGCTGCAGGATCACCTTTGTCGAGATCAATCAAGTAACTTAACTTATTTACATCATTGATACCATGTTGAGTTAACATCTGATTTAACTGACGCATTGGCTTCATTTCTGCCAAACGACGGGAGTAGTTAACACCCATCTGCATCATACGAACAACATCCTCAGGATCTTTAACTTCCATGTCTTTGCCATCTGCTTTGAACTTTGCAGTAACTTTGTCATAGAATGATTGAACATCCCCAGAAGGAGCTGCAACCTCTTGAGGTTTTTCTTCCTTCTTTTTTGGTTCTATTTTTTTGACATCAACAGCAGGTGCCTTATCATCCGGATCATGGCCTTCCTCTGGCGTTGGATCTTCTTCTGTTTTTTGTTGTTCCGGCTCCAATGTGCCTTCTTCACCTGTTGGGGTGTCAGACCCATCGGGTTGTTCTGGATCTTGGTCGGCAGGATCTTTCGGATCAGCTTCCTGATTGTCTTCAGCAGCACTAGGATCTTCCTCCTCTGAGGTAGTAGTTTCTGGCTCCTGGGATTCATATACAGGTGCTTGATTTTCGGCAGCCTGCATTTCATCGACCTGTTCTGGTGTCAGAGCCATTAACTCATCATCAGTAAGAGAATCGAATGTTTTTACGACAGTATCATCTGGCATGATTGTTATCCTTTCAGGTTAGGGTTTATTTACTGCGGCTGCTTCAACTGATTCGTCGTAAGCTTCCTGTAAATTTTTAAGTTCTTCACTAGCAATAGTGCCCTTTTGAATAAACTCAGTTAGGAATGTACGTAGGTTTGCAATGCCACGTAGATCTTCTACAGCACCTTCAAAACCTTTAGGTGTTAGTTTACCTGAAGCCATCAAAGAACCTAAACGGTGTGGTTCCTGTACCATGTAAAGATCCATGATAATTAGTTTAAACTCAGGTGATTCAGTTAACTTACGTGAAGCGTCTGAGAGTTTGATGAGGTGCTCACAAGCTGCCTTATGTTCTTCATATTCTTCGAAGGTCATTGCAGTAGGTTGAGCTTCCTGTCCTCCATCGTCATATAGTGTGGTCATCAGAGTATATCCTTTCAAGATAGTTGATTTCACGGTTTATGGTTTAGTTATTGTGGTAAAGCAAGGGGTTCCTGTGGAACATCTGGTAGAAAATCAGCTTGTGGTTGCGCTGCAGGTTGAGCATCAATAGCCGGAATCTGTTCAGGTACTGCGTCATCACCTCGATTAGACAACTCATTGAAGCCAACTGCAGCAGAAATTAGACCACTAGGAGTCTCACCACCCAAAATACCTTTGGTCACTTCAAGATCTTGGTTCCCACGGGCCTGTGCAGCAGAGGCTTCGATACCTCGTTTGTGGTTTTCACCAGTCAAGTTCTGTTGAGTTTCCATACCAATCTTCTCAGCTTCAGCAACAGTCTTAGCAACTTTGGCTTTTTCAAGATCCAATTCAGCTTGTGCCTGCTCAATAGCAATCTCTGCAAGACGAACTTGTTGTGGATCTGGCTCTGGGCGATATGCCCGGATCTTTTCAGCCAGGTGTGGCATACGTTTAAGATCTGCAATCTCAGACAGAATAACTGCATTCATACCTGGATCTGCATTTGGGCCTTGTGTCTGTAGGATGAAACCAAGGTCTTGAGCTTTAGCTTCATCGGCAGCAGCGGTAGATATGGCAACTTTCATGTCGAACTTACCTTCAAGTTCATCACGACGTACAGTTACAAACTCTTCATCTGTTACTCGAACAACTTCTTCATCTGTTAAGAACTTCTGATTCATTGAGATGATTTTTTCACCAATATGTTTCATACCTTCAGCTAAACGACGAAGAATACTAATCTCACGTTGACCAGCTGCATCTAGGGCACCATTAATACCACGAGCGACTGAACCAAATGCATCACCGGTTATACCTCCTGCAAAAGATTTAACTCCGGAAAGCCCTTCAGCTTCAGCATTCTGAAGTTGGGACATTTGTAGAGCCGATGTAGGGATCTCTGAGTAGGTCATCTGTTGTACAGCAACTTTAGGGTCAGAGTTTGGATTGTATTCAAAATCTTCACCAGATGTGAAGCGTCGTTTATTAACTGGATCTAAGAAACCTTTGGCATACCCTGTTTGTCCATTGGCAGAACGACCTAGTAAATCAATCATACCTCGACTAACTGCACCCAACACGCGTTGGTTGTCTTGCAGGATCGAAGCATCAGCCTCACCAAAAGCAGATTCTAGGATCGGCATGTACGGAACAACTACAAATGGGGCCTTACGATCAGGAAAAGGATTCTCAGTCATCTGGATGATTGTATCACCAATGAATGAAACCAAAATAGGAACCATTTCACCGTCACCGTGAATATCAAATAGACCCCAGTATTCATACACCAAGATTTTCTGTTTATCTGTATTTACTCGTGTATCTGCTTCTGGAGTATTTGAAGTGTGATCCGGGTCACCGAGTTTAGATTTAACAGCATTTGCACGCCATTGGACTTTATCCAAGTTTTTAAAAGACTTACGTTTTCTGATATCAGATTCGGTTGCCTCGTAGGTATAGATCATAAATTGCGCATCTTCCCATACTCCATCACATGATGGATCAATGAAGAAGTTACGTATATTAATTATACGGATAGACGGTTGGTTGACTGTAATCTTGTTCTCATAGCCTTGTTCAGTTCCAGTCTCTTCTGCAGTAACTGGAGTACCATTTTCAATAGTGTATTCTACGGCAGCCTGAATATCTTCAGGTAAATTATAAAACCGAGGATCCTCATTCTGAAGTAATTCCCCTGCAGCCTGTAGAGAGGCCAGTAATTCTTCATTTTCAGGATTGATTTCAGAGTAGGAGTACACAGGTGCATCCACCAATACCTTTTCAACCTTACGTTCCCAACCTACACGAAGAACGCATGTACCTTCATCAACAGTTGTGCGCACATACCGGTCAATGAAAGACACTTTACTTAACTTAGTATCAAACTGCCAGTTCAGTAGAAGTTGGTTTTGTCGTGTTGCTGCAACATCTGCTGCGGTACGTGGCTTCAACTCATACATACGATCAGTATCTAAAAATGGTTCTGATAATGCAGGGTAACGCCATTCGTTATGTTTACGGATAAGTTTGGGCTGAACTTTCGAACGCCCAACCTTGTTTGTTTTATTCCCGGATTCTTTGCCTGTGGCATTACGAAGAGCTAACCACCCATCAACATTGGCTGCCTGATCTTTGTTTTCTGGACGAGCAAATTCAAGATCCCCTTTTAAATCTTGTATGGAAGGTTCTTTACTCCACTTAGTTAGACGATCTTCAGGAGCCACATCCAATTTCTCTGGATCCGTAGGCAACTCGCTACCACTCTCATTTTTATGGTCTATGGTATCATTGGTTATTACATTAGAACTGTGCGCCATTACGGAACTCCTACTTATTTATGAGCCAGATACAACATCTGTTACTTTATTGTAAGCATCAACTGCAACTTGTTTTTCACCTGCGCACTCTATTAGAGCATCTCCGAGACGTCCCATACGTATTTCATCTGAACCAACAGAAGAACCTCTGACCGCTTTTATTACAGACAGGGGGTGAGGACAGGGTTCCGAAATATTGGAAGGTAGTCGATCAGGGCGTACCCCATCGCCGCTGAAGCCGAAACACCCCGTCAGGGCCAACACCAGGGTTGTCATTAGTAGCGAGTGTTTCAAGTTCATAGACTAGATCCTCTTTTTCGGTTTTTAATGTCTCAAGTTTGGCTGCCTGTTTAGCAACAACTTTACCTAAGTCAAATAGTTCCTCTTGAGTTTCAAGCCTGACTTTCTCAACTTTAGTGTAGGCGTACTTCTTACCATGACTGAAACCAAAGAAAAATGTACCTGTGAGGAGTGCTAGAACAACACTCCCCATGATTAAATAGCCTTGGATTCCTGTAAATAATTTGAACATTACATAAACTTCTCTACCATACGATTACGAAGAAATTCTCCTACAGCTTCGGCAGACAAGTATTTTTTAAGATCGTCAGGCAATACTCGGATATCCCATTTACCACGTTGTCGTATACCCAATGTAGGTTGAACTTCAGCATGAGTAAGACATGTCCACTTAGAGACACGGATATCGAAAAGACGGCAATACTCAGCAGAGCGTTCCAACATACCATCTATACCAGACATTGTAATTGGTGACTTACCTGCATTAACCATATTACCATTAACAGTCGCAGCTGCCATACAAGCGACTGATAGGCCAATTGCCCCGGTGTTAGCGTTGAGAGTGTGAGATACACCTACCCGACCAGGTATGTAAAAAGCTTGCTGCTGTGCTGGTGCAATACCATCATAATGGTTTCCCTCCTTATCAAACACATCGTTGTAATGTTTTAATGTGAATGGGGAAACAGTATATGAGCCAGCTGTCCAATGCCAATGAATTCTTGTAATTCCCGAAGGGTCAAACAAATCTTCTTTATGTTCAGCGTTCAAACCAGTACTAAAGTTGGCTAGTGCTTGGTGGATGGCGTTTCGAGTAGCAGGCCCATTCATACCATCAACAGTCAAAGGTTTATCTAAAATGTTAAAAGAGTTGATACGGATTTGATAATCTCGAACAGAGCGAGGAAAGGCATGAACGTTTGACATATTATTCTCCTAATGATTTCCATAATCCTTGAGCAAATAAGTTACGCTCAAACTGCAATATAGGCACACCTGTCATAATATCTATATATGGTTTACCTGTAGTTTTGTTGGTGATAGGGCACCAATGTCCTGCGTATATTTCCCAATTATCCGGGGTTGGTTGGTCATCCTGGTATGTGATTAACCATGGCCCCCAATATTCTACACTCTCTGATGGTGGCCTGTTTACGCCCACCCCAGAAAAACTCTCTTCTGTGTTTACGTTAACAGTGGTACGTCGCTTTGGTGCATCATCAAATAACACATAAGCAATAAGACCTTGTCCCTGTGTATCAAAGGTACATCTGCGTTTACGTAGTTCACCTAAGATTACAGCACCTGAAGGTAGGATGTCTATTCTGTGTACTACTACGTTTGTAAATGGGGTGAGCATGAATATATCTCGATACATACGAGATTCTGTTAATTTAGGGGATTGTATAATTACGTTCTGAATAATAAATAGTAACGCTAAACCTAAAGTAAAAGTTCTACGAAATCGATATCCAGGTTTATAAGTTAGATCACCCATTTGCACTAACCTCACCATCTTTCAGATCTTTGTGTTGTTTAGCTAAAACCTCGGTACGGTACTTAAACTTGTCCATGATATACCGGATAAGTAATATACCCAGCAATCCCATCATGAACGCACCAGTAGTACCAGCTTCATCTGAAATCTTAATACCTATCATACTTTCCATAAGTCCTAATGCAAATGGGCCTAAGTATTTAGCACATATTCCACCCATAATTATTGAACCTACACCAGTTTTCCAATGTTCACGTTCAGAGTACCAACGAACAGCACCCCCCGCCATACCTGCAAAAACTACAGACACTGTAGGGTCATTATACATAAGTTGTACAATTGATCCTATAATTATAACGGTAGAGGTTGTGTTGTCTATGACAACGTTTGGTTCAACAACTTGTAGTTTTGTTAGCATTACACGAAACCTCTGTCCTCGAAGCGGGTGTCCTCTTGTACTTCAGACACGCTGCTATTGTTTTTTGCTTCATCCTCGCCAATGTGTCGTAAGTAGGTTGCAAAGTAAGCATCGCCTTTGGCCGTATGTTCTGCCCCATTCATATGGGAAAAATAAAGAGATGCAACGAATAGTTGTAATGCTATCTCCAAATTAGGTGGTAAATTAATATTCTCTGTGTCTGTGATAGGTAGATGTTTTGACTGATACCGGATTCGCACCTTCGGATTCAGAAGTAACATACTATCTGTTGAAAATCGTAAGCTATTAAAATTAGGCGTCATTATGTGCCCATTGGTGTCATGTGCATGTGTACGTCCATCCTCTGCGATCACATCCAACACCTTCACAAAATCAGTCTCAACAAATGCGACGTTATCAACCACTTCAAGATAATCACCCACACCGGCATCAGTGAGTGGGTAGAGTTGTTTACTTGTTTGAAATGTGAGATCCATCATAGCCGTAACCAGAGGGAATTTAGTAGAGAGATCTACCAACCCTTGGTTTGTAAGACTAAGAATTGTCTTAACATAATCGGGGTTCAATGCACCTAGATTAGAATTATCTACAGCGGCTGTACTTTTCAATTGCCCCATAGCTAGGCGTGAAGAAAATTGTGTAAATGTCATCATAGTAGGATCCGATCATAATTTGAGAAGCTTAAACCACATAAGATCCAAAAGATCCATCATCAATCTCTTCTGCGTGTAAATCATCTTTACCCCATACATGCTCATTTCGAGGCACAGAATCGTCTCCCTCAATTGGCACATCTAACCCGTATGGTTTCCATGGATTCATGTTCTGAAGCATAGAGATTGTATCAAGAGAGTCATCTTTCCCTTTAATACCATCTTTAGTAGCCAAAGCAATCTGCTCCATCATAATACCAAGAACTTTACTGTTTTTCATCTCTTTAGCAAAGAATATCTTCTCCGCTTTAAACAGTGGAACCACAAGATTAAGCCTGGCTAATTTGTCTACAACTGGACGAATGCCAGGCTTTCCTTTTTCCCCAGCCAAATTAAAATAAGTATCCCGGTTCTGCATCTCCATCTGAATCCACTGAATAAACCCACCTTGTTGACCTGAGATCTCTACACCAACGCTCTGAGGGGCGTATTCATCAACAAAATTAAACAAATCTTTCATAGTTAAATCCATGGTTTGTCGATCACATATACCGTCTACCCAGATCCAGTTACCCATGTAATCGTATGCCCATACAGAAATAACTGAGTAATCAGCAGTCTGTTTAGAAGATGTTGCAAAGTCAGTTGTAATGTAAAAATTGTACAGATGTTTATTTCGTAGAATGTCAGAACGACTTTTCCAATAAATATCCCCTTCTTGGATTAGCCGGCTCTCATCTGAAGTAATACGAAGCATTAGCTCCTGTCTGAAGTTATTTAACTTACCGGTTCTGACAGCTGCATCATACTGATCTTTGACATACGAGTATGCAAAACGATCTTCCCAGGCGCCACGAAACTCCTCTTCAGTACAGGGAAACTTCTCACATATTGGCCAAACGTTTACCTGCCAGGCGCCGGATTCAATTGCTTCGTACACAATATCCTCTTTGTTGAAAGGAGTACCATTTAGAATCATCTTCCAACGTGTAGGATCCAAAGCAAAGGCGACACCTGAGTACACGGTGGCTTTAATCGCTTCCATGGCAGTCTTTGATTTACTATCAGCATCTGAAACCAAGTCATCCATGACAGCGAGTACGGGTCGTTTACCAAATATCTTCGTACCACGAATACCAGATTTAGCACCGAACATCTTAACTCCAAGTTGGCCGCCTGCTCTATTTTTAAATTCTAAGTAGTTTTCTGTGAACTTAGCTTCAGGAACCCAATACTGCATGAACTCTGACCGGTTATACCGGGTTTCTATGCTATTACGTGCAGATTTCACACCATTGTCCATGGAATCAGAAATATACAACATCCCGGTTACTTCACCAAAGTTGGGTAACTCCCCAAACACAGCAAGAAACATAACCAAGTATTCCATCATAAGTGTGGTTTTTGCAGTACCGCGAGCACATAGGTTTGCTGTTCTCGGTTCTTTGGTTGCAATTTTATCCAACATGGCCAAATGCATAACAGGAGTTTTGTTGTCTTCTCCAATATCCCCATTAACCAACTTGATGAAATTCATGAACTTTAGTGAAAACTCTGACGGCACATATTTACCATCATTTAGTTTATCAAAGTCAATCTCGTTGAGAAAATCATCAACGGTCTTCTGGGTTATGTAATCTTCCATGAATTCATCAGCTGTTTGGGTCATGCTGGGGTAACATTTTTCATAGGCATTTGAGCAATATCATTTGTGGTTGTATCAGGGTCGTGCTCAATAGCTTGAAGTTGCTTCTTACCTAATTCTCGTAGGTTATGTTCTAGGGCAGCCATACCATCGGTAACAGCAATCTCAATTTTTAATTCTGCTTTATTCTCTTCAGGACGCTTCAGATGGGTCAACAATGAGTTAGCAGCATCACATCGTACTTTATCACTCACAGACGGATCAACCATAAGATCGTGTTGGGTATTCAATGCCTTCTGAAAGAACTCTTGGTTCATGAGCCAAGTAGGAACATATGCCCGTTCCATTACTTTAGTGACTAACTGTCCCTTATTGTAGGCAGACACAATAGAGGAGATGTCTTTCTCTGGTTTATTAATCTTAACCATATTGGCATAACGGTCAGGGAATGTGGCAATATATGATTTCAGGTTAGATTTACCCATCATCTTGTGGGACACATACATAACCGCAGATACATAATCCCCTACTTTAAATCGACCCTCTTGCAGTACCTTAGAAAATGTAATGAAGTTATCACGCATATTACGCGCTTCTTCAGGATCTGAAGATAACGCATTAAGCTGATTTACCATATCTTGTGTCATAGTATTTCGATTAGCTACTGGTAGCGATTCTCGAACTTGCCCTAGTGTCAGCATTGCCTACTTCCTTCCGTGGTTGCACAAACTGCGTATAAACCAAGAAACAGAAAAGATGCAAGATTTTACTTTACAGTCAGTAGTCTACCTTCTACGTTAAACGTACATGAAATAACCTAATGGTGATCTATATCTCTTAAAAGGCTCCCTCTTCCACGGGGGCTTTTTTTGTGGTTCCCTGTCAAGAATACTATTCTGCCTACTCATGAAAAAAAGAATAATATTCTACATTTTAACCAAAAACACCCCAATATCGCCCATATTAGTTTTCTACTGTAGCTTTTTGTAGGGGTATTTTCCTCATATAAACTAATAAAGAGAATATTATTCTGTTTCAAAAACTTGACAGCCCATCCTCAAATTCTGTAGATCTTCGTCAGCGGCTACAATCGCAGACACCCCATTTAGCTAGTCCGAGTTCTGTTTATAAACCAAGGGATCAGGATCCGAGGTTTAACACCACAACTTTCTCACTCACCTACATCCCGCGTTCGAAAGAGGTTTCTACAATCAAAGGGGATTGCTCACCTGCTCATTCCACAGGAATAATACCGCTCGACAATCCAGGGAGTTAAAGTGAAGTAAGTATTATTTATACATTCTCAACACAGCAATTTTCTATTCATCCTTCATAAACAGACTGGCTTCCCCCGAAAGCAAGCTTTCTCCTCCATGGTCTGTTTATTCACTCTTCATAGAAAATTCTACATCTCGACAATCGGTTGGAAAAAGTTAAAATTTTTATATTTAATTTGTATAATAACTAACGAGAGAGGTAGGGCGTTTGGTACACCAATCCCACATTTGGTAAGTGGCCCCCCCACCTTTGCATACACATCTCAATCATACCCCCTATTTACACAGGTGCCTTGCACCTATTGGCATCAGCCATCAACCTCATCGGAGTACATCACATGAACGTAATCACATCAGCTAATCAAGCCATCTGCGGCATCTTCAACATGGTAACCACCTCAACTGCAGCAGTCTCTACATCCATTGAGGCAGGAGCTAACATGGTACATAACAGAGTCAAAGAATCAGACCTAACTGACCTTGAATTTGTACAACAACGCACAGCGGCAACCATGCAAAAGCTTCAAGATACCCTTGACGCAGACCCTAAACTGAAAGCTATGGCAGCCAAGGTAGCACTAGCTTGGGACAAACCTCTAGGCTGGAAGCCCGAAGACGACATCGCCTAAACTACTACTGCCTACCCTAACCGGTAGGTAGTACAGTGCCTTTGGATAGATCATAGATCATTCTACAACCCAACTCATGGAGTAACTCTGATGACTGATAACAACCTACTACTAGCTGTGCTAGTTGCCACAACCCTACTTACTGGTGTCTTGTACATAGACCACCTTGTAACCGCTAACACAGTAACCTCAACGCTCTCAGAGCAACCTGCTGGTACATGCATCAACATCGAACTCTTCGAGGTATGTAACTGATGATACAAAACCATCCATCTATACGCAGATTACTAAGAGCCATCCTAGATTTACGTCTAGCTATTGCCGAAAATAGAGTTATCAACTTGAAGATAAAACTTCAACTTCATGATATTAAAACACAGGAGCAAAGTTAATGCCAACTCTCATGAAAGACATCAATGAAATGATCTACTTGCGTGTTAACGATACGCAAGTAATACTAAATAATATAGACATTTATATGGTAATTGCTAACGCAGGTATAAAATCTGCGAAGGCTACCTCAGTCTATGCAACTTTCCAAATGCTACTGGATACTGGTGAGGAATTAAAGCCCCATGAGCATGTACGTGTCATACTCAACTGGAGTGTGATCGTAGGCTTCCACGACGCAACGAATGCTCCTCCTTTTGATGAGTATTTCATTAACATTCTAACCCAGAAAGGTTAACTCCAATGGAACAACTATTTACAGGGATCTTCATCCTACTATTCCAAGTGTTGTCATACAATATGGCAACTAAACGCAAACGCAACGTATTAGTGTGGGCATTCCTAACGCTCGCATTCGCACTAATTGCACTGCCAGTGTTGTTCTTCCTACCTAAATTAAAAGGTACACAGTATCCTGATGGTTACACAGTTAAAGGCGAATAAAACTATGGCACGATCTAACAGGCTACTAGGTTGTGAATTGGCACAATATAACCTTATGTATGCAAAGCAATTAAGAGCCAATGAACGGCGGAAGACACGCCCTAAAGTACTATGTCTCTTTGTGGTTTGTCTAATAATAGGCACGCTAATAATCACACTTTAGTAAAGTGAAGTGAGCTGCCTTGCAGCTTTTGGACTGCACAATAATGTGAGGTCTATCAAAACCGTGAATCTTGAAAGGATCCACTAATGTCTGTAATTTCTAAAACATCTCGCCCATCTACTCCTGCAGCTGGCGCACCTCGTACTCCAAAAGAGCATGACGGTATCTGGTTGAACTTGGGCCTAATCACTGACGTAACCGAAGAGAACCCTGACGGGAAATTTGTACGTCTTCCACGTGGCGTAGCGTTGAGCGATCTGGAAGCTCGTCCTGTATATCCAACCATGGATCCAGACTTCGCAACTGAACTTACGTTGATGAACCAAGTCATCACACAGTTGAAAGCTAAAGGCTTGAGCCTTGAAGAAGGTGAGTCTGTTTCTATTGGCCTTGAAGTACAACTGTACCGTCGCCAAGAAGAGCAGGAAGCTGTTGAGCCGTCTAAAGACGAAGCAGCGGCAGTTGCCAACGTACTATTTGGCTAATCCCAACTCTACAACTAAGACCCAATGTCAGTTAACTCTGATGTTGGGTCTTTTTAGTTGTAATAGATTAGCGCAGATAGATTCAGTTTACTCACAAATTGCTGCCTTGCAGCTGGTGGCTTCGCCAATACGGGTTGTTAACTATCAACTTTTACGTGAATCTAATAAATTAACTTTTCAGTCTTATCGACTGGATTTAAACTGGAACCTAACTATGTCAAATTTACCTAAAAATACTTCAAATACTGGAGTAAAAGTTAGTAAAACAGCCTTTGAAGTTCAATCTGAGCTACGTGAAAAGTGGCTAACAGCCCTTGAATCGGATGAGTGGCACCAAGCCACAGGATCACTGTGGGCGCGTAAGGGGGAAAACAAAGAAGACACATGCTACTGTTGTCTTGGAGTCGCAATGGAAATGTGTGACCCAGATGATCAGCTCATGAATAAGAGTCTTAGTGGTGTTACAATATCATCAGCAGGCAAACCACAAACTGTATCAGCAGGTGGTGTCGTATCCGACAAAGTAAGAGAAATGTTTGGCTTCCATGACGACGGTGGATCACTTGAAGATGTGGCTACAGATGCATATGTTCAATGGGTTGATCACAATGGTGATGAAATATCAGAGAGCCTAGCTGTCATGAATGATGAAGGTGCAACCTTCAAAGAAATCGCCACATTTGTACGTAACAATATGGCACTTGTATTTCAGGAGAATACCGATGGATCTGACTCAACAAATAACCCTTAAAAACGTAGCAGATAACTGGAAAGATGCCTACCTTAGAAGAGGTAAATGGGCGACTACCCATATGCATGAAACTACTGAAAATATCTACAACGCAATCATGTCACTGCACCAATATGGTTCAACTGATCTGGATAATGTTGATAAGATCATTGGCAATATTTCATGGACACATAATAGCTGTGATTCATGCAACAAAAAGACTCGTAAACCTCTGGTAAAGTTTGATGTTGGTGGTGGAGAATATGACTACTTGCTGTGTAAGAAATGCCTAAAGAAATCCCTTAAACTGTTGAAGGAGTAGATGATGGATTATTGGAGTAAACCAATTGGTAACTTTACTGTGTACAGTAAGGTTGAAAAGGGTCGTACAGAACTCTGGTTAGTGGCTGATGAGTCTATAATGACCAATGAGCAGCATGCTCAATATGTTGATGACAGTAATGGTGTATCTTATGATGTCAAATGCAGATTGGACAGTAAAGTCTGGCAAATGTCAGTCCGTAAAGCGGCATTAGTGAATGCAGACTATTGCTACAATACTTTGAAAGATCGGGGATTAGCTGTGCAATTGTGGAAGAACTTCAGCGAAGGTCATCCTATCTTGGTTAAAGAATGTGAGGCAATGTGAGTGTACCTGATAAAATAGCAAATGCCATAGAGCGTTTGATTAAAGCAACTAAGGCAGCGCAAAATGTGGAGTTTCATGAACCTAAATATGCAGATACTATACGTGAATTCTGGCGTGCTAGAACTTACCTAGATGATCAGATCAAGGAGCACATCGTAAGTATTGAAGCCACCAAACCAAAATCATCAATATTCCGTGGAAGGACTAACCCATGACATCATTACGTGAAAAACAAACCGAACTGGAAATACTATTCAACAAGAATCAACTACTTCCAGTATTGCGTGAGCAGTTTAAGGAAATATCTGTAGAGTATCATGTTGAAGAAGACAGACCATTTGTAGAAGAAGCTCTGACACAAATATATTTGCACCGTCAGGCAGATGTACCAACAATGGTAGGCATTCTATCACCAAAGTTCGGTACAGCCCAGGAGGTAGCAGATAAACTACTTCTGATTACAGAATTTGACATGTTAGATTATGATCCGGAAAAAGAACGATTCATAGTCAAGTTTGATATTTCTGATGATATTGTAGAATTGTTGGACAAATATCAATATCCTCTGCCGATGGTATGTAAACCAAATAAAATAACTAACAATGGACAGACTGGGTATGAAACTATCAAGGGATCTGTGATCCTGAATGGTAGTTCATACTTCAAAGACAAAGATATATGTCTTGATCACTTGAACCGGGCAAACTCAGTTGCCTTAGCTTTAGATACTGATGTCATCTCATCAGAGCAGGGTAAATATATTCGCCCAACTCGCAACAATGGTGAGGACTTTGTTGACTTTAGAAAACGTCAGAAACAATCTGATGTATTCTATGCTGTATCTATAAAGGTGATGGATGAGCTATTGGATGTTTCAAATGAATTATTCCTAACTCATAAATATGATCGCCGAGGAAGAAGTTACGCTTCAGGCTATCATGTCAACACGCAGGGAACTGCGTACAACAAAGCTGTATTACAGTTTGCAAACAAGGAACTTGTAGAAGGAGACATATAATGTTGGGTAAACGAAAACAGCACACATTCACTGTGACCATCAACTACGATGAACATGTAAATAAAAATGAAGCCTTACGGCTCATGCGTGCAGCACTATCAGGAAAATATTTACGTCCTGGTTCAGCAATTTTACGGGTAGGAGGTATAAAACCTATCCGTCAACCTAAATCAATCTTTGATGAAAGGTAGTAAATCAATGGATAAAGAAAGATCACGTAGATTTGGGTGGTGGTTGCTTCGCAGACAAGAAGCAGCACGTCATCTTAGACTTGCAGCCCAGAGCCTAGCAAACTCTGATCGTCCCATCGACTGGTTCCCTGTGTACAACATGCTTTACAATGCAAACACAGAGTTCCTAGATGCTGGAATAACCCCTAACAAATATAAAATATCAAAGGAGTAGTATGATGATACCTACTAAATGGTTTAGAAATAAACACCACGAAATCAAAATGAATACGTACTACCTTGAATCTTTAGGTGCTGTTGGAGTAGCTGAATTAATTGAAGCTAAACGCACAAAAAAGCGTGATAAGTTTGTACGATCGACAGTAAGCTTCTTA
>Ga0209304_1000112_pt1 | contig 55731 bp, 33 predicted proteins | sample COGITO_mtgs_1004_4_FD_184789 | JGI IMG/M metagenome (GOLD analysis project Ga0209304, IMG submission 184789) | Pelagic marine microbial communities from North Sea - COGITO_mtgs_100423 (SPAdes) (version 2) | ecosystem: Environmental > Aquatic > Marine > Epipelagic ...
ATTTTCGCCGAAATTTCCTTCCCTGTATTTAGCTTTATTGTCATAAAAAGAGTGAAATCTTTCATCTTCATCCAAGGTATCATTATTATAATGGAGCTGATTCTTTAAATTTCCGTTATCATAATAGGTTTTGTAAAACCCATGTCTCTTCCCATTAATATAATTACAATCTTTTTTTATTTGGCCATTTCTATAATACTCAATAAATGATCCATGTCTTTTTCCATTAACTAAGTTTACAATGTATTTACCATTTTCTTTTTTTATAGTATGTGTTCCATTACTCATATAATCTTCATTTTTACAGTACCTTAAATAATCATTGTATGCATGTTTAATTGATAACCTTAAAACTTGTAAATCAAAAAGTAGTACTGGAATTGATAAAAAATAGAAATAATTAGAACCATAAAAACTTAATATAAAAGATATTATTGTTACTGAAAAAATAAAAAACATTTCCTTATCTGGCCAAGTAAAATAGTTTAAAAGGGTTACTTTAAGTGCTTTTTTATTCATTTTTAAAATCTTTAATAGGGGTCAACTTTATAATATCTTCAATTGAGCTTATTGGCTTTAAATTTACTGAACAATAGGCTACCCCAGGAGGTCCTCTCATTCCTGTATCCCACTTATAAACTGATTCTTCCATTCGTTTTCCAGCATAAGAATTAAAAAAATTAACTTCAGCCATTTTAATTTTATTATAAGTGACCACATTTTTAGAAAAGAATTCACCTCCTTTTGTGAAAATAGTTTTAACAACTTTATTAGTTACTTTATCCGAATTAGAATCGTCAAAATCTAGTTCATATTCAATAGTGCCATATTCTCTATAGTTTTTCCATTTTCCGAAAAAAGAGTTAGAATCTTCAATATGAGTCTCACATTTCAAGTTATTATCTTCATCATAAAAAGTATATTTATTTTTGTCTTTTAAGAACTTTAAATTTCCATTTTTAAAATATTCTTTAACTAATCCATTTTCGCCGAAATTTCCTTCCCTGTATTTAGCTTTATTGTCATAAAAAGAGTGAAATCTTTCATCTTCATCCAAGGTATCATTATTATAATGGAGCTGATTCTTTAAATTTCCGTTATCATAATAGAATTTGTACAATCCATGTCTCTTCCCATTAATATAATTACAATCTTTTTTTATTTGGCCATTTATGAAATAGGATTTATAAATACCATCTAATTCTCCATTTATGTAGTTGCAGTCTACTTCTATTTGTCCATTTATGAAATAGGATTTGTACGAGCCATGTCTTTCACCATTTATAATATGTAATTCAAATTTGGCTTGCCTTTTTTTATCCTCAAAGTACTCTAAATGTCGACCATCATTAAAGTGTTTTTCTTTTTTAATTAAACGTTTATATTCATTTTTAACTGCAGCTATAGTTAATTTAATTAAATACAGAGTTATTAAAAGGAGAGGAACTGCTAATAAGTAAAAATAAGTAGAGATAATAATACTTAGATAGAAACTAATTATTGTACCTGCAAGAAAACAAAAACATATAAATAAAGGTAGTTTGTTGTCAATAATTGATAATTTAAATACTTTTTTATTCATTTTTAAAATCTTTAATTGAGAAACCTAATAATATTGCCAAGAGAAGTATTTTCATAATGTCTATCTCTAGTGAGCGACCCGCTTTTTTTAATAAAATCAAATATTCCCATATTATTTATTTAAGTTATCTCAATAATTCACCACTTTTGTAATAAGTTTTATTCCTTTCTAAAATGCGATTAAATAGCCCCATTATTTTTTAAATTACATTATTAATTATTCTAGGTCATCTTGAATTTTATCAAAAAAGTTATAGAAGCCCTTAATTTTATCAAAATAAGAATCAAGAGTAGGTGGTGATTTGCTATAATCTAATCGTATGATAAAACATTCATTGAATTTTTGTATGACTGCTGAGTCAAAATTTTTAACAGTGAAAAAATCTAGTTTAATTTCATTTAGAGATTTTTTTTCTTTCTTAGAATTTAATATATAACCCTCATTTATAATAGTATAATCAGAATTTTTTTTAAACTTAATCTCACCTGAAAAAGGAGTTATGTTAGAGTAAAATAGAATACCATTTATACATATAAGGTCTTTTTTATGAAAATGATAATTATGCTTAGTACTTGTAATGCGTACCCTTCTATTCTGACTCTCTTCTTCTTCTATAATTTCTTTATATTTTTTTTTAAACTTTTCATTAAGTTGACGCTTGAAATTATTATGAAATATAATTTCGTCACGACTTAACATTTTTCCTTCTTTAGAAAACCACTTTTCACGATCAATTACAAGATTTACTTTAGCGCTAGCTTTGTAGATGAGAAATGACAAATCTGAATCGCTATCAGAAATAACACCCCTCATATTTTCTTCATAAATTCTAATACCACCATCATCACATTTTATCTTTTTTTCAATAGATAATTCAGCTTTTTCTTTTTCATATTCATTTTTTAATAGCTCGCTATACTTCACCCAACCACCTGCATCCTCAATCATCTGTTGATGGGCTTTCTTTTTTTCTTCTTCTATCTTTCGCTGAACTGCTTCCTCCTGTTTGTAAATATATTCCCTTTTCTCCCTTTCTATTCTCTCTTTTCTTTTAGAACCATCAATTCTCGCCTTAAACTCAATTTTAAATCTTTCCCAAGTTCGGGCGACACCATAAACTTTTATTTCGATATAAAAATGACCCAAAATCAAAAGTACTGCTATGATAAGAATTATTGAACCTAAAAATTTCCCCCAAAAGATTAATTGTTCCATGAAAATATTTTAATGTTTATACGTTATACAATTTTAATAAATCTCCTGGTAGTACATCTTGTTCAGATAATTTGTTGCTTAAACCTAACGCTATTTTTTTACCAGAACTGAGATTTACAATGTAATAATCAGAATTATTAGGGTTAAAAAACTTCACTAACACCTCCTTAAGGTTTGAGGTTACTATCAGTTGATTATAATCTATTGATATCACTTTAATTATTTTATTACTTAAGCAACTTATATCTAGTTCAACCGTAGATCCGTCTTCAAATAATAGTGTTTCCCATTTTGACCAGAACTCATTAAAAACTCCGTAGCTCTCAAGACCAACCTCGGATTTGTGTTTATTTAAATAGCCTAATATTAAACGTCTATAATCTTTCGCTATGAACTCAGGCTGAATAAGAGTCCAATGATAATTTTGATCAGAGGAAATATGATTTAAAACATGCCACAAGTCATCCCATGATGCATAGAAATTTTTTTCATTATCAAAAAAAATATTGGTTCCTCTAATTGTTTTTAACTTATAAAAATTAAATTTTAAGTCTTCAAAGGCAAATGATAAAACAAGATCTTTATGAATTTTCAAAATATAATTATTTAGAATCTTTTAAATCTATACTCCTTATCGCTACAAGTTCAGGTAACGTAACATCTCGTACAAAGTTTTTTTGTGAATCATCTGAATCAACTTTAATCTTATCATAATTCATATTTGAGAGGTATGGTATTTTACCAAACCTTTCTCTTAATATTTCATTTTCTACCTCTAACTTAGACCTTAGAAGATTGAAAAACTTTATTTCATTTTCATCAACTTTATTATCTGCATTAATAATTCTAAAAGCTACTTCAATAATTAGTAATTCCTGCACAATTGTTAACTTAGTGGTTCTAAGTGTTTGAAAAAGATCTAAAACTATTGTTTTACCCTTAGTCTTAATTTCTTCAATTAATTCATTAAGCTCATCACTTAAATCTACATTTTTAAAATAAGAGGTATTTGTATCGATTTTTCTCATTTCTTCAATCTCCAAGTCGTCTATATGACCATCACAAGCCATTACACAAAATGCTGTTTTAAATAGTATTTTTTTAAATTCTAAATTTTCCATAATTAAATATTTTAATCAAATTACTTTATTAATTGCTGCTAAAAAATCAGTACCACTTTTATATCTATTTTCAATATTTAACTCTAATGATGTAAGTACTACTTTGTCTATATCTTTGGATATCTCATTATTAAAAAACGAGGGAGCTAGGGGTTTTTTTCTTCTTGAAATTATTATACTTTTTGTGACCTCACTAAAATCATTAAAGTTTGTTAGCTCTAATTCCCAAGGTGATTTTCCAGTTAACATTCTGTAGAATACTATACCTGCTGAAAACACATCACTTGTAGGTAAATATATATCTGAAAAGCATTCAGGTGCAAAATAAAGATACCTTCCGGCTGCATTAGATATTTTTTCTAAGTTAGTTACTTTTTGAGCCAATCCAAAATCAGACAACAATCCTTTTAACTCAGTATTATCATAAGAAAGTAATATATTATCAGGATTAATGTCTCTGTGAATTATTGAGCTAGAATGTGCTTTTGCTAATCCTTTAAGAAAATCTGTTTGTATCTTAATTGCTTTTTTAAAGGGGAGTGTTATTTCTCTTTTTAGCAAATCTGACAAAGATTCACCAGAAACGAACTCCATGGCTAAAAAATAAAATAATTTATCTTCTTTTTTAAAATTGTTAGTTTCAAATACTCTAACAATATTTTCATGGGTTAATTTTGATAATATTAGGGCCTCTTTAATTAATGTATCTAAATCTGAACTTAGAACATATTCTGCTTTTAAAACTTTCAAAACCTGCAACCCTAAGAACTTATGTTCTACCCTATATACTTCACCAAATGCCCCTTGACCGATAAAAAACTTTACGGTGTAGGTATTATTTATTATTTCTCCTCTTTTTAAGATCATTAAAAATCTAATTTGTTAGGACAGAATCGTCATCTTCTGATAAAGGACTATTATTATTGATATCAGGAAGTAAATCATAAAGCTTAATAACTATAGGCCTTAATGTTGCCTTTGTTGGGTTAACAGAAATAATCTCTTTTGCTTGATTTATAAGTGTTCTTGCTTGATTTATATTAGACCAATCATGAATATCAAACTCGTCGTCAAAACCTTTAATTAGATTTATCTCAAGTGCAACACCCGCACCTTCGTCTATCAGTCTGAAGTTTAATGTTCTAATATTCTCTATAAGTTCTTTAGAAACTTGAACATTTTTTTCGACTAACATAGCAGACACTTGTTTCTTTAATTGCTTTACAATTTGTTCTGTTTTTTCATTTCCAAATTGCTGATTGAGTTCTTCAAGTCTTTCCATAACATCTGTAAGCTCTTCCTCAACACTTGGCCATTCTGCCGATTGTTCAATTAAATCAATATTTTTTAACACCTTACGAAGTTTATCTAGAATTTTATTTCTATTATCATCATCCTCTCTTCCGTTGTCTAACATTACCTGTAAATTATTTAAATCGTTTTCTGAATTTAAAATTTCTGATGAGTTTATTGCATTAGTTCCCTCTTTAAGAATATTGAGTAAATTTGATGCTTTAGAGATTTCATTCTCTAATTTTTCAGCCGAAATACTGGTTTTTGTTGTAGTCTCAACAGTTAATTCTATGGTTTCATCTAAATAAGGAAAAAATACTTCAAACTTATTTCTTCTTGAAGCATCTACATTAATAGTTAACTCAACTTCAGAACCAGCTGGTAATAGTTTGGGTAAATCTTCACCTGAAATAATTACATCTTTTATGTGTTCATTATTGATTGCTTTTGTTCCATCTGCTCCAGTATCTCCCTCATAAAGAGGTATTTTAATAAAATCGTCTTTAACCCCAGGTCTAATTTGCTTTTGCGTTTTTAAAGCATGAGTTTTTCCGACCGCAGGGAGGGTGGTGTTTTTTTCTAATCCATTTACCGTTTTAAATCTAATTAACCCTGTGGTATTGTCCTTTACTTCAATACCAATATTCATTGGAAGAGTTGCATTTCCAATTTTTGAGCCTTGAATAATTGTTATTTCTTTGGGTTCACATTCATATGTAGTCCCTTTCGCATCATATGTTATGATATTAAAACTATTGGCCTTATTAGACTCAAGTATAACCTCAATTAACTCTGCATCACCTTCAATTTGAACTTTACCACTAGACCAACCCTTGTCAGCTCTAACGAGCTCTACAAGTAATGATTCAGGAACTTCTCCTGTTGTTTCCTCTCTTAAAACACGAATTGTAACAAACTCTTCGGGCTCTACAGTAGTAGCTTCATAATTTAAATCTAATTGAATTTTAGCTAAATCTCTATTCTGGAATTCACTTGGTATTTTTCTTGTTGAGGCATACAAAGCAGCGCCTGCTGCTACTGCCGTCATTGGATCAATATTTGTATTTACATTATTAGATAACTGATCTTTTAACATTGCACGCAATAAAGGGGAATATGTAGGGCCACCAACTAATAAAATCGTAGATAAATCTGAACCCTTTAAATTATTTCTTTTAATTAACTCTTTACAGGTATCAATTGCCTGTTGAAAAATAGGTGCTACAGCATTTTTAAAATCTTCTCTAGTTATTGTGAAGTCTAATTCAAACTCCTCACCATCATCATCAGTTCCCGGAACTTCTCCAATATCTGTTAAAATATCAAAGGTCTCATTAAAAGATAATTGAATTTTTGCCTGTTCTCCAAAAAATTTCATAGCATCCCTTAGAATATTTTTTTTCACTTCATCTTCCAAAATACTATCTATTGAGTATTCTTTTTTGAGATATGGAATTATTATACTATCCACTACAGCATAATCAATATCTTTACCTCCAAGATGATTATCTCCCTCAGTGTCTACAACTTTCATAATGCCTTCTTCAACCTTAATAAGAGCGGAGTCAAATGTTCCCCCTCCAAAGTCAAAAACAAGCCAAAAACCGTCGGTTTTCCCAGCATCTAAACCATAAGCCATAGACGCTGCAATTGGCTCTTGAAGCAATTCAACATGAGAAAACCCTGCCAATTCTGCTGCTTTTTGAGTTGCATCAATTTGGGTTGTGTTAAATTTTGCAGGAACAGTTATTATAGCACTAGAAATATCATCATCCGTAATAAATGATTTTAATGTTTTTAATATTTCGGAAGAGAGTTGTTCAGATGTATACTCTTTTTCCATAAATGAACTTGGGTAACTTTTATCTGTTCCCATAGTTCTTTTAAATTCTATAAACGCATTTGAAGAACCTGCCTTAAAGGAACGCATAGCTCCTAATTTATCTCTCTTATAGCTATTGTATGCTGAGTCTCCAATAGAAATAGATTTCTTTTTATTAAAATAAACACAGGATGGCATAGTATCTTTTAAGGTATCTGTCTTTTTAATTTTTGGTTCTCCACTTTCCATCCTAACAATTGCAGAGTTCGTTGTCCCTAAATCTATTCCGTAATCTATTTTTGTTCTTGCCATAATTTTATTTTTTTATTCGCCTATACTTACTTCTATTTGAGCAGATTGTACCATAACCCCTTTAAAGTTTATTTGTGGTTTTATAATTCTTGTAATAATTTGTTGCCCTTCCTCTAGGTTTTCATCTGGCACAAAATTAGCGACTACTTTCATTCCTTCGTTATAGGGCTTATTTAGCATCTCAATCATTTCATAGCCATTAACTTTAAAAGTATCCTGTATTCGTTGTAATGCTTTAGAAAGTTGTTTGAGGCCTTTGGTACCCTCAGGCATACTGCTAAGATTCTTACGCATTCTAATAATTTCATCTCCAACTTTTAACGCTAATGAGTGGTCGATATCTTCATCTTTTTTTGATGTAGATGTGTTTTCCTGTTTTTGTTTTACCAATTGAGATTCATAAAGTTCAATTAACTTTTGGTCAAGTTTTAATTGTTCTGATTCTAGCTTACTTGAAGTATCCTCTAACTTATTTGTAGTATGTGAAACCTTTTTTCTTAAAAAATAAAATAAACACAATGCAAAAAGAATACCTCCAAAAATTAATAAATAGCCCCAGTTTGATTTGGAGCTTATGGTTGTATTAAGATTTTCAAAATTAGTTGTAGTTTTATTATTTACAATTCCTAAATTATCTTTTAACTGTAATTGATTTGATACGATTTCTTTAATCTTCTCATTTATAGATTCCTCTAGTGTTCTAATTTGATTGTCTGATTGAACTTTTGCAGAAACCATGCTATCTTTCAAAGATTTCATGCCTAAAATGACAATTTCTTTTAAAGCATTATTATTATCATTTATTAAACTATCTACATAAATAAATCTTCGATTTTGAATATTTAAAGAATCTAACAAAACTTCTCTTAAAAGGGAGTTATTTGATTGTAGGTCATTTATTTTTTTATTAAAATCGTTAGTTAACCTATTAGTTAAAAGTTGAATATGTTCTTCAAATTTATCTTCACTAACAAAAATTGAATCATTTTGTGAATTCATATAGAATGACATAAGTAATAGAGAAAATAGAATTAATTTATTTTTCATGAGTTTAATATTTTTAATTTGATCTTGAATATCTATTGATAAATGATATTTTATGATTTCTATCGCTAATTGATTTTCGAATAGAAAATATATGATCAGGAATAGTTTTTAATTGAATATTTGGAGTTTTAGAATTTAAAAATGGGTGTATCTCTTCTTTAATATTGTCAATTTTATCAATTAAAACACCATCTAGATAATTTAATTTAAACTTTTTAGTATAGTCAATAAATACTTCATTTTTTATATCTAATTGAAAGGTTGGTGTTACATCTAATTTTTTGGTTATATTTTTAATTTCAGGAACGAAAAAACTCCACTCACCCTCTTTTAACCCATTAACACAATACCCCTCCTCTACCAAAATCACACTATAAGACGGGTCATTAATACTTTTTCCCTCCTTAAGCATTAAATATCTTTCAAATTTTCCATCGATAACACCATTTTTATAGCTGACCATATATCTAGTTGGTTTAAAGTCATCAAGGCCAACAGCTTTATTATCTTGTTTATATGAAGATGAGTTTTTATTATCGGGATGTTCAGATACATTATAACACCAAGTACCTTCTTTCTTACCGTTTTTATAATCACCAAATTGTTTTACACCACCCCACATATGATATTCATAATAACTTCCGTCAAGGATTCCCTCTTTTTTAACAAATTTTTCTCGAAGAACTATTCCACTGTTAAATTTTGGGTAGTAAGTTTTGTTAATCCCATCATTTGTGAATGAATCTGTGTCTTTACTTTTAAAAAAATCGAATATTCCCATATTTATAAATTATTTTTTATAAATTTTAATAAAAGCATTGAGTGCTTTTTTAATTGATTTATTAATCATTTTATTATGTTCCAAAGATTTTACCCAACCTGGTGAAAATTTGTAGTAAAAACGAATGAATAATCTTCCTAATAAAAATTGTGCTAAAAAGTTGTCTCTAAACTCTCTTAGAACCAGAACTTGGGGGTGTTCATAATCACCATATACCATTGTGGCGATATAGCAACCGCTATTAGAGGATGATTGAGTTATATCAGGACTTCCTAGCCGCGTGTTAAACTTAATAGGACGGCCATAATTTTTTTGTTTCATTTCCGCTTTAAAACGTGATACCAATGCGGCCTGGTAATTAAAATTAGGTGGTTTTTTGCCCTTGTGTTCATTATATAATTTCATCACTACTTTCTCTCTTCTTTTCAAAAACACATGATGAACCGAACGATGGATTGTGTTGTCAAATATTACATCATGGTTTTCACGATGTCTTTTTTTTGTTTCTGAAGACATTGGAAAGTTTCTAGTATTATGAAATAAATAACAACATTCTATATCATCCTTTCTAGTCTCATGATTATTCGCATGTTTTATTGCCATAGCAATTACTAATTGAACAATTTGATTGTAGAATGTTAAAAGTTCTTCATTTTTGAGTTCTTTTCTCAGTTTAGGTAAATATTTTTTAGATATTTTTACTAATTCTTCTGCAGGATATATTAAACTAGGTTTATTTTTGTTTTCATTTGCTACTCGATGATAATCACCTGCATAATTAAATCTAATATTACTTGTGTCCTTAATGTCTGCAGTATCCCAACTTTCAAAAACTTCCATTGCTTTGTTAAACGCAGCAATAAGTTCTCTTGAACTATCATTTACCCAATCACTAATAATTTGGTAGTTTTCATCTATCCTTGCACTTGTTTGACTTTCAAAGCCAGCAACCATTTTTTTGGCGATCTTGCATAATTTTAAAACTTTTTTTCCATCCTCATCTTCTGCTTGTTCCTCTTCTCTGAGTTTATTAAAATAGTCAATACCACATTGTAAAATCTCATTGGCCAGTTTGTTAGCAAGCATTTGATATTTTAAATCTTCCTTACCTAATATCTTTGATAATGATTCAAGCTGTGATTTTGTGTTTTTATATAATGTTTCTCCAAATGAAAGTGCCTCTATTGGGTTTTGTTCTCTGAGTTCTGAGGTTGTATTAATTTGGTCTTCTATTTTTTTAATTGGATCTCCAGTGAATTTCGCAGAGATATGTTCTCTTGATTTTTTTGAGAATGTAGCAAAACTAGACAAAAAATCTTCTGTTGTGATTCCACTCTTTTTCTTTAAAAAAGGTTTTACTATACTGTAAATACTCGTTATGTATTTTATCTCAAGTTCTTGACTGCTCACATTTACATGTTCACCAACAACCTGTTTAGTATAGCAGTCTAATTCTGAATGATTGAAAAATTTTCCTGCTAATAAAACACCTTTTATAAATAATTTACTATCTATAGAATTATCTTTAAGACTCTGAGCAACATACAATGATTTTAAATTAAATAAACAAGATAAATTCTTTGTGGATACATCACCATCTTTTACTACTTTCTCCCAAATTTCTGTTGCCTTGTCTGTATGATTTTTTGATAAGTTATCAAAAGCAGCTGCATCTATATGATTTGCATTCCAAAACCAAAATAATGAATGCAATAACCTATTGAGGGGTTGTTCAATAGCGCTAGAGGCAATAGAAATTGATTCTTTATCTCTTTTTAAACTACCTGTAAACGAAAAATCAGTATCGAATGAAATTTGTTTTCCAACCTCAGCATACCTTGTGGTCTTGGTTACTTGTTTTTGAATTTCTCGCTCAGTGGCGGTAGGCGAAATACCTAAAACACAAAATGGGTTTTGTTTTATCATAGGAGGTAGTTGAAATTTAGCTTTAAAATATAACCTACAATATAAAAAAAAATTTAATAACCACGGATAACCTTTTCGATGCTTGTTTAGAATTCTTAAGATGGCTAGTCTTCATTGTTGGGTTTTTATAATTAAAACCCATGATTTTTATTAGAGAAAAATTAGTGGTTGTATAATATTAAGTCACAAACAAAATAGTTCGATTTCACTCCCCTCTGCTCCACTTTATTAAACCTCAACTAATTAATAATCAATTGGTTGAGGTTTTTTCTAGTTAACTATTAGTCAACAATACTTAAAAAAGGTTTAATATTAGTTGATTTCATTAAACTTGATTGCTCCCATTAAATCATATGATCCAAATAGTAATAATATTTATGATATGTTAGGCAATGTGTGGGAGTTAACTAGCGACTTATTTAATATTAACTATTACTCAGAATTAGACGTATCTAAAAATATAATTAATCCAACAGGAGCTACAACAGCTTTCAACCCAGAGTGCCCTTATCAAAAAGAACATGTGATTAAGGGAGGATCTTTCTTGTGTCATGAATCGTATTGTGCAAGTTTTAGGATTTCAGCTCGTATGGGAACCAGTTTTGACTCGAGCTCAGACCATGTTGGCTTTAGAACTGTGGCAACAATAGAAATGCTAAGCAAAGAACTTCATTTACCCAATGAACAGAAACCAAATTGATTAATAGTTAAACTTTAATATTGTTGTTAAAATTAAATTTTTTATTTTTGATTATAATCTCTATTTTGATAGCTAAACTAAAATTATCATCTAATAAATTATTCTGGTTTGTAGGGGTATATTTATTACACACTACCTGTTTCTCACAGGTTACTGATTACGGTTTGACCTTTAACGGCCAAGGATTTAAGCTGGACGACCGAACACAACTAAATCTTACTAAAAACAATTCATTAAACTTTAAAAATAATTTTGAATTGGAGTTTGATGTTCGATTCAATCAAAAAAAACAAGTTTATGGTTATATTTTCAGAATTATTAATGATGAAAATAATATTGATCTTTTAATTTCAAACAAACCAAAAACAAAAGATTTTTTAATCGTAGAATCAAATAAAGAATCTACATTAAGTCCTTCATCAGAAAAAACAAATCCAATAGTTCAAGGAAAGTGGTATCATATTAAAATAAATGTATCTATTCCAAACAACTTACTAACGGTTTCAGTTAATGACAGAATATTAAAAACCAAAACAAATTTTAAATCTTTAAAAAAGCTTCAATTTTTATTTGGGGCAAATGACTACACAGGATACATAACTAGGGATGTGCCAAATATGACATTGAAGGATATTAAAATTTCTGAAAACGTATTAAAATATCATTTTACCCTCCAACAATGTGGAGGCAACATCACAAAAGATAGGTTAAAAGGAGTTGTTGGACATGTTATTAATGGCAATTGGAATTTATGTAAAAACTCCTTGTGGAAAAAAAGATTTTCTACAACAACTAACGGAGAGTTATTGTCTACAATAGATGAACAAACAGGAGACGTATTCTTACTCTCCAACAAATATCTCACAAGATATAAAAGCAATACTATTGAATTTATACAATATGATTTTATTGATAAAAACTATAAACTAACGTTAGATCACCGGATTTTTTATAATCAAGAAGACCAAAAGCTTTATTGTTATTTAGTGGATACTAAACAATTAGCTGCATTTAATTTTGAAACTAAAACATGGGACAATGAAGATATTTTTAAAAACAAAAAATCTTTAAGTTTATTTCAGCATCACACAAGTATTAAAGATGAAAAAAATCAAACTTTATATATAATTGGAGGATATGGTCAATACACTTACAAGAATAGTGTTTTAAAAGTAGATTTAAATACTAGAAAATGGTCTCAAATTGATTCAATTACTAACGTTCTAAAACCAAGATATCTGTCTGGTGGAGCAATATCAAATAACAACATCTATATTTTAGGGGGGTATGGTAGTGAATCAGGAAAACAACAAATTAACCCTAAAAGTTATTTTGAATTAGTTAAATTAGATACAAATGATATTTTATCAAACAAGGTATTTAGTTCACCGCCTTTATTTAACGAAATGATTGTTAGCAACAAAGTTATAATTGATGAAACCACTAATGACTTTTATGCTTTAGCTTCAGAAAAGTCTAGATTTAAAGGAGGTCTAAAACTTATAAAAGGAAATCTTAACACCTCAAATTTAGAAACTTTTAGAGACTCTATACCATATAAATTTGAAGATACATACACCTATTTTGATTTATATTTTGATAAGAAAAGTAAACAGTTAAAAGCGAGTACTTCCTACTTAAATGATAACAAAGAAACAGAGTTTTCATTATATTCAATCAACTTCCCTCCCGCTAATATTTTTATAGCTTCAGAAACTGAAGAAATATTAAATCAAAATTATTACATATATGTCATTTCTCTTTTAGTTTTATTTTGCCTAGGTTTTTTAATTGTAAAAAGACTAAAAATAAATAAAAAATCTACTATTAATAAAAAAGAAACTAAAATTGAGTTTAAGAAAATAGTTCAAAAAAGAGACTTTCAAATTCTATTTTTTGGAGGCTTTCAAATTTTTGATTCCAAAGGGATAGATATTACAGGTATGTTTTCTCCCTTACTTAAAGAACTTTTTCTATTAATATACTTGTACACATACAAAGATGACAAGGGGATTTCTTCAGGAAAACTCAAAGAAATCCTTTGGTATGATAAAAATGATAGAAAAGCTCAAAATAATAGAGCTGTTAATACGACTAAACTTAAACGAATACTGGAAAACGTAGGAGAATTAACAATTAGTAAAAAAACTGGTTATTGGAGAATTGAAAATAATACAACAATTCAATTTAATGATTATTCTTTCATAAACACTACTATTTTATCTAACAAGCCAAATAAACAAGACGTCATACAACTTATATCAATTATAAAAAGAGGAGCTTTCTTAAATAATCTAGAATACGAATGGTTAGACAGATTCAGACAAACCGTTACAGATTCAATCATAGATTACCTCAAAGATTATGTATCTACCTATCGAAAAGAAGAGGATTTAAATTTATTAATTGAGATTTCTCAGTGTTTATATAATTTTGATTCGGTTAATGAAATTTCTCTTTATCTAAAATGTAGAGTATACAATACAAAAGGCAATCACAAAATAGTTGACGAGACTTATAAAAAGTTTTCAGCAGAATATAAATTACTTTATGGTCAAAAATTTAAATACACTTTAAATGATATCCTAAGTAAAGATTTAGATTTGTTACTTTATTAAATTTTTTTTCTTTTTATATTTAAGATAAGTTTTCATTAGTTCAACTTTACAGAACACAACTCCCTAAATTCATTGGGCTTATATGGCAATGAAAATATCTTTTTTTTTTAAAACCTACTTTTATTAATGAATAATTAATATGAAATTAATAGTAGTTAATTACATTGATTAATATTTAAAAAGATATATACCAATGAAAAAATTAATTACACTTTGTTTTATTTTTAGTTTTTTAATGACTATCACCCTTGAAGCTCAGCAAACCGTTTATGTACAAACTGGAGGTTCAGGTGATGGTTCAAGTGAATCAACACCTTATGGAAGCTTTAATACTGCTCTAGCAGATATAGACTCTGCAGGAGATAAGCTTATTGTCATTGGAACTATTTCGCTTCAAAACATAAATCTTACTTCTAAAAGTTTTGCATTTACAATAGAAGGCTTAAACACGAGTTCAACTTTAGAAGGAAATGGTGGTACAGGAAGGTTATTTACAATCAATGGAGCAACCTCTGCTGATGTAACCTTTAAAAATCTTACATTTTCAAGTTTTAACACAACACTTGCGGGTGGAGGTGTCTTTTTCAACAACATTGCTGGAGCTACAGCTACCTTTGAGAACTGTACTTTCACTGGAAATTCTGTAACTAACGGAGCTGGTGGTGGTGCAATATTCTCTGCTAATGGAACATTGCATATCATAGAATCCTCATTTGAAAATAATACTTCCTCAGACGAAGGAGGTGTTATTTTTGCTAATTCAGGAACAATTACAATCACCAATACACTTTTTAAAACAAACTCTGCGGCTTCAAAAGGAGGAGCTATTTATACAAATAATGGAGATTTTACCATATCAGGGTCTACTTTTTATGATAATGAAACAACTGGCGCAGGTGGTGGATCTGCGTTCTATGTTGCAGGTTCTGGTAGTACCAATAGTATTACTAAGTGTACATTTTTTCAAAATACAACTGCTAATACTAACCAAGATTATGGAACTATACGAACAGACAATGGCAATACCACGGTTACCAATAGTTTGTTTTACGATAATAAAACCAATAATGATTCTGGAGCAACATCTGATTGGGGGTCAGGTCCGGGAGGAACACAAACATTTAATACCTCTATCGCACAATGGATTAGTACTAATATAGATAATCAAGATGAAGGAACTGGTTCTATTACAGGAATAAAAGGTGGTGGAGGTACTGCAGCAGACCTTACCAATTCTAGTTTATCTTGGGATGCTGCTCTAAACAAAATAATCTTTACAGCGCCAAATGCCTTAACAGACAATTCTCCTATTGATTTTGGAAGTGACACAGAAGATGTAGGAGCTTATGATTCTAAGATAAATATCTTTAAAGCTACTAACAGTAATGTTTGGAATGATGTAACTAATTGGTCAAATGGTACTTTACCAACTTCAACAGACAATGTTGCGGTATTATCAGGAGCAGAAGTAACTCTAAACACAGATGCTACAATAGTTGATGTAAAAATAAAGGCTAATTTAAAAATTAATTTAGGAAAGAGTTTAATTGTAACCGGTGAGGTAACAGGTAATGATAACAAAGTATATTACAAAAGAAATTTAACTGCAATTGCAGGAGATGCAGAAGGATGGCATTTAGTAGCTTCACCTGTCTCTGGAGAAACCTATAACAGTGCTTATGCTGATGCAGAGAGTTTAGCAACAAGTACCACTAATACATCTCTTCGGGGTATAGGTTTTTATGCCACTGCAAATGATACTTGGTCCTATCTTGTAAACGATGATAGCAATGCAGGAACTTTTAGCTCAGGGCATGGCTATGCCATGAAAAGAGCTTCAACTGGTCAAGTAAAGTTTATTGGCAATTTAAATACAGATGATACTGGAGTTGATGCTACAATATCTACTGCTGGTAATGGATTTAACTTATTAGGAAACCCTTACACTGCTTTTGTAAATAGTGCTACTTTTTTAGGAGACAATAGCAGTTTAGACCAACAAATTTGGGTTTGGGACCAAGATAACGGAGGAAATCATGAAGTAAAAGTTTTAGCAGATGATTTTGAAATAGCTCCAGGTCAGGGATTTTTTGTTAAAGCTAACAGTGGAACAGCTGTTAATTTTGCTGAAAGCAACCAATCTGCTCAAGGAACAGATACTTTCTTGAGAACAAATTCTTGGACAGAAGTAAAACTTCTAATGACTGATGGTGAAAAAAATCGTTTTATAAAGTTATATTTTACAGACAATGCAGCTACCGGTTTTGATGCTGGATGGGAAGGAGAAGTTTTCGGGGGAGTTCAAAACGAAATAGATGTATTTACTCACTTAGTTGAAGATAGTCAAGGAAAAAAATATCAGGTACAATCGTTACCATTATCTGATCTTGAATCTTTGGTTATTCCTCTAGGTGTTACTATTGAAGCAGGGAAAACTGCTACTTTCTCAATAGAAAACTCAAATATTCCTTCTAATATTAATATATATATAGAAGACAAACAAGACAATAGTTTTACTTTGTTAGAAGCAGATGCAAACTTTAGCTTTACTCCAGAGAATAATCTTGACGGTATTGGACGTTTTTATATCCATACTACCACTAGTTCATTAAGTACAGATGATTTTGGGTTTAACAATACTCTAAGCATCTATACTTCAAGTAGAGAAAACTTACGTGTTGTAGGTGTGCAAAACGGAACAGCAAATATACAGTTATATAATATCCTTGGAAAAGAAGTACTTAAAGATTCTTTTGAAGGAAATGGTGTGAATGACATTGCATTACCTATACTAAACAGTGGTGTTTATATTGTAAAAATAGCTACAGAAACAGGAACAACTAACAAAAAAATAATTATTCAATAAGGTACGAATATGAAAACTCAGAAAGAAACTAACAACAAAGAAATTTCTCGTAAAGATGCGCTTAAAAAGATTGGTGATTACGGAAAATATGCTGCATTAACTGCCATTGGAACCTATACTATTCTAAGCCCTAAAAAAGCACAAGCGAGTAGCCCTGAAGATCCTGGTACAGGTTTCCGTGTTAATTCTGGAGCATTAGAAAATATTATAGACCAACAAAATGAAGACCTTTATGAAGGTATTGGAGATATGTATGATTAATCTATTGGGGCTCAAAATAAAGCTTTACTTTTTATCTAGCAAAATTAAATAAAAACCATTAAATTTATATATATGAAAAAAATTACAATTTTAACTTATCTATTCATAATATTCGCATGTTTTATTTCAACAGCGCAAACTACCGTTTATTTACAAGCTGGAGGTACTGGTGATGGAACAAGTGAATCAACACCCTATGGAAACTTTGGACAAGCTCTGGGCGATATAGTATCTGCAGGAGACATCTTGAGAGTAATTGGTGATATAAGTTTGGCCGGCGGTCAAAATATTAGCTCAAAAACATTCGCATTTACAATTGAAGGCGATTCTGACCTATCTACCCTAACAGGTACTGATGGTATTACAAGAATGTTTACCATTAATGGAAATTCGGGACAAGATGTTACATTTAAAAACTTAATTTTTACTGGAGCAACAAATCAAACAGGTAGTGGTGGTATCTATTTTAGCAATGCAACAGGAGCTATAGCTACCTTTGAGAATTGCACCTTCACTGGTAATTCTACAAATAATGCTGGTGGTGGTGGTGCCATATTTTTTGCAAATGGAACTTTGAATATCATAGATTCCTCATTTGAAAATAATACATCTACAGACAAAGGTGGTGCTATTGTTGGTAACTCAGGTACAATTACAATCACAAATACACTATTTAAAAGTAACTCTGTACCTTCTAAAGGAGGAGCTATCTATGTACTTAATGCAAATTTTACCATAACAGGTTCTACTTTTTATGATAATGCAACAACCAATACTAGTGGGGCTTCTGGTGGGGCTGCTTTATATGTTGCAGGTGCTGGTAGTACAAATAGTATCACAAATTGTACATTTTTTCAAAATAGAATTGGGCTCCCTAATAATCAAGATTATGCGACCATAAGAACAGATAATGGTACTACAACTGTAATCAATAGTTTGTTTTACGATAATAAAACAAATAACGGTGAGGGTTCACCAGCAGACTGGGGTTCAGGTCCTAACGGAACACAAACATTTAATACCTCTATAGCACAATGGGTTAGTAATAATATAGACAATCTAGATGAAGGAACCGGTTCTATTACAGGAATTAAAGGTGGCGGTGGTACTCCAGCAAACCTATCTGAATCTAACCTAACATTTAATGCAACTTCTGGATATGTAGAATACAATACAGTAGATGAGGGAACAGACAGCCCAATCGATTTTGGCTCTGATGGAAATGATGTAGGTGCTTGGGATTCTGGGCTTACTTTAGCTTTAGATGAAGTACTAAAGTCTAACGTATCTATTTATATGAATACTGATTCAAAAACCATAGAAATAAATCATGACTTAGATCAAAGTTTATCTGTAAAATTATTTACTATTTTAGGCTCGAGTGTAATGGAGGTAAAAAATGTGAGCAAAACAGCAATATTAAACGTTAATCAACTAAAAACTGGAGTGTATATTTTAGTAGGAAAATCTTCAGGAAGGTATTTTTCTAAAAAATTACTAATCAATTAGATAAAAATTTAATAATTAATTATAGACAGGAATTCTAATACAATTCCTGTTTTGTTTTTAAATAAAATGAAAAAGTTCCCCAAAATAAAAGCAATTGGTGTTTTAATTACTTTTTTCGTATTTGTGTTGTTTTCTAACATAATATTTAGTCAAAATCAGCCAAATATAGTTTATATTATGACTGATGACCAAAGCTCAATCCTATTACGAGATAGTGACAGCCAAAATCAATCAAGGCCTTTTGGCTTTAATGGAGACCCCAAAGTTCATACACCAATAATAGATAATTTAGCTACAAATGGTATTGTATTTAATAACGCCTTTGTATCGTCATCAATTTGTAGTCCAAGTAGATACAGTATTTTAACAGGAAAATTTGCAGGTAGATCAGAGGGTGATAACTTTTTAAATAATTTTCCTTTAGGGTTACTCTCAAGAATCTCAAATAATATTGAGCTAGAGGAGGATTTAACAAACCTGCCTAAACAACTACAAACGGCCGGATATACAACAGCATTTATTGGAAAATCACATATTGTAGATCATGATATCTTGCAAAACTACACCCAGGGAACAAATGGTTTTATGGCCTACGGTCAAGAAGATGATCCTTATGAAGCCTCTATTTCTGATGCCATGAAGTTTAATCATGATAGATGGGCAGACCGTATGAAAAGTTTTGGTTTTGATGTTGTAGATGCTTTCTACCCCGCTAACTTGAGAGAACTCAAAAATGATCCCTTAAATGTTCATAATGTTGAGTATAAGAATAAAGCTGTTTTAAATTTCATAGAAAATTCAGATGATGAACCATTTTTTATCTACTACAGTGAAACCATACCACATGGACCTGCACCTTATTGGGTTAATGATGGAAATTATTATGCCGGATTAGATGCGGATGAAAATATTACTGCGGAAGGAGTTTTGATTCAAGATTATTCATACTTACCTACAAGAGATGAAATTAAGTCTGAGATATCTGGTATGTCTGGAAAAGATTTAAAACACGCTTGGTTGCGTTGGTTTGATCATGCAGTAGGTGCTGTTATTAATAAACTTGAAGAAAAAGGAAAACTTGATAATACTTTAATTATTATTACCTCTGACCATGGAGACTTTAATAAAGCAAAAGCAACAAATTATGAAGGTGGTATAAAAGTGCCACTAATGATGTATTGGAAAGATGGAATAGTAAGTTCAGGGACTTATGATGAATTGGTACAAAATATAGACTTTGGACCTACCTTTCTAGATATTGCAGGTGTAGACATTACTAATATAGAAATGGATGGAAAGAGTCTAAAACAAGTTTTAGTGAACAATTCTCAAGAACCTGTTCATGACTATCTATTTTTTGAACTTGGTTACTCTAGAGCAATAAGAACAAAAGATTGGAAATACGTTACTGTTCGCTATCCTGACGCGATTAACGAACAAATTGCCAATGGACAAACATTTAATGGCCCTAACCAAACACAAGTCCCTCTACCCTATTACATCCCAAATGTTTCTTTAGGTAGTCTAGCAGCTAATCAGTATCCATTATACAATGTAAAAGATCAATTGTTTGATTTAAATTCAGACCCATACGAAACCATAAATTTATTCAATTCAGAACCTGAGAAAGCTACTGAATTAAGAAATATTTTAAGAACTGAACTCCTGTCTTTCCCACAAAGGCCTTATCAAGAATTTACTGATACTAGTATCGATTTAACAGTGTCTAACCTGACTACATCAATTATCGGAAAAGTTCTTACGGGGTATCAAGGTTGGTTTAATTCAGATTCAGATGGCTCTCATCCTAATTTACATTGGAAACATTATAAAACTGCAAGTGGTGCCTTTGAACCAGGAGAAGTTACTATCGATTTTTGGCCAGATATGAGTGAAGCAGATGAAGATGAGAAATATGATACTCCTTTTAACTTTAAGGATGGGTCAACCGCAACTGTTTTTTCATCTGCAAACGAAAAAACTGTAAACAGACACTTTAAATGGATGAATGATTATGGAATTGACGGTGCATTTTTTCAACAGTTTGCTGGTAACCTTAGAGCCAATTCACCGATAAGAAAAGCTAATGACAAATTAGTTTTAGATAATATTATTACTGCAGCTAAAACAAATAATAATAGATTAGTTAGTGTAATGTTTGATTTATCAGGTGCTAATGCTACTGGCACAATGGTAGATGATGTGAAAAATTACTGGCAAGAAATTGTTGACGAATATGGACTTAACGATAATACCAATAACCATTTATTAACGTACAACCAAAAACCAGTTGTTGCTATTTGGGGAGTAGGTTTTAACCGTTCAGACAATTATGATTTAGAGGATGTACAAGAATTAATAGACTTCTTCAAAGACGATCCAGTTTATGGTGGTTGCTCTGTACTCTTAGGAGTACCAAAAAGTTGGAGAACTCCAGGACAAGGAGATGCTGTTAACGATGCACAACTTCTCGAGGTAATAAAATCTGCAGATATAGTAAATCCATGGACAGTAGGAAGGTATTCTAGTTTAAATGGAGCTGATTCCTACAGGAATACCATTAGAGATGATAAAGTATGGTGTACTAATGAAGGCCTATTATACATGCCTGTCGTATTTCCTGGTTTTAGCTGGCAAAATTTAAAGAAAAGCCAGGGAGAATCTTCTGATTTAAATATGATACCAAGACTAGAAGGAGATTTTTTATGGCGTCAATTTTACAACACTATTTCAGAGAATGCAGAGACACTTTATGTGGCGATGTTTGATGAAATAGATGAAGGTACATGTATATTTAAAATAGAAAATAACCCACCTTCCAGTTCTTTAAGTCAGTTTACCAATTACGAGAGATTACCAAATGATTACTACTTGTGGCTAACAGGCAAAGCAGGTGAGGCTTTAAGAAATGAAATCACGTTAACACAGACTCAACCTATCTATCCTAATTTATCTTTGTCAAACACCTATTATGTGGCTGAAAGCGGAGATGACACCAACACAGGTACTAGTGAAGGAACAGCATTTTCATCTGTTCATAGAGCTTATGATATTTTGGATAGTGATACAATAAATATTTCGAGTAATGTTATACATAACTCCATTGTTAGAATTAAAAAAAGTATAACTTTTAAGGGAACTAGCAATGCCACACTACTTCCAGATGAAAATAAGGTTGGTACAAATCGAATGTTTCACATCATGGAACCTAACTTAGATGTGATATTTGAGAATATTACTTTCAAAGAAAATAAAGAATCTTCCATAAACGGAGGTGCTATAAATATGAATGCAAATTCAAATCTTACATTTTTAAACTGTGAATTTGAAGACAACTCTACAGGTGGGTATAATAAAAACGGGGGAGCCTTATTCTTTAGCGAAGGAAATGTTACAATTACCAACTCTATATTTAAAAATAATCTTGCTAGAGGAAATGGAGGAGCTATTAGTGGTTCGGGTGACGGATTGGCTATCATAACAGGCTCTTTATTTATAAATAATCAAGCATTAAACATAAATAACCCATCTGGTGATACTGCCAACGGAGGCGCTGTAAGTATCTTTGGTGATGAAAGACAAATAATAATGTCCAAGAATACATTCTATAATAATACGTCAACTTTTCAAGGAGGGGGATTGTTTTTTGGAGGTCTTAATGAAGAAAGCGAGATTAAAAATATTACTGTTTTTCAAAACAATGTAAATCTTACATCATCAGAAAATGCAGGTGGAGCAGGTATTCGATTGGAGGGGAATAGAAATTTTGTAATTAAAAATTCTCTTATTTATGGAAATGTAATGGGAGATAGCAGCACTAATGAATCCGATTTACATACTGCTTCAGCATCTCATTTATCACTCATAAACTCTTTAGTTGGATTTTCAAATAACTTGGGTTTTGATGATTTCTTTGATTCCTCAAATATTAATGCCGATTTATCCTCTTCAAATTTATTTTTCGATGATCAAATTGGTTTTGTAACTTATGACATAGCTCCCATTGAAGATGACACGCCAATTAATTTTGGAGATGATGGCAACGATGCAGGTGCTTGGAATTCTATGTTTGTACTTTCTAACAATTCAATTGCTACTGAGGATCAAATGTTTTCTGTTTTTTTCAATAAAACGGATAAAACATTAAAAATATTTAGTAGAAAAAATTCCGAGATGTTAATTACTATCTTCAATATAAATGGAGCTGAAGTATATCCTAAAAAAAAGATAGCAACAACAGATTTAATTTCATTAAAGAAGTTTAAAAATGGTTTATATATAATTCGAGCTGAGTTTAATCAAAAAAGTATTTCAAAAAAATTCATTCTTCATTAAAATATAGGTAATCAAATGGTTAAGAAAATAGTTTCCTTACTAATTATAAGTGTAATTCACTTTTCTGTATTGGCACAAAACGACATTAAGGTTGAAGGTGTAATTATTGACGGGAATAAAGAAACACTTCCCTATACAGCTGTCAGTATTTTATCTAAATATATTGGAACTGTTAGTAATGATGATGGAGCCTTTCTTCTAAAGTTAAAAAAATCAAATTTAAATGACACCATAACTGTTTCCACACTGGGATATAAGACATTTAAAATTAAAGTATTAGATTATCTTAATTTAAAAAATAAAGTAATTGTTCTTAAAGAAGAATCGGTTTCACTTGATGAGATAATTCTAATAAACCCGCTTATCGTAGTTAAAGGTGCACTAAAAAATTTAAATCAAACTACGTACAAAAAACCCCATCAACTCAATATTTTATACAGACGATTTTCAAATGAAAATAATAGTTCTAGGTTTTTAGTTGAACACTTTATTAAAGTATACGACACAGGACCAACATCTTCAATTTTTGGTTTAATAGAAATTGCTCAAGCTAGAATGTCTAATGATTACAGATTTGCAAAAAAGAAACAGCAATTTCATGCAGTTAATATGATTGCAAAGCAGAATCCTCTGCGGAAGGGCATCAGTTTAAACAAGTTTAAGTGGAAGATTATTGACGATAGCTCTTACGACGGTGAAGAAGTTATCGTTATAGAAGGTAAAGGGAAAAAAAATCCTTCTAAGTGGATCCGACTATATATTGGAGATAAAACAAAAAGTATCTATAAATTAGAAAAATCTGATTTAAATGCTGTTTATATCTACAAAAAAAATAAGGACGGTAAAATGGTTCTCAGCTATCACAATAGGGAATATGTTTTTTGGGAAGAAGTTAATCCTAGGATGCAAAAACTTTTAAAACTCAAAAAAAATAAAATCAAATTATCCTATAGACATGAAGCCATTGTTTTAGGAATTGAATTTGAAAGAAAAGAAATAAAAGTAAGAGATAATATTTTACCTCGAATAGACATGGGGGATTACAAGATAAATTACAAATCTGATTTTTGGAAAGGTTTAAATTTACCTCCCAATTCTGAGTTTTATAAAACTAGTGCTAAACAATTAGAAAATTTGTACGGAATCCCTATCGAGGCTCAGTTTAAAAGAATTAAATAAATCAATACGTTTCTTTCACATTAACATCAATTTACTCTTAAATAAGTTGAATATTATTGTATTTTCCATAACTTAAATTTAAATATTAAGTGAAAATTAATTTTAAATTAATGCAAGTCATTAAATTAGTTTTCTAGTAAATAATTTATAAGTTAAAAAAAGTAGTATTTATTTATCAAAAAAATTCTTCAAACTAATTAAAATCGACTATGACAAATAATACACTCACAAGAATCACAATAATTTGTTTTTTAACGCTCGTTACTATTTCCGCTAAGGCTCAATATGAACCCTCTATACTTTTCTACAACGATTCAAATCAGTTAGTTTATGTATCAGATGAAGAGGGTAATCATATTCCTGATTTCAGTTACGTCGGTTATAAAAATGGTGAAGAACCTTTGCCAAATGTCGAAGTTGTTAAAGAAATAAGTCCAATTTCTGGTGATAACACAACACATATTCAATCAGCTATAGACGAGGTAGAAGCATTACCATTAAATGAAGAAGGACATAGAGGTGCGTTGCTATTACTTCCAGGTGAATATCCCGTTAGTGGTCAACTCATAGTAAACAAAAGTGGAGTTATCATCCGTGGTTCTGGTGATGGCGAAAACCCTTCACTAAATACAATAATTACAGGGGTAGGAAATATCCCTGATGAACGAACACTAATTAGAATTGGTACAAATAACAAAAGTGGTTTTGGAGGACAGGTTACAGGAACTAGACAAAATATCATTAGCCCATACCTACCGGCTGGCAGCAGAACTTTTGAAGTTGAAGATGCATCTGTTTATAATATTGGTGACAATATCATCATAAAACATCCAAGTACTGAAGCTTGGCTAGCATCAGTTGATAATGGTGGAACAGCAAGCGATGCTCCTTGGGAGCCAAACACAATAAATTTAGTTTTCAATAGACACATTACAAATATAGATGGAAATAAAATTCAAGTGGCCACACCCATCTATGACAAATTAGATAGGTCTTTATCTCAATCCTATGTCTATACTTACAATGGAAATAGTCAATTAAAAGAGTGTGGGATTGAAAATCTTAGAATATTTGTAGAATCATCTGGGGTAACGGGAAGAGACCATGTCAAAACAGGTATAAACATGATCGGCGTAGATAACTCTTGGGTAAAAGGAGTCACAATTTTAAGAGTAAGTGACCAGGGAATAAAATTTGATGAAGCTACACGTTGCTCTGTTATAAATACCAAAGTATTAGAAATGCATGGTCCAATTTCAGGAGGGTGGCGATATAATTTTGAAGTAACTGACTTCTGTAATAATATCCTTTTTGAGAATTGTACAGCATCTGATGGAAGGCACACATTTGTTGCTAATGGAGCAAGTGATGTTAATGGAATTGTTTTTACCAATTGCTCATCTACTGGAGATTATACTAGATCTGAGTCTCATAGACGTTGGGGACAAGGAATACTTTGGGATAATATTTCATGGACAAACACCAATACAACCGGTATTTTAGGGTTGCACAATAGAGGAAGCTATGGAACAGGGCATGGATGGACATTAACCAATGGAGTAGCATGGAATATTGATGCCCCAAATAACCAAATAGCTATTCAAAAACCACCAGTTGGTCAAAATTACGCAATTGGTTGTAATGCAACTGTAAATAATGCTGGTCCATTTAACCACCCAGAAGGCTATATAGAAGGAACCGGAGAAAATTTATTAATTCAATCTTTATATAACTCTCAATTTCAAGATAGAATTACACATGGAGTATTACCTGATACACCAGGAAATTTGTTCCCAAATGATTATGTGTATACAGATGACGAAAAGTATGTAGAACTTACATGGCATGATGTATCTATTGAAGAAGAAAATTATATTCTAGAACGTTCAGCTAATGGAACAGATTTTGTAACAATAGCTACACTACCAGCCAATACAGAAACTTACACAGATACAGAGTTAGATCAAGAAAACTATTTTTACAGAATAAAAGCAACGAACTTAATTGGAACTTCACCAGCTTCCAATACTGTTCAAACAAATGATTACCAATCACCTACTCAAGTTATATATGTTTCAGCAACAGGAGCAGGTACAATGGACGGTACAAGTGAATCAAATGCATTTGGAAACTTTGGAACAGCCATGACTAATGTAAACTCTGAAGACGATAAACTTATCATTATAGGAACCATTTCGCTAGAAGGAATAAATCTTACCTCTAAAAGTTTTGCATTTACAATAGAAGGTTTAGATGCAAGTTCAACTCTAGAAGGAAATGGAGGTACAGCAAGATTATTTACAATCAATGGAGCAAGCTCTGCTAATGTAACCTTTAAAAATCTTACTTTTTCAGGTAACAATACAACCCTTGCTGGCGGTGGTGTCTTCTTCAATAACAACGCAGGAGCTACAGCTACCTTTGAGAACTGTACCTTCACTGGAAATTCTGTAACTAATGTTGCTGGTGGTGGTGCCATATATTCTGCCAATGGAAGTTTAACTATAACAGATTGTGTTTTTGAAAATAATACATCATCAGATAAAGGAGGGGCTATAGTCGCAGCAATCTCTGTAAATGTAAATATCTCTGGATCTCTTTTTAACGGAAACTCCGCAACTAGAGGTGGTGCAATTGCGGTAACAGGTAATAATGTAGATTTCGTTTTAGATACCAGTACTTTTGTGAATAACACCGTATCTAGTAATGGTGGTGGAGCCCTTTATTTAGGAGGTACTAATGCTAACAGTAGCATAACAAATACTACTATTTTTAATAATAGTGTAACTTATACAAGTTTAAATCAATCTACAGGGGGTGGAATTCGAATAGAAGGCGCTAGACCTTTTACGATTACCAACTCCCTAATCTATGGAAACAATGTAAGCGATGGAAATGGAACAGCTGCTTCAGATATCGGAGGACCTTCAGCTGTAGAACTTACATTAAACAACTCCCTTACTCAAAAAATTGAACCCGTTTTAGTTTCAATAGGTAACGGAGGAAATGATGTGTTCTCAACATCCATAACTACTGCAGATTTGTCAGCATCTAACCTAACATTTAATACAACTTCTGGATATGTAGAATACAATACAGTAGATGAGGGAACAGACAGCCCAATCAATTTTGGATCTGATGGGAATGATGCTGGATCCTGGAATTCTGGGTTTACTTTAGCTTTAGATGAAGTACTAAAATCTTATGTGTCTGTTTATATGAATACTGATTCAAAAACCATAGAAATAAATCATGACTTGGATGAAAACTTGTCTGTAAAATTATTTACTATTTTAGGAGTAAGTGTAATGGAGATGAAAAATGTGAGTAAAACAGCAACAATAAAAGTAAATCAACTAAAAACTGGAGTGTATATTTTAATAGGTAAATCTTCAGGAAATTATTTTTCTAAAAAACTACTAATAAATTAGATAAAATAAAAAACTAAATCTTTAAATAGGAATTCTAATACAATTCCTATTTCCTTAGTTCAATTTAATATCAAGAATTAAGTAAATATTAATTTTAAATTAATGAAGTTGTATTTATTTGTTTCAAATATCAATTAGGTAACTCTAAAAAACTTAATCTATGAATAAATTCCAATATTGCATATTACTTTTTCTACTACCTTTTTTTGTTTTCTCTCAAAAAAATATAGTTAAAGGAAAAGTCACAGATAAGTCTGGAGAGCCTTTGTTAGGCGTAACTATTTTGATTAAAGGATCAACTCTCGGTTCATCAACAGATCTTGACGGAAACTATGAACTAAATACCAAGGAAATAACAATAGGTATTCTACAATTTAGTTATTTAGGTTTTGAAACTAAAGAAGTTAAATTTGATCAAAATTTAAAAGAAATAGATGTTATATTAGAAGAATTAGCAGAACAGCTTGATGCCATTGTAATTACCGCTTTGGGAATAAAAAGAGAAAAAAAATCTTTATCCTATTCAACTCAAAAAGTAGAAACAGAGGATTTAACAGAGGCCAGATCAACAAATGTTTTAAATGCACTAGCAGGTAAAGCTTCTGGTGTTCAAATAGTAAGTTCATCAACTCCAACAGGAACAACCAGAGTAGTAATTAGAGGTCTAACTTCTATTACTGGTGATAATCAACCACTATATGTTATCGATGGTGTACCCTTAGATAGCAATCCCGGAGACGCAGGAGTTTCTGTATGGAATGGAGGAGATGATTTAGACTTGGGTAGTCCATTATCTACAATTAACCCTGATGATATAGCTTCGCTTCAAGTACTAAAGGGAGCAAATGCATCTGCTCTTTACGGCTCTAGAGCTTCAAACGGAGTAGTTTTAATTACTACAAAACAAGCAAATAAAAAAGATAAAGCAAAAATTCGTGTTAATATTAATTCTAATTTCTCTGTTACTTCTAACAGGGAGTATCCCTACTACCAATATGTCTATGGTGCAGGAGATAACGGTAGAACTGTAACTGGTGGAAGACCAGTAGATACCGAAACAGGATTACCTATTGTTGGAAACTATAGAAGAGCTTACGGAATGCCCTTTTTAGGGCAACAAGTTCTAGATTATAATGGAACCGTTGGCCCATATGCCGCTAATACTAACAATGTAAAAGAATTATATAAAGTTGGAACTGTTTCAACCAACACCTTCGCATTTTCAAAAGCTGGAAAAAAAAACACCATCAGATTTTCATATGCTAACACACTGGGAGACCATGTAATAGATAGAATGGAAAAAATTAATAGAAATAATGTTGCACTTCGATTTTCTAGTGATATTTTAGAAAATTTGAAATTAAATACAAGCTTACGATATGTAAATCAGCGCGTTACTAACAGGCTTTATCAAAACGGAAGTAACCGTAATCCAGCGAGTAATTATATTTGGATGTTACCTAATATGTCAAAAGCGAATTTAAATCCTTACAAGGATGAAAATAACGAAGCATTTAATTATCAAGGAGAGTTTAATAACCCTTATTGGAATATTTATGAAAACACCAATCAAGACGAACTCAATAGAGTTGTTGCAAATTTAACTTTAGATTGGAAAATTATTGAAGGTTTAAGTTTAAGGTCTCGAATTAACGGTTCCATCAATAAAGTTGATAGATTTGAATTTAATAATTTGGGGGCTGCTTTTGATCCAAATGGACTTTACAGAGAAGTTAAGGTAAATCGAAAAAATTGGAATTATGAGGCCATACTGAATTATACTACTAAAATAAATGATTTTTCTTTAGCAACCCTTTTAGGTGTCAATAAATTTGACTTAAGAACTTCGGGTAAAAGAATTACAGCTAATTCTATATTAGAACGTGATATTATAGATATATCTAATGGTGATGAGTTTTCACCAACAGTTTACTTACCCAACAACAAAACAATTAATTCTGTTTTCAGCTCGCTTTCTATTGGCTTAAAAGACACCTATTATGTTGATATTACCGGTAGAAACGATTGGTCATCTACACTACCCTTAGACAATAATTCTTATTTTTATCCATCTGTTGGGGCTACTACTATTTTCACAAACTTATTACCCTCTAGCAGTTTTCTTAACTATGGAAAAATTAGAGCATCTTTTGCTCAGGTTGGAAGTGATACATCTTTTGATAGGTTAGTTAATAACTATATAGAAGGCGGAAACTACAACGATACCCAATGGTTTGCTCTTCAATCACAAAGAAATAATCCTGACCTTAAACCAGAATTAACAAACTCTAAAGAACTTGGATTAGAATTAGAGTTTTTCAACAAAAAAATAACCTTGGATGCTACCATCTACCAATCTTCAACAAACGATCAAATCATTCCTGTTCGTGTGACTCCTACATCAGGTTTTATCTCTAAATTTATTAACGCAGGAGAAATTGAAAATAAGGGTATAGAGCTCTTTTTATCTACTAAAATATTTGATAAACAATTCAAGTGGAAAACAGACGTTAACTGGTCAAAAAACGAATCTAACGTATTATCCTTATCTCCTGGAACTGACAGATTACTCCTGAGAAATTGGTTTAATGTTGGAGTCTTTGCTGAAGTAGGTGAACCATTTGGAAATATAAGGGGTAATGCTCAAGCGAGAGATCCAGAAAGTGGTACACCATTAGTTTTTCCTAATGGAAGAGCACGTTGGGAAAATGATCAACTATTAGGAAATGCTCAGCCTGATTGGATTGGAAGTATTAGAAATGCATTCTCCTTTAAAGGATTTAGCCTTAATGTTCTTTTAGATGTTAGGATGGGTGGAGAATTATTTTCGGCAACTATGGTAAAATCAAATAATTATGGAGTTCATGCCGAAACTTTAACAGGTAGGGAAGATTATTTGTTTTCAACACTGGTTTTAGGAGAAAATAATAACGAAAGATCTGGAACAGGTTTATTTGGAAATTCTTATGGTGATTCTCAAAGAGCCAAGGGTAGAACTTACGAAGGATCTGCCATTGGCGTTCAAGATGATAACGGGAACTGGGTAGCACAAAGAGACTCGGAAGGGAATATTATGTATTCGAATATTTGGTTAAGTCCTCAATTATATGGTTTTGATGGAATAAATGATCAATCTAGATTTGTTTATGATGCTTCGTTTGTTAAGATAAGAGAGGTTGTTTTTGGCTACACATTTCGGGGTAGAATTTTACAAAAACTAAAAAACATCAAACACTTAAAACTCTCAATTGTTGGTAGAGACTTATGGACAATTTTCAGAAATACACCTCAAGGATTAGATCCAGAAGCAGGAACTACCTCTGGAAACGGTCAAGGAATTGAGTTTGGTTCATTTCTGCCAACTAGAACCGTTGGAGTTAATTTAAACATAAGTTTCTAATACTAAAATTATGAAAAACAACAATTTAGTCATCAAATTATTTTTAATCACAATACTAATTTTTTCATCTTGTTCTTCGGATTTTGAAGAAATAAACACAAATGAATATAAGTTTAATGATGCCACACCTGAAGAAGTTTTTGCTGGTGTTGTAAAAAATACTCTAGATCTAGTAGGCGGTGTAATGAATGATCAAATATTTAATACATATGCCAGTTATTATGGTGGTAAAGGAGGGCAATTTAGTAGATTCTTTTATCAAGAAAGTACCCTTGACGTCCATTGGAGAAAATTCTATGTAAATATTTTAAAAAATAATCAAGAAATAATTGACAACTTTTCTGACAACCCTGATTATATAAATAGAACTTACATTGCTAAAATTTGGAAAAGCTATGTTTTTTCAGTTATGGTTTCTACTTTTGGGCCAGTCCCTTATGAAGAAGCATTATCTGGAGCAAGTTCAGCTAGATATGATTCAGAAGAACTAATTTACACGAGTATACTCTCTGAACTTGAGGAAGCGTCAAATAATATAAATCCTTCTGGAGATGTTTTATCTGAAGATCCCATATTTAATGGAGATTTAGTTAAATGGAAAAAATTTGCCAATACACTTCGTTTAAAAATTGCTCTACGCATATCTGAGGGGTTTCCTTCTTTAGCTCAACAACATGGATCTGATGCAATGGTAAACGAAAACAACCTTATAAATTCAAATGATGAAAATGTAACAATGAAATGGGGTATTTCTCAAGAGAATTGGTCATATAACTACACAAGATATATGTTTGTTCAAGCGAGTAATGATGTTATTCCTTACATTAATTTTCATTTTCTATTGAATTTAAAAACCTATTCAGATCCTAGATTATATAAATTAATAGAACCCTCTACTCAACCAATACTCATAACGGATCAAGTTTATAGATCAGGTTCGCAAACCGAATTAATTACAGTACAATATGAATTACCTTATTTTGGGAGGCCACTTGGTGGAAATGGTGTTGTAGATGGTTGGAATTTAAATGGATTTGATAATATTCTTAGCGGTATATCTACTGATAGATTTAGCAAACTCAAAGAAGAATTATTTATGACCGAAAATATGTCTTTTAATATCATTACAAATGCTGAAACCAACTTCATAAAATCAGAAGCTAAATTATTGGGCTGGGGAGGTTCAAGGAGTGCGGAGGAATATTATTATGATGGAATAGACGCATCATTTGAACAATACGAAGTTAACGGATCTGCAGCATACAAAGAGAAAGATGGTATTAAATGGGGAACATCTAGTCAAGGAGATAGAGGATTATATTCTTTGGTAACGAGTGGCATTTCATCAGACTCTTTTGACAAAATAGCAAGACAACGTTGGTTAGCAAGTTTTAACCAAGGACATGATATCTGGTGTATGCAAAAAAGAACAAGAAGATTGCCATTAATAGATCATTTCAATCCTGATGGATCCACTGGTTTAGACTACGCAGCATTACCAGAAAGAATGATATATCCTCCAGTATCAGAATCTGTTTTGAATGGTCAAGCCCTTCAGGAAGCAATATCAAATTTGCCAAATGCTGTTACAGGCTATCAAAGTGGTAATTCTATGTATAATATGATTAAGATGAATAAACCTTACACACCAATAATTTGGGAAAATTTAGTTCCTGAATACAATCAAGATTTTGCAAATCATTTTTATGGTGATTCAGAAGATGACTTAATTGCAGCTGGAGTAAATTATACTATAATATAAATATTATGAAAAATTTAAAAACACTTTATTTCTTATTCTTTGTTATCATCTTTAATTCCTGTACAGAAGACGATGTTGTAACAGGTGATGACAATATATTGAACTATGAAATACCAATTGAACCTGTTGCATCAGATTACTTAGTAGGTGCTCAATATTCAAGATTCGTAAGAAGATCTACTGTTCCTGAGGAGCCAAGTATTGGAATCTATAACGGAAACATAGCGGATCCATTTGTTTATGAACAACACGTTAACCAGGCAAATACTGCTGGTATAGATTTTTTTATTTTCCAATTTCGTTCTGCTAATAATTCTAATGCAAATAACCAAGATGCTACTTTTATAAATGATCTTCAAACTGCATCTAACTCACAAGATTTGAATTTTGCACTATCCTATAATTTTGGAAACATGGGGCTAAATAACAATAATAGAATTGAAGACCGTGGTTTAGTTCAAAGGTTTGTGGATGATTTCAAATTAATGATTCCTTTTTTTGATCAACCCAATTATATGAAGATTAATGGTAAAAATGTGGTCTACATGTTTAATAGCTTCAACCTTCATTCTAACGATAATGCCGCACTTTATCAATTAATGAGAGATGAATTGTCTGCTATGGGGGTAGAATTATACCTAATAGGTATGCAACCTCAATGGACACCGACATTAAGATTTGATTTTAGATTTGTAAATGGAATTGATGCAGTAACTCATACTCCATACGCTATAATAAACCAAAATGATTATGACCGCTATACATTTTTTCATCGCATAGTAAATCTTGCTTGGGAATACCATAAAGAAACATGGTTAAATTATAATATAGAATATATTCCAACCATTGCACCATCAGTAAACTTAAAACTAATTAATAGTGGAAGTCCTACATACGTCATAGACAAAAATGAAGAATGGTTCAGAGCACATTGCAATGTTGCTAGAAGAGCAGTAGGATCTAATAGAATTGTTTTATTAGACTCATTTAACGATTGGAATAGAGGAACTCAAGTAGAGTCTGCTGATACCTATGCTGATGAATTTTTAAATATTCTGAGAGAAGAATTTAAAGTAAACTAATTTATGAGCATTACTTTTAGAATTTTAATATTCTTAACATTTTTGAGTGCGGAAATAAATAGCCAATCGTTGATAGATAACCCTATTGGTGAAAGTAATTCAATAGAAGGAAAAATCCTAGCAGGTTATCAAGGTTGGTTTAATACGAAAAAAGATGGAGCAGATTTAGGTTGGAAACATTACAATAATAAGGGAGTTTTTAAGCAAGGAAGTGTGAATATCGACTTTTGGCCCGATATGACTGAATATTCCAAAGATCACAAATACAAAACACCCTTTAAACATTCCGATAATAAAACTGCTTACTTATTTAGCTCAGCAGATTACAAAACAGTATCACTTCATTTTAAATGGATGAAAGAATATGGAATTGATGGTGTGTTTGTACAGCGCTTTTCGGTGGCATTAACAAGAGAAAAAAAGAGAGAAAAAAATCTATTTAAAGTATTTGATAATTGTTTCAAAAGTGCAAAAGAGCATGATAGAGTGCTTGGTGTGATGTATGACTTGTCAGGTTCGAAAAGTGAAAATGTTGTTGAGACTATTAAAAACGATTGGAAAAAGTTAGTAAAAAAATACAAATTAAATAACCCTAAAAACCCCAATGTCCTAACCTACAAGGGTAAAACCATAGTTTCCATTTGGGGCGTAGGATTTAAAGATGGCAGGAATTATACATTGGAGGATGTCTCAGAGCTGATTGACTTCTTTAAAAATGATCCTACCTACGGAAATTGCTCAGTTTTACTGGGGTTGCCAACAGGATGGAGAACCTTATCTCGAGACGCAACTACTGACACTCAACTGCATGATATAATTAAATCTGCTGACATAGTTCATCCGTGGACACCAGGACGATATTCTAATCTGGAGAGTGCTGATCTTCACAAAAAAACTATTGTTGATGATAAAAAGTGGTGCGATGAAAACAAACTCCTTTATATGCCTGTCGTTTTTCCAGGGTTTAGCTGGTCAAATCAAAAAAGAAACCCTAAACTATTCAATCAAATTCCACGATTAAAAGGTGATTTTTTATGGAGACAGTTTTACAATACAATTTCTTCAGATGTAAAAACAATTTATATAGCCATGTTTGACGAAATGGACGAAGGGACTTGTATTTTTAAAACAGATAACGATCCACCGGAAAGTGAAAAAAGCAACTTTTTAACGAACCAAAATTTACCATCAGATTATTATTTATGGCTTACAGGAAGAGCTGGAAAAATGTTACGAAAAGAAATTCCTATGACAAAGCTAAAACCCTCTTATTCAATTAAAGTAAATGAAAAATAAAAAACTTCTCTCATTTATACTATTAATTATATTAATAGTATTTCTAGCCCTCAGCCAATTTTTCAGTCAGTCATTTGAAGAAATTCCTGACAATGGTAAATATGTAAATACATTTATTGGTACAGGTGGTCATGGACATACATTTCCTGGAGCTACAACACCGTATGGCATGGTACAATTAAGTCCAGATACAAGAACTCTAGGTTGGGATGCTTGTGGTGGATATCATCACACAGATTCTTCAATAATAGGCTTTTCTCACACGCATTTAAGTGGAACAGGAATTAGTGATTTAGGCGATTTTTTATTCATGCCATTTTCTGGCAAAGCAAAAGTAACACCCGGAACTCCGGAAGATCCAGATAGTGGATACCGCTCAAGATTTAATCACTCAAACGAAAAATCCTCTCCAGGGTTTTATTCGGTTTTATTAAAGGATTACGATATTAAAGCTGAACTTACTACTACTAAAAGAGCAGGTTTTCATAAATATAAGTTCCTTAAAGAAGGGAAATCGGGAATCATTATAGATTTATCTCATACTATTTACCCAGATCATAAGCCAAACCATCAATTTAAAATAATTAGCAATACTGAAATTTCTGGTTATAAAGGTTCTGGTGGTTGGGCTGTAACTCAAGATATTTTCTTTAAAGCAAAATTTAATAAACCTTTTACAGTTACTTTTTATGAAAATGGTAAAAAAATTGATGCCTTACCAAATAGAATGTCTAAAAAATTATTGGCTGTATTAACATTTAATACCAAAGCTGGCGAAGAAGTTTTAGCAAAAGTTGGGATTTCTTCTTTAGATTATGAAGGTGCTAGTAAAAATTTAGAAACAGAAATTAATCATTGGGATTTTGATAAAGTTAAAAATGAAGCTCATGAAACTTGGAAAAAGGAATTATCAAAAATAAATGTAAAAGGAGGCACAGAAAATGAAAAAACTATCTTCTATACGGCATTGTATCATACATCTATAGCTCCAAATACATTTTCTGATGTAGATTTTAGATACAGAGGAATGGACAGAGAAATCCATCAAACAGACAAAGAAAACATCTATACTGTTTTTTCTTTATGGGATACTTTTAGAGCATATAATCCTTTAAAGACAATTACTGATCCTGATAAAACTAACGAATTTATAAATACACTTTTAACAAAATACGATCAAGGGGGTATTTTACCAATGTGGGAATTACAAGGAAATTACACCGGTTGTATGATTGGTTATCATGCTGTTCCAGTAATTGTAGACGCCTATAATAAAGGAATTAGAAGCTATGATGTGAAGAAAGCCTATGAAGCAGTCGTTCACGCATCAACGTATAATACTACAGATATATTTTTTCCATCAAAACAAGTAAAAAACATTTTGATGCCGAAAGGTAAACTCTATAATGAGACGATGGATTTTATTCCTGCTGATTTAGAAAATGAATCCGTTTCTAAAGCTTTAGAATATGCTTATAATGATTGGTGCATCGCACAAATGGCGAAAGATTTAGGGAAGACAGACGATTACAATCGTTTTATGAAACGCTCAAAGAAATATACCCAATATTACGATACAAAAACGGGGTTTATGCGTGGAAAAAATGCTGATGGCAATTGGAGAGAACCTTTTGATCCTCGTTACTCTAAACACAGAAAAGACGATTACACAGAAGGGAATGCATATCAATGGTCTTGGTTTGTACCACACGATGTGCAAGGCTTAGTTGATTTAGTAGGAGGTAAAGAAACGTTTATCAAAAATTTAGATGTCTTATTTTCTACCAGTTCAGAATTGGTTGGAGATGATGTTTCTGGTGATATTTCTGGTTTAATAGGACAATATGCACATGGAAACGAACCTAGTCATCATATTTCACACATGTATAATTTTGTTGATCAACCCTGGAAAACACAAGAAATTACTGATCAAATAATGCGTGAATTGTATTTCAATGATCCAAACGGACTAGCAGGTAATGAAGATTGTGGACAGATGAGTGCTTGGTATGTGTTAAATGCTATAGGTTTTTATTCTTTCAACCCAGGAGACCCCACCTACTCTATTGGTCGTCCCATTTTTGATGAGGTAGAAATCAACTTACCTACAGGTAAGAAGTTCATTATAAGAGCAGAAAATAACAGTTGGGACAATAAATACATTCAATCTACTAAATTGAATGGAAAAAAACTAGATACTCCATTTTTTACACACGAACAGTTAATTGCTGGAGGAAAAATGGAATTTACAATGGGTAAATTACCCAAATAATTAACGTACAACATCAACTAAACGTAGAATGAAAGATTTAAAAAATATACCTGTAGTACCCAAAAAGAATTTAATTCCTTTCATTCTTGTTACCTCATTATTTGCATTGTGGGGTTTTGCAAATGCAGTTACAGACCCAATGGTTCAGGCTTTTAAAAAAGTATTAGAATTATCTAATTCAGAGGCTGCTTGGGTACAAATGGCATTTTATGGTGGATATTTTTGTATGGCGTTACCAGCAGCTATGTTTATGAGAAAGTACTCTTATAAAGTTGGAATTTTGATAGGATTAGCTTTATATGCAACAGGCGCATTGTTGTTTTATCCTGCAGCGCAATCAGAAAGCTTTGTATTCTTTTGTTTAGGTTTATACGTATTAACATTTGGGTTGGCTTTTCTAGAAACAGCAGCTAATCCTTACGCATTAGCAATGGGAGCAAAAGAAACAGCAACACAGCGTTTAAATTTAGCACAAGCCTTTAACCCAATAGGATTAATTGCTGGATTACTTGTAGCGCAACAATTTGTTTTAAAGAACTTAAAGTCTGACGATATTGTTGACTTTAGTGTACTTGAAGAAGCTTCTAAAACACTTATTAGAACAACAGATTTATTGGTGATTAGAGATCCTTATGTCGTATTAGGATTAGTAATTAGTGTAGTTTTTGTCATTTTTCTAGTTAGTAAAATGCCACAATCTAAAGCCGAAGGTAAAATGCCTAAAATTGGTGAAACTTTTGCAGCTTTAGGTAAAAACTCTAAATATACACTAGGAGTATTGGCTCAAGTTTTATATGTTGGAGGTCAAATAATGTGTTGGACTTATATTTATCAATATGCAGAAGCCATAGGTATGGATAGCGTTACAGCAGGTTATTATCAAATGGCAGCCTTTATTTTATTTACAGTTGGTAGAGCTATTGGAACGTATTTATTACGCTTTATCAGCTCAGGAAAATTACTAATGTATTTTGCTGTTTTAGCAATGGTTTTTTCTTTAGGAACCATTTTTATTCAAGGCATTGTTGGTTTGTATTGTTTAGTGGGCATCTCTTTCTTTATGTCTTTAATGTTTCCAACCATTTATGGCATTGCTTTGGGTAGTTTAACCGAAGAGCAATCCAAAGTAGGTTCTGCAGGTTTGGTGATGGCAATTGTTGGGGGAGCACTAATGCCAAAATTGCAAGGAATTATTATTGATACTGGTGGAAATGGTGTTGCAGACACTTCTATCATGGGAGTTTCAGAAGTAAACTTTTCATTTGTTTTACCATTATTGTGCTTTGCCTTTATAGCTTGGTATGGTTTTACAGTATTTAAAAAATATGAATCGAGTAGCTCACAATGATATAAAAAACTATTTATCTAAAATTATAGAAAATTCATCCAAAGAAATAGGGTAACTAATTAAATTTTTAAAATGCAAAAACTAAATAATTTTTTTCATGTTTTTATTATTTTCATGTTTTTGATTTCAAAAAACGATACGGTACAATCTCAAATAGCAAAAAAACCGAATGTTTTGATACTATTTTCAGATCAACATCACAAGAAAACAATGGGTTTTGAAAATCATCCAGATGTGATCACACCAAATTTAGATAAGTTCTCAGAAGAATCTGTAGTTTTTGATAGAGCCTATGCAACAAGAGGCGTTTGTGTGCCTTCTAGAATGTCTTTAATGACAGGTTTATACCCAAGAACATTGGGTTTAATGAATAACAATGAAGAAACATCCGTCACAGAAAAGGCGACATCATTAGCTAGTATTTTCAAATACAATGGATACACAACCTATGCTTTTGGGAAACGACATTTAAAAGGCGGTGGTGACAAAGGCTGGGACATAAAAAAAGAAGTACATGCAGAAGAGGGTGACAATGGAAACTATTTAAGTTGGGTTACAAAACAAGGATATCAAACTCAATTTTCTTATGATTGGGCTGCAGAATTTGGAAAAGGCCCCAAAGGAAGTACAGATGCAAACTCTAAATTACCAAGAGCCAATTTAGGGACACGTCTTTCTAAATTATCATTTGGATATACCATGGAAGCCTATACAGCACTGGAAACCATTAAAATGATTGATCAACAAAAAAATAGCGAGAAACCGTTCTTTTGTTTTTCTTCTTTTTACAGACCCCACCAACCCTATACACCAGTAAAGAAATTTATGGATATGTACAATGTTGCTGAATGGGGGAAAGGCACAAAATTAAAAAGTGGTATAAAAATGCCCGCAAGTTTTTACCAACCCACCAAAGATTTGCCTCCGATGTTACAATTTCAAAGAAATGGAGGTAATAGAGTATGGAATATGGATAAAGCGTTTGAAGACGAACAACTCTGGAGAGATTATATTGGTGCATATTATGCCTTAGTCACTGAAGTTGACCACTACGTTGGTGAGATTTTACAAGCGCTGGACAAAGCAAATATAAAGGAGGAAACGATTATTATTTACACTTCAGATCATGGAGATTTTGTGGGTAATCACGGGATGGTAGAGAAAGCAGCAGCGGGTCATAATATATATGAAGATATATTAAATATTCCTTTAATGATTCGAATTCCTGGAAAAACTAACAATGGAAAGCACACTGCTGAATTGGTCACCTTAGTAGATATTATTCCTACTCTAGTTGATGTCTTGGGTTTGAAAATTCCAAATTTAAATTATACGTTAGAAGGCGCATCGTTAAAGGCTTTACTTCTTAAACAGAAATCATTGAACAGAGATTACATCGTGTCAGAAAGTTGGTTTCAGACAACCGTAATCGGTAAAAACGAAAAATTGGGAATTATGAACTCCAATCCAGTAAATCCTAGACGTGATTACAGAGAATTTGGAGATATGTTTTTTGATAGAAAAAACGACCCTTTAGAACTCAATAACGGAATTAATGATCCAAAAAATCAACAAAAAATAGCGCAGCTCAGAGCTTTTTACACTCATTTTAAAACACAAGTATCTGGTATTGGGATGCGAGAAATAAATAATAAAAACAACTAATTACAAATGAAATTTTATAATTACAAAACAATTGGATTTGTATTCTTTTTAGCAATAATTAGCAGTCATAAAACAATTGCACAAAGCACAAAAAAACCAAACATCATCTTTATAATGACTGACGATCAAAGTGCAGTTGTTCCTTTAGATTCAGAAAAAAGAATACAATCTCGACCATTTGGATTTAATGGAGACAAACAAGTACATACTCCTATTATAGATGATTTGGCAAAAGATGGAATGATTTTTAACAGCGCATATGTGTCAAGTTCTGTATGTGTACCTAGTAGATATTCAATGCTAACAGGACGTTATGCAGGAAGATCTGAAGGTCCTGCTTTTATGAGAATGCATCCTAAAGGAACGATGACAAGGGTAGAAAATAATACGGAAATAGAAAAAGACAAACCAAACTTACCAAGACTTTTACAAGAAGTGGGGTACAAAACAGGTTTTGTTGGTAAAAGTCATATTGTAGAACATAATATCGTTAACAATAAAAAAAATTGGAAAAAAAACGGATTTCACACCTATCAAAAAAATGCAGATCCTCATAATCCTGAAGTCTCAAAAATGATGAGAGAAAACCATGATAAATGGACAGAGTTGGTAAAAGAATATGGTTTTGATTATGTAAACGCATTTTATGCAGGAAATTTAAGAGAACTTTATAATGATTCTTTGAACGTACATAACGTAGAGTGGAAAAATAAAGCAGCTTTAGAATTTATCGATCAAAACAAAGAAGAACCTTTCTTTTTATATTACAGTGAAACAATCCCTCATGGTCCAGCACCCTACAATATTAAAAAAGGAAAATATTTTAGAGGTTTGGATTCAAATCCAAAATTTACGGGAGAAGGTCTGATCGATGCGGATTATTCGTATTTACCAACCAGGGAAGAAATCAAAGAAGAAATCAAAAACCTTGATAAAAAAGTAGCTCATGCTTGGTTGCGTTGGTTTGATCATGCCGTTGGTGCAGTTGTAAATAAACTAAAAGCTGAAGGTATTTATGAAAACACCATTATAATAATTACTTCTGACCATGGAAACTACAACGGAGGAAAAACATCCTTGTATGAAAGTGGAACAAAAGTGCCTCTCATGATGCATTGGCCAAATGGAATTAAACCCAACCAAGAATACAATGAGTTAGTTCAAAATATAGATTTTACACCCACTTTTTTAGAACTCGCAGGTATTAAATTAAAAAACGTACCCTCCCTATTAGACGGTGTTAGTTTAAAAAAGGTATTGAGAGGAAATAAAAAACCTGTGCATGATTATTTGTTTTTTGAACTTGGGTATGCAAGAAGTGTAATGACGAAAGACTGGAAATATATTTCTGTAAGATATGATGATAAAAAACAAAACAGAATAAATAAAGGCTTGACATTTAAAGGTTGGAAAGGAAAAGAACTTCAATACCCTTATTACACAAGAAATGGTCATTTGGGAAATATCGCATCTAAAAGCAGCGCGTTTTATTTCGATGCGGATCAAATTTTTAATTTAATTGATGATCCTCGTGAAACAGACAATATTTTTAAAAACAACAAAGAAAAAGCAGCAGAACTTAAACTGTTATTGACAAAAAGTTTAGAGACGTTTCCAAACAGACCTTATGCAGAATTTGTGAATTGACATGAAAAGAATACTCAAATCAATTTTAGTGCTTTTTGCGTGTTTTTCTTTTTTAGAGGGAACTGCCCAAAACCTCATAGACACTATAGTAACAAAAGCAGCTGGGTATGATATCCCTATTCGAATAAAACTACCTAAAAAAGCCCCAGGCAAAAGTCCAGTCTATTTTTTTGTGCATGGCGGTGGATGGAATGGTGGAGATGCAATGCATGTCCCACCAGCAGGATTGAGTAACGATGCGAATTATCTAGCGGACCAGTTAGGGGTTATATATGTGGGATTGGCCTACAGATGTAAAGGCAACAATGCAACTTTTTCAGATGCCATAGAGGATTTAAAAGCCTCAGTACAATGGTTTTTTGACAATGCGGAGAAGTACAATGCAGATTTAACAAGAATTGGGTTTGGAGGCGCTTCGGCAGGTTCTACTCTAGCTGCTATTATGGCTCAAAAATATGAGAATTGCAAACTACTTTTAGGTGCAGAAGGTATGTATAATTTGGTAGAACATTCAGAAGAGATATCTACGTTTCCAAATCAAAAGGCAAGAAAAGCTTACGGGTTAGTAACAAAAGAAGAAAGTGAAAAAGCATCTGCCTATTACAATTTAAGGGAAAAACCTCCGATCACTTTATTGTTACATGGAGATGCAGATGTTCTTTGCCATTATACACAAAGTATAAAATTTGCAGAAAAAATAAAGTCTCAAGGTGGTGAAGCCAAAGTAGTATTGCATAAAGAGATTAATCATACTACTTTAAATCCAAGTATTCCAGATGTGTTTAAAGAAAGTATTTTAGAGATTGCTGTCTTATTTATTGATGGTTTTAAACTAAATAAAAATACAAATTCTTTAAAAGCTTTATTAGACAAGCGTTTAAAAAACCTATATGCATCATCAGAAATTAATGAAAGTAAACTGTTAGGCTCTTGGACAAGACTCCAAACAAAAGTAGTTTTTAAAAAAAATGGAAAAGGGTTTACCGAAAATATAAAGACAAAAAAACGTCATGAATTTAACTATTCTTTTACGAATGATGATATTAAAATAAACATGACTAATTCATCAAAAGTTAAGACATTTAAATTAAAAAAGAATACAAATTTTATTTGTGAACATATAAAAGAAGGGAAAAGAATTCACAGAAGATTTTTATACAAGAAACAAAAATCTTAATTAATTATGATACGAAAAAACATCTATTTATTTATTTTTATGATGGTTGTACTTGGGTGTAAAACTTACCCAACAAAAAACACCACTTTACAAGACTCAAAGGATAAAAACCTGCTCTTTATTATTGTAGATCAACAACGCTATGATGCCTTAAGTATAGCTGGGAACCCAATTGTTAAAACTCCAAATTTAGATAAGTTAGCCAGACAAGGCGCGTATTTTAAAAATGCCTACACCCCTGTTGCTGTTTGTGGGCCAGCAAGATCTTCAATCTTAACTGGTACAACAATTAATACTCACCAAGTAACAACAAATGATAAAACCTACAATTATAACGATACTCCAGTAATGACCATGAAAACGTTTGATGAAATTCTAACTGAGAAAGGATATCACGCAGAATATTATGGAAAATGGCATGTCTTAACTTCGCATTCAGAAGTTTATAAAAATAAAAGAAAGTATGCTAAAAACGGGAAATATATATTTGAACCTCAAGGGCAAAGGCAGTTGTATCTTGATTATTTAGACGAGGTATTTCCTAGAAAAAAACCAAAAAAAGGAGAACTTTTAGATAAATTTACGAAAAGACCATACACTCCAGATCCAATAGATATAGACTATGGAAAAACATACAATGAGGTTAAAAAAGAAGTAAAACATCGTCATTCTCAACCAAATTATCATGGTAAATCTAGCATTCCTAACCAACATACCATCACTGCATATTATGCCAATAAAACCATTGATGCCATCAAGAGATTGAAGGATAAACCTTTCAGCATCACCACCTCTTTTCATTTTCCTCATGCACCCATGATTCCATCAGAGCCTTATTACAGCATGTATAATCCTGATAAAATGCCAATCCCTTCAAGTATTAAAGACGATATGCAAAACTCTCCCTATATTAATGCAAATCAAAGAAATAAGTTGACTGTTTTTGCTGATGAAGAAAAAATAAAATATATGATTTCTAATTATTATGGTTTAATTACTGAGTTAGATGATTGGATTGGACAAATAATGAAAACATTGGAAGACGAAGGTGTTGCAGAACATACTATGGTGATTTTTACAAGTGATCATGGAGAAATGTTAGGAGCACACGGAATGCGTGAAAAAAATGTTTTTTATGAAGAATCGTCTCATGTCCCATTAATGATAAAAATGCCTACTGAAATTAAAAAGAAAACAACAGTGAATGGTTATGTCTCTAATGTAGATTTATTTGCCACTATTATGGACTATTTAAATATAGGAAATTATAAATCCGATGGCGAAAGTTTACGAGATTTAATAGAGCAAAAGCAAACAAATCATGGGAATTATGTTGTTACTGAATGGGATTATAGAGGACCTATTCAACCCAATTATATGATAGTAAAAGATGGATGGAAACTAATGATTCCCTATACAGAAGATTCAAAAATATTAAACGTTTTATATCATTTAAAAGAGGATCCTCACGAAATGAATAATTTGCTGGGAAAAAATCCGGATAGAAAAAAATATAATGAGAAAGCAGAAGAATTAAGAACCAATTTATTAGAGTGGTTGAAAAAAAATAATTCGAAACATTACGATGGCGTGTCAAAACGAAAGTTAATTTAATTCCTTCAAAATGAAATTATACCCGTTACAATTTAAACCACTTTACAAATACAGAATTTGGGGTGGAGAAAAATTAAAAGCTGAATTAAATAAACAATATACAGAAGAAAATATTGGAGAATCTTGGGAGATTTCTGATGTTTCTGGTGATGAAACTGTTGTAGCGAAAGGTGCTCTAAAAGGCCAATCTTTAAGGGATTTAATAAAAAAATTTAAGGGCGAATTTGTTGGAAATGCTGTGTATGAAAAGTTTGGAGAAGAGTTTCCGCTATTAATCAAATTTATTGATGCAAAAACACCATTATCCATTCAAGTACATCCTAGTAATGAAGTAGCAAAAGAGCGTCACAATTCGTTTGGAAAAAATGAAATGTGGTATGTAATGCAAGCCGATAAAGATGCAGAATTAATTGTTGGTTTTGATGAAAAAATAAACACGGATGACTACAAAACACATTTAAAAAACAATACTATTTTAAATGTAATGCATCATGAAACTGTTCAAAAAGGAGATACATTTTACATTCCTACAGGACGTGTACATGCAATTGGAGCAGGAGTTTTATTGGCAGAAATTCAGCAAACATCAGACGTCACCTATCGTATTTATGATTATGATAGGGTAGACTCTAAAACAGGAGAAAAAAGAGAATTACATAACGATTTAGCAATCGATGTGATAGATTATGAAGTCCATGCAAATTACAAAACCAATTATAGTTTAGACAAAAATGTATCTAATACATTAGTGCACTCACCATATTTTAAAACGAATATTTTAGATATCAATACATCTGTAGAAAAAGAGTATTCAGGTATAGACTCGTTTGTTATTTATATGTGTGTAGAGGGTACAGTTGATATTATTTCTGAAGGAAAAACGTACACAATAAATAATGGAGAAACGTTATTATTGGCAGCTTCAATAAACAATGTTCAATTAAAAGCAGTTAATACTAAAGTATTAGAGGTGTATTTTTAATAAACCAATTAGAATATAATACTTTTAGTAATCAAATATTTGGAAAAAAGTAGAAGTAATCTTGTTGTTTACAATAACATTTACATAGGATTATTTAAAAATAAAATTTTTGAAAAAATGAATAAATTAAGCATTGGTTAAACAAATATTAATGATTAATTAAAGGTTTTTGTTTCTTTTATATTGTAATATAAATTTAATGAAAAAAACAATTTTAATACTTTTGACTAGTATTGTATCAATAACTTGTTTAAGTGCGCAAGAAGACAATACAAAATACATAGACCCTACCATAGGTAATGTCTCAAGATTTTTAGTTCCTACCTACCCTACGATTCATTTACCCAATCAAATGTTGCGAATGTTTCCTGTAAAGAAAGATTACATTTCTGATATAGTTCAAGGATTTCCCTTGCAAGTAACAGCGCATAGAAGACCAGGTATTTTACAAATGAAAGTGGCTTCTGGAACAGTAAAACCCAATTTATGGAAAAAAGGGATGCCTATTGATCACGATTTAGAAGTGGTGCATCCTTGGTTGTATTCTAGCTATTTAATTGAAGATGATATTAGAGTTAGTTTTACACCCTCAAAAAAATCGGCAATCTATAAGTTTGAATTTCCTGAAGGAAAACAAAAAAATATTTTAATGAAAGGGTCTGAAGACATGCGCTTTGAGTCAAAGAACGCTTCATTTAATATTATTGAAAAAAGAAGTAAAAAAACAAAAGGAGAACATGCTGTAGACAACATTACCACCATATATGTTTATGGAGAAGTTTTGGATAAAGACAACTTATCTGCAAAAAATGTAACGTTTAGTTACAACAACTCTCAATTACAAATTTCTGATGGTAACGCCTCAACTACTCTTTATGTAAAGTATGGGATTTCATATATAAGCGCCAAACAAGCACAGCAAAATTTCAACAAAGAAGTTGGTAAAAAAACTTTTGATGAAATTTCTAAAGCAGGAAAAAAGGAATGGGGAAAAGTAAGTAATCAGATTCAAGTTGAAGGCGGAACAACAGCTCAAAAAAGAACATTTTATACCGCATTGTACAGAACTTATGAACGTATGGTAGATGTCAATGAATATGGAGAGTATTACAGTGGTTATGACAAAAAAATTCATAAAAGCAAGCGTCCTTTTTATGTAGATGATTGGATTTGGGATACCTACTTAGCGCAACATCCTTTGCGCACTATTTTAAATCCTCCAATGGAAAATGAGATGTTAAATTCCTATACTTTAATGTATGAGCAAGCCGGATGGATGCCAACATTTCCCCAGGTATTTGGAAATCATTTGTGCATGAATTCCTATCATTCTTCTGCAATTTTTATAGATGGATACAGAAAAGGATTGATAAAATATGATGTAGAAATAGCCTACCAAGGAATCAAAAAAAACCTTTTAGAAGGAACCTTTATTCCATGGCGTCAAGGAAATCCAAGGGGTATATTAGATGATTTTTATCATGAAAACGGATATTTTCCTTCACTTAAAAAAGGAGAAAAAGAAACTGTTGGTAATGTAGATGGTTTTGAAAAGAGACAACCGGTACCAGTAACTTTAGGTATAAGTTATGATTTTTGGGCATTAGCTGAATTTGCAAAAGAATTGGGTAAAACAGAAGAGTATAAGAAATTTGCTCAAAAAGGAAAGGACTATAAAACTTTATGGAATTCTAAACACCAATTATTTATACCAAAAGATGCTAATGGTAATTTCTTAGAGATCAACCCTAAATTAGATGGTGGTAGAGGATATAGAGACTATTATGATGAAAATAATGGCTGGACCTATGCTTGGTCTGTTCAACATGATATTCAGGGACTTACTAATTTACTGGGTGGAAAACAGGCAGCTCAAGACAGGCTCGACCAATTATTTAGAGAGGATTTAGGAATTAGAAAAAACGATTTTTATATAGACGGATCCAACTCAACTGGCATGGTTGGTCAGTTTTCTATGGGTAATGAACCCTCTTTTCATATTCCCTATTTATACAATTATTTTGGAGCACCATGGAAAACACAAAAACGTACGCGCTTCTTGTTAGACGTTTGGTTTAAAGACAACATTTTCGGAATCCCAGGGGATGAAGATGGTGGAGGTATGACTGCTTTTGTCGTATTTACTTCTATGGGTATCTATCCAGTAACTCCAGGTGTGCCTTATTATAACATCACCAGTCCAATTTTTGAGAAAACAAGTATTAAACTCAAAAATGGAAGAACATTTACTGTGCTTGCAAAAGGAGCAAGTAAAACTAAAAAATACATTCAAAAAGCATTTATAAACGGCAAAGAAATACAAGCGCCCTACATTTCCCACGAGCAAATTATGCTAGGAGCAACTTTAACTTTAGAATTAGGAGAATACCCAAACAAAGAATGGGGTAGAGATGCTAAAATGCCAAAATAAAACACCAAAAAAGAATGAAAAAAAGTATCCTACTTTTAATCTTAATAGCAACAATTTTTAGCTGTAAAACTGAAAAAAAAGTGGAAGTTTTACAAAAACCAAACATCCTTTTTATTATGACAGATGACCATGCTCTAGCTGCCATTAGTGCTTACAAGGGTTTTCTGTCTGAAGTTGCACCCACCCCAAATATTGATAGAATAGCAACTGAAGGCATGCGTTTTAATAATATGTTTTGTACCAATTCTATTTGTGGACCTTCAAGAGCATCAATCTTAACAGGACAATATGCACATATCAATGGATTTTTTAAAAATGAAGGAGGAGGCGATTTTAATGGTGCACAACAAACGTTTCCAAAGCTATTGCAAAAAGCGGGTTATGAAACTGCTGTAATTGGCAAATGGCATTTAGGAACTGCACCAACTGGTTTTGATTATTTTAAAGTTCTTTTTAATAAAGAAGGGCAAGGGTCTTATTTTGATCCTGTTTTTGAAATGGCAAATGATAGTATTGTTGAGGAGAAAGGAAAATTTTCTACCATGGTTATTAAAGATGATGCTATTAATTGGTTAAAAAATAGAAAAGACGATACCAAACCTTTTATGTTGATGTATCAATTTAAAGCACCACACAGACCCTGGGATCCAGGACCTGGTTATGAAGATTATTTAAGTGATGTTACACTCCCCTACCCTGAAACGTTTAATGATAAATACGAGGGTAGAAAGGCCGCTAAAGATGCTTGGATGCGAATTGATGGGCATATGAATAGAAAGGATGTGAAAATTAAACCTCCTTCTGGATTAACGGAAGTGGAATTAATTGCATGGAATAAATACGGAAATGAAGATGGAGAATTCTGGACGCCCGATCCAAATATGACAGATCAAGAACGTAAAAATTGGAAATACCAACGGTATGTTAAAGATTATTTACGTGTTGTTAAAGGCGTTGATGATGCTGTTGGAGCGATGCTAGACCATTTAGAAGCAAGTGGTTTGGCAGAAAACACAATCATTGTATATACTTCAGATCAAGGATTTTATTTAGGTGAACACGGCTGGTTTGACAAGCGTTTTATGTATGAAGAATCCATGCACATGCCTTTATTAATAAAATATCCAAAAAAAATAAAAGCAGGAAGTGTGAACAATGATTTAATTTTAAATGTTGATTATGCGCCAACACTTTTAAATTTAGCAGGTATCGAAACCCCAAATGATATGCAAGGTAAAAGCTTTGTCCCTGTGCTAGAAAATACCACAACTGCCCCTTTTAGAGACGCTGTATATTATCATTATTACGAGTATCCGTATTGGCACAATGTTCAACCACATTATGGCATTAGAACAGACAGATATAAGTTAATTCATTATTATTATGACATGGATGAATGGGAATTATTCGATTTAGAAAAAGATCCCAATGAGATAACTAATATCTATAACACATCAGAAAATAGCGAGCTTGTAACAAATCTTAAAAATAGATTAGCAGCACTTAAAAAAGAAAACAAAATGGACATGTCTGATGATGAGTTGAAAAAAATGACAGATGTCAGAATTAAAAGACGGTACAGAGTAGAACCCGCAAATTAAATCATAACGATGAAACCGTATTTTTTTTCATTTTTTTTCATATTACTTTTAACTCTCGTTTCTAAAGTATATACTCAACAAAAACCAAATGTCATTATTATTTACACGGATGACCAAGGGTCTGTAGATGTAAATTCATATGGAGCAAAAGATTTAGTTACACCCAATATGGATTATATTGTAGAAAACGGAACGAGTTTTACACAATTTTATGCCTCTCCGGTCTGTTCGCCCTCAAGAGCTTCTTTATTGACGGGTAAAACACCTCAAAGAGCAGGTTTATCTGGAAATGCGGCACCAAGTTCAAAACAAAAAAAGGGGCTTCCTGGATCTGAATATACCCTGGCAGAAATGTTTAAAGACGCAGGCTATACCACTGCACATATTGGAAAATGGCATTTAGGGGATGCTCCAGAAATGATTCCAAATGCGCAAGGCTTTGACCATTCATTTGGACATATGGTGGGATGCATCGATAATTATTCACACTTTTTTTATTGGAGTGGTCCTAACAGACATGATTTGTATAGAAATGGGAAGGAGGTTTATTATGATGGACAGTTTTTTCCAGATCTAATGGTTAATGAGGCCTCTAATTTTATGGAAGACAATTCAAACAATCCTTTCTTTATATATTTTGCTGTGAATATGCCCCATTATCCATATCAAGGCGATGCAAAATGGTTATCATATTACAATGACAAAGGCATTTCATATCCAAGAAATTTATATGCAGCATTTATTTCCACTTTAGATGATAGGATTGGTATACTCCTGAAAAAACTAGATGAATTGGGTATTCTAGATAATACCATTATTGTCTTTCAGTCAGACAATGGGCATTCCACAGAACAACGTGCGCATTTTGGTGGCGGAAGTTCAGGTATATATCGTGGTGCAAAACAAAGTTTATTTGAGGGTGGTATTAGAGTCCCAGCTGCCATCAGTTGGAAAAACAACATTCCCAAAGGACAAAAAAGAAATCAATTTGCAGTGAACACAGATTGGATGCCAACATTAGCAGAATTATGTAGAATCAAACTGGATTCAAAAGATATGGATGGTAAAAGTCTTGTTAAAATCATCAATAATGAAGCTGAAAAAACAAAGCATACAGCAGGGTATTGTTGGCAATATCAAGATATGTGGGTTGCACGCAAGGGGCATTGGAAATTACTAGGAAACCCCAGAGATACGGGTAAGAAAATAGCGAAATTAAAAGCAAAAAGGTGGTTGGTAAATCTAGAGAAAGACCCAGGTGAACAAATTAATTTAGCTAACAAATATCCAACCATTGTTGCAGAATTAGAATTGCAATACAACAATTGGTCAAAACATAATAATACTCGTATTTCAACCAAATAAAAGGAGTAATTGAGGCAAATTTTTATTGAAGAATCTTTGAAAATTTTCGGAGTTTAAAAACATTTAGACTCTCTCCAAAATTATTCGATTTCACTCCCTTATTCTAAGAGCAATCTTCCAAAAAATATTTTTTAAAGCGTAAAACATACAATAGAATTAATCAATTCCGGTGCAGTTTCTATTATTAATATATAATTAACGGTTAATTAACGTGAATAGTTTTATTTGATGTTTAGATTAAATGGGGGTGGGGTAAATATTCTTATACAATAAGTCAAAAAATTAAAAAAACAATGCTAAATTCAAATTTTACAGCAAGCATTTTACTTGTTTTTACAATTACTTTTATTCAAAACAATAAAATTTTAGCGCAACAAAAAAACACAACTTTTTTAGTAGCGTATGCAAATCCGTTAATGGGGACAGATTCAGAAAAAAGCCTGTCAAATGGAAATACGTATCCTGCAATAGCAACCCCTTTTGGAATGAATTTTTGGACACCAATGACCGCAGAAATGGGAAATGGTTGGACCTATAATTATAATGATAACAAGATAAGAGGGATCAAACAAACGCATCAACCAAGCCCTTGGTTAAATGATTATGCCGCTTTTTCATTAATGGCTGTTACTGGCGACTTAAAATATCAAGAAGATGAAAGAGAATCTTGGTTTTCGCACAAAGCAGAAACTGCAAAGCCTTATCATTACAGTGCTTATTTAGCAGACTATGACGTTGTTGCAGAAGTTGCGCCAACATCTAGAGCAGCACATTTTCAATTTACATTTCCTGAAGAAGAAACGTCATATATTATTTTAGATGCTTTTTTTAAAGGTTCTATGGTGAAAATTTTACCTGAAGAACGCAAAATAATTGGCTATTGTAGAAATAATAGCGGTGGTGTTCCAGATAATTTTCATAATTATTTTGTAGCAGAATTTGATAAAGACTTTGCCATTACTCACACATGGAATGACAATTGGGAATTGCAAAAAAACAACCTCAATAGCAAAGGAAAACACGTAGGGGCAATTATCGGATTTAAAACCAAAAGAGGTGAGAAAGTTCGTGTGAAAGTAGCCTCATCTTTTATAAGTTTAGAACAAGCACAACTCAATTTACATAGAGAAATTGGTGACGATAGTTTTGAAACTACCAAAATAAAAGCAAAGAATGCATGGGAGAAAGAATTTAGAAGAATAGAAATCGAAAGTGATAACAAAGAGCATATCAAAACATTCTACTCGTGTTTGTACAGAGTTTTATTATTTCCAAGAACATTTTATGAATTTGATAAAAATCATAAAAGGATGCACTACAGTCCGTATAATGGGAAGGTTTTGCCGGGCTATATGTTTACAGATAATGGTTTTTGGGATACGTTTAGAGCCGTATTTCCATTTTTTAATATGATGTATCCAGAACAGAACAATAAAATCATGGAAGGCTTGGCAAATACTTACAAGGAATCTGGTTGGTTGCCAGAATGGGCAAGTCCAGGGCACAGACCTGTCATGATTGGCTCTAACTCTGCGCCAATTATTTCGGACGCTTATTTGAAAGGAAATATCAAAAACAAAAAAACAGCAGCAATTCTTTTTGAAGCGATCATAAAAAACGCAACAGTAGAAAAAGGAAGGCCCGTTCGCTCGGTTGGAAGAGAGGGGTTAGATTATTACAATTCCCTAGGATATGTGCCTTACGATGTGAATATCAGAGAAAATACAGCGAAAACTTTAGAGTATGCCTACGCAGATTTTACGGTGGGACAAATGGCGAAAAAAATGGGAAAAGATAGTCTTGCTAAAAAATACTATGAGCAATCTTTTCGCTATAAAAATGTATTTGATCCAAGCACCAATTTAATGCGAGGTAAAAATAAGGATGGTGCATTTCAAAGCCCTTTTAATCCATTGAAATGGGGAGATGCTTTTACAGAAGGTAATAGTTTGCATTATACCTGGTCTGTTTTTCAGGATATTAATGGTTTAATAGATTTAATGGGGGGTAACAAAGAATTTATACAACAGTTGGATACTGTTTTTACCATGCCTCCAAAATTTGACGCAGCATATTATGGAAAAGTAATTCATGAAATCAGAGAAATGCAAATTGCCAACATGGGGAATTATGCGCATGGAAATCAACCCATTCAACACATGATTTATTTGTACAATTATGCAGGCCAGCCATACAAAGCACAAGAAAAAGTAAGAACGGTTTTAACAAAGTTGTACCAACCAACACCAGATGGATATTGTGGGGATGAAGATAATGGGCAAACATCTGCCTGGTACGTATTCAGTGCATTAGGGTTTTATCCTGTAACTCCTGCAACAGATGAATATGTCATTGGAAGCCCCTTGTTTAAAAAAGCAGTATTACATTTAGAGAATGGGAATACATTTACGATAAAGGCTAAAAATAATTCTGAGACTAATTTTTACATACAATCTACTACTTTAAATGGAGGAAATTATCAAAACACCTATATCAATTCGAGTACCATTCAAAAAGGAGGGAGTTTAGACTTTCTTTTAGGAACTACTCCCAATAAAAAATGGGGAAGTAAAAAGCAAAACGTTCCTTCTTCTTTAAGTCTAAAACAATTAAATTAGTAATCCCAAAATACTTTTCAACGAAAAAACCTAAATTCAATTTTAAAAAAATGACAAACTATAATTTTAAAATAATTTTCACCCTTTGTTTACTGGTCTTTTTATGCAATTGTAAAAATGATAATAACAAAGCTTCTATAACAGCACCCGATGGGATGGTTTGGGTAACAGGCAAAACCTTTTTAAAAGGAGCCAAGGAAGGAGACCGGTATGCTATGAAAAGAGAAAAACCTGCTCATCAAGTCAAGGTTGATGGTTTTTTTATAGATCAAACGGAAGTTACAAACAAGCAATTTAAAAGGTTTGTTGATGAAACAGGGTATGTTACTTTGGCAGAAAAACCTATTGATTGGTTTGCAATGAAAAAAGACCTTCCACCAAACACACCAAAACCTCATGATTCTATTCTTCAACCTGGCAGCTTGGTTTTTAATAAAAATGTAAATGCAGTTGTAAATATGAATAATTACACACAGTGGTGGACTTGGAAAGTTGGTGCAAGTTGGAAACATCCAGATGGTCCAAATTCTTCACTTGAAGAAAAAGAGAACTTTCCTGTAGTTCATATTGCATATGAAGATGCTTTGGCATATTGCAAGTGGGCAAATAGACGTTTGCCAACAGAAGCAGAATGGGAATCAGCTGCGCAGGGCACTTCAGTTAATGCTATATTTACTTGGGGCAACGATGTTGAATCACTCACAGAAAATGCAAACACTTGGCAAGGCTCTTTTCCTGTTAAAAATGAAAGTGTTGATGGATTTAAATTGATTGCTCCCATTAAATCATATGATCCAAATAGTAATAATATTTATGATATGTTAGGCAATGTGTGGGAGTTAACTAGCGACTTATTTAATATTAACTATTACTCAGAATTAGACGTATCTAAAAATATAATTAATCCAACAGGGGCTAAAACAGCTTTCAACCCAGAGAACCCTTATCAAAAAGAACATGTGATTAAGGGAGGATCTTTCTTGTGTCATGAATCGTATTGTGCAAGTTTTAGGATTTCAGCTCGTATGGGAACCAGTTTTGACTCGAGCTCAGATCATGTTGGCTTTAGAACTGTGGCAACAATAGAAATGCTAAGCAAAGAGCCTTAAACTCTCAAAAAACTCTTAGTAAAAGTTTAGAGGAAAAGTACCTCCAATCAGAGTCTAAAACAGAGGTATTTCCTAAATATGTTTTTTTATAAACTCCATCGAATTATATCAAACAGGTATTATTTATTTTTAGTAGCTAATTTGAAAACAAGATAATCAGCATGAAAAAATTAGCAATACTTTGGATTTAAAATAATTCCAAATCTTCCCAAAAATAGTTCGACTTCACTCCCCTCTGCTCCAAAATTATTTTTGAGAATAAATTATTGTTTTTTGAGATAATTAATTGTGTTGCCAACAATATTTACTTCCACTTGATGCACTTCTTTTGCATTGAGTACCTGCTTTGGTTGTAGCTTTACAC
>Ga0209304_1000114_pt1 | contig 55277 bp, 47 predicted proteins | sample COGITO_mtgs_1004_4_FD_184789 | JGI IMG/M metagenome (GOLD analysis project Ga0209304, IMG submission 184789) | Pelagic marine microbial communities from North Sea - COGITO_mtgs_100423 (SPAdes) (version 2) | ecosystem: Environmental > Aquatic > Marine > Epipelagic ...
GAGGTCATGTTTAGGGTCACTTTTTAATGACCTAAATGAGCATTTAAAACCGGACCAAATTGGATTTTGAGGAGTCGGTCACACTGAGCGCCGATCGATAACAGCCGTGGCCAATAGATGGGTCTCGTACTTAAAGGCGAGCGAAACAGGTGGTACGTATTGGCACCTTGGCATTAAGGCTTTAAAGTGAGGTAAAACCGGCCGGAAAAATACTCATGCAACGAATAAATCTCACCGATATCGAGCTGTCTCTCAGTCGCCTAATCTATGGTGTTTGGCGTTTGGCAGATGACCCAGACCAAAGCATAAAACAGGTCCGCGCTAAAATTGATGCGGCACTCGCGGAGGGCATAACCACCTTCGACCATGCCGATATTTATGGTAATTATGAGTGTGAACAACTGTTTGGTCAGGCGCTGGCGCAAGACAGTAGTTTACGGTCGAAGATGGAATTGATCAGCAAATGTGATATTTGCCTGAACACCGAAAAGTTCCCTGATCGTCGAGTTAAGTATTACGACACCAGCGCGGCCTATCTAAACAGCAGCGTAGAGCTGTCATTGAGGAATTTGCACACCGACTATCTCGATTGCTTACTCATTCACCGTCCCGACCCCCTGATGAATGCCGCAGAGACCGGCGCCGCGCTCGACGCACTGATTGATGCCGGTAAAATTCGCAGTGCCGGTGTGTCCAACTTTCATGCGCCAGAGTGGCGCCTGTTACAGGGTCATATGCGTCACCGTCTGGTGATCAATCAGGTGGAAATAAGCATCCTGTGTCAGGATGCCTTCTTAAATGGCGATCTGAGCGACATACAAAGCGATGGCCTGGCACCCTTGGCCTGGTCACCCTTGGCCGGTGGTCGGTTATTCGGCGATGAAGCCGCCGCGCAACGCGTCCGGCCGTTGCTGGCAAGACTGGCCGCGGAACAAAACAGTCGGATGGATTTGGTTGCCTTTGCTTGGCTTTTGGCCCATCCGGCGCATATCTTGCCGGTCGTGGGTACCAATAACGTCGGCCGGATCCAGGGGCTGAGCGAGGCGTTAGCGATCAAGATCGATCGCGAAACCTGGTTTGAAATCTGGGTCGCAGCCTCGGGCAACGAATTGCCCTAGAAACGAAGCAGCCAGCAGACCCATTAATCCAAGGCGCAGCAGCACCCGCAGCACATAGCACAGGGGCTGAGTTCTAATCCGGCCGGTCCATGCGTTGGGCCGCATAGCGCCGAGTCGACCATAAGAACAGGCCAAACAGTGCCAACAACTCGCCTAAACTACCGGTCTTTTTCACCACGGTAACCGTCGGTTCCGCCTGAGTTGGGTTGCTATTGGGCGGCGGGGCGACCACCGGTTCGGAACTGAAATATACCCGGCTGCTTGAACTGGCATCACCGGTAACAATGAGATCGGCTCGGCCATTGCCATCGATATCCGACAACACCAAAGCGTTAGCGCCTGGCGCTAAAAAGGTTAGGGCCGAGGCAAAGGTGCCCTGCTTTTGGGTAAACACCTGCACCAGGCCGTCGTCATTTAACACCCCAAGGTCCGCTTCGCCGTCACCATTATAGTCGCCAACCGACAGGGAGCGGACATCCCCAGCCGAGAGTTCTAGGCGCAGAGTAAACTGTCCGCTACCACTGGGCTGGTATATCTGGATACTCGGATTCTGTGACGAGGTGTGCTGCCCGATCACAATATCATCCGCAACACCGTCGCTATCTAGGTCAGCCACCAGCACTGCAGCACTGGTGCTTTGTTGATCGCCGACAATTAGGGCATTGTCGACAAAAACACGACCCGTTGAGTCGGCACCCTGGTTCAAATAGATATAGTCATCATCCGCGCGGTTAGCAACGATCAAATCGGGTCGGCCATCGCCATTGGCATCGAGTTGCGCCAAGCCAATGGATTCAGATTCAGCCCGCCCCAAAAGGTCGGCCGGAACAAAGCCGCCCTGACCGTCGTTCAAAAATACTTCGTTCGCGCGGTCGATGTTGGCAAAAGCCAGATCGACCAACTTATCGCCGTTGAAATCCAACGCAATCACCGCACGACTGTCGGCCTGACCCAGTTCATCTGGGGCCCCATAAACGCCCGCGCCCTGATTGTAATAAATCAGGTTGACCCCGCTATTGGCGAACACCAGATCGGGCCGTCCGTTCTGATTTAAATCGATGGCGATTACCGCATGACTATTGGCAACCCCGGTCAAGATGTGTCGGCTGGCGAGGCTATTGTAGCCACTATCGAAGGCGAATATTTGCTCGGCTTGGGCCTCACTATTGGCGAAAATTAATTCAATAAGCCCATCACCGGTCAAATCCGCCGCGGCCACCCCATGGCTGTCGACACCGCTCAAGACCGGTGCCGTGACCTCTGGTTCGGCCAGGTCAGCCTGAAAGACTAGGGTCACATCGGCCCAGTCATTGCGACTGTTCGGGTCGATCTGGGTGGTAAAGAGTTGGACTTCGACATTGACTAGGGCCGCCTGGTCGCTGATCACCTTAGTAGTAATCAACCTCGTTTCGCCGATCTCGGCCAGATCACAACGGACTTCGCCAAAACTGACCAGAACACACTCGCTGCCTAGACTGTTAAAGCTTGCCGGGGCATCCAGGGTTATCACCAGGTAGCCGTCGGCCAAAACCGCTGGGCCGTCATTGGTGATGCTTAGCGCCAGGCTGGTCGCCTCCGAGAGGCCTACCAGATGGCCCGAGGCGCTGAGGCTAAGGGCCAAATCGGCACTGTCGGAATCGCTCACGGTTAACGTAAAGCGCTGCTCGGTACTGGCCTGACCATCGCCCACTTGGATCTTAACCGATGCGGCGCCGATGTCGCTGCCCTCTGGCTGACCGCTCAACAGTCCGGTCGTATCGATTGACAACCAGTCGTGATCGCTGACAACCGAAAAGAGGAAGTCATCGCCGTCTGCATCCGTCGCACTGAACTGGACCCTATAATCTTGATCGATCACTACGTTGGTCTCTGGGCTGCCCACTAACTGGGGGGCGTCGTTAACCGCCGTGACTTGCACCGTCATGGTGGCCAGCGCGCTGCTGAGGTCGCCATCTGATACCGACAGATCGACACTCAATGGCCCAAAAAAGTCGGCCGTGGGAAATAGACTATTGGCCACCATTTGATAATCGATGCCTGGTTCGACGCTCAGGGAGAAGGTCGATGAGTCCGGGTCGGTAATGGTGACGTCGCTCAAGTCAAAGTCATAACGGCCATCCTCGGCTAGGCTGATGTCAGCCAGCGCTGAAATAACCGGTGCGTCGTTCACCGCATTGACGGTGATGGCGGCGGCAAAACTGGCGCTGTCGCTGTCACCATCGTTAACCGTGATCGGGACGCTTAAGGTGCCATTGTAGTTGGCATCCGGGGTGATGCTATTACCACTCACGCGGTAGTTCAGACCACTGCCGACGGCCAGGGTGAAGCTGCTGTCATCCGGATCGATTAGTGTGAAATCGGCCATACTCAGAGTTAGGCTGGTGTCTTCGTTGGTGGCCAAGTCGAGCTGACCGCTGATAATGGGCGCCGTATTGGCCCCGGTGACCAGCTGCCAGCCAATATCCTTGTACAGTGCTAAGGTGTGGCTAAAGTTGGCGTCGCCGGTATATTGCGGCTCCATCAATTCATTCGGCGTCAAAGCGGTATCGAAATGGGACACTGAGGAGCCGCCTTCATAGGGTGACGGCGCATACATCTGCACCTCACCCCCCTTGACACCAGCCGATAGGGTATCGGCCAACGCGTTCACCTCGGTTCCGGTCCAGACCAGATCCCCGGTATCGGTCAACGAGGTGAAAATTTGCGCTGTGCTCAGGTCTGTCCAGGGTCCGACGCTCTTGTCCTTAAGATTTAAAGAATAGCCGTCCATCAAGCCATTGGCCTTGTTGCCCGCGCTGTCGACTAGCGATAAGACGCCCAAACCGTGAGCCAGTTCGTGCAACACCACTTCAAAGAAATCGATGTCGTTGCCCGGCGGATTGTGATCCAAGCCGTAATACCAGCTGACCTCGTTTAAACAGGCGTTGTTGTTATCCATCGAAGCATTGAAATTGGCGGTAATATCGGCCACACCAGAATCGGCATCTGAGTTACTGCGCGCATTAAACAGGGCCACTGGGTACCAAGTGTTGTTGAGCAACCCTAAGCTGGGACCGCCGGCGCTAAGGTAATAGCTGGCGGCGGGCCCGGCGGAGCCCAATACCGCCGAACTTGCGCTGCAGGTGAGGCTTCTGAAAGCCGCATCGATCTCGATGGGCACGGCACTGATCAGCCGATCGGCCCAAATCTGCGCGGCGGCATTGAAAACTGCGGCGCGAGATTCACCGATGCTGCCGGTAAAGCCAACCCCAAAGTTGAGCACAAAGGTTGAACCGGTGCCGGTGATCGTTGAAGCGTGACCGGCGCCAGCCAGTAAGCTGGCAGCGACACTTAACAGCAATTTGACCCGCCACCCTATTGGCCCCGGAGACTTGGCACGGCCGTTTTGGTGACCATATCTCCGTCCAGTACTAATACTCATTGATGGTAACCTGACCGTCGGCTCCGATAGTCGCGACGGGCACGGCCTGATGGATGCCCAGTAAACTGGCCCGGAACAGGGTTGGACTGACCTGCTCGATGACCAGATCACTGTTGTCGCGCGATGCAAAGGCGCGAATTTCGCTTTGGCTCTCAAGTGGCAGGGCATCAAATGCCGGGCGCGGCACGACGGAGGACGTCGCTATGGGCGAGACATTCAGCTGCGGTGGGGCTGATGGGGCTGGCGTCGAGACGTCAGGGCTGGCGCTACTCGAACTGGGTAAGGCGGCTTTGGTTGCAGCGGGACTGGCTTGTGATTGGCGTGTATTGATTGGCGCTATGAGCTCATCGATGCCGGCCTCGGCGGGCCTTGGCTGGTCCTCAATAGCTTGGCTGCCTAGGCGAAAAAAAAATCCAAGACCCATTACAATAATCGATAACCCAATGAGCCGCCGCGACTTGAACCCTACCATTGGCAATTGCGTCTATTAAAAAGAATAAAATCATACCAACCTGCGGCAAACTTCAATATGGGTGCTAACAAATCAGCACAACTTACCATATTTCGCCATTAAAATGGCGGATTGTAGCAACCCAGATACCTTAGGGTCTCGAAGGGCCAATGAAATGATTTTATGTTGCTTTTTGTAATTACTAGCGGTGTCAAAAAAACAGCGCCTCTGTCCGACCCGACTCATATATGCTGGCTTATCACTCGAATAGCGAGCTGCCGAACAAACAGGTGCCTAATCAGGGACAGGCTGCGAGCTCTAAAATTGAAGATTCAGGGCCAACTGGTAACCGCCGCGCGTTGGCATCAGAGCCATACTAACCCCGTCAGGATCAGGCACTAGCCACTGGTTAAAACCGATCGCGATGGCTGCGCCAGCGGTTACATCCCACCAGTCATGCTGGTCGGCATGGACTCGACTGTAGCCGACAAAACTGGCCGCTAAAAAGGCCGGCAAACCCACATCCCAACCGTAGCGCTTAGCCAAGAACGACGCGCCCGAAAAGGCCGAGCTGGTATGACCGCTGGGGAAACTAAGGGTATTGCGGCCATTCGGCCGTTCCTTGTTAACGGTGTTCTTTAGCAGATGGGTCAGGACAAAGGTCGACCCATAGGAGGTGAGCAGCGCTTTGCGGCCCGCGGCATCGTCTTGGCTAAAGGTGGACGCTAGCGCGGTTAAGGGCAGGGCTATCTGTAATACATCGCCCGCCGTTTCGATCAGATCCTGAGCCGATACCGTTGACATCGAAATCGACAGTGCCAAACCAATGCAACAGCTCATCTTTTTAACATTACTCATGGTCGGACTATTCCTTGCGCCGTTAGGCTGGGTGGCAACTTAAAAGTCGGTATCTTCCCGACCTCGATTAATATGCAATTTATTTTCAAGTTTCAATCGATCGCTTTTTTTGATCAACACATAGAGCGCGCCGACACCGCCGTGGTGTTTTTGCGCGCTGTGGAAGGCAATGACTTCCGGTATTTGTTTTAGCCAAGTATTGACGCACGATTTCAAAAACGCCTTCGGTTCACTTAACTCACCCTTGCCATGCAGAATTATCGCACTACGGGTATCAAAGCGCTGGCAATCTTGGATGAATCGATACACAGCCTCGCGCGCTGCAAGCATTTTCATGCGGTGTAAGTCCAGCCTGGCATCAATCGAATATTGACCCCGTTTCAAGTTACGAAAAACCCCCAATGACACCCCATTGCTGCGATATTCCAGACTGTCCAGAGGCTGAACCAGATCAATAATCTCATCGCTTAAATGATTGGTAGATTTCTGTTCAACCGTCACCGCCATCTGTCGTCGATGCTGGAGGGTCGGCTCGGCAACCTTACTTGAGCTGCGATCCACCTTACGGACCCCCTTAAGCGGCGTGACACCCTTCATTTCCTGCCGTAAAGCGGCCAAATCGTCGTCTTCTATCATAGATCACCCTTATTAGCCGTCGATCTTAGCGAATTCTGGTAGGCACAACCAGCCATATAGGTTTACCCTTGAATGACACATGATGGCGACGCTGCCTCTCCGGTTGATCCGGGCCAAGCTGTCTGGACGCCGAGACCGCGGTCAGTGGCAAGACACATCGATCGGCCCGGCCTAACTGGGCCGCCACGCGGACGGTGTAAACATGCGGTAAAAGCTTTGGTCAATGGCTTGGGAAAACTCAAAACTGCACCCATTTGAATGCTTTATCTTATTAGAGGTTCGACTATGAGCACACACAGCATTTTGCTGATCGACGATGATAGAGATCTGGCAGAATTGCTGGGTGAGTATTTGTCGGCTGAAGGCTATCGACTCGAATCGGCCCATACCGGCGAAGAGGGTATAGAAGAGATTGCCAACCATCACTTCGACCTAGTATTGCTTGATGTCATGATGCCCGGAATCGATGGTTTCGAAACCTTGAAACGTATTCGCCAGACCTCGATCGTCCCGGTGCTAATGCTAACCGCCCGGGGCGAAGAGACAGATCGTATTCTTGGCTTAGAAATGGGCGCTGACGACTACCTGGCGAAGCCCTATAGTCATCGCGAGCTGTTGGCTCGCATCAAAGCCCTATTGCGACGCATTGAATTGGATCGCACCCAGCAGAACGATGACAGCGGCATCATGGCCTGCCATGGGGTTGAGCTCAATTTTGACACCTATAGAGTCTACTGCGACGGTGAACACATACCGATGACCACCAGCGAGTTCAAGGTGCTGCGTGTCTTAATGACTCGCGCGGGCAAAGCGGTGCCGAAGGAAGATCTCTACCTCGAGGTTTTAGGCCGCGAAATCATGGCCTATGATCGCTCCATCGACATGCATGTGAGCAATGTCAGGCGCAAGCTCGGCGGTACCTCTGAGCAGTCGAAAATCCAAACCATCCGCGGCATTGGTTATATGTTCGTCGATCCGAATCAATAATCGCCACCCTGGCGTGAGCGCTCCCGCACTCTGGGTCGCGCTCACCACCGGCTGACCCAAGAGAAGCGTTCATGCAGTTAGGCAAGCTCAACCCTCTGGGGTCGGTTTTTGGCAAGATCTGGATCAGTTTCTGGTTATCGTTGATCCTGATCGTTATTGCAGCTTATTTTGTGTCCTTTCAGGCCGCCAAGCAGTATCAGGTCGCTCCGCCGGCCCCTCGTCATATCGCGACTCTCAGCAATATAGTCTTTCCGGATCTGGGTTTTGCCGGCACTGACCCTGCCCGCTTGGCGTTGATTCTCACCAACTATAATGACACAGCCCGCTTTCAGCTGTATCTGGTCGATGACGCCTATCGTATGTTGGGCAGCCCTCAGCCGCCCAAACGCATTCTGGTGATGCTCTCAGAAATGATGGAGCAAGAAGGCATGCAGGTTGGCCAATGGCGTAACGAGGCTTGGTTAGGGCCTATTCCGATTGCGGTCAATAATATTAACTATCGTTTATTCCTGCGCGGGGTACCGTCCCTACCGCCAGCGAACTTGCCGTTCTGGCTGGAGAGTCAGTGGATGCAATTGGCCCTCGCCCTGACCATCTCCGGCCTGATGAGCCTGCTCCTGACCTGGTCTCTTGTGCGCCCGATTGAAAAGTTACGCCAGACGGTGCGCGCCTTGGCGCGCGGCACGCTCAATGCACGTGCTGGATCCAGCGTCAGCCGCCGGGCCGACGAAATTGGTGAATTGGGCCGTGATTTTGATGATATGGCGACCCGGATCGAGGATCTGGTCTCGGCCCAGCAGCGCTTGCTGAGCAATGTCAGCCACGAATTACGCTCACCCCTGACCCGGCTTCAGGTTGCTATGGGCATCGTGCGCCAAAAGGCGCCGGAAGGCCTCGACCGGGCCCTCGATCGGATTGAACGCGAAAGCGACCGGCTCGAGAATATGATCGCGCAAATCCTTACCTTGAGTCGTTTTGAGAACGACATGCAGCAGGTCGAGTGGCGCACGATCGAGCTTGATGACATCGTCCGCAGGGTGGTCGAGGATGCTCGGTTCGAGGCCGAACCGCGGCAAATCACGATTATTGATCAGATCGATGGACCGCTGCAGATGGAAGGTGATGCTCAGTTGCTGCACAGCACGCTCGATAACGTGGTGCGCAACGCGCTGCGCTTTTCGCCGGCGGACGGTACCATTCGGGTAGCCTTAAGTCAGGGCCCGGGCCAGGTCACCCTAACCATCAGCGATGAAGGACCCGGCGTGCCAGAAGACAAGTTAGCGCGCCTGTTCGATCCGTTTTATCGCCTCGACCAAACCAACCCAGGTGCCGGATTGGGATTGAATATTGCACTCCAGGCTGTTCAGCTGCACGAAGGCAGCATCCAGGCAGTCAACAATCAGCCCCATGGTTTGACGGTCATTATCGATATTCCCAAGGTGGCCAGCCTGCGCGGCAAAACGCGTTAGCAGGTCGATACCCAGCGCCAACACGAAGTACGCTCCGGGATAGTGCGATCGCGCTGGATTTATACCAAAACAGGACCGACCCGATGACCCCAGCCATTGACTACTTACGAGCACACAAGATCCCCTTTACCGTGCACGAATACCAGCTCAAACACAGCTCCGACAACTATGGCCAGGATGTCGCCGATGCGCTCGGAGTGCCTCACAGCCAGCTTTTTAAGACCCTCTTGATCGCCCTCAATGGAAACCCTAAAACGCTCGCCGCCTGCTTGGTTCCCGTGGCCGGCAGTCTCAACCTCAAACTGGCCGCGAAGGCACTTGGCGCCAAGAGGGCCGAGTTGGCCGATGTCGCCCAGGCCGAAAAGAGTAGTGGCTATGTGGTCGGCGGTATCAGCCCTTTTGGCCAGAAAAAAGCCTTACCGACTGTACTCGATGCCAGCGCGGTCCTCCTAACCAGCCTGTATGCCAGCGCGGGCCGGCGTGGTTTGCAGATTGAAGTGGCGCCAGCTCGCCTGGCTGAGGCCTTAGGTGCTGTTATTGACGATATTTCAGCCTAATCGGGGTTTTTAATGAGCCATTGCGTCCTAAAAATCACTAATATTCGAGTTAAGTTGAGCAATCCTAACCACCTGCTATGGTGTTCTGATTCCTTTCGGAGCATGGTAACTATGAAAACATTTTTTTCGATCTTCTTATGTTTGGCCCTAAGCGGTCTAAGCCAGGCGGCAACGCCATCACCGGTCGGTCAATGGCAGACCATAGATGATGAGACCGGTGAAGCCAAAAGCCTGGTCACCCTTTGGCTTAAGAACGGTGAACTGATGGGCCGGATCGATACGCTACTCAACCCCGAAGAGCCGATTCCAATCTGCGAAGAATGCAGTGGCGCGCGCAAAAATCAGCCGGTTGAGGGCATGACCTTTGTTTGGGGTCTGACCGAGAATGGCGACCAGTGGGACGGCGGTACCATACTCGATCCGGGCAATGGCAAAGAATACAAGGCTCGATTTCGCTTAATCGATCAGGGCGCTAGCTTGGAAGTTCGGGGCTATATTGGCTTCGCGCTACTCGGTCGAACCCAGATGTGGCAGCGTCTGCCTTAAGACTGGCATAGATTGGATCAAAAAAACCAGCTTAGGCTGGTTTTTTTTGGTTCAGGGGCAGCGTTTTAATAGAATTCGCCGGAACCGGCCGAGGTATTGATAACGGTCAGGGTTTTAACGCCCTCAAGCGTCGCCAACAGCAAGACGTCCGCCGCACGCTGAGCAAACAAACCATTGGTCACCACACCGACGATATTATTCAGCTTGGCTTCCATTTCTTTGGCATTGGTAATGCTCAAGCCGTGCACGTCGAGCAGGATATTGCCATTGTCGGTGACCACACCGACTCGATAGACCGGATTGCCGCCCAAGGCGACAATCGCACGCGCGACCGAGCTGCGCGCCATCGGGATAACCTCGACTGGTAATGGGAAGGCGCCCAACGTCTCGACGGCTTTGGACTCGTCAGCAATGCAGACAAACATCTTCGCCACCGACGCGACGATTTTTTCACGCGTCAGGGCCGCGCCACCGCCCTTGATCAGCTCCAATTTTCGGTTGGCCTCATCGGCACCATCAACATAGACCGCTAACTGACTCACCTCATTCAGATCGAAGACCTCGATGCCGTGGCCGCGCAAGCGTTCGGCCGTGGCATCGCTGCTGGCGACTGCGCCCTTAAAGTCATGCTTCAGTTCCGCCAAAGCATCGATAAAGAAGTTTGCCGTGGAACCGGTGCCAACGCCAATGATCGCATCGGGCTGCAGCAGCGGCTTGATGTACTTGAGGGCAGCGAGCGCCACCTGTTGCTTTAATTCGTCTTGGCTCATAATTCAGTCCTGGTGGGCGTTAAGGCTATTATAGGGGGCATTGAGATGTTACGCAGCCTGTAAAAAGTTCTTTTTCATACCAATGGCGAATATATCTCCCGAGGTTGTTATAAAGTCCGCTGGCGGGCCTTGGGTTTAAGGGTCATTTCACCGTACACTGTCGGATAGTTATTCACTGACCTTCCATCGTGACAAGGACCATTCATGTTAGAGCATTACGTTAAAAAAATTCTGAACGCCAAGGTTTATGCAGCGGCCATCGAAACTCCCTTGGATGTTGCGACATCCTTGAGCCGTCGACTGGGCAATCAGATTTTAATTAAACGTGAAGATCTGCAGCCGGTGTTTTCCTTTAAAATTCGCGGTGCCTACAACATTATGGCGCAACTCAGTGACGCGCAGCGCAGAGCTGGGGTGATTTGCGCATCGGCCGGCAACCACGCCCAGGGCGTGGCGCAGGCTGCCAAATTGATGGGCGTTAAGGCGACCATCGTGATGCCTGTGACGACACCGGAGATCAAGGTTTCCTCGGTCCGCGCGCGCGGCGGCAAGGTCATATTGCACGGCGATTCATTTGATCAAGCCCTGCTCTTTGCCACCAACTTGCAGCACGAAAAGGGCTACACCTTCGTGCACCCTTACGACGACCCCGATGGCATCGCCGGTCAGGGCACCATCGCTCGAGAAATACTGCACCAATATGGTCCGGGCGAAATTGACGCGATCTTTATTCCAGTCGGCGGCGGCGGATTGGCGGCGGGCATTACCGCCTACATCAAGTATTTGCGCCCTGAGATTCGCGTTGTCGCCGTGGAGTATGAGGAGAGCGCGTCCCTAGCCTCGGCCATGAAGGCCGGTAAACGCACCATTCTGAAAGAGGTTGGACTGTTTGCCGATGGCATCGCCGTGGCTCAAATTGGCAAGGAAACTTTTAAGGTGCTCAAAGACCATGTCGATGAGGTGATCACCGTCTCAGCCGATGAACTTTGTGCCGCGATCAAGGATATCTTCGATGATACCCGCTCCGTGGCAGAGCCGGCCGGCGCCGCCAGCGTGGCGGGTATGAAAAAATATGTCGCGCGTGAGGGCTGTACCGGTAAAACTTTGGTAACCATTTGCTCTGGTGCCAATATGAATTTCGACCGGCTGCGTTATGTTGCCGAACGTTCCGAGGTGGGTGAACATCGCGAGGCCATCTTTGCCGTCACGATACCGGAAAAACCGGGTAGCTTTCGGCGTTTTATCAGTCATATCGGCAAACGCTCGGTAACCGAATTTAACTATCGCTATAACAATGAACGTGACGCACAAATCTTTGTCGGCATAAAAACATCCAGTGATGTGGAGCGTGTCGAACTGCTAGCCAGTCTGACTGACGACGGTTACAGCGTGCTCGACTTGACCCAGAATGAAGTCGCTAAGGCGCACGTTCGCCATATGGTTGGCGGTCACGCGCCACTAGCGACCGATGAGCGACTATTACGCTTTGAATTCCCCGAGCGTCCCGGTGCCCTGCTCAAGTTTTTGACCGCTTTGGGGGGCCATTGGAATATCAGTCTGTTCCATTATCGCAATCACGGGGCCGCTTACGGACGGGTATTGGCCGGGGTACAGGTACCCAAAGCGGACCTAAAGGCCTTCCGTTTAAAGCTCGATGAGCTCGGTTACCGCTATTGGGACGAGTCCGACAACCCCGTTTACGCGGCTTTTTTGGGCTAGGCGTTACGGCCAAAGTCCCCCATTGGCGGGCTCCACGGGCAAATTTCACGGTTCTTCGATAGGCTCGAACAAAGAGAAGCTCGAGCCTATTGCACTATTCTTTGTGTCTTTTTTGCACACTTGCGGTACAATCCGCGCCCTTAATATTCAGTGGAACCAATACAGTGATCGAAAATTTGCGTAATATCGCCATCATTGCTCACGTTGACCATGGTAAAACCACCTTGGTAGACAAGCTTTTACAGCAATCAGGCACCTTGGGTCGTAAAGACCAGAATTCTGAGCGCATCATGGACTCGAATGACCAGGAGCGTGAACGCGGTATTACCATCTTGGCGAAAAACACCGCTATCCGCTGGAAAGACTTCCGCATCAACATCGTCGACACCCCAGGCCACGCCGATTTCGGCGGTGAAGTGGAGCGTGTTCTGTCGATGGTTGACTGCGTTTTATTGTTGGTCGATGCCGTTGATGGCCCGATGCCACAAACCCGCTTTGTAACCTCCAAAGCGTTCGCCCAGGGTCTGAAGCCAATCGTCGTCATTAACAAGGTCGACCGTCCCGGTGCCCGTCCAGATTGGGTCCTCGATCAGGTCTTTGAACTGTTCGACCGTCTCGATGCGACCGAAGAACAACTCGACTTCCCGGTAATCTATGCGTCCGCTTTGAATGGTGTTGCCGGCTTGTCTGCCGATGACCTAGCCGACGACATGGAACCGTTGTTTAAAATGATCACCGAAGTCGTACCGGCTCCGGCCGTCGATTTGGAAGGTGGTTTCCAGATGCAGATCTCTGCCCTGGACTACAACAGTTATGTTGGCGTTATCGGTGTCGGTCGTGTATCGCGCGGTTCTGTCAAGCCCAATGCTCAGGTTGTGATCATCGATGACGATGGCAAAACCCGTAAAGGCAAGATCTTACAGGTGATGGGTTATAACGGCTTGGAACGAGTTGAAATCGAAGAGGCGCAAGCCGGTGACATCGTTTGCATTACCGGTATTGAAGGTCTGGGTATTTCCGACACGGTATGTAGTCCTAATCAGGTTGAAGCCCGACCACCCCTGTCTGTTGATGAGCCCACTGTGAGCATGACCTTCCAAGTGAACGATTCGCCGTTCGCCGGAAAAGAAGGTAAGTTCATCACCACCCGTAACATCAAGGACCGCTTGGAGCAGGAACTGATCCACAACGTCGCTTTGCGTGTTACACCGGGTGAGACGCCGGACAAGTTCAAGGTATCAGGCCGTGGTGAATTGCACTTGTCGGTACTGATCGAATCCATGCGTCGTGAAGGCTTCGAGCTGGGTGTGTCCCGTCCCGAAGTGGTCCAGCGTATCGTCGATGGTAAGGTGCATGAACCTTATGAAATCGTCGTGATCGATGTTGAAGAGGGTCATCAGGGATCCATCATGGAAGAGCTCGGCCTGCGTAAAGCCGAACTGACCAACATGGAACCGGATGGCAAGGGCCGTACCAAGCTGGAATTCATGACCCCGTCGCGTGGCCTGATTGGCTTTCGGGGTCTGTTCATGACCCTGACCAGTGGTTCTGGCATCATGACCAGCATCTTCGATCATTATGGTCCGATCAAAGAAGGTGATGTCGCCAGCCGTAAGAACGGCGTACTGGTGTCCATGGTTAAGGGTAAGACCTTGGCTTACGGTCTGTTTCCATTGCAGGAACGTGGTCGCCTCTTTATGGGCCATGGTGTTGAAGTGTATGAAGGCCAGATCGTTGGTATTCACTCACGCAGCAACGACCTGGTGGTCAACCCGACTAAGGGTAAGCAGCTGACTAACGTACGTTCGTCCGGTACCGATGATTCCTTGGCCCTGTCGCCCCATATCAAGCAGACCTTGGAGCAGGCGTTGGAATTTATCGAAGATGACGAGTTGGTCGAAGTAACACCGTTAAGCATTCGTGTTCGTAAGAAGTTTTTGACTGAAAACGAACGCAAGCGCAACGGCCGTAAGTAGGATTGCGCGCGGTGGCCAGTTTCGACTGGCCACTGAGCACTGTCAGCGGACATAAAAAAAGCGGGCCAGCGGCTCGCTTTTTTTATGTCTCGGCTTTATCGGCCGATGACACCGAGCGCCCGCTTAGGAATGACTCGGTAACAAACCCAAGGACGTTAGGGGCACACCCGTCTGTTGCAGCGCCAACTGCAAGGTTGAGCGGATCACCTTGGGATCGTCGAGCTTCAATAAATCATTGGATACCGACTCAGCCCAACCGGAATCAATCTGGCGGAGCACCGATTTAACCCGCAACAGGTTGGCACTGCTCATCGACAAGCTACGATACCCCAGGCCCACCAAGGCGACAGCACCGAGAGGATCACCGGCCAATTCGCCGCACACACTGATCTCCATATTAGCAGCGTTACCGGCCGCCACGATGATTTTCAAAGCCTTCAATACTGCCGGATGCATGCTGTCATAAATGCCCGCCACACGCGGGTTATTGCGATCGACGGCGAGAATATACTGAGTCAAATCATTGCTGCCGACCGATAGAAAATCGACTAGGGAAATAAATTCATTGACCAGGTATACGGCTGAGGGGACTTCGATCATCACGCCAACCTGAGGTGTCTCGACGTGCACGCCCTCATCGTTCAATTCGTATACCGCCCGATGAATCAGGGCCAAAGATTCCTCTACTTCGCCCACGCTGGTAACCATGGGCAGCATAATGCGTAAGTTGTCGAGGTTTAGACTGGCACGCAGCATCGCGCGTACCTGGACGATAAATATTTCCGGATGATCGAGCGTAACACGCAACCCGCGCCAGCCAAGAAAGGGGTTATCTTCCTTGATCGGAAAGTAATCCAGGCTTTTGTCACCGCCTATATCCAAGGTTCGCATGGTCACAGGCCTGGGGTGAAAGGCCTCCAATTGCGAACGATATATTTTAGCCTGCTCCTCTTCGCTCGGAAAACGGCCCAACATCATAAAGGGAATTTCGGTGCGGAACAGTCCCACGCCATCGGCGCCACTTTCTTGGGAGCGAATAATATCGGTTTGCAAACCGGTATTCACGAGCAGATCGATGGCCACACCATCGGTGGTTTCACCCGGCAGGCCAGTCAACGCATCGAGCCCGGAGACGCGGACCTTCTCGTCATGGAGCAGGTCTTCAAAGTAGGCTCGGCGCTCGACCGACAGCTGGAAATAGACGTGACCGCGATAACCGTCGACCACCAGCTCCTTGCCATCGAGCTCCTGCCAAGGAATATCCTGAGCGCCAAGCACGGTTGGAATGTCCAATGCTCGAGCCAGAATTGCGAGGTGGGAATTGGCAGATCCTTGCGTGCAGACGATGGCGGCGACATTGCCCGGCGGCAACAGACCAAAGACGGTCGCAGAAATTTCCTCGCCCAACAAGATGCTGCCCATCGGAATACGGCGATCGGCCTGCTCTTCGACTAGGCGCGAGAGAATACGCTGGCCCAGGTCGCGCATGTCAGACGCGCGTTCCCGCAGGTAGGTGTCTTCCATCGCCTCAAAATGTTGTACATAGCCGCGCATGGTATCGGCCAGGGCACTGGGGGCAGACTCGCCCAGACTGATTTTCTCACGGACCGTCCCAGCAACGGCCTGATCATCGATAATGCCAGCGTAGACATCGAACAGGGCCAGCTCTTCCGGTCGCAGCTCATTTTTCAGTCGATCTCGACTATTGGACAGTTCTTGCTGCACCGCCTCAATCGCCTTGTCAAAACGGGCCAGCTCGGCGCTGATATCGTCTGTCGTGGTATAACGGATGCTGTCTAGGGTGATCGCTGGGGTCACCACATGGGCGCGCCCAATGGCGACGCCAGAGGCGCAGGCTACGCCGCTGAAGCGAATGTCGTTTTGCGCTTGGCCGCCCATGAGGTCCATGCCGGATAGGGTCCCGGTCGCCTCGGCGTGGGCGATGATGCCCGCAAGCTGGGCCGACAGGGTCACTAGAAAGGCTTCTTCCTCGTCATTGAACCGTTTTATCGCGCGTCGTTGAACCGAGAATACGCCGAGCAGCCGTCGATTGTGAATGATCGGCACGGCCAACAGACCGTGAAATTCATCTTCACCAATGGTCGGCACATGATGGTAGTTGGGGTGGAGAGCGGAATTGGCCAGGTTCAACGGCTCCTCACGCTTGCCCACCAGACCGATCATGCCTTCATTTTTGGTCAGATTCACCTTGCCGATGCCGGCGGCACTCAAGCCTTCGGTCGCCATCAGCACATAGCGTTCGACATTGGGGTCCCAGAGGAACACCGTGCAAGCGTCGACAGCCATGCCATGGCGGACCATGCTCGCCAATCGGCCCAACGCCAACTTGAGATCTCGGGCCCCGGTGACTGCGTCAACAACCTTGCGCAGTAAATTCAATAAATCAGCCATGGGCAACCTGAGGTCTGTGGATCCGCGGCGCGAGCTCCGCTAAGGCTTGGCGATAGACATCGCGTTTAAATGACACCACTTTGGACAGGGGGTACCAATAGGACACCCAGCTCCAACCGTCGAACTCAGGGTCATCACTGTGGTCAAAGGAAATTCGAGTGTCATCGGAGATCATGCGCAACATAAACCATTTCTGCTTTTGACCCACACAGATCGGCAGGGTGTTGTGGCGGATCATCCGTTTCGGCAGCCGATAACGCAACCAGCCGCGCGTGCAGGCAAGGATGGCGACATCGCTTGCCTGCAACCCAACCTCCTCATGCAGCTCTCGATAGAGCGCCTCGAGCGGAGTCTCATGTTGGCGGATACCACCTTGAGGAAACTGCCACGCATCTTGGCCGATACGGCGCGCCCATAAGACCTGGCCGGCGGTGTTGGTTAGAATTATGCCGACGTTGGGTCGGTAGCCGTCTGAATCAATCATTCGTTATTCCATTAAACGCCGTTTAACTGGGGGTCGCAGGTGAGTCGTATATCAAATCATCGCTTACCATTGTTCCACAAGCGCACTGAAAGCGCCAATTGGTGAATCTGCACTGGCGCTTTGGCTTGGCGGGCATTTCGCGCTAGAATCACCCTATACTCCACCGCTGATCAGGACATAACCGTGACCCTCGCCATTTTTGATCTCGACAACACCCTCATCTGTGGCGACTCGGACCATGCCTGGGGCCAGTTTTTAGTCGACCAAGGGCTGGTCGATACCGACAAGGTCCGTATCGCCAATGACTATTTTCTCAGTGAATACCAGGCCGGTACTTTAAATATAGATGAATATCTGGAGTTTACGCTCGCCTTTCTCGCGGGCAAATCGCCGTCCGAGTTAGCGCCCTTGCACCAGCAGTTTATGACCGAGGTGATTGAGCCGATGATGCTGCCACAAGCCATTGAACTCATTGATCAACATCGGGCACTCGGCCACCAACTGTTGATCATTACCGCGACCAATCGCTTTATTACCGAACCGATCGCCCGGCGTTTGGGCATTGAGCAGTTAATCGCCTGTGAGCCGGAATTGACCGGCACACGCTATACTGGCAAAGCCACCGGCACGCCCAGCTTCGGACAGGGCAAGGTAGTCCGTTTGCAGCAGTGGCTAGATGACCGACATGAGAGCCTTGACGGCGCCTGGTTCTATTCGGATTCGCGCAATGACCTGCCGCTATTAGAATGGGTCGATAATCCGATTGCCGTCAATCCCGATGAGGCGCTCAAAGACATCGCCCAGACCAACGGCTGGCCAATACTCGATCTAAGGAAGCCTGCGTGAAAAACACTGCGCTCGCTTTGGTTGGCCTCTGCGCCCTATTGATAGGCTGCAGCCCGAAAACAGACTCCGGGCCGGATCAAGCGACCCCGATTGTGGCAGTCGCACCGATAACAATACTGGCATCCCCGCCGTCTGGCGCAGACTTTGGTCCCGTCGGCACGGCCTTCCAGCTCGATGCAAAACAGCACACTCTCCAGATGTTGGCCTTGTGTCAGACTCTAGCGGATTCTGTGGAGGCCTTTCTCGCGACCCCCGAAGTGAGTCAACAGCAGGCGGCGCAGGCATCCTTCCGGCTCTGCTACCAAAGTTGGACAGCCAACCAGCTGTTCTTCCAGCTCGCCTTCAACCCGGCTGATAAAAAAACCCTGCAGCCCCTGCTTGATCTAATTGACACCCGACCCTTTCTGCCCGGCTATATCGACAGTATCCCAGATTACCCTTACAGCGGCCTAATCTTCGAAATGGATTTGCCCATTAACGAGGCCACCTTGCTCAGCCAACACCGACTGATGGATGAAGATTCTGCAGCCCTGGGCTTTCCGGTTGTGGAGTTTTTCCTCTGGCGGCAACCGCTTGATACGACATGGCACAGCACGGGCGACATTGCGGCCGATAGCTTGATTGAGCGGCGACACCAATACCTCCGCACCGCGACTGGCATGTTGCTGGCAGATCTGGGTGCGGTGTCTAATCGTTGGCAAGCCGGCGGCGGCTTTGGCGGCCTGCCGCACCGCGTCCAGTTGGTGGCAGTCTTGGCCAGCCTGCAACGCATAACGGCAGTCGCCTTGTTGGACGATCTGTTCAATGAGCAAGCGCTGACAGAACCGGAATGGCATCATCCGGCCATGTATAGTGGCCAGGGTCGGGCTTATCCGCTGGCGCTATTGACCGCGGTACAAGGATGGGTAGGTTTACCCGAGAGCACAACGGCCTTTGCGCAATGGCTTGACTCCAGGGCTGACCGACCGATGACGGCAGCTGATCTGCAGACGGCCGTGGCGGACAGTCTAAGTGCCGTCCAAGAACTGCCGGAAAACTATCCCGCCGACAGTGCCGCCGATGGCCAATGGGCCACCGCACGCCAGCGCATAAGCGCGTTGGCCTTGGCTTTCGGTCAGCTGTCGGAACAGCAGCAGGTGCCCATATTTAGCCAGTAGCGGGCCACGCAGTGCCCGCCGGCGTTAGAAATTTTGACTGATTTGCGCGAAAATCGCCTTGATATAACGCGTTTCGGGCACCGCCGGTAAGACCGGATGATCGGCCCCCTGTCCGCCTTCGGCGAGAATCACGACATGCCGGTCCAACTTGCGGCCGGCGCTGCGAATCATGTCGCGCAAGCGTTCGTTGTCCAGATGCATAGAACAGCTGGCACTGACCAATATCCCACCATGACTAACCAGCTTCATCGCCATCTCATTTAAGCGCTGATAGGCACGCTCGCCGGCAGCCATGTCCTTACGGCGGGTAATAAAGGCCGGTGGATCCACTATAACCACATCGAAGCGCGTTTTTTCCGCATGCAGCCGCTCCAGTACCGCGAAAGCATCACCGGCCAGGGTATCGACCCGATGCGCACAGTTGTTGAGCTCGGCATTGGCCATCACGCCCTGCAAAGCCAATTGGGAGGCATCGACACAGGTCACGGCGCTAGCGCCTAGAGCAGCCGCGGTGATGCCCCAGCCACCAACATAACTGAACACATCCAGCACGGTGCGATCCTTGGCCCACTGGGCCGCTAGGAGTCGATTGGGACGATGATCGTAGAACCAACCGGTTTTCTGGCCAGTCATCAGCGGCGCTAAGAAACGCACCCCATTCTCGATCAGTTCGACCTGCTCCGGAACCTCGCCAAAGGCTACCTCGACATAGTTGTCGAGCCCCTCGGAAGCGCGCATCTTGCCGTCGTTCTTAACCAAAATACCACGCGGCTGAACCAGACGCTGCAGGTGTTCGAGGATTACCGGCAGGCGCTGTTCCATGCCTGCGGTCGAGACTTGAACTGTGAGCACATCATTGAAGCGATCGATCACCAGACCCGAGAGGCCATCGCTGTCACCATACACCCAACGATAACAGGGCTGTTCAAAGCACTGCTCGCGTAACGCCAAGGCTTGCTTGAGGCGATTTTTAAGCACCGAGCTGGACAGGCTTCGATCCATCTGGCGAGACACCAGGCGAGCACAAATCAACGCCTGGGGATTGACCATAAAACTGCCCAAAGCCTTACCCGCAAAGTCGACGGCATTGGCAATTGAACCCGGTTCAAAGGCCTGCAGCGGTGATTTTCCGAGGTCGATTTCATTGCTGTAGATCCAATGATGGCCAGATCGAATTCGGCGTTCGGCGCCCTTATTAAGATGCAATACTTGAGTGGTCAACGGTTAAACCTTTTTTAATAAATCTAATGAAACGCCCCTGCACGTCGGCGGGTGACTGCTAAACTTTTGGCTATTAACGGCCCATTTTAGGACCTGACTATGAGCATAGAACTGGACCCGGATCAGATAGATCAAATACTGCAGGGTATCAACATTCCCCCGCAACCCCAGGTGATGGTCGACTTGCAGATGGAACAGTATCACCCCAGACCGGACATTAGCCGAATCGCCAATTTGATTGCCCAGGATGTCGGTCTGGCCGGCGCGATGTTAAAAATCGTTAATGCACCGGCGTTTGGCTTAGCTAATACCATTAGTTCGGTCCACCAGGCTACGGTCTTATTAGGCATCAAGTCGGTGGTCAACATCATTAATGGTATCAGTATTCGAGGCCAATTGAGCGATGAAGATATAGTGGGGCTGAATAATTTCTGGGACACCTCGATGGACATCGCCGTGGTCTCACAGAATGTCGCCCGTCAAATCGGTTTGCAGGAGACCGATAATGCCTATTGCCTCGGTTTGTTTCACAACACCGGCATCGTTTTGATGAAGCAACGCTTCCCAACCTACATGGATATTTTGCAACAGGCCTACGCGCACAATACCGAGCGGGTCATCGATCTGGAAAACCACCATTTCAGTACCAATCACGCCGTCATCGGTTACTACACCGCACGCTCGTGGCGCTTGCCCCATCTGATCTGCGACGCGATTGCCGATCACCACAATATCACCCAACTGTTTGCGCGCGACGCCGGGGCAGATGACGCGAAAAAAACCCTGTTATCCGTGTTAAAGATTGCCGAATATATCTGCGCCAGCGGCCCGGCGCTGGGCAAGGTGCGAGACGATTATGAATGGGCGCGCATCAAGGCTTACATCTATGAATTTACCGGCCTAGGGCCCTACGATATCGATGCCATGATCGACCAATTCAGCGAAATGGGCATCGGCTCGGTCACTGCCCGGCACTAGGAATCAACGCCGCCAGCAGCGACCTGTCGCGCACGGCAACAAAATACGGATTAAGTATATCGTCTTTACCGTAGACCAATGGCTCGCCGTTCCATTGCACAATGGCACCCCCGGTTTGCGCCAGTATCGCTTGGGGCGCGGCTGTATCCCATTCACAGGTCAGACCCAAGCGGGGATAGAGGTCCGCGCCACCTTCGGCCAATCGGGCAAACTTCAGTGCACTGCCCAGAGATTCGGTCTCGACCCGATATCCGGCGTCGGTTAGATGTTCGCGCCAAGCACCCGCCCAGCTCGAACGCCGCGACCCCAAGGCGACCAATCGCTTGGTGACACGGGCGGTCGGCAGCGGTGCCTGCGCCTCAGGCGAACCCGAAAAAGCACCGATGCCCTCACCGCCCCACCATGCCAGGCCCGAGGTTGGCCGATAGAGTAGGCCAAATACGGGCTGCTGGTGCGACATCAGGGCGATATTGATAACAAACTCATCAGATCGGTGCAGAAATTCTCGGGTACCGTCCATCGGGTCGATCAACCAATAGAGCGGCCAATCTTTGCGCATTTGATAGTCTGGCAAGGCCTCCTCCGACACCACTGGACAGTCGACTATAGCGCCCAAGCCGGCAACCAGGATCTCTGAGGAGCGGATATCAGCCGCGGTGACTGGGCTGTTATCCGCCTTGGCCACCTGTTGCCAGAGACGCTCGTCACGATAAATAGTCAATATAGCATCACCAGCCACACGAGCCAGTTGATACAGGGCGCTAATTTGCACTGGGGTTAGGGGCAATTGCGGCGCCGAGGTGGCTTGCGGTGAGATCATGCTGGGCCTTAACAGAGTGCGCTAGAGCCCGCGATTCTAACACGTCGGGTGCCTTGCTTACCCGACCGTAAGCGGCAATAATCGAGTTAATTGGTGGCCGGACCTTGCATATTGACGGCAACGACCGCATCTTGATTGCCGCTCGGTAGACACTTTAAACGACAATCAGGGACAGACCCAGCACCGACCCTGCTGGTACCCCTTATCCGGAGTCCAAACCGGCATTTAATATTATTCAGGAGCCCAATGCGTGAGCGCCAAGACTGAAGCGAAGGATGACATCCGGCTCGACAAGTGGCTTTGGGCTGCGCGGTTTTTTAAAACCCGGGTCCAGGCCAAAGCCGCTGTTGAAAGCAATAAGGTGCACTATAACAAGGCCCGGGCCAAGCCCAGCCGGAGTGTGGAGATGGGCGCCATCTTGCGCTTACAAATCGGCTCAGAGGAAAAGACCATTGTCGTGACCCAAGTCCACGGTCATCGTCGCGGCGCACCCGAAGCCCAAGCCATGTACTTGGAAACCGACGCCTCGGTGGTCAAACGGCAAGAAAACGCTGAACAGCGAAAAACGATGAACCTGACCTCGCACGCCCCCGATCACCGCCCAAACAAGAAAGAACGGCGCGACCTGATCCGCGTGAAATCCAATATGAACGATTCTTAGCCAGGCCTTAATCATGACTGTACTCGATAACACCACGCGTTTTTTATTTGCAGACTCCGCTGTCCGAGGGGAACTGACTCAACTGGATCGTTCAGTCTCCGAGGTACTCAGCAAGCATCATTATCCGGCCGCGATTCAACCGCTACTCGGCGAATTTATGGCCGCCGCTGCGATGCTCAGCGATACCATTAAATTTGAGGGCACCCTGTCATTGCAAGTGCGCGGCTCCGGTCAGGTGCGCTCACTGATGGCCGAATGCCGAGATAATCGAGCCTTGCGGGCATTGGCCCAATATAATGATGACTTTGATGACCGGGGCCCGATTCTCGGCGAGGGTCAGATGGCGATCACCATTGAGCCAAAACAGGGCCATCGCTACCAGGGCGTGGTGGAAATTAACGACTCAGACCTGGGTTTGGCCCAAGTGCTGGAGGGTTATTTTCAACGCTCCGAACAGATTCGCACGCGCATTTGGTTGTTTGCCGATCAGCATAAGGCCGGCGGCCTTATGCTACAGGCGATGCCGCAGTCGGCCAGCGAGAGCAGTTTGACCGGTGGCGACGATGAGGACGATGATAGCTGGTCACGCCTGGTTATCTTGGCTAGCACCCTAAAGCCGGAGGAGATCTTTGGCCTTGAAGCCGAGACGGTGCTGCATCGCCTGTTTCATGAGGAGCCTGTGCGGCTCTATCCGCCGCGGCCGCTAGAATTTGAATGCACCTGCAGTGCCGATCGATCGGGCAATGCCATCATCACATTGGGCGCCCCAGAGGCATTGGCCCTGATTGAGGAACTGGGCCATATTGATATAGATTGTCAGTTTTGCCATGAGCGCTATATTTTCGGGGCTGACGACGTCCAACGTTTGTTCTCGCCAAGCGCAGACGATACCCTTAATTAGGCCGGCTCGCGGCCGACCAAGGCGGTTTAACCCGGGCCAGTTCGCTAGCACACACCCGATCGAACGCTCGGGTTTGTCTCTGGCGGTCCGGACTCGCTACTCAGCAAATACCTTATCGCCCAGCTGATCGACCATCAGGCGAGCTTTGCTCAGGCTGATGGTCGATGCTTCGGCTTCGCTCGGCATTATATCGGCCCGAACAAAGGTATGGCTTTGCAGTATCTCGCCATCCTTTTCGATAATTCCACTGACGCGATACTGAGATCCCTCAGCTTTGGGCGCCGCACAAATGCGGTAACCCTTATACTCAGTCCATTCATATTGTGGAACCTTCGGTACTTTTGTTTTCGTTAACCAGCCAAACATAGGACACATCCTCTGAAATTTACTGCGATTGGGAACATTATCAGGCGTCAGTTTGGCAGTGCATAGTATTAATTCGGCTTTTGTTTAACACTGGATCGCAGCCTAAGCAGCCAATGGGCACAAGTGTTACCTTTTGATCATAAGTGTTACCGAATGCCACGATGAGTTTGGCCGAGCCTGACACTTTCTGTACAAAAAACAGCCTATATACATTAAGCTGTTGATTTTAAAGAGCTTTAATAACATGGCACACAGAATGCAATATTATAATCAGAACGAATAGAGGCCACCCGCCAACAAAAACAATAATAGGGTGGATGTAAGAACAATAAGCGCCTATCAAAAAACAAAAATAAGGGCGCTGTTTTTATTCCTGGTTCCATAAAAACAAAAAGAACCAGTCAGCTGTTTGTGTCGGTCCAGTGAGCCTTTCGCTGGATACCATTGTTTTCTCCTCCTATCAAAGCATCCACACCAATACGTCTATAATCTATGCGTAAATCTCTACTGTCGTGCGCATTGCCTAGAGTCGACTCTGTGTCTAAAACAGCTCTATCGAGCGACCGTTATAGCCGTCGACAGAGCTCGGGTAGGCCTATAAGCCTTGTTCAGGGGTATACCAGCCAGCCAGTTCATCGGTCAAAACCGCTTCCAGCATTGCCATGCCCAGCTCGCTGTCGTTAAGGCAAGGCAAGAGAGTGCAGTGTTCGCCACCGGCCTCTTTAAAGGTTTCAACCCCTTCCATACCAATCTCTTCCAGGGTTTCCAGGCAGTCGGTGGCAAAGCCGGGCGTCAGCACCAGCAAATTTTTCACGCCTTGTGCCGGTAACGCCTCAAAGGTGTCCGAGGTATAGGGTTGCAGCCACTTGGCGGGGCCGAAGCGACTTTGAAAACTGATCAATACCCGATCAGTCGGCCAACCCAAGGCCTCGGCCAACAGGCGCCCAGTGACTTGGCAATGGCAATAGTAGGGGTCGCCTTTGGGCAGAGATTCTTTCGGCAAACCGTGAAACGACAGTAAAATCTTGTCGGGCTCGTCGGTCACAGTGGCCAAGTGCGCTTGGACTTGGGCCGCCAAGGCACCAATATAGGCGGGATGACGATACCAGGGATGGGCGATTCGAATCGTTGGCTGCCACATTTGGGCCTTAAGATAATCAAACACCGCATCGCTCACCGAAGCGTTGGTTGCTGCCGAGTATTGCGGATAAAGCGGTACCACCAAAATTCGGTCGCAGCCTTGCTTGGTCATCGCAGCCATCTTTTCCGAGAGACTGGGGTTACCATAGCGCATGGCATAATCGACCACTAGGTCGGGCCATTTCAGGGCCATTTGGTGGGACTGCTGAGCGGTAAAATAGCGCAGCGGCGATTCGTTATCGTCCTCACGCCAGATTTTCTTGTAGGCCGCAGCGGAACGCTTCGGTCGAGTGTTGAGGATGATGCCGTGCAAGATCGGCAGCCAAATGAGACGCGGAATGTTCACCACCCGGCGATCGGACAGGAACTCCTTTAAATAGCGCCTGACGCTGGACGTACTGGGATCATCAGGTGTTCCTAAGTTAACCAGTAATAGGCCGATTTTGCCCGTTTTCACATCGGGGTGATTGGTCGGTAGAGTCATAGTGATTGCAACCAGAATTGAAAGCCTGTTAGTGTAACAAGAATCTTGCACAGCAGCGGATAAAAGATCACTCCCATCCCGCCTCTGCACCCCTTTTGACGGGGCTCAGGGTCGATATTCACGGGGTCGCAGCCCAACCGGCTGTGCCGTTCTCACGCTTGCTATATACGTAGCCAACCGACTATAAGATCTCAGGCCAACTATGAACCCATGGGTCCTGCTCAGCTTTGCTGTCCTCTACTTTGTCTGTCTCTTCGGCATTGCCCTGTTTGGCGACTCAGGCCGCGGGCAACAGGCCACGCGCCGTTACAACCACTTTATCTATGCCTTGAGCCTCTCGGTCTATTGCACCAGCTGGACCTTTTATGGTGCGGTTGGCACCGCCGCCACCGCCGGCTGGTCGTTCGTGGCGATCTATCTTGGCCCCCTGCTGGTGTTTGTCTTTGGCCAGAGTTTGATTCAGAAAATGATCCGCGTCGGGAAACGGCAAAACACAACGTCCATTGCCGACTTCCTGTCATCGCGCTACAGCAAAAGCCGCGGCGTCGCCCTACTGGCCACGCTGATCTGCACCCTGGCTGGGGTGCCCTATATCGCATTGCAACTGAAGGCGGTGACAAACTCGATCCAGGTTCTATCCTTCCGCGCCGCCGAGCTACCCTTTACCGCCTCGAAAACCTCGTTCTTTGTAGCAATCTCGATGATTGGCTTTGCGACTCTCTTTGGTACTCGCCAGGTAGACGTGTCAAAACATCACCACGGCATGATGCTGACCATTGCCTTTGAATCATTGGTCAAGCTGACGGCCCTCGTCTGCCTGGCGCTGTATGTTATTTTCGTGTTTTACAGTGGACCCCGGGAGTTTGCCAGCGAACTGGTCGCCACCCAAACCTTTATCTGGCCTGGGTTTTCGCTCAGCTTCTTAACCCAGCTGCTATTAGCCGCTGGCGCCATCCTCATCCTGCCACGTCAATTTCATGTTATGGTCGTGGAAAATATCCACCAAGACCATTTAAAAACAGCTCGCTGGGTGTTCCCGGTCTACCTAATCCTGATCAGTCTCGTGGTGCTGCCGATCGCGTCGGCAGGATTGCGGCTGTTTCAAGACAGTCAGATTGATGCCGACACCTTTGTTTTGCTGTTGCCTCAGGCCGGTGGCCAAGTCTGGCTAACCCTGTTGGTCTTTATCGGAGGCTTCTCGGCCTCGATGGCGATGATTGTGATCACCACCATCACCCTCTCAACCATGCTCAGCAACGACGCCGTATTGCCCTTCCTTATTAAGAAGCGGTTGTCTGCAGATCGCGCCAATGTCGGTCCTTGGCTGCTCATTATTCGACGTCTGGTGGTGGTGACCGTTATCCTAGCCGCCTGGCTCTATAACCTCAGTTTCGGCGATACCGAGGCCCTATCGGTGATCGGACTACTGGCTTTTTCGCTGATGGTACAACTGCTGCCATCGTTGATTGCCGGTCTGTACTGGCGCACCGCGCATGTGCGCGGTGCTTATGCCGGCATGTCACTGGGCAGTCTGGTCTGGAGCTGGACGCTATTAGTTCCGATGCTCAGCGAGGCGGGCTTTGTCTCGCCCGAGCTGCTTAGCGCAGGCCCTTGGCAGATCAGCTGGCTGCGGCCGGAGTTTTTGTTCGGCTTCACCTTTACCGATGCTCTAAGTCATGGCGTATTTTTCAGTTTGATCGCTAACATTGCCGGTCTCATTTACTTCTCCAAAACGGCCACCACGACACTGGCAGATCGTCTCCAGGCTTCGGCCTTTGTCCAGCTAGATGAACAACTCCTGCGCTCCGACCTAAACCACAAAAATCCCCTGGTAAAAGCTGGCGAGCTGGTATCCATGCTGGAGCGTTTCGCCGGGGTCGGTCAAACCCGGCGCTGGATCAGTGATTATGAGCGAGTGCACCATTTTCGCATCCTCGCCAACGATACTCCCACGCCTGACTTTATCCGCTATTTCGAGCGCACCCTATCGGGCGTTATCGGCGCCAGCTCGGCTCGCGCGATGATGCATTCCGCTTTGGCCGGACGCGAGTTGCATCTGGAAGACGTGGTGACCTTTTTCGATGAAACCACCCAGGCGATCCAGTTCAACCAACGGGTTATGTCATCGACCCTAGAGCATCTCGATCATGGCGTCTCGGTGATCGATCGGGACCTCCGACTGGTGGCCTGGAACCGGATGTATTTGGAGATGTACCCCTATCCCAAGGAGACCATTAGAGTCGGTGTCTCGATCGAAGAGCTGGTGCGCTACAACGCCCTGAAGGGCGAATGTGGCCCGGGTGACATCGAGGATTTGGTTCAGCGCCGCCTCAATCACCTGCGCTTAGCCACGGCGCATCGCTTTATCCGCATGCGCAGCAACGGTCGGGTCACCGAGATTCGCGGCAATCCTTTGCCGGGGGGCGGTTTCGTCACTACCTTTAATGACATCACCGATTTCGTCAAAGCCCAGGAAGCCTTAAAAGACGCGAAGAACACTCTCGAACGTCGGGTTGAGCAGCGCACCGAAGAGGTTCGTAATATCAATAACGAGCTGCGGGCAGAAATCCAAGAGCGCCAGCGGGCTGAATCGATGCTTATGGAGGCCAAAACCGAGGCGGAATTGGCTAATGACAGCAAAACCCGATTTTTGGCCTTGGCCAGTCACGATATCTTACAGCCCCTGAACGCCGCCCGACTCTATAACACTGCGCTGTTGGAAAAATGGCCCAATGAACCCATCTTGCCGAAACTCGAAAGCTCACTGCGGACGTCCGAGGAACTGATTTCGACGCTCCTGGAAATCGCCAAATTGGACGGTAGCCTGCATAAGCCCTTATTGGAAACCGTTGAGTTACAGCTTTTATTTCAGTCGATCGATGATGAATTTACCGCCCTGGCCGCCGAGAAGAAACTCCGCCTGTGGATTCGACCCACCGGCCATTTTGTCGCCAGTGAAGGTCGGGCCCTGCGCCGAATCATACAAAATCTGGTCTCGAATGCCATTAAATATACCCGTGACGGCGGCGTCATGGTCACCGCGCGTAAACGTGGGGTAGACCTATTGATTCAGATTTGGGATACCGGCCTGGGTATTGAGGCACGCGATTTCGAACGTATTTTTTTCGATTTCAACCGCCTCGATCAACATCGACAAGAAGCCCAGGGCGTTGGCCTGGGTCTGAGTGTGGTCAGCCGACTCGGGCAGCATCTCAGTCACCCAATCGATCTTGCCTCCAAACCGGCTCGGGGGTCCTGCTTTAGCGTTTTGGTGCCCTTAACTGACTCACCGCCAGCCTGGCAAGGGCGCGACAAACAGGGCAAGGAACGGAACGCTGCAGCGCTCAATTTTCGGGTGCTAATCATCGATAATGATGCTCAAAACGCCGATGCGCTGATTACGCTGCTGATGGGCTGGGGTTGTGCGGCAGATTTCGCCACGACAGACGTCGAAGCGTTGGAAAAACCGATGCCCGACCTGTTGATCATCGATTACCATCTGGGCGAACACCTCACCGGGTTTATGCTGCTTACAAAGCTAGAACAACGCTGGCAAGGTTCGGTACCAAGCATCCTAGTCACGGCTCATGCCGAGCCTCAGATTAAGGTCGAGGCCGCGCAGCGGGGCATGGGCTTTCTGGCCAAACCGGTTAAGCCAATTGCGTTGCGGGCCCTGATCAAGAGTAAGCTGGCCTAAACCATCACCGCAGCTAGCAGGCCTGCCTATATGAGGCTATTTGCGACCAGGGTTGGGCAAGCGTGTTGCCCTGGGTAAGGTGGGGAGTATTAAATCGCTACAGCCGGATCGACATGCAGTCGATTGGCTAAGATCACCGCCTGAGTGCGGTTGAGTACATTGAGTTTGCGGAATATGGCCGTGACATGCGCCTTGACGGTCGCTTCGGATATTTCCAGATCATAGGCAACCTGCTTATTGAGCCGGCCAATCTGCAAATGCCGCAGCACGCGCAGCTGCTGATCGGTAAGCTGATTAATCCGCCGAGCAATGTCAGACAATTCAGAATCCACTTCGATACTGTGTTCGCCTTGGGGCCAAAACTCCTCGCCCAAGAGCACACCCTTTACCGCCTGTAAGATCGAATCGGCCGCCATGGATTTCGACAGAAAACCGGCCGCACCACAGGCACGTGCCTTGCCAATAACTGAGGGGTCGTCGTTGCCAGAGATCACCAGGACCGCAATGGTCGGATAGGCTTTTCTCAATTCCAATAGACCTAAAAAACCGTCGTTGCCGGGCAAATGCAGGTCGAGCAGCACCAGGTCGACGTTCCCATTGTCACCGAGGATGGCAAGGGCCTCTTCAAGCGACGCGGCAAAGCCCACCTGACCGCTGTCTGACAAGGCCAAAACTGACGGTTTTTGGGTTAGTGACAGTTTCAGGGCATCTCGAAACAATGGGTGGTCATCAACTATCAGTATTCGATCCACGAGCGACTCCTATTAGTTCACCAGTTCTCCATACAAATAACCTGAACAACTAGACAGCTCGAATAACATCCGACTAAAGGATATGGTCAGCTTCGGCACCAGGGTGTCCAAACTGACTCGCGCATCTTGATCATTAAAGTTCCGCCACAGGCTCAGCTGGGTTTGTGCCTGAGTCACCCACTCACCAGTTAGGGTGTAGACCGCAGTAACGTCGGTCATAGGTTGGTAGTCTGGTGCCATGTCCAAATCGCCATTCGCGCAAGCTATGGCCCGGATAGACAGTTTTGCAGCGAGATCTACGTAAGTTTGGAAATACTCAGCATAATAGACTTTAAATTCTTCCGAATTCACGTCACCCGTGCCGCTCCATTCATCGAACGCGTAACTTGGATTTTCCAAATTTACGGCGTTAAAAGCCTCTAGTAGATTTCCAGACTCGGTACCATAAGCGGCACCGCCCAGCAAAGTCGACCATACTATGATGAAGCGCAAAATGACACTCATAAGGGATACCTTCGGTTGTCGGAAGCTACTTTAATTGTGGCCTCTTAAACGCTAGCTGTCACCTTCGGAGCGTCAATTCGAGTTGACCTAGGGCGTCAATCGGGCCAATGCCTCAGCAAAACAGGACAATATATCCTCTGGGTCTTCAATCCCGACCGAGCATCGAATCATCCGGTCACCAATGCCGAGCGCGGCCCTATTTTCGGGTCCCATTTCATAAAAAATGGTGCTGGCCATGGGTAAGGCCAGGGTCCGGTTATCGCCCAAATGGGTCGCGTTAATAACCAATGCCATATCATCGAGTAAGGCCGCACAGTCATAGGGGGCTTTTAGATCAAAGCTTAGGATGGCCCCGAATGAACGAAACCAACGCCGCGCTCGGTCATGTTGCGGATGGGATGCCAAGCCGGGGTAGTATACCGCCTCGACTTTTTCATGCTGCGCCAACAGGTTGGCCAGAGCCGCGGCATTGGCGCATTGACGATCCATGCGCAGCGCTATGGTTTCGGCCCCCACCGCCAGTTGATAGGCACCATCGGAACTCAGGGTACCCCCCATATCACGCAAGGCCTTTTTCTTGATTTGGGTAAGGCCCCATTTGTGGGCATCACCCTGCTGATAGGCAGGGAAGATATTGGGGTAATGGGACCAGTCAAAGAGACCGGTATCGGTTATGGCGCCGCCTAAGACCGTGCCATGACCGCCAAAGTATTTTGACAGACTGTTGATCACCAACCCGGCTTGAACGCTTTTCGGATTAAAGAGGTAAGGCGAGGTAATGGTATTGTCGACCATAAAGAGTACGTTTTGCTGCGCACACCACTGGCCGATTTCGTCCAAACTGGCAATCTGAGTGCCCGGATTGGCAATGGTCTCGACAAACACCAGGCGCGTGTTGCCTTGCTGGGCGGCGCGGACATGGGCGCAGTCGGTCGCGTCAACCAGGGTCACCTCGATGCCGAAGTTTGCCAATGTGCTCAGCAAGCTGTGCGTGTTGCCAAACAGAAATCGACTGGCAATCATGTGGTCGCCGCGCTGCAGCAGGGCCAGCAAGGTGCCGCTGATCGCTGCCATACCGGTCGCAAAGACCAAGGTGGCGATGCCCTGCTCGGCCTCACTGATCAAGGACTGCAATGAATCGGTGGTCGGCGTTGACTGCCGGGCATAAGCATGGCCGCTGGCCCGACCCTGAAAAACCTCTACCAGTCCTTCCGTAGTGGCGTATGAATAGGGCACGCTATTATAGATCGGAGCATGCACCGGGCCGTCGGCAAAGCCTTGCAGGCGGTCATGATGCACAATGCGACTGGTGAATCCTTTAACCTTACTCATAGTCGCTTACCACATTAGATCGTCGGGGATGACATAGTCTTTATAGGGATCGTCATCGTCAGGTTGCGCTGCTTGGGGGTCGGCTAGAAATAGGATGCTGGTGGTACTGCGCTCCATTATTTTCGCCGCGACCGCCTGAGGCACTACGAAGAAGCGGTTCTCGAAAGTCGCAATGGCCAACTTACCGCGGGCTAAATCGACCTGGATCTGTGCGCTGACGTAGATCGATTTTATCTTATTGTCGAATCGATCGGCAAAGTTGAACTTTACATCACCGTCATCGAGGTGGATTCGGGTCGTCTCGATGATCTGTTTAACCTGCGCCACCAAGGACTTTTCCTGCGCTTTTTGTTGCCGCTCAAGATTCAGCTGGCGATCTTTGGCCACCTTGGCCAAACGCGCCTGCTCGACCGCCTGTTTGGACTCACCGTCATCGGTCTCAACCCGGTTCTTGCGATTGACCTTATCGTTTTTACGCTTCTCGTTCTTGTCTTTTTGAACTTGTTTCTTGTCCGCCAGGCCCAGTTTCAAAAACTGATCGGCCAGTGATTTTGACATGTTACAACCCTGTGATATTTAGCGTTTATTGAAGCACATAGCGGCTTTAGGCTGCAAGCTTCTCGCCAGGGCCAAGCTCGGGCAAAAAAAAGCGGGCCAAGGCCCGCTTTCTATTTACTCTCAGGTTAAGGTCGACCCAGTCGGGCAGCCGATCGCCGGTCCTGGGGCTATTGCTTTTTATTGTCCTCAATCAAGACATCGACCACGGACGGATCGGCCAGCGTAGAGGTGTCCCCCAAGGTGTCGTATTCGTGCGCGGCAATTTTACGCAAGATCCGGCGCATAATTTTACCCGAACGGGTTTTCGGCAAGCCCTCGGCCCATTGAATGACATCGGGCGTCGCAATCGGACCAATTTCCTTACGCAACCAGGCCTTCAATTCAGCTGTGAGCGCATCGCTGGGCACAATGCCCGCCATTGGACTGACATAGACATAGATGCCCTGCCCTTTGATATCATGCGGATAACCAACCACGGCGGCTTCCGATATCGCAGGATGGGCTACTAAAGCGCTTTCAATTTCAGCGGTGCCCAAGCGGTGTCCGGAGACGTTGAGAACGTCGTCGACTCGACCGGTAATCCAGTAGTAACCGTCTTCATCCCGACGCGCGCCATCACCGGTGAAGTAGGTGCCTGGGTAGGTGCTGAAATAGGTTTCAATAAACCGTTCGTGATCGCCAAAGACCGAGCGCATCTGGCCCGGCCAGCTATCGGTAATTACCAGGTTACCCTCGACCGCACCCTCGAGTTCGCGGCCAACATTATCGACTAATGCTGGTTGAATACCGAAAAAGGGTCGCGTCGCCGAGCCTGGTTTCAGCGCCGTAGCACCCGGCAATGGGGTAATCAGGATGCCACCGGTCTCGGTTTGCCACCAGGTGTCGACAATCGGGCACTTGCTGCTGCCGAACGCCTTATAGTACCAATGCCAGGCCTCCGGATTAATCGGTTCACCGACCGATCCGAGCAAGCGCAGTGATGACAGATCGGCACCTTGGGTCGCCATGTCACCGGTGGCCATCAGCGAACGAATCGCGGTGGGCGCGGTATAGAGAATGTTGACCTGGTGCTTGTCGACCACCTGGGCAAAGCGCTGCGCCGTTGGATAGGAGGGTACGCCCTCGAACATCAGGGTCGTGGCACCGTTGGCCAACGGTCCGTAAACAATATAGCTGTGGCCGGTGACCCAGCCGACGTCCGCGGTACACCAGTAGACGTCGCCGTCCTGATAGTCGAAAACATATTCGTGAGTCATCGACGCGTAGACCAGATAGCCTCCGGTGGTATGCAAGACGCCCTTGGGTTTTCCGGTTGAACCGGAGGTGTAAAGAATAAAGAGCGGATCTTCGGCATTCATCGGCTCGCAGGGGCACTCCATGGGCACCTGATCCATACGATCGTGGTACCAGATATCCCGACCATCGTGCCAACCGATGGTGCCTCCGGTGCGGCGCACCACTAGAACGTGCTGGACGCATTCGGTGCCGGGCTGTTCCAACGCCTGATCGACATTGTTCTTCAGGGCCACCGCTTTGGCACCACGCAGGCCTTCGTCGGCGGTGATCACTATATTCGAATCGCAGCCTTCGATGCGCCCGGCCAGCGCTTCAGGTGAAAATCCGCCAAACACCACCGAATGAATGGCACCAATACGCGCGCAGGCCAACATGGCATAGGCCGCCTCTGGGATCATCGGCATGTAGATGGTGATCCGGTCACCTTTTTTACCGCCCAACGACTTCAGGACATTGGCCATTCGGCTGACGTTGGCGTGTAACTCGTTATAACTGATATGGGCATCATCACCGGGCTCATCGCCTTCGAAGATGATCGCCGTTTGCTCGCCGCGAGTGGCTAGGTGTCGATCGATACAGTTATAGGCAACATTGAGTTCACCATCACCATACCAGCGGATGCGATGGTTGGTCTTATCGAAGCTAACATCCTTTACGTCCGTATAGGGCGTTGACCAGTGGAGTCGCTTGCCCTGCTCACGCCAAAAGCCCTCATTGTCGTCGACGGATTGCTGATACATCTCAAGGTACTGCTCATTAGTGACCTTGGTTGTGCTGAGCGCGGATACCGGTACCGGAAAAAGATCGGAATTCATGCTGTCCCCTTTTATTATTCTATGGTGGCTATGATAGTCCTATTGTGAAAACTAACAGAATTTTAACAATGCGACATTAGTCCATACGACTGAAGTCGCGTTTCGGGTTGGCCGACGCGGCGCCTAAGTTCTAGGGTCGCAGGGGATTACAGCGGGGTCAACTGTTGTCCGGGCCGGACACAAAAAAAGGGCACCTAAGGTGCCCTTTTTGATACAGCGGACTGAACCCACCGACGTTGGTCATTAATTAATAGTACTTAGCCCTTGGTGAATTCCGGGTAGGCTTCTAGGCCACATTCGGAGACATCAACGCCATCGTATTCTTCTTCTTCGGTCACTCGAATGCCCATAGCGGCTTTCAAGATGGCCCAAACGATCAACGAAGCGCCGAAGACCCAGACAAAGATGGTGGCTGCGCCGCCCAACTGACCCATTAGAGTCGCATCAGCATTGGTGATCGGTACCAATACTAGACCGAGCAAACCACAGACACCGTGCACAGAGATGGCACCGACTGGATCGTCGATCTTAATCTTGTCGAAGGCCAAGATACTAAACACCACGACAATACCGCCCAGGGCACCGAACAGGGTCGCCAGCAGTGGTGTGGGTGTATCAGGACCGGCCGTGATAGTCACCAGGCCGGCTAAGGCACCGTTGAGGATCATGGTAAGGTCTGCTTTCTTAAACAGGATGCGCGCTAACACCATGGCGGCAATCGCACCACCGGCAGCCGCCGCATTGGTATTCAGAAATACAACAGCAACCGCGTTGGCTGTATCAACCGTAGACGTCTGCAGCACTGAACCACCGTTAAAACCGAACCAACCCATCCAGAGGATGAAGGTACCCAGGGTCGCCATCGGTAGGTTGGCACCGGGAATAGCGTTGATTTCACCGTTCTTACCGTACTTGCCTTTACGCGCGCCGAGTAAGAGAACACCCGCCAAGGCGGCGGCAGCACCAGCCATATGGACGATGCCCGAACCGGCAAAGTCGACCATGCTAAGACTGTACATACCGAAGACGGATTCGCCGCCCCAAGTCCAACGGCCTTCCATTGGATAAATGAATGCGGTCATGGCAACGGCAAAGGCCAAGAATGCCCAGAGCTTCATGCGCTCAGCGACGGCACCGGAGACGATTGACATGGCCGTAGCAACAAAGACCACCTGGAAAAAGAAGTCAGCGGACGGTGCATAGGTGTCACCGCCTTCAACGCCGTTGCCGCCAATGCCGACCAAAAAGGTTGAACCCAACTCTGGGTACATAATCGCATAGCCGCAGACCATGTACATGACACAGGCGATGGCATATAGGGCGATGTTTTTGGTGAGGATTTCAGTGGTGTTTTTACCGCGCACCAGGCCCGCTTCTAACATGGAAAAGCCGGCCGCCATCCACATCACTAGGGCGCCACACACCAAGAAATAAAAGGTGTCCAAGGCATATTGTAGTTCGAATACTTCTGTCATATTGCTCTCCGGTCTAGGTCCGTTGAATTAAATGGCTTCGTTACCGGTCTCACCGGTACGAATGCGAATAGCTTGCTCTAGGGGCAGGACAAATATTTTGCCGTCGCCGATCTTGCCGGTATTGGCGGCCTTGCTGATGGCTTCAATAGCCTGCTCAACCAGGTCGTCACCGATGGCAACGTCGACCTTTACCTTGGGCAAGAAGTCGACTACATATTCAGCACCCCGATACAATTCGGTATGGCCTTTCTGACGACCAAAGCCCTTGACTTCGGTCACGGTAATACCCTGGACACCTATTTCTGATAGCGCTTCACGGACATCGTCCAGTTTGAAGGGCTTGATAATGGCGGACACTAATTTCATGGCTTTCGCTCCACGTAGTTCGATCCAATGCGTCGTTAAGCTGTCTCTGCTATAGTTTTGTGTTCTATAACAGAGACGGCCTGGTCGAGCATTTCGTTTTGGCAGTCCCAAGGTTTAAATTGTGGCCTCGGTGCTCGCCGCTATGGGCACCTAGCAAGCAAACCCCAGCAGGGTTTGTGATGCTGTGTGCAGTTATATCCTTTACAATGCGAAGGTTGTGCCAACATTTAAAATACATAAAAATCAACAACTTAGGTTAGTTTGTGAAATTAACAGCTTTTCATCGCGCACCAAAATAGCTCACCGCACCTGATTGGTGCGATGATAAGAACTAGAATGGCCCACTTTTGGACCACGCCCTTTTTTGATAACTAAACGAGGTTTAAACCGTGAAAACTCCCGACGCCGTGCTCGATTTAATCAGTGACCAGATCAATGACCTCTTTGCGCACGGCAAGCAAACCAGCCAAGAAATCCGCCACAATGTGCGCAGCTTGGTACACAGCCAGCTGGCGAAATTGGATGTCGTCAGTCGCGAAGAATTTGATACTCAACAATTGATTCTCGAAAAGACCCGGCGCAAGATCGATGATCTCGAAAAGCAGCTCGCACAACTGGAGTCGGCCTTGGATACCATCACCCAAAAAGCGGATTGAGCGCTATGAACAGCCACCACAAATTATCGGCGAAGTCGTGACCATCGCCACAGGCATAGGCAGCGACGCCGGCCATTACTGCAGGCTATGATATCCAATAACCATTAAACCATTCAGCTCGAGTTCACCTTAGGTGGCTAGAGTTTTAGACTCATTTATACACAGGACGTTTTGGCATGGCACATCCGACAATTAAATGGCTTGCGCTGATAGTATGGCTGGCCAGCAGCGCGCTCACCACGAGCGCATCGGCTAAGGACACGCTGATCGATTTGGACAACGCCCGAGTGGGCGGCTATGGCGGACCGATGTTTAAATCCGGCCAAATTCAAAATGAACAGACCTTTGAGATAGGCGCATCCGGCGGCGCCACCTTCACCACCGGCAGGCATTCCATTGCGCTCGGCGGGGGCATCTATAGCCTGGCAAACGAATTGGATTGGGACATCGATGAACGATTGGAGATGAGTTACGGCGGCCTAATACTCGGCTACACCTATAACCCAGAAGCCTTGGCGCATGTCGACACTCAGTTGCTGTTGGGTGCTGGCGGGGTGACGATGGTGAATCTGGACGGTGCCAATTCCGACGGTACCTTTTTGGTCAGCGAGCTGACGACCCAGGTCAGTGTCAATGTCACCGACTTTATGGCCATTGGCCTCGGCGCTTCGTTTCGCCAGACCAGCGATCCAGGCATCATTGGCCTCGGCGCAAACGACCTGTCCAGCCCGGGCTTCTTTATCAGCTTCCAGTTTGGTTCGCTCTAGCATCGGCAGTTTATGATCAAGAGGCCGACGCTCTGAATGATTAGTTCGACACCGTGCCCGCAAATGGGGCGGCGTGGTTGGCCTTAAATCGGCGCTGCGCTGGACTATGGCACAGGGTTGCAAGGCGCGCTTTAGCGCCACTGTGTGGTACCATGCGAAAACTCGTCAATACGGATGCACTATGACCGAGATTGCCCTCTTCCCAATTCCCAATTGCGTCACCTTTCCAGGTACCCGCTATCCGCTGCACGTCTTTGAACCCCGCTATCGCGATATGATTCAGTTCTGCCTGGATAGCCAAACGCCGCTGGCGGTCTGCCATGTCGAGAAGCTCTTGCGCCCGTCAAAACCCGATCAGGATAGGCTGATGGTCCTGCAATCGAACCAGGCAACCTACAAACCGGTGACCATTGTTGCGGCAGGCCCCTGTCAGCTCGATGAAACGCTAGACGACGGTCGACTGATGATCCAGGTGAATATTCAACAACGTTATCGCCTACTGGAAGCCAAACAGAGTCTTCCCTTTATGATCTATGAATGTGAAGAGTATCCCGATTTACCGATGACTGATGAGAACCTCAGCGCCGCTCGTCAACTGCAAGACAAGGTGCTGCACCGCCTGATCGCGCTCACGGCGCATATGCCCGAGCTGTCCGGCGAACTGGCGTCTGCAACGTGGCAGCAAAAATCGGTCGAGGCTTTTAGTTTCGAACTCTTTAGCGTTTTGCAGATGGATGGCGACGCGATGCAGTTTATTCTCGAACAGCGCACGCCACTTGAGCGCCTAAATACCGCCCTGGAAATCCTAAACTCTATTCCGCCCTCGCTGTGAATACTCAATAGTCTGGCCAATGGTGGAAAAAGCCCTCATCTGAGGGCACATTGGGTCAGTTAAACCAGTCGAGTATCTGCTTGAAATTTTCATTATCAGGATAATCACCTTCGGACCAGCCAAGTCGAACAAGGACCAGGTCGGCATCTGGCAAGACCATCACCCGCTGCTCTCGATTTCCTCTCGCTGCGAAGCTATTGGCGGGCAAGTCTGGCCAACGCAATTGGCTATCGCCGCTGTTCAGCCACCATTGGTAACCGTACGCCTGTTCATTGTCGGAGTCGTTGGGTTGTAGCGAGTCGACGACCCATTGCTCGCTGACCAGCCGGATGCCATTAATCTCGCCCCCGTTTAACATCAATTGGCCGACCTTGGCCCAATCGCGTGCGGTCGCATAAAGATAGGAGCTGCCCATTAGTTGACCGGAGGCGTCCATCTCGAAGACGGCGCTGGTCAGACCCAGTGGGCGCAAGAACTCGTCCACCAGATAGTTCAGATCGGCCTGCTCATCGCCGCCGATGCGGTCCTGAATAATCCGGCTCAGCAGATTGGCCGAGCCCGAAGAATAGTTAAAGTGCCGCCCCGGGGCCCGAAGTTGCGGCCGTTTGAGCATATAGTCGGCCGCATCGGGTTCCTGAAACATCATCCGCACTGCCGTATCACCCGGATCGTAATCTTCCTGATAATCCAGTCCATCGGTCATCTGCAACAGATCGCGAATACTGATATCGGCCCGAATATCCTTATGCCAACTTGGAAACAGATCGGTTTCAGCAACATTAACCTTACCGACCATCACCAGATGACCGAGCACCAGCGCATTGACGCTCTTGGTCATCGACCAGCCCAGCAGCGGCGTGTGTTGATCGACACCCGCGCTATAGGACTCGGCCACCACCCGGCCCCGATAGGCCACGAGTAGCGCTCGAGTATCGAGACCGGCGGCATTATCGCTCGCCAACAGCTTATCGAGTCGCGCCTGAATCCCCGGGTCTAAGCTGACCACGGCGTTGCCTTTCGGCCAAGCGGCCTGCGCCGCCCGCATCACTGGCCAACGCAGTGCTTGGCGCGTGGTCACGCCGGGGTAATCGATCGCGCAACCAATGCCGGGTTGGTAACTGGCACTGCGCGACTTCACACCGAGCAGCGTCGCCGAGACACGCTGCAGAGCATCATCATATTGGTAATCCAGTAGCGCTAAGATCGGCGCATAGACGCGAATATCGGCGGCACTGGTACGCGCATCATAGCCGCTCACGAACCGTGCCGAGCAGGCCAACTTGGCGCCGATGCCCGTCGCTACGGACGGGGCGTTATAGAGATAGAGGGGAGTGTAACCCATGCCCCAATAGGCTAAGGCATACAGGCTGATCACCGTAAGACAGGATAGAATAAGGATTTTACGCAACAGTTTTAGCATGGCGCGAACCGAGTATAGGTAAGCTGCGCACCTTAGCATGGGACTATAAAAAGCAACAGCAGAGGCCCATGCGGGCGGGACAGCGGTCGAGTAAAACGTGGTGCCATCTAGGTGGATCTAGATGAGCAGACATAAAAAAGCCGAGTCAAGACTCGGCTCATGGCTTTCGCTATGAACTAGTTGCGGTTGAGCGCATTCAGTTCGGTGAAGGCCTGTTCCAAACGGCCCACCAAGCTAACTTGCGCGGCGCGCAACCAGGCTCGAGGATCGTAGTATTTTTTGTTTGGCGCATCAGGACCCGTTGGGTTACCGATCTGGCCTTGCAAGAAGCCTTCATTGCTTTGGTAATATTCACGTACACCGTTCCAAGTCGCCCATTGGGTATCGGTATCGATGTTCATCTTGACCACGCCGTAACCGATTGACTCTTTAATTTCCGCGGGTGACGAACCAGAACCGCCGTGAAAAACGAAGGTCAGGCCATTTTCAGCCAGGCCGAATTTCTCACCACAGTAGGTCTGTGAGGCGGCTAGAATGCCCGGTCGCAGTTTTACATTACCAGGCTTGTAGACACCGTGAACGTTACCAAAGGATGCCGCGATGGTGAAACGATGGGACACCGCGCTGAGCACCTCATAAGCATGGGCGACTTCTTCCGGCTTGGTGTACAGGTCGTCCTGATCAACATCACTGTTGTCGACGCCATCTTCTTCACCGCCGGTGATGCCCAGTTCAATTTCAATGGTCATGCCCATCTTGTCCATACGCGTTAAGTACTGTGCGCAGATGGCCAAGTTTTCTTCGATTGGCTCTTCAGACAGATCCAGCATATGGGATGAGAAGAGGGGCTTGCCCGTTTCGGCAAAATGTTGCTCACCGGCATCGAGCAGGCCGTCGATCCACGGCAGTAATTTCTTCGCCGCGTGATCGGTGTGCAGAATCACTGGCACGCCATAGCTTTCCGCGACCGCGTGGACATATTTCGCGCCGGCGACCGCACCGAGAATGGCGGCCTCTTGCCCGGCCAGCTTCAAGCCCTTACCGGCCATAAAACCAGCGCCGCCATTGGAGAACTGAATGATAACCGGCGATTGTACTTTCGCTGCGGCTTCTAATACGGCGTTGATCGAATCCGTATTCACTACATTCACGGCCGGCAAGGCAAATTTTTCAGCCTTAGCGATGGCGAATATTTTTTGCATATCGTCACCGGCGACAACGCCTGGTTTTACTACATCTAGAATCTTAGTCATGAAGTTTCCTTTCACCTTTAGTCATATTTTGGCGGCCATGCCCGTCAATGGGAAAAGCTGACTGGCCGCGGTAAAAAAATGTTGCCCCGACGCTCAGGCCGAAGTTTAGCATATCAAGACTTGGCGCGTTCTTCCAAGATGGCGACGGCCGGCAAGGTCTTACCCTCGACGAACTCCAAAAAGGCACCACCGCCGGTCGAAATATAGGAAAAACGATCTTCCATACCGAACTTCTGCACCGCCGCGATTACATCGCCGCCACCGAGCACCGAGTAGGCATCGCTTTGCGCGATCGCTTCAGCGATGGCGCGCGTGCCTTCGGCAAAATTATCGAACTCGAACACGCCACACGGGCCATTCCATAAGATGGTCTTGGCGCCCTTGATAATCTCGGCTAGCTTGGCCACCGTTTCAGGGCCCAAATCCATGATTTGCTCGTCATCTGTGACCTGGTCAACCGGCTTGATCGTGGCCAATGCCGTGGGTGAAAATTCCGCTGCGGTGCGCACATCGATCGCGGCGGGAATATCCAAACGGGCCATCAACGCCTGTGCGTTGGGGATCAGATCTTTTTCGTAGAGCGAGGTGCCAACATTAAAGCCACGGGCAGCGACGAAGGTGTTGGAAATGCCGCCGCCGACGATCAACTGGTCGCAAACGGTAGACAGACTTTCCAGAACCGTCAGCTTGGACGACACCTTGGAGCCACCCACGATGGCCACCATCGGTCGGGCCGGGTTATCCATGACCTTGCCGAGGGCTTCCAATTCGGCCGCGAGCAGCGGTCCGGCGCAGGCGATGGGCGCAAACTTGGCCACACCGTGGGTTGAGGCCTGAGCCCGGTGGGCGGTACCGAAGGCGTCCATAACATAGACATCACACAGCGCGGCCATCTGTTTGGCGAGGCTGTCTTCATTCTTGCCTTCGCCCTTGTTGAAGCGAACATTCTCCAGAAGAATCAGGTCCGCATCCGCATCAACACCCTCGACCCAGTCCTTGACCAGCGGAATGTTCCGGCCGAGCAAGTTGCCCATATAGGCCGCAACCGGCGCCAGGGAATACTGCTCGTCATACAATCCTTCGGTCGGTCGGCCCAGGTGCGACATAACCATTACCTTGGCGCCTTGCGCTAAAGCCATCTTGATAGTCGGCAATGACGCCGTGATGCGGTTGTCAGAGGTGACATGGCCGGCATCGTCCAACGGGACATTGAGGTCTTGACGAATCAGTACTCGCTTACCAGCGAGATCCAGATCAGACATTTTGATCACAGACATGACTATTCCTTAGAGTTTGGCTACAAATGAAAAAATTGGGTGCGCTATTGTAACGAGATGGGGCTGTTTTATCACCCAAAATGTAGTTTTATTACAAAATGATTGACGCCAATCAGGTGGGTCACTTAGCATTGGCCGCGACAACGGTCGCTTAACCATCTAAAATCCGCCCGACCTGAACTTTCACCTCGGTCGCATGCGATGTTGAATCCTCACCAGCTGACCCTGGCAGTGCGTACCGAACTCAACCCGACAGCCGCGCGAATGGACACCCTATGAATTCAACTTCGATCTTTATCGGTATTGCTGGGGCATCGGCTTCCGGCAAAAGCCTCCTCGCGCAGACCATTCATCAAGAGTTACAGGCAGAACTGGGCAACGGGGCCATTTCGATTATCAAGGAAGACAGTTACTACAAGGCACGCGATGACCTCACCTTTGAGGAGCGCGAACGGATCAACTACGACCACCCCAACGCCTTTGACCATGATTTGTTGATCGAGCACCTCGATGCCTTGCACAACCAACAGACGGTAGAGATACCCGTCTACGACTACACCGTGCACAACCGCTCCGACCGGTCCAAGACCTTGGCGCCAACTCGGGTGATTATCGTCGAAGGTATCCTGTTGCTCAATGATAAGACCATCCGCAAACGCCTCGATACCAAGGTCTTTATGGATACCGATCTCGACATCTGCTTGCTACGGCGACTCAAGCGCGATATCGAGGAGCGCGGCCGCACCGTCGACTCGGTTATCGAGCAATACAAACGCACGGTCAGACCGATGTTTATGGAGTTTGTGCAACCGTCGAAACAGTATGCCGATATCATCGTGCCGCGCGGCGGCAAGAATCGGGTGGTGATTGAAATGCTCAAGGCTCGCATCAAGCAGCTGCTGCAATAGGCTGATGTGCCGGAGCGCCGATTAAACCTCTGTATGTCGACACAACTGACTCCGCTAGATGCCCACTGAGGTGGGGCCGCCCTATCACCCCGGCCGTGATCCTGGCGATCGCAGCCCTGCTGCTCGATGCACAAAGCCTGGTCAGGCAAAGCGACAGGCTGCATTCTTAACCCGCTTTTGAACCGACATCAACGCACCCTAAGAGGTCATAGGACTTGCCTTGGGACAATTTTGTCCTCAAAGTAGCCTCAAGCTCAATAATAATGGGGTGGTAGAGTTGGCACTGTTTTTTCTTGTATTTAAGCCTTAACAGGAGCGCCCGCTCTACTATAAAAACAATTATAAGAGTCTTTGAGTATGGCTAGACGTGATACATCGTGGCTAAAACATATCGGCATTGGCGGCAGGCTGTTCCTCGCCTTCGTGCTTATTTCGTCCATCACATTGCTGGCCAGTGCGCTCACCACCAATACCTACCTGCAACTGCGAGAACGCTTATTGCTGCTGAAACATCAGGATATCCCTTGGTTGGATGCCGCGGCCAAGCTCAACGATAAAAGCCGCTTGATTGTCGCCACCGCCCCACTGTTAATGACCAGCGATTCGAATTTCTCACGTTTGCAAGCGATGCAAGAACTGAGCGTGGCAATTGACGAGATGGATAGCCTGATGCGCAGCTTGCCGGATTACAACAGCTACTTCCGCGAGCTAATCGTACAGATTCACAATGGCTTAACCCTGCTAAATCAAAGTGTCGAACGCAGTGAGCAGATTCGCACGGAGCTTGATCAACAATCCCAATTACTCTATCCACTCTTTCAGCCGTTAATTAGTGCTTTGGAACTAAAATCTGACTATGCCAAGGAGGAATCGATCGCCGGAGTGATCAACAGGCTTTATTATTTTTCGGCTTTGGTTGAAAAGGTGCGTAATGATTCCTCTTACAATGAGCTTGACTATACTTTCTTACGCCTGGAAGAATTTGGTGGTCAAATTGAGAAATTACTGACCAAGATCTCAACAACTTTTATCGCACCGGACATTCTGCAAAATATTCAGAAATTGCTCATCATCGGCTCGCGCCAGGGTAAGCTGTTTTTGTTAAAAAATGAGCAACTGGATCTGTTCTATCAACAGAGCTACTTACTGCAAAATAGCCAGGATCATATCCAACAGCTAGCGGCTCAGATTAACCGCTATACCAATCAGACCAATGACAGCATCAGCCGTTCACTGGTGAGTGCTATCGCTTCCATCGACCTGAGCATCCGCAGTATCTTGCTGCTGTCTTTGGCCAGCTTAGTGATCGCTGGATCTATCTCGTGGTTTTATGTGCGCCGTAACGTCTTACAACGAATTTTAGAACTGCAAAAAAACATGCGTGCCATTGCCTCGGCAAAACTCGACACGAAAATAAATATCCGCGGCGATGATGAAGTCTCGAGTATGGCGCGGGATTTAAAACACTTTCAACATATTGCCATTGAAGTGAAGCACACTAATCTCCAGCTGTCGGCGGAAATAAAGGAACGGATTGCCGCGGAGGCACAGTTGAAAGCGGCTCAAAATGAGCTTGTACAGGCTGGTAAATTGGCCGCCTTGGGTCAATTGAGCGTTGGCATAACGCATGAAATAAACCAACCCCTGACGGCGATTGCCAGCCACCTGCACACTGCCGGACGCCGCTTGGAGAAGCAACAAACCGAGCAAGCGGTTATGAGCCTGGATAAAATCAGGTCGTTACTGGATAAGGTTGCCGGCATCACTCGGCATTTAAAAGCCTTCGCGCGCGAGGCCGGCGCGGAACTCAGCCCGGTTGAGCTAGATGGGGTCATAAGGGATGCCGCAGACCTGATATCGAATCGGTTAAAAGAACAGCGTTGCGAACTTATTTATATCCCCGGTGCAAAGGGCCTGGCCGTCTTTGCCGAACCCATCCGTCTCGAACAGGTCCTGGTTAATCTGATGACCAATGCCATAGATGCTATGGAAAATTGTCGGACCCAGAGCTTAGAAATTCAGGTATCTGACCAAGGTGAGCAGGTTCAAATCGATGTCAAAGACAGCGGTATGGGTATTCCAGAAAACCAACTATCGCAAATTTTTGATCCTTTTTTTACCAAAAAAGAAGTTGGCAAAGGTCTTGGCCTGGGTCTATCCATTAGCTATAACATTATTCAAGATTTTGGCGGTCATATCCGAGTGCAATCGACTGAAGATCTGGGTAGCTGCTTCACACTGATATTACAAAGGGCTGAACGCTAAATGCTGCATGACATTGAGATTATTATTATCGATGACGATCGGGAAATCATCGAGGCACTCACTGAGATGCTCGAGCTGGAAGAGTTCCGCGTCAAAGGGTTTTTATCACCTGAAAAAGCCTTGTTAACCTTGGCAAAAAACAGTCCGGTTGTCATCTTGAGTGACGTCAAAATGCCACGAATGAACGGCCTAACACTGCTGAGTAAACTGCAACAGATAGACAGCGAAATTCCGGTGCTATTAATGAGTGGTCACGGGGATATTCCCATGGCCATCGAGGCGATGAATGAGGGCGCCTATGATTTTCTTGAGAAGCCGTTACAGCCGAAAAAATTATTAGGCCAATTACAGCGCGCCGCCGAAAAACGTCGTCTGGTGATGGAAAATCGAAATCTGAAACAAGACATTCAGCAACACAGCGGGGTTGAAGCTTTTATCATGGGCGAATCCGCAGCCATCAAAAATATTCGTCAGCAAGTGCTGGCACTGGCGCAGGCCAACGTCGACACCATCATCTATGGCGATACCGGCAGTGGTAAGGATGTGGTAGCCCGTGCTCTGCATCAGTTTAGTCAACGACATGAGAAACGCTTTATCGCCATCAACTGCGGTGGGGTCAGTGAGAGCCTGATTGAAAGTGAGCTCTTCGGTCATGAGGCCGGCTCCTTCACGGGAGCCATTAAACGTCACATTGGTAAGATTGAGGCGGCCGACGGTGGCACGCTGTTTCTCGATGAAATTGAGACCATGCCCTTGCCCGTGCAAATCAAGCTGTTACGGGTGCTTCAGGACCGCGTAGTTGAGCGCGTCGGCAGTACCAAACCCATTCCCGTTAAGTTGACGGTGATCGCTGCCAGTAAAGATGACCTGGCCCAGCTCGGTCAAGGTGGTCATTTCCGTAAAGATCTTTTTTACCGTTTAAACGTGGCCAGCATCACCATCCCACCCTTAAAGGATCGCCCGGAGGATGTTTTGCCACTGTTTCATCATTACGCGCGCAAGGCCAGTGTGCAATTCTCTCGGCCACAACCTGCGCTGAGTCAAGCCGAGGTTGCACACCTGCTACAACACGATTGGCCGGGTAATGTGCGGGAACTGAAGAACGCAGCGGACCGATTTGTCCTGGGCATTAGTGAAACCAAGTTGGCCGCGATGGTCACAGAAGAGGGCAGTTCAGGAAGCTATGACCAGCGGATGGAATTATACGAACGTCAGGTGCTCGAAGAAGGCTTAATCGCCGCTCAAGGCCAATTACATGAGGCGGCAGAGTTGCTGAATTTGACCCGAAAAACCCTATATCGGAAGCTCAAAAAACATCAGTTGGACAAACAGCTATTTAAAATTCCTGAGTAAAAGGGACACATCCGTCTTATTGGTCATGTCGGCATGGGTCAGACCTGTCTTTTTTAGACAAAAAGGACCTAAAAATAAACCTAACCCGTTGATAAGTATGGATAAACAATAGATGGCGTCGTTTTTGCTAACTCTCTGATAAGGCCATTTTTGCCTGACTGGACCGAATTTCGAATCATCCCAGATTGGGACGATCACCAAACAAAAATAAGAAATAGGAACTAACTAATGCAAAAGACCCTTCTTACCACCCTGTTACTGTCCACTTCATTACTCTTTAGTGCCAGCGCTGCGCTGGCCGATGACTGCGGCAACCGCGGTGTTTTGGATGAAAAGTTCTGCGACGAGAACAATGATATGGTCGCAGACTCCCCTAAAGATCCGGCCGATTGGCGAGATCCAAACACTCTGGTCTTCACCTATACACCCGTTGAAGATCCAGCGGTCTATAAGGACGCCTTTTTTGAATTCCAACAACACCTCAGTGCCGTAACCGGCAAAAAAGTGGTCTACTATACTGTGCATTCCAATGCTGCTGAAGTTGAAGCGATCCGCTCCGGCCGTCTGCACATCGCCGGATTCTCCACGGGTCCTACCGGTTATGCTGTAAACCTGGGTGGCTATGTGCCCATCGCCGTTAAAGGCACCGTTGATTCGTTCCAGGGCTATAACCTGATCGCCATTACTCGTAAAGACAGCGACATCCGCACCATGGCCGACCTAAAAGGCAAGATGGTCGCTCATACATCCGCCTCCTCCAACTCGGGTAACTTGGCGCCACGTGCTCTGTTTCCTGCATTGGGCCTAACACCTGACGTCGACTACACCGTTAAATATTCAGGCAAGCATGACCAGTCCATTATGGGTGTTTTGGCAGGAGACTATGATGCAGCGCCGGTAGCCTCTGACGTATTTAGCCGTATGGCCAGTGCAGGTCGAATCAACGCAGATGACTTTCGCATTCTCTATACCAGCCCACGCTTCCCAACCTCTGCGTTTGGTTATGCGCACGACTTACACCCGGATCTAGTAGCGAAAATCAATGAAGCCTTCTTCTCATTTAGATTTTCGGCAAAAATGAGCGAGACCTTTGGCGGCGCAGATCGTTTTTACCCAGTCACCTTTAAAGACGACTGGAAAGTGATTCGTGATATTGCCCATGCCACCGGTACCGCCTACACCAAGCAGGGCCTGAAACAGCTGGCTGAAAAAGATGCCGCCAAGGCTGCAAAAAGTGCTGCCGCGGCCGCCGCGAAAGCCAACTAGTGAGACCATGAGCGTCATAGTCTATGACGCTCTCTCGACGCTGACACTCAGCGTCAACTACCCATCCGTATGCACTCGCGCAGCGCCCCTTCATAGGGCGCGGCCGAGCTAAACAATCGTTGCAGGAAATGATTATGACATCTGCTCAAGTCAATATTGAGACCGCGCCCTTTCTGGAAATAAAGGGTTTGGAAAAGGCCTACACACCGGGCAATTTGATCCTAAAAGGCATTGATATCAGCATTGTTGAATCGGGTATCGTGGCCATCATTGGCCCATCCGGCACCGGAAAAAGTACGTTACTGCGTTGTATTAATCGCTTAATTGATCCGACCGCAGGGCAAATAATTTTTGATAACATGGATCTGTGTAAAGCCAGGGGCCAACAACTTCGCAAGCTGCGGCGTCAAGTCGGCATGGTATTCCAAGAATACAATCTGGTTGAGCGCCTCACCGTCATTGAGAATGTGCTCACCGGACGCTTAGGGTATATGTCGTCGTTGGCGGCCTGGCGGCGTAAGTTCAGTCAACAAGACATCAACACCGCATTCGAACTGCTCGATGCCGTGGGCTTGACTGAACACGCCAAAAAACGTGCCGATAGCCTGTCTGGCGGGCAGCGACAGCGCGTTGGTATCGCGCGCGCGGTGATGCAGAACCCACGAATTTTATTAGCAGATGAACCGACCTCCTCGCTCGATCCTAAGACCGCGGTGGAGATCATGGAATTACTGGAACGGTTCGCGCAGCAAAAAAACATTCCCGCCTTAGTAAACATCCACGACGTGTCCCTGGCGAGCCGATTTGCCAAACGCATTATCGGCATGAGTGACGGCAAGATTGTCTACGACGGCAGTCCGGATGGTATTACCGATGATCACCTGAAGCAGATTTATGGAGGTGAGTCATGGCTGGTTTAGAATCTACCGACGCTCAATACCGACAAAATCCGTTCAAACGTAACTGGCTGGTGACCGGCTCATGGTTAGTCTTGGCCGGCTATTTGGTATTTTCTTTTAATGCCATGGGCCTAACGTGGGATCGCTTTATTCATGGTCTGGGCATCGCGGACCAATTGATGGCGCGCATGTTTCCACCCAATTTTAGTCGCTGGGAACTGCTCTTAAGTGGCCTCGCAGAAAGCATGGAAATTGCCATCATTGCCAGCGTAGTGGGTATTTTTTTGTCCTTGTTTTTTGGCCTGTTCGCGGCGCGCAATTTGATGCCCAATTGGGTTACCGTGCCGATGCGCGGCTTTATCGCCCTATGTCGTACTTTTCACCCGGTGATTATCGCCATCCTGTTTGTGAAGAGCGTTGGGTTCGGCGCCTTGGCCGGCATTTTGACGTTAATTGTGGCCTCCATCGGATTTATCGCCAAGTTATTCGCCGAGGCGATTGAAGAGATTTCCTTAAAGCAGGTGGAAGCGATTCGCGCCACTGGCGCCGGCTTTGTCAGCCTTATTTTGTTTTCGGTTATGCCCCAGGTGTTTTCCCGGTTTATTGGTTTTTCGACCTATCAGCTGGATTCCAACCTGCGAAATTCCACCATGGTCGGCATCGTAGGTGCAGGTGGATTGGGCGGAACGCTGTTCTCGGCTTTTCAGCGCTTCGATTACGATTTTGTGGCTGCAATTCTGATGAGTATTATCGCGTTAATCATGTTGGGTGAAGCACTATCCAATGTGGTGCGTCGAATCTTTAATTAATCGAGTGGAGACTGATCAAATGAACACCGTAAATTACCACTGGCAACGCTTCACTCTGACTCAGAAGCTATCGCGCTACGCGGTCTATCTGGTCTTGGTCATGGCTTTGGTGCTGTCCATTCAAACCGTTGAAGTCATTCCGGAATTTTTCTTTGATGCGCCAGAGCAGATGGCCGATCTGTTTACTCGTATGTGGCCAATCGATTTCGCCTACTATCCAATTAGCGTGCACGGCGCGATGATTGAAACGCTCAATATAGCCACCCTTGGCACCCTGTTAACCCTGATCTTCGCTGTGCCGCTCGCCCTTATGAATGCCAACAACGTGGTGGCGTCCGCTTGGAGCCAGTGGATAGCCCGATTCTTTCTGGTCTCGTCTCGATCCGTTAACTCGCTCGTTTGGGCCTTACTGTTCGTGGCGATCTTTGGTCCCGGCATTATTGCCGGCGTCTTGGCGATAGCCTTTCGCTCGGTTGGCTTTGTCGGAAAACTCTTGGGAGAAGCCATCGAAAATATCAATATGGGTCCTGTTGAGGCCATCCAGGCAACTGGTGCACCCTGGCTGTCGGTCTTGATGAAGGGCTACTGGCCGCAAGTCATGCCTGCCTTTTTCAGCATCATCTTGTTTCGCTGGGATATAAATGTGCGCGAATCGGCCGTATTGGGCCTGGTCGGTGCCGGCGGTATTGGTGTGGTCATCAATGACGCGATGAATTTGTTTGAGTGGCAACGCGTATCGATAGCCTTACTGGCCATCTTTGTCGTCGTTATTTTGGCTGAAATAGTGGTGGTCAACATTCGCAAGCGGTTAATCTAATTGCCTATGAAAACCTTCAAAAACCACTACTTGATAATGCGTCATGGTGAAAGCGAGGCCAATGTGGCTGGCTTGATCGTCAGCGATCCGGCCATCGGGTGCACCCGCTTTGGTCTTTCAGCACCGGGGCGGCAGCAGGTTGGTGCCGCCGCGAGCGGATACGCGGGAAAACCCATCAGTGCGATTATCTGTTCCGATTTTTTAAGAACCAGCCAAACCGCCAAGCTATTTGCAGACACCCTGGCGTTGCCAACGCCACAGTCTAACATCGGCCTACGGGAACGCTTCTTTGGCGCCTGGGAAGGCAAGTCCGATAGCAACTACCCTGCCATCTGGGCTCTAGATCGGGAGCCGGCGCTGCAAAGGTCCGCCGGAATTGAAACCGTAGAGCAAGTTCGTCAACGCGGGCTCGGGGTCATCGAAGAACTCGAACAACACTATCAGCATGAGGTGATATTGCTGGTTGCGCACGGCGATCTATTGCAAATATTATTGACCGCTTTCGTTGGCAAGCCTGCGCATCAGCATCGCACCTTAGCGCATCACCATCAGGCGGAAATTAAACCCTTAATTGCTTCTGGCCAGGAGTACCCCGGGCCATTACTCGAGTGTTCGCGTAGCGCAAACTAGTTTGCCGACCCGCCACAGGCACCATAACAGGCCGGTTGACGCGGACACTCGCCGCCGCGCACGCAGATTAGTTGGGCGTCTTCCTGCACGCCACGGCTGATCCAGTTGATGTTCAGAATTTTCGCCACACGAGCGAATTCGTCGCGCAAATTTTTCGGAATTTGGGCGACCCCACCGCTTACCGCGCACAGCGTTTTGAGTGCCTCCGCCATGGCCAAGGCATCTACGCCCTGAGCCTCAAGGGCCGGGTTAAGATCAATGCCGGCGCACAAGACGTGGTCATTCCCGGCCATGTCAGCGACCCGTATCGACTCACAACAGAAGATCCTCGGCTCACCGGCCACCATCAGAACGGATATTTGGGCCGAGGAACCGGTTTGTTGATCGGTCATCTTGCGAAATACCGCCCACTGCTGACAGGGATTTTCAAGACTGCGCATATTGCCCCAGGGCAATGGGATACCATTGCCGCGATACACCGCCTTAAGCTTGCCGGGTGCGTAGGCATCAAAATAATGCCAGTGAGTATAGGGCGAGACCGCGGTCATGCGGCGCATGGCCACCGATGCCGAGACGCCGACGTGCTGGTGCACCGACACTTCATAGCCATGACGTTCCAGCAACTGACGAAACGGGACCCTGGGACAAAGCAACGCGCCAGCAAAGAAGCTCGATTCGAAACTGCGCCAGGCCTGCAAGATATCTTGGGCATCGACCGCGCTCTGCTCGGCCTGCACTTGACCCTGCCGGTCGAACCGGTCGCCATGAGAGCCCCCCACAGACTTGACGCTGTAATAACCGTCTTTACTGTGCAGGACACAGTGGCCGATGTAGACCGCCAGTTCGTATTTCAGGCGAGTCGGATAGGCACGCAAGACTTCGTTTAAGAATAAAACTCCCGGCGGTTCCATATAGGAACTGACGATGTTTTGGGAATAGACTCCCAGGCCATCAACTACACCACTGGCCGGCCGAGTAAACCAGCGAATGCTCAATCCTTGGGCTTCGGCCAAGACCATTAGATCCTCGACTGACAGCGGCATTCGCTTCTGACCCACCGCTTCTGCGGCGCGTTCCAAATCCGGGAAATGGTTCTGATGGTGCTCCTGATAGGCGCGAATCAATAGGTGAGCAAACTGTTGGCCCGACACGCCGGTTTGGCTCAACAATTCGGGCAGGGCAATCTGCAAAATATCATTGGAAAACAGAAAGCTCGGCTCCAAGGCCATCCCCAACAGGCCGCCCTGAGTGCGGCTCTTAACTGGGGTAATGGCCTGCGGCTCGGGCTCATCGTCAAGAAACCAGTCGATATCCTTTTGGAACACCGAGGCGATGGTCTCGAGCATATCGATACTGGGCACCCGTTTACCGCGCTCGATCATCGACAGATAAGACACCGACGGCGCTGCTTCAGGATCCACCCTGACACAGCGTGTCGAGAGGTCATCCATGGTCAGATTGTTCCGCTTGCGTATATTGCGGATCTTGGTGCCGAGAAAGTGGGCTTGGCGGATCAGGCTTTTAGTGGCGCGCATTTTGTAAAATTCACAGTGTGTAATTTTTATTGTGAAATTATAACAAGAAGTACCCTATTCTACCAATCAAGCGATCGACATCGAGCCAAGAGCAGGCTTTGATGACCGGGTCGCTCAATGGACTTCGGTTCAGAACGGAAGCCTTTGGCGGCATTTGGCACCACCCAATAGAGAGAGACCTATGATGACGACCTTAAACACGAGCGCACAGGATCCACGAGTCGATCAATTCCGTCCGGCGGTTGTGTCCGAAAACCCTATTCAGGCCGAGTCGATCGAACAGCAGCTAACCCTGGCCAACGAGTTTTTAGATCGGGTCTGTCCACTCGCCCATGGGTCCCATCGGGACGTGCAAAGCTATGTCGTTTACTACCAACATTTGCTGGCTTTTTTCCACGACGGCCAACAGAGTGGCCTGCGCCAATCGGTTCAGCTGGTCGGCCTCAATGGCCCCAAAGAGGCCCCGAGCTCGATCCTGCTCAAAGCAGATAGTGGACGTCATATCGAGTTGATTTTTGATCCGCAGGGTCAACGTGGGGCGCTGAATCGGGCCCATCTGGATGATATCCAGCTGGAAAGCAGCGGTTCCGTGGCAACTTCAGGAATGACCGGTGCCGAGCGCGCGCGGTGGTCGAGCCTGATCGGTCCCGACGCACGAGTCGCCCAGCCTGACGGGATCGCACGCGACTTCACGGGCACCGATGGTGATGCCTACCGAGTGGCCTGAAGACCTGCCAGTCGGCAGCGCAGCCGAGGCGCCCATGAAATAGGCGCCGAACAGGGTATTGAGCTGCCGTATTGGACCCCTGCCCTGGCCTGTCCTAGACTCAATGGAGTGCGGCGCGCACCGACATCGCGCTCATTTCGCGAACTAGGCCGCAACGTCAGCCAGTGCCGCTTGATTCGGCCTGCCAATCCAGTAGCGTAACGGTTTTGCCTTTTTGCCCTTGGTCAGGATACTGTGAGCATGGAATACGAGCGTTACCATCTGGTGTTTGAAGGTTTCTTACGAGAACTCAACCGCACCGAGATCAGCCTGGCGCTAAAAGCCGAACTGCACCTTTCAGACGCCCAAGTGGCCGATTTGATGGCCGGTCGGCGCACCGTACTGCAAAACAACCTGCCCAAAGACAGTGCGCAAACCCTAGGCCGCCGCTTGACCAAGCAGGGCCTCAAGGTCTCGGCTCAGGTCTTGGCGATCAATCAAAAGAACAATCCTGCGGATCTGCGCCGGCATCTGATGGACGGCGGTATCGATCAGTATTTTGCCAGCCGCGTTAAGCACCCAGAAGACGAATTGGATACCCGCGTCAGCCTGTTGATTCTGGCCAGTATTGCCGTCCTGAACTATGTCATTCTGCCGGTGCTTGGCCTGCGGCTATTGATGCCCACCCTAGCCTTATCAGCTTGGGCGGCCCAACCCTTGGCGGTTCTAGTACAAATGCTCTTCGCCCTGATGTTTTTTGCGCCCCTGCTCTGGCTCTGGCCGCGGTCAAGCCCGATCGACGGCATTGAACTCGATGCGGAGACCGAGGAATTGCCCGACCACCTGGTGCGCAGCCTGGCCTACCATCTCGCGGCCCCGAGGGTACGGCGCATTGTGCTGGTTAAGGGCCCAGTGCTGACAATCAGGCAGACGCCTCTGGACTGGCTGCAAAACCAGTCGACGCTGGAAATTGGCCTGCCGGTGCTCGAGGCGCTCACTCTACAGCAGTTTGTTGGCTTACTGGCCATGCGCATGAGCCCGTTGGCCAGCGGCTTCTATGCCCGAACCTGGGGCCTGTTTCTGCAATGGTACAACGCCCTGCGCTCGCGCA
>Ga0209304_1000118_pt1 | contig 54150 bp, 38 predicted proteins | sample COGITO_mtgs_1004_4_FD_184789 | JGI IMG/M metagenome (GOLD analysis project Ga0209304, IMG submission 184789) | Pelagic marine microbial communities from North Sea - COGITO_mtgs_100423 (SPAdes) (version 2) | ecosystem: Environmental > Aquatic > Marine > Epipelagic ...
TACAAAATGGAGGGTTTGAAGTAATAACAACAAAAGTTGCACAAGTCCAATTAGAAAAATTTATTAATGAACATCTAATAGATGTAATACTTGTTAGGAGCGCAACCCAAATACGACAAGAATTAATTGATGCTTGCCCAAGTATAAAACTCATCGGTCGCGGTGGTGTGGGTATGGATAATATAGATGTAAACTATGCCATAGATCAAGGAATTCATGTGATTAATACCCCAAAAGCATCATCTAACTCTGTTGCAGAGTTAGTCTTTGCTCATCTTTTTGGAATGGTGCGTTTCCTTCATCAATCTAATAGAGAAATGCCTTTAGAGGGAGATTCTCGATTCAAAGATTTGAAAAAAGCATATGCCTTAGGCTCTGAACTTAGAGGTAAAAAAATTGGGATCGTAGGGTTTGGAAGAATTGGCCAAGAGGTAGCTAGGATAGCACTTGGTCTTGGAATGGAAGTTCTAGCCACAGACCATTTCACCGAGAGTGCACCAATATCTATAGCGTTTTTTAATGGTCAGAAAATTACCATTACAATTGAAACAACAGATTTAGACACCCTATTAAAAGAAAGTGACTTTATTAGTTTGCATGTACCTGTTCAAGAAAATTATGTTATTGGCACAAAAGAAATTTCAAAAATGAAAACAGGTGTTGGTATTATAAATGCCGCAAGAGGTGGTGTAGTAGACGAAATTGCATTGATAAAAGCGATAGAAGAAAAAAAAGTAAAATTTGCTGGCTTAGATGTTTTTGAAAAAGAGCCTTCACCAGAAATACAATTGCTAATGAATCCTGAATTATCTTTAACGCCTCACATAGGAGCTGCCACAGTTGAAGCTCAGGATAGAATAGGATCTGAATTGGCAACACAAATCATTGCGTTATTAAAAGAATAAAAAAATACTTCAATCATTGAATTTAATAATAAATTCAAGCAATTGTGATGAAAAATAACTAGTAATAATGGCCATTGTAAAACCATTTAAGGCAGTAAGACCAAGTAGAGATAAGGTGGCTTTGGTATCATCTAAATCTTTTGATGCATATACAGATAAAGAGTTGGATGCTAAACTAGAGTTTAACCCTTTTACTTTTCTTCACATCCTTAATCCTGGATATAAATATCATCAAGAATTTACTGGTGAGCAACGCTTCCAAATGATTCACAATAGATATGAAGAATTTAAAGAAAATAAAATTTTTATTAAAGACACGACAGATTCCTTTTACATCTATGAAAGTTCAGATGCTCACAATTCATTTTGTGGAATTATTGCTGCAACGGCAGTTGATGACTACATTAACGGGTGTATAAAAAAGCATGAAGGAACTATAAAAAAAAGAGAGGAATTATTTGAAACCTATTTAAAAACTACTGGTTTTAATGCGGAACCAGTATTACTTACCTATGAAGATGATGAAAATTTCAACAAACTGCTACTAACTATACAAGAAAAAAGACCAGAATACGAATTTTCAACAACAGATAAAAAGCTACACCGTTTATGGTTAGTTAATGATGAAATTCACATAGGAAAAATTACTTCTTTTTTTGAAAAAAAAGAGGCTCTGTACATAGCTGATGGACACCACAGAAGTGCATCTTCGTCTCTTTTAAAAAAAGATTTACAAAAAGAAAACAATCATCATAACGGAACAGAAAACTATAACTATTTCATGAGTTATATTATTCCTGAATCAAATTTAAAAATTTCAGAATTTAATAGATTTGTAAAAGATTTAAATGGATTAACTATTGATGAATTTTTGATTGAATTAGATAAAAGTTACAGAATAGAAGAAAAAGGTGAACGTTTTTATAAACCCTCTCAAAAACATCATTTTAGTATGTATCTTGATGGTAAATTTTACTCATTATATCTAAGAAAAAGCGCCTATACTTATAAAGATGCACTATCTAAACTTGATGCAGAAATTCTTTATAGAACCATTTTAAAGCCTATCTTAGGTATTGATAACTTAGATAATAATGATAGAATAAGATATCGAAACAATAAATTAGATTTATTATCCATTAAAACTTTAGTTGATAATGGTCAATTCGATATTGGTTTCGGGATGTTACCAATAACTATTAATGAAATGAAAAATATAGCTGATGCACAACTAATAATGCCACCAAAGACTAGTTATATAGAACCTAAATTAAGGAGTGGTTTAACCATGTATGAATTTTAATTATGAATTATATTAAAGATAATTTAGAAAAAATAAAAACATCAATTTCAGAAAAAATTGTTCTTGTTGCTGTTTCCAAAACCAAACCTATCGCAGATTTACTTGAAGCATATGAAGCTGGTCAGAGAGTTTTTGGGGAAAACAAAATACAAGAAATGGTTACAAAACATGAAGCACTACCTAAAGATATAGAGTGGCATATGATAGGTCATCTTCAACGAAACAAAGTGAAGTATATGGCTCATTTTGTAGATTTAATTCACGGTGTAGATAGCTTAAAGACGTTAAAAGAAATAAATAAACAAGCGCATAAACACGATAGAGTGATTAACTGTTTATTACAAGTAAGAATAGCTAAAGAAGAAACAAAATTTGGGTTAACACCAGCAGATATTTCGGATATTTTATACTCTGAAGAACTAAAAACCCTAACTAATGTAAAAATTTGTGGTTTTATGGGAATGGCAACTTTTACAAAAAATGAAAATATTTTAAATGAAGAATTTTCTGAATTAGAAACATTATACAACCATCATAAAAAACAACACCCAGATTTCTCAATACTATCAATGGGAATGAGTGGAGATTACAAATTAGCTATCAAAAACGGAAGTACCATGATTAGAGTTGGTAGTTCCATTTTTGGGTCTAGAAATTACTTAACATAGAAACAAGTTTGTACGCAATTTTAGATATAGAAACTACTGGGGGTAAATTTAATGAGGAAGGCATTACAGAAATTGCCATCTATAAATTTGATGGGCACACAGTTGTAGATCAGTTCATTAGCCTTGTAAATCCGGAAAAACCAATTCAACAGTTTGTAGTAAAACTTACGGGAATCAATAATAAAATGCTCAGAAATGCTCCTAAATTTTTTGAGGTTGCTAAACGTATCGTTGAAATTACAAAAGAAGTAACGCTTGTGGCTCACAATGCAGAATTTGATACTCGAATTTTAAAAACAGAATTTGATAGATTAAGTTTTAACTATGAAAGAAATTCAATCTGTACTGTAGAATTAAGCAGAAAGTTAATTCCAGATGAAAAATCCTATAGTCTAGGTAAATTGTGTAAATCTCTTGGGATACCTATGAGTGATAGACATAGAGCATCTGGAGATGCTTTAGCAACTGTTCAACTTTTTAAATTATTATTAAACAAAGACACCAATAAAGACATTACACAAAACTCAATTAAATACTTTGATAATAGAAATGTCAAAAATAAAATTAATGCGATACTTGATGGTATCCCTATCAAAATTGGAGTCTATTATATTCACAATAAAGAAGGCAAAGTTATTTTTATAGGAAGGGGTAATAATCTAAAATCTGAAGTTACTAAACTTTTCCTGAAGCAAAGTAAACGTGCTATCAAGATTCAGGAAAGAGTTGATAAAGTTTCGTACCAATTTAGTGGTAATGAATTATTTAATAAATTAAAATACCAGTTAGAATTAGAAACGCTAAAGCCCAAATACAATTTCAAAAAAAAGAAAAAATTAACCATTCAACAATTTTCTCACCCAAATTTCATAATTGAACTTAAAGGACGAGAAATTGAAGAAAATGCACTTATTTTAATTGAAAATAATGAAGTTGTTGGGTATGGTTACACAAACTTATCTTTTCAAGAATCAAAAATTTCAATTTTAAAATCTATTTTAACTCCAATTGAACATAAAGAATTGGCAAAAACAATTATCAAAAATTATTTAAAAAGTAACACAGCTTTAAAAATTAAACGGTTCTAAATCTAACTATAGACAATTTTTAGTAAACGATATTTTTTCGTGTGTGAACTAAGAATAATATGTAGAAAATTAATTTATAGTATATTGTATATCCATAATAACACTTTAATTGAAATCAACAACTGAAAATAAACCATCTTTAAAACATAGACTTCATGAAATCATTTATGAAGCAGATACAAGAGGTGGTAAACTTTTTGATGTCATCTTATTAATTGCAATTCTAGCAAGTATTCTATTTGTAATGCTTGAAAGTGTTCAAAGTATTGATGAAGCTTACGGCTCTTATTTAGATATAGCTGAGTGGGTTATCACCATCCTATTTTCTCTAGAATATATATTAAGAATTATTACTGTTAAAAAACCTTGGAAATATATTTTTAGCTTCTACGGTATCATAGATTTACTTTCAACCATTCCAAAATATGTTTCTTTAATACTTATAGATAGTCATAACCTAGCAGTATTAAGGGCATTAAGATTGTTACGAATATTTAGAATTTTAAAAATAACTCGTTATATAGGAGCTTCTAACCGATTGTTATTAGCCTTAAGGTCTAGCAGGGCTAAAATTGCAGTTTTTTTACTGTTTGTATTAATTCTTTGTATAATTTTAGGAACAATCATGTACATGATTGAAGGAGCAGAAAACGGATTTACAAGTATTCCTAGAAGTGTATATTGGGCCATTGTAACACTTACTACCGTTGGATACGGAGATATAGCTCCAGTAACAGCCCTTGGTCAGTTAATAGCAAGCGCTATTATGATTTTAGGATATGCAATCATAGCTATACCCACTGGAATTGTAGGTTCTGAAATGATAAGTGCTAAAATTCATACCAACACTCAGAGTTGTCCTAATTGTATGAGAGATTCTCATCAAGATGATGCTTTATTTTGTTATCATTGTGGTGATAAATTAAATGAATAATGGGTAGCTCAAAAAAGACATTAATCACTATTGTAGGCCCCACTGCTATTGGAAAAACCTCCCTAAGTATCTTAATTGCATCTCATTTTAATACAGAAGTTATTTCATGTGACTCTAGACAATTTTACAAGGAAATGACAATTGGAACGGCTGTACCTGAAAAAGAGGAGCTAGCAACTGTTCCACACCATTTTATTCAGAATAGAAGTGTTGTTGAGGATTATAATGTAGGTACTTTTGAAAAAGATGCATTAGCCATATTAGATACCTTGTTCGAAAAACACAACACAGTTGTAATGGTTGGTGGTAGTGGGTTATATGTTCAAGCTGTTTTAGAAGGCTTAGATGATTTTCCTAAAATTGATCCATCTATAAGACATGAGTTAAAAACTATTTATAAGTCTGAGGGAATTATTCCTTTACAACAACAACTTAAAAAGTTAGATATAGAGACTTACAATTCAATTTCATTGGATAACCCACAAAGAATTATTAGAGCTTTAGAAATTTGTATAGGGACAAATATACCCTACTCAAGTTTTAAAGGGAAAGCTAAAAAGAAAAGAAATTTTGAATCGATTATCATAGGTTTAAATGCTGACCGTCAAAAAATCTATGATAGAATTAATTATAGAGTTGATTTGATGATGAAAAAAGGGTTATTGAATGAGGCTAAAAAATTATATCCTCAAAAATCTTTAAATGCTCTACAAACTGTTGGGTACAGGGAGTTATTTTTATTTTTTGACGGAAAAATAACCAAAGAGAATGCTATAGAAGAAATCAAAAAGAACACGCGGAGATTTGCAAAAAGACAACTCACTTGGTTTAAAAAAAACACCAATATAACTTGGTTTGATTTTGAGGCTAGTTTTAGTATTATTTTAAAAAAAATAAAAGAAAGTAGTTAACTTTTTTTTTAAGCATATAATGCTTTCAATATTAAATCCCTTTTTTATCTTTGCTCAAATTATAAAAAAATGAAAGTAAAATTATTAACATTTATTCTTTGTTTTGCAGGTATTTTTGCCAACAGTCAAACCAAAGTTGGTACTATAAATTCAGAATTTATAGTTGGATTAATGCCCGAGGCTAAACAAGTTTTAAATGAATTAAAAATTTATGCAGCAAAATTAGACTCAACTTACCAAGTTAAATTAGCAGATTACAATTCCAAGGTTACTGCTTTTCAAAAACTTGATCCTAATTTATCAGATAACTTTAAAAAAGTTAAAATTGAAGAAATTAATGCATTGGAGCAAGACTTACAAAAAAGTCAACAAAATGGAAATAGTTTAATTAATCTTAAAAGAGATCAATTAATGAATCCTTTGTATCAAATCTTGGGTGAAGCAATTACTGAACTAGCAAAGTCTGAGGGTTTTACTCAAATATTAACCTCATCTGGTAACGAGTTTGCCTATATAGATGAAGCATTTGATATAACAGAAAAAGTGATGGCTAAGTTGGGTATAAAAATGCCTCCTCCACCAAAAAAATAGAACCAAAATTTGGTTTAAAATAAAAAAGAGAGAGGCTTATACCTCTCTCTTTTTTATTATAAAAATATTTTATAATATTATCTTCTACTATAATTTGGAGCTTCTTTTGTAATGGCTACATCATGTGGATGGCTCTCATTAATACCCGAGGTTGTTATTCTAACAAATTTTCCAGTATTTTTTAATGTCTCTATATCTTTAGAACCACAATATCCCATACCTGCGCGTAAACCTCCAATAAATTGATGAATACTTTCATCTAAATTCCCTTTGTAAGGAACTCTACCGACAATTCCCTCTGGAACTAATTTCTTTAAATCGTCCTCTACATCTTGAAAATATCGATCTTTAGATCCTTGTTTCATGGCTTCTACAGATCCCATACCTCTATAAGACTTAAATTTTCTTCCTTCGTAAATAATAGTTTCACCCGGAGATTCTTTAGTTCCTGCTAAAAGAGACCCTAACATTACACAATCAGCTCCTGCAGCAATTGCTTTAGGGATATCTCCTGTGTAACGTATTCCTCCGTCAGCAATAACAGGAACACCTGAGCCTTTTATAGCTTCAGCAACCTCTAATACCGCAGAAAATTGAGGAAAACCAACTCCTGCAACAACTCTTGTTGTACAAATAGAACCAGGACCAATTCCAACCTTCACGGCGTCTGCTCCTGCTTCAACTAAATAGGTTGCTGCTGCAGCTGTGGCAATATTACCAACAACTACATCTAATGCTGGATAAGCTTTTTTTACAGCTTTTAAGACTGTTACAACTCCTTTAGTATGTCCATGTGCAGTATCAATAATTACAGCATCTACACCTGCATTAACTAGAGCCTTAGCTCTATCTACAGCATCTGCAGTGACACCTAGGGCAGCTGCCACACGTAATCTTCCATAACTATCTTTATTGGCTATCGGTTTTTGAGTAACTTTTGTAATATCTCTAAAAGTAATTAGCCCACGTAATTTATATTCGTCATCTACAATTAAAAGCTTTTCAATTTTATTTTGTTGTAAAATAGATTCTGCGTCTTTTAATGATGTACCTACAGGAGCTGTAATTAAATTTTTTTCAGTCATTACCTCTACAATGGCTCTATCATTGTTGTGTTCAAAACGTAAATCTCTATTGGTAACAATACCTCTCAAAATACCCATATTATCAACAACTGGAATTCCACCAATTTTATGCTCTTTCATCGCATTATTAGCATCAGAAACAACAGCTGTAAGAGGAAGTGTTACTGGATCTATAATCATTCCGCTTTCTGCTCGTTTAACTTTCCTAACTTCTTGAGCTTGCTTTTCTATTGACATGTTTTTATGCAATACCCCTATGCCTCCTTCTCTAGCAATAGCAATAGCCATAGAAGATTCTGTAACTGTATCCATAGCAGCGGATACAATAGGAACGTTAATGGTAATGTTACGGGTGAATTTTGTTTGGATATTTACTTCTCTAGGAAGTACAACTGAATAAGCGGGTACTAGAAGAACATCATCATATGTTAAACCTTCCCCTACTATCTTAGAATTGTGAGCAATCATTGTAGAATTAACTTAAAATTAATTGCGACCAAATTTACAACTTATTTTCTAGATAAGAAAGATCAATAATTGTAAGAATTGTTAACTTATTTTATCATATTTACTAAGCCATGAATATTGACTAAAGTTTTTTCCAGAGGAAGCCCCTAACAAAAACAACATTCCTAGGTAGCCTTTAACATAAAATAAAAACAACATAAAAAGATATCCTACATGATTGGTATCTCCGTAAATAAGATTTTTTGTTAGAATCGTGGAAAGTAAACTTACCAAAAAAATTGAAATTCCAAGATTTTCTACGTTTTTAACACCCCAATATTTAATTTTTCTTAATGGATGCAAATCGGTACCCCATTTGTGAATTAAATAATAATATCCGTTCCCCATGGGAGCAAATAACAATGGGTCGTCTGCTTTGTCTAATCTAAATAGTTTAGAAGGAGCTATAATTTTAAAACCATCTAACACTGTGTTATGAGTCTGTTCTAAATCTTGAATTTTATCTACCACTATTTTTGGATACGAACCCTTAAAGTATTTGGTATCTAAGAATCGAAGTCTGTAATTCACACATATTTTTTCTATGTGAGAGATGTGAAAAATAGCATTAGAATCTACCTCATCTATATCAAATACATTCACAGTTCTATTAATAGGAGAAGCAGATAAGCGTTCTAAAACAGGTTGTTTGGTTGTTTTAATTTCATTAAAAATTGATTGTACCCATACAATAATGTCTTCGGATTGCACCCCTTTTTTTCTTTCTTTAATTAGAGAAACGTGAATATTAGTAGGTTTAAACATAAAGGTTTTATTTAAAAATATAAAAATATAAAATACACTAAATACTTACCTAATGTAAATAAATATTTATTCTTATTCATAATCATTCTACATAATGTTCTGATTATCAATTTACTATTAAATATTATTTTTATTTATTCTAAATAAAGTTTGTAAATCTTAAATTCATACATATATTTGCATAAAATTAATAATCTATTTATAATTAGTCTAAATAAAATGAAAAGAATTATCACCCTATCAATATGCTTAATAAGTATTCAATTACTATCACAAACAAAATTAAAAAAACCAAAAAACAAAATAGATACAATTCAAAAATTAGATGAAGTAATCATTAATTCAAATTTAATATTTGGTAATAAATATGTAGCAAGTAATAGAACAGGTTCTGCATATTACATCTCTCCAAAAGAATTAAAAAAATTTAGTTTTACAGATATAAACAGAGCATTAAGGACTGTTCCTGGAGTAAATACATATGAGGAAGATGGTTTTGGGTTGAGGCCAAATATAAGTTTAAGAGGAACTTCACCAGAAAGAAGTTCTAAAATAACAATGATGGAAGATGGTGTATTAATTGCTCCTGCTCCTTACAGTGCTTCATCTGCATATTATTTTCCTACTATCGCTAGAATGGAAGCTGTAGAAGTTTTAAAAGGTAGTAGTCAAATCCAATATGGACCATTTACTACTGGTGGAGCTATTAACATGATTTCTAATCAAATTCCAGAATCTTTTGGTGGAAGAATAAGAAGCAGTTATGGTAGTTTTAATTCATCTCAATTTCATGCAATTATTGGTGATAACATAAATAATTTTGGGTATTCATTAGAATATTTGAATTATGGTTCAGATGGTTTTAAGAAATTATCTAATGATATAAATACAGGTTTTGATAAGAACGATATGGTATTAAAATTTAAAGTAAACTTATTTCCACAAGCAGCTGTTAAACAGTCTTTAGATATAAAATTACAATATTCTGATGAGGAATCCAACGAAACATATTTAGGGTTAACAGATAATGATTTTAAAACAAATCCTTTTAAAAGATATGATGGTTCTGCCAAGGATTTAATGAAAAATATTCACAGACAAGTTGTTCTAACCCATACTATAGATTTCACAAAAAATTTCAGAATAACCACAAATGCTTATCATAATTATTTTAAAAGAAATTGGTATAAAGCAGACTATATAACATTTAATGGAGACAAACAATCTATTGGCAAAGTTTTTGGAAACCAAGACAACTTTAACAATCATCTTTCGTTTGCAAGAGGTGAAATTAATTCAGATGGCGACGATTTTATGAATGTAAGAGCCAATAATAGAGTTTATAATTCAAAAGGAATACAAACAAAGTTTGATTACCACTGGTATAATAATGATGTTTTTCATGATATAGAGATTGGTTTACGATACCACTACGATGATGAAGATCGTTTTCAATGGATAGATGATTATAGTATCAACAATGGAGTATTGAGTTTATCAAATGCGGGAATCCCTGGCACAAACGCTAATCGAATTAGCAGTGCTAACGCATTTGCAGCTTCTACAACTTATAGATTAAAGTATAAAGGATGGACTTTTACTCCAGGAATACGCTATGAAAATATTTCTTTACAAAGAGAGAATTTTGGAGGAAATGATCCTTCTAGGACTGGAGATAATTTATCTACTAGAGAAAATAACGTAGAAGTATTTATTCCTGGTGTTGGCACTAATTATAAATTCAATAATAATTTTTCAATTTTTGGTGGAATTCACAAAGGTTTTTCACCTCCTAGCAATCAAGCAGGTCAAAAACCTGAAGAAAGCATCAATTATGAGTTAGGGAGTAGATTTGGCGTTGGGAAATTAAGAGGGGAAACTGTCTTATTTTTCAATGACTATAGCAACCTATTAGGTAGTGATTTAGCTGCTACTGGTGGAACAGGCTCATTAGATCAATTTAATGCTGGAGAAGTAGATGTTAATGGTCTTGAATTGCTTCTAAACTATGATTTTTCTGGACAAGAATCAACTATTAAAATTCCTTTTACTTTAGGATATACTTTTACTAATACAGAATTTAAAAATAGTTTTGGTAGTGATGAAGATCTTTGGGGGGAAGTTACAAGTGGTGACGAATTACCCTATTTATCTAAACATCAATTTAACATTGGAATATCTTTAGAGCATCAAAAATATGAGTTAAATTTTAATGGACGTTTTAATGGAAAATTTAGAACACAAGCAGGAGTAGGTTCTATTCCACAAGATGAATTAGTGAACTCAAATTTTGTAATTGACTTTTCTGGAAAGTATTTTATTACTAAAAACTTCTCGGCAACTGCTAACATTATTAATTTATCAGATAATATTTATGCTGCATCAAGAGTACCAGCAGGACTTAGACCAGGTCATCCTTTTGGAGCTTATGTTGGATTTGAATTTAAATTTTAGCTGTACTTATCTTATCATTCTAAAAAGAAGAGGTTTATTTAAAGCCTCTTCTTTTTAGAATTATATCCTATAAACTTTTTAAATATAATATCATTCCTTTTCTAATGTCTGAGGAAGTTTCTGTTAAATTAGGAGTATAAACAGAAATTACATCTGGATGATTAGGAGTTAAAAAAGGGATATCAAATCCTTTCATTAGATAATCACTAATGGCAATTGTATATATTTTTGATGGATTGATAGTGCTATTATCAATAGTAAATAAAGTATCATTCATTTCAATAGAGCTGCGTTGTAAATAAGCACCTGAACCAGCGGCATTGTTACCATACTCTAAAACTTTATTCAATAAACTTCCTTTCATTTTTACCTTTAAAACTGCCCCTCCAAATGGCAATACTCTAAAAGCATCTACACTATTAATATCTCCTACTAATTGATCATCTATTCTAATAGAACCTCCATTAACTATAGAACAATCAACTTTATTACCATAGGAGAAAGCCATAGACTTGGCAATAAGATTACCAAGATTAGTTTGTATAGACCTTATTGGTATGTCTCTACCATCCAATGGAGTTTCGGTAGAATAAATAATATCATATGGATTTTCAACAATCATGGATATTTGATTCTCCATTATTTTAAGCCATTTATCTACTATAGCTTTTACTTCTACATCATCACTAATAGAGTTGTCTATCGTTTTTAAAACTGATGATATCTTAGTTTCATTTGATGTTTTATTATAGGTTACATAATGGATATAAGCGGTTTTAGCATTAGCATCTGCCTTAGTAATTTTAACATTACCAATCATTTCGTTTTTATGATCATGTTCATGACCTCCCATAATCAGTGGAATATTAGGTAATAATTTAGCAATTTCCCTATCGTGTTCAATTTTCACATGAGTAAGTCCAATAACAAGATCTACTTTATTTTTAATTGACTCGTATTCTTTTTGAATAGAACTAAACATTTCTTTGTATAGCACATAATCTTTAGGATTTGAAGGAATACAAACACTTATAAAACCAATTTTTATCTTTGTTCCATCATTATCTGAAATCTCTTTTATAAATGAACCTTTAATTGGGGTTTTAAGTCCATTTATTTCTTGATAAAATCGTTTAATAGTATCTGATTTTTTAAGAAATATATTAGAAGAAATCCATGGAAAACTACTTTCATTTATTCTATTTTGAAGATCTTTTTTAGGGATGTCAAATTCATGATTTCCAAAAGCAGCTACATCAAAATTCATAGCATTCATGACTTCTACCATCTGCTTACCTCTTATTCTCTCTCCGTTATATTTCATGGTTCCAATTAAGGAAGGATTTAAAAAATCCCCTGCCATTACTAGTAATGTATTCTTATTCTCCTTTAATAATTCTTTATGGATCGTTTTAACTCTTGCCATTCCTCCAAATTTTCCTCCCTGAATTGAAGAAATTTCGTAAACATCATTTAATTGTAACAGCGTAAATGAGATCTTACCATCATCTGAAGAACACGATAATACTACAAGTGTAGATAAAAAAAATAAAATTGATTTAAAATATTTCATAGGTTTTACGAGTTGGATTAGAAAGTTTTCAAGGCTTGATTATAAGCACTTTCAAAACTCATTGGTTTAATTCCTGTAACCACTTTTTGAGCTGTAAAATAAGAAATGAGTTTTTCTGTAGGCATATTTCCTGTTAATTCATCTTTAGCCATTGGACAACCACCATATCCTTTTATAGCTCCATCAAAACGCTTACATCCTGCATTAAATGCAGCATCAACTTTTTCATGCCAAGAGTTAGGAGTAGTATGTAAATGAGCTCCAAATTCAATTTTTGGATAGTTGGAAATTAGATTTGAAAATAAATACTTAATTACATCTGGTGTAGAACTGCCAATAGTATCAGAAAGCGATATAATGTTAACTCCCATGTTGGATAGTTTTTCTGTCCATTCTCCTACAATATTAATATTCCAAGGATCACCATAAGGATTTCCAAACCCCATTGACAAGTAGGTAACAACTTCTTTATTTTTTCTAGTAGCAATTGATAAAATCTCTTCTAATTCTTTAATAGATTGTTGAATTGTTTTGTGTGTATTACGCATTTGAAAATTTTCAGAAATTGAAAATGGGTATCCTAAATAATTAATTTCTTCAAATTGGGTAGCATCATTGGCACCTCTCGTATTGGCAATAATTGCTAATAATTTACTTTGAGTTTGTGAAAGATCTAGTTTTGATAAAACAGCTGCGGTGTCTCGCATCTGAGGAATTGCTTTAGGGGATACAAAACTTCCAAAATCTATGGTATCAAAACCAACTTTAAGTAAAGAGTTAATATATCTTGCTTTAGCATCAGTTGAAATAAAATGACTTTTTATACCCTGCATGGCATCTCTTGGACATTCTATAATTTTCACTTTATTCATCTATTCAAAGATACAATTTAAAGCATTCACTCTAGATCAAAATAAAGACAGCAATACCAATAAATACAAAAATTTGAATCCATTTTAACCAAATACCAATAGGTTTACTCGTTTTAATTTTCTCAGAAATAGTTCCTCCTAGCAAAGCTATACAAGAAAAAACAACAAATGACACCACTATAAACAAAGCACCTAAAATAAGAAACTGAAGGCTTATGGATAGTCTTTCTGTAAATAAAAACCCTGGAAATAATGCTAGAAAAAAGAGGGTAACTTTAGGGTTTAGTACATTCATAATAAACCCTATTTTAAACAATTGAATAGGTGTCTTTTTTTCAATTTTATCAGTACTAACAGAAATCACTGAACTGCTCTTAAATACAGTATATGCTAAATACAAAAGATAGACAGCACCGAATAGTTTAATTCCTAGAAAAATAAAAGTATTATTTTTAATAAGTGAAGAAATCCCTACCGCTAATAATAGGGTATGGATAATGCAACCCGTCATTAGTCCTGTAATGGTCGCTAGTCCATATTTTTTTCCATAAATAACACTTTGCATTAACACAAAAACATTATCTGGGCCAGGGGAAATTGCCAACAAAGAAACAGCCAATACAAATGAGATCAAAATATCCATTATTGCTGTTTAAAAATTAATTTAATAAAGCTTTGTTTATCTGTTTGATTAACCCCGGTCCTTCATAGATAAAACCAGTATAAATCTGAACCAAATCTGCACCAGCTTCAATTTTATCGAGAGCATCTTCTGCTGAATGTATTCCTCCTACTCCAATAATTGGAAATGCTTTATTAGAATTTTGAGCTAAATACTTAATTACTCTAGTACTTAATTCCTTAATTGGTTGTCCACTTAAACCACCATTACCAATTTCTTTTAAAAGATGATTTGAAGTTTTTAGATGATCTCTGGTGGTTGAAGTGTTAGACGCTATAACACCATCAATTTTTGTTTCTGCAACCAATTCAATAATTTCATCTAGTTGATTGTTGTTTAAATCAGGTGCAATTTTTAATAAAATTGGTTTTTGAATAATTTCTTGGTTATTCAGCTTTTGAATAGCTGAAATTAATTCTATTAAATAAGATTTGTCGTTTAACTTTGCATCACTTCCAACGTTAGGACAACTTACATTTAAGACAAAATAATCTACATAAGGATGAAGACCTTTAAAACACAATTCATAATCCCTTGTGTAAAGTTCTGAACTGGTTTGTGTATTTTTCCCAATATTTCCACCAATAATAAGTTTTCCTTTATTTTTTTTCAATTGTTGAATTGCGATTTCTAAACCATCATTATTAAAACCCATTCTATTTATGATTCCATAATCCTCTTTTAATCTAAATAGTCTTTTTTTAGGGTTACCTTCTTGACCCTTTGGTGTTACCGTTCCAATTTCTATAAAACCAAAACCAAAATTTGCCAATTCATTAAACAATACTGCATTTTTATCAAAACCGGCAGCTAAACCTACTGGGTTTTTAAATGTAATCCCAAATAGTTTTCTTTCTAATCTTTTGTCTTCAATTTTATATATACTTCTGAATATCAGAGCCATAAGAGGAATTTTACAGAAAAAACGAATCAATGAGAAAGTTATGTAGTGTATCTTCTCAGGATCGAATAAAAACAGAAATGGACGAATAAATAGTTTGTACATATTAAATTAAAAAAAAGCTCCAAAAGGAGCTTATTATTATCTTAAAACAGCCTCTAAATTATTTTCGAATGACTGTTGTAATTTTAGCATTATTTTATCGATTTGACGATCTTCCAAGGTCTTGTTTTTATCTTGTAAAACAAAACTCACTGCATATGATTTTTTCCCCTCTGGAAGCTTTTCTCCTTGATAAACATCAAATAAATCAACATCTTTTAACAAATTCCGTTCGGATTGAAATGCCAAATCATATATTTCTTTGAATGTAATTTTTTCATCTAATAAAAGTGCTAGATCTCTTTTTACTGATGGGAATTTAGTTAAGTTAGAAACTTTTATTTTTTTATTTCCAGAAATTGAAAGGATAGTTGACCAGTCAAAATCTGCAAATAAAACTTCTTGTTTAATCCCAAATTCTTTTCGTATTTGTTTAGTAACTATACCAAATTCCACCAATTTCTTTTTCCCTAAACTAAATACAATACCTTCAGAAAATACATCAGACTTTATTGGGCTTGTTTTTAAATTTGAAATCCCAATTCTATCTAAAATTGAAATTATAATTCCTTTTAAATAAAAGAAGTCAGAGTTTTGTGATGGGATTGTCCAAGTATCTTTAGTTCTTGCCCCTGAGATAAAGATAGTTAGGTGTTTATCTTCTTGATATCCATGTTCATACTTATGATATGTTTTCCCAAATTCATATAATTTCAGTGAATTATTTTTTCTGTTGAGATTATAGGATATAGATTCTAATCCACTAAAAAGTAATGATTGTCTTAATACTTTAAGATCATTACTTAATGGATTTAACATACTTACATTAAACTCTGCTTTTAAATTTTTAGAGAGAGATATATAATCCTCTTTTGTCAAGGAATTAGCCATTGTTTCATTAAAACCTAATGAAGTTAAATGGTTAGCAACAACATTTTCTACTATAGTATCTTTATTACTATTAAAAGAAATTGATGAATTTAATTTGTGAGAAAACTTGATATTATTGTATCCATAAACTCTAAGAATTTCTTCTATAATATCTGCTTCTCTTTGAACATCTACCCTGAATGATGGTATTGTTAACCCCAGACCTGCTTCGGTCTCACTACTTATTTTAATTTCTAAAGAAGCTAAAATATTCTTAATAGTTTCTTTGTCTAGTTCTTGACCAATTAACCTAAAAGCGTTGTCATAAGAAAGGAAAACTTGGAAATCTTCCATTTTTTCAGGATAAAAATCCATCACATCAGAAGCTATTTTCCCGTTTGAATATTCCTTTATTAAAATTGCAGCACGCTTTAATGCATATTTCGTGAAATTAATATCTATACCTCGTTCAAAACGAAAAGAGGCATCAGTATTTAACGCATGTCTTTTAGCTGTTTTTCGAATAGAAACAGGATTAAAATAAGCACTTTCTAAAAATATAGAAGTCGTTTTTTCTGTTACACCAGAATTTATTCCTCCAAAAACACCTGCAATGCATAACGGGTTTAAGGCCGCATCACAAATCATGATATCTTCAGAATGTAATTCTCTTTCAATACCATCTAAGGTGGTGAATTTTGTACCAGATTCTAATGTTTTTACTACAACTTTATTACCCTCTATTTTTTCTGCATCAAATGCATGTAGAGGTTGACCTAATTCATGTAAAACATAATTTGTAATGTCTACTATGTTATTTTTAGGTGTTAAGCCAATAGATTTAAGGCGGTTTTGAATCCATTCTGGAGAATCTTTCACTTCAACATCTACAATTGATATTCCACAATAACGAGGTGCTGATTCTTTTTTATCTACTTCAACATCTACTCTTAATCTTCTTTCATCTACCTGAAAATCACTAACAGACGGGGTAATGAGCTCTAAGTTAATACCGTGTTGAATTAATCCAGCACGAAAATCTCTAGCAACCCCATAATGACTCATAGCGTCTGCCCTGTTTGGGGTAAGACCAATTTCAAAAACTTCATCAATCTCTATATTAAAGACGTCAGCTGCTTTGGTGCCAGGTTTTAATTGATCATCAAGAATTAGAATACCATCATGACTAGCCCCTAAACCTAATTCATCTTCAGCACAAATCATTCCATGACTTTCCTCTCCTCTAATTTTTCCTTTCTTAATCTTAAAACCAGAACCTGAATCATCATACAACATAGTTCCTATTGTAGCTACAGGAACCTTTTGACCTGCAGCAACATTGGGAGCTCCACAAACAATTTGAACTGGGTCTCCAGATCCTAAATTTACAGTTGTTAGTTTTAAACGATCTGCATTAGGGTGTTGAATGCATGTTAAAACTTCTCCTACTACAACTCCCTCAAGACTCCCTTTAATAGACTCAATGGTCTCTACTCCTTCAACCTCTAAACCAAGGTCAGTTAATAATTCACTTGTATTATTTACTTCCCAATCTGTTTGTAGGAATTGTTTTAACCAGTTATATGATATTTTCATCTAATGTTTTAGATTTAGTTGCAAATTTAAAGAAATTAAAGTTTTTTTAGGGAAGATTTTTAAGATTTTACGAAGAGTAAAATTTAATATCTTTCCAAGATGAAAAATATTATGATTTACATTTATTTTTAAGAACATAAAAAACTAATAACTACAGTAAGACCAATAAGCATAAAAATACTCTCTTTCATTAAATTACAAATTATATTTATTTATGGAAAATGAATCTACTTATTGCGATTTTACAAAAAAATTGGATAAAAATAATGTCAATAAAATTTATCATGACACTCAATACGGATATCCATTAGACTGTGATAATGAGCTATTTGGTAGGTTAATTTTAGAAATTAATCAAGCTGGTCTATCATGGAATACTATTCTAAATAAACAAGAAAATTTCAGAAAAGCTTATTCAAACTTCTCAATTAAAATAATTGCTAATTATAACGATAAAGCACGTGAACGTTTATTGAATGATGCAGGAATTGTAAGAAATAGACTTAAAATAAATGCAGTTATTCACAATGCTCAAATACTAATAGAAATTCAAAAAAAGTTTGGCTCTTTTCAATCTTGGCTAAATAATAATCATCCAAAGACGAAAGAAGAATGGGTCAAATTATTTAAGCAAACATTTAAATTTACTGGAGGAGAAATTACTAATGAATTTTTAATGAGTACAGGATACTTAGAGGGAGCTCATCAAAAAAACTGTACCATTTATAAAAAAATTTTAAAACAGAAACCTAAATGGAGTACTAACTGATATTTGACCAAGCTCCTGTAGTTTTGGATATTTCAGTGTATGTTTTTTGAATCCTATTATTTTTAACCTTAGTAAGGTTTTGGTCATCTTGTAAAATTTCTAGGGCTGAATTTCTCGCTCTGTAGAGAATTGGGCTGTCCCTTACAACATCCGCAATTTTTAAATTTAACACACCACTTTGTTGAGTACCCATCATATTCCCGGGTCCACGTAATTTTAAATCTACCTCAGCAATTTTAAAACCGTCTGAGGTTTCCACCATCGTTTTTAATCTTGTTTTCGCCTCAGTTGATAATTTAAAACTAGACAATAAAACACAATAACTCTGATCTGCACCTCTACCTACTCTACCTCTTAATTGATGCAATTGACTCAAACCAAAACGTTCCGAACTTTCAATTACCATAATACTGGCATTTGGTACGTTAACACCTACCTCTATTACAGTAGTTGCAACCATTATCTGAGTTTCTCCTTTCACAAAACGTTGCATTTCATATTCCTTATCAGTTGCTTTCATCTTACCATGAACAATACTAATTTGGTATTTTGGCACAGGAAATTCTCTTGAAATACTCTCATATCCATCCATTAAATCTTTATAATCCATGGCTTGAGATTCCTGAATTAACGGATATACAACATAAACTTGTCTGCCCTTTTCAATTTCTTGCTTCATAAATTTAAAAACAGCTAATCTGTTATTATCATTCCTATGCACAGTTTTCACTTCCTTTCTACCTGGTGGTAGTTCATCAATTACAGAAATATCCAAATCACCATAGACACTCATGGCTAATGTTCTAGGAATAGGTGTTGCTGTCATTACTAAAATATGCGGTGGCAACGTATTCTTTTGCCACATTTTAGAGCGTTGTGCTACACCAAACCTGTGTTGTTCATCTATAATAGCAATTCCTAGGTTTTGAAATTTAACTTTATCTTCGAGCAATGCATGTGTACCAATTAGTATATTAAGTTTTCCATTTTCTAAACTCTCATGAATTTCTCTTCTTTTTTTTACTGAACTAGAACCAGTTAATAGCGCAACAGAAACATCTATATTCTGTAATAATTCATTAATTGCTTTAAAATGTTGGGTAGCTAAAATTTCTGTTGGAGCAATAATGCTGGCTTGAAAACCATTATCTATGGCTATCAACATTGCTAGTAAAGCAACAATTGTTTTACCTGAACCAACATCTCCTTGTAATAAACGATTCATGTGAGCATTGGAAGCAACATCGTTTCTAATTTCTTTGAGAACTACTTTTTGTGCGTTGGTTAAATTAAAAGGTAAATAGTGATTGTAAAATTCATTGAAAACAGTTCCAACTTTTGCAAAAACATAGCCTTTAATTTTATTTTTTCTGATGAGTTTTTTACGAACTAATTGTAACTGAATAAAAAAAAGTTCTTCAAACTTTAATCGATATTGAGCTTTTTCTAACATTTCTGGAGAAGTAGGGAAATGTATATTAAGCAGAGCTTCTTTCTTACCTATAAGTCCTTGATTAGAAATTAATTCACTGGACAAACTTTCTTGAATTTGTTCAAATATTTGTAACAAAATATTCTGAACATAACCTCTAAAGATTTTATTACTCAATCCGCTATTGACTAACTTATCCGTTGAAGAGTATACTGGCTGTAATTTTGTTTGTATTTTTTTTTTATGATTCTCTAACAAGTCCATTTCAGGATGAACAATTGAAAAATTACCTTTAAAATGATTTAATTTACCGTAAACAACATAGGGTGTGTTAATTTTAATGGCATCTTTCAACCACTTATGACCTTTAAACCAAACCAACTCCATAGTACCCGTTTCATCCTGAAGCTTCCCTATTAATCTACTACCCTTTTTTTGTTGAATTGTTTTAAGAGAAGTAATTCTTCCAATAATTTGGATGTCAGAATTATTATCTATGAGTTCATTAATTTTATAAAACTTAGTTCTGTCTATATACCTGAAGGGAAAAAAATGAAGTAAGTCATTTATAGAAGACAATCTAAGTTCAGCAGCAATTAAACTAGCCCTTACGTTACTAACACCATTAATGTAATAAATAGGGTTGTTTAAGTTCATCAATTAGACTATTTAGAGCGAATTTAATCATATTAAATCAATTTATTCTGTGAATAAGAATAATTAAAAAAGATCCCAAAAAAGAAAAACGATTAAGGTTTTTTACTCAAAGTCTATTGTTATCTTTGTAATCTTAAATTTTTAATATTGAGGTTACATAGAAACTTAGTATATACCGTTATAGATAGTATCCGTGATATTTTTAATGAAGGTGTTTACGCAGACAAAGCAGTAGAAAAAGCATTAAAAAGAGATAAACGATGGGGAAGCCGCGATCGTAAATTTGTAGCAGAGACAATTTATGAAATTGTACGATGGAAACGATTATATGCTGAAATAGCAACTGTTAAAGAACCTTTTGATAGAAATAATTTATGGAGAATGTTTTCAGTTTGGTGTGTCTTAAAGGGTATTGCTTTGCCAGATTGGAATCAAATCGAACCTACTCCCTCACGAAGAATTAAAGGGAGGTTTGATGAATTATCAAGAATACGAAAATATAGGGAATCTATTCCTGATTGGATAGATAATGTTGCTGTATCTGAACTTGGAGAGGAATTATGGACAAAAGAATTAGCCGCTCTAAACAAACAAGCAGAAGTTATTTTAAGAACCAACACGTTAAATACTACCAAAAAAGAACTTCAAAGAATACTTCAAGAAGAAAGTATTTTTACTGAATTTATTCCCAACCATGAAGATGCACTGAGATTAATTGAAAGAGCAAATGTTTTTAGAACAGAAGCTTTCAAAAATGGATATTTTGAAGTTCAAGATGCCTCCTCACAATTGGTGGCAGAATATTTAGATGTTGAACCTGGAATGAAGGTCATTGACACCTGTGCTGGTGCGGGAGGAAAAACATTGCATTTGGCCTCTTTTATGAAAAATAAAGGACAAATTATTGCCATGGATATTTACGAAAGTAAATTAAGAAAACTTAAAGTAAGAGCGAGAAGAAATAAAGTTCATAATATAGATACAAGAGTCATAGATTCTACTAAACCTATAAAAAAATTATACGGTAAGGCTGACAGAGTTTTAATTGACGCTCCTTGTTCAGGATTGGGTGTTTTAAGAAGAAATCCTGATTCTAAATGGAAACTTCAACCCGAATTTCTTGATAATATTAAAAAAGTACAACAGGATATCTTACAACAATATTCTAAAATGGTGAAACATGGAGGTAAATTAGTCTATGCTACATGTTCTGTTCTTCCGTCAGAAAATCAGAATCAGATTGCAGAATTTTTAGCTTCAGAATCTGGTAAAGATTTTAAATTAGTAAAGGACAATAAAGTCTTAGCACATACTTCTGGTTTTGATGGGTTTTATATGGCTCAATTGGAACGGGAATAAATGAGTATCACTTGCTCCACATCTTGAAAAAAAGATGTAAAAAAGTAAAAAAAAATGCATTGAAAAAGTTTTGTTTTAAGTACTCAAGTAATTGAGTAATTGAGTAATTGAGTAATTATTAATTTTATTAAGTAAATAATGAAAAAACAAATACTTTTTTTAAGTATAAGCTTGTATTCTATTTTTATCTTAGCTCAAGAAAGCTACTACGATGATGTAAATTTAAATCTCACTGGAATAAGTTTAAAAGAAGCTCTTGCCACCAAAATTATAACGACCCACACAAACAATTTGTCCTACACTCCTGGTATATGGAATGCGGTTATGGTTACCGACATGAACCCAATAGATAATAGTGAGGTTCTATTAATTTATGGGTTTGAAGACGGATCAGACTCAAATAGCACCAATGATCGTGAAAGAAATATAAATGATAATTGTACATCAAGTAGTTGCACTGGTCTATGGAATAGAGAGCATGTATATCCCAATTCTCTAGCAAATCCAAATTTGAACGACGGGGGAACAGATGGCCCTCCCTATGCAGATGCACATAACTTAAGGCCCTGTGATTCACAAAGAAATTCTTCTAGAGGAAATAAAAAATTCATAGAAGGCTCAGGAAATTCCGGAGCAACAGGAACTGGATGGTATCCAGGTGATGAATGGAAAGGTGATGTGGCAAGAATTATCATGTATATGTATCTACGATATGATGATAGAACTCTGCCATCTAATGTTGGAATTGGAAGTAGTTCAAATACTCCTGACAATATGATTGATTTATTTTTGCAATGGAATGCTGATGACCCAGTATCAGATATAGAAAAACAACGCAATCCATATCATGAAAATACTTCTAATTCTGACGCGCAAGGAAATAGAAATCCATTTATAGATAATCCAAGGTTAGCCACAAGAATATGGGGTGGACCAGAGGCTGAAGATATTTGGGGTATCTATTCGAATACAGATATTGAAGCCCCTTCAGTGCCCTCTGGATTAACAGCTTCGAATACTACAACATATTCGATTGACCTCTCATGGAATGCCTCTACTGACAATGTGGGAGTTAGCAGTTATGATGTTTATGTTGATGGAAATATAGAAGCCTCAACTTCAAACACAAACTATACAATTTTGGGGCTATCTTCAAATATTACATATGATTTAACTGTTTCAGCTAGAGATATTGTAGATAATGTATCAGCACAAAGTTCACCATTATCAGTAGCAACTCTGGAAGATATAGAAGCTCCTTCAGTTCCTATGAATGTAATTATTAGTGATGAAACTGATGTCTCCTTCAAAATTACTTGGAATGCATCTACAGACAATACAGAAGTTCTTCATTATAATATTTACATAGATGATATTTTCTATGATATGATTAATATTAGTTCGTATACAGTTGATGGTTTAACAGCAGCGACAACCTATGTCGTAACACTTGAAGCAGTTGATGAAGTTAATAATACATCAGCACAAAGTGCTCCTGTAAATGCAACAACAACTGATGGTAATTCAAATACTATCATGGAACTTTTAATTTCGGAATATGTGGAGGGCAGTAGTAATAATAAAGCAATTGAAATTGCAAATTTAATTACGTCTCCTGTAGAACTTGATGGATACAACCTCAGAAGAGATAGTAATGGTAGTGGTGAATGGTCAGAAAAATTTGATTTAACTGGAACAATTGATGTAGGAGATGTTATCGTCATTGTAAATGCAAATGCAAATTCTCAAACCCTTATTGATCAAGCAGATATAGTAGTTGCTAATAACCAAAGCACTAATTATGGAGAACCCTTAAACTTTAATGGAAATGATCCTGTTGGCTTATTCAAGGATGATATTCTAATAGACATTGTAGGTGAATTTGGTGGAGGTAGCTCAAATTTTGCAAAAGATGTTACACTGAGAAGAAAGTCTACAGTGGTTGAACCTAATATCAATTTTGATCTCGATACTGAATGGGAAGTTTTCCCTATGGATACTTTTGATGATATCGGTGGAACTCACCTTACTCTGAGTACTGAAGAAGATCAGTGGAAACAATTATCTGTTTACCCAAACCCAACTTCAGACGGTTTTTTAAATATTAAATTTAGCCAAGATGTAAACGTAGAAGTATTTAGTATCTTTGGGAAAAAATTGATCCAAAAAAACATTAATCAAACAGATACAATATTAGATATTTCAACATTATCTAATGGAGTTTACTTTATTAAAGTTTCTCATAAAGGATTGTCTTTATCAACAAAAATTATCAAAATTTGATGACAAAAAAAATACTTGTGTTCATTTTAATTACATCAGGAATAAATTCTTTTGCTCAAATCCCACCGGGCTATTATAATTCTGCCACAGGAAGTGGATACACCTTAAAAACACAATTAAAATCAATCATTTCTAACGGACATGTTGACCAAGGATATGGTGCTTTATATGATGCCTATATTGATAGTGATAATGATTCTTTTTATGAAAATGATAATACTGTTTTAGATATATATTCAGAGAATCCATCAGGTGATGATTCCTATAATTATAATCATAACGATAGAACTTGTGGAAACTATAATTCTGAAAATGATTGCTATAACCGTGAACATATTTTTCCACAAGGTTTTTTCAATGAGCAACTTCCTATGAGAACAGATATTCATCATGTTGTTCCAACTGACGGTTATGTTAATAATAGGAGGGCGAATTATCCATTTGGTGAAGTTACTAATGACACTTGGATGTCAGATAATGGCTCAAAAGTTGGTCAAAATACTTTTGGATCATATTCTGGGGTTGTTTTTGAACCCATAGATGAATTTAAGGGAGATATTGCTAGAATGCTATTGTATTTTGCTGTGAGATATGAAGACGAAGTAACTGATAATTCATGGGATAATCACACAACAACTAATAACCCATTAAATGGAACTAATAACCAAGTTTATGAGATATGGTATTTACAATTACTTTATAAATGGCATAATGATGATCCCGTAAGTGCTCGTGAAATAAAGAGAAATAATGAAGCTTATAATTTTCAAGGAAATAGAAATCCTTTTATAGATTATCCAGAATATGTTAATTCAATCTGGGGTATGCTACTTTCAAATTCGGAGTATTCACTAAATAATCAAACAACTATATACCCCAACCCTACCGTTGGTAATTATATTCAAATTATCAATAAGGAAAAGGTAACAGTTAAGATATATTCTATTCTAGGTAAAGAGCTACTTAAAAAGACTATTTACCCTGAAAACTCTCAACTTGACATTTCTTCTATCGGTAGGGGAATTTATATGATTAAAATATCTAATAACAGAAGTTCAATCACTAGAAAATTTATTAAAAGATAACCAGGAAGTTGTTCTAATATTTAATAAACTTTTTATTAAAAGAGTTATTGGAATCTAAATCTTGGATTTTTAAAATATAAACTCCTTTGGCTAAAAATTGAAGGTTCATTTTTTTAGTACCTGAAATCTCTTCATCTACCATCATGGTTCCCAGCAAACTATAAATGGTTACTCTATAGTTTCCAGTTTCTATCTGAATAGTTAAGTCTGTTGAAACTGGATTAGGAAAAACAGTAATACTCTTTTCAAAAATAGGTTCATTAGCAGACAATTGGTTACCTATTACAGCAATATTCCCATCATTATCAAAAGGATCAGACCATATTTCATTGGTATAAACACCTGTACCAGTTAATGTTTTCAAAAAAGCTTCTAATGCATTTTTCTCATTGGTGTTTAAGTTTAATTGTTGGGTTTGATTACCGGGCCTTTGTAATCTATTGTCCAAATTAGTATTGGCAGGATTATTAGGAATGTTGTTATAATGCTCTATAACCTGCAATAAAGAAGTCATACTCCCATCATGCATCATCGGCCCATTTAAACTTCCGTCTGGATTAACTAAATCTCTTAAAGAAGGTGATCGTGTATTGGTTAAATCTACTTCGGTTGTACTACCAATCACTCCAATGACTCCATTATTTAGTGTATTGGGGTCTATATCAAACTCAGGTGGAGCATGGCATCCAACACATCCAGCTCCACCATTTGGAGGAGGGCTTAAAAATAATTGCTTTCCTAAATTTTCTTGTGGAGTATAATTTGGAAAAGGGGCATTTAAATTTGGAGCTTGCTCTAAACCTTCATCAAATTTAGAATCAAAAGATTGAATACTTCTAACAAACTGAGCTAAAGCTTTTTGAATTTTATCTTCATCAATAGTAGAATTTCCAAAAGCAAACTCAAACAAGATTTGATAATAATCTATTGCAGAAAGTTTAAGTATTAAATCATTGAAATTTGGATCACCATTAGTTCCACTAAAACCCATTTCTACATGATCTTGAATGGGTTGTGTAACTTGATCTTCAAGGCTAGCTGCTCTTTCATCCCAAAAAAATTTTTCTTCATTTGAAAATCGACTATTCACTAAACGCATAGAGTGTCTTCCTGTATTACCACCGTTTAATCCAACACTAGAAGTTAAAGGATCGCTAAAAGCAAAAGCTTGTTGATGACAACTTGCACAAGCTATTGTATTATTTTCAGATAAATTTTTATCATAAAACAGAACTCTCCCTAACGTCGTTATTTCATTGTTAATAAGATTGGTTTCTGGTGTATTATCTTTAGTTATATATGAGGGAATGTTTTGGGTTTCGTAGTTAAATAAATCGTCCAAATCTATTGTTCCGCTAACAAGAATAAAAAGAAGACCTAGTAAACTTACTGCTTTTGAGATTTTTTTCATTTGTAAAAATTTATACTAAGACTATAGTTTTCTTCGATAGTTTAAATAGAATATGTGTGTGTGTTTTAAAAATATTCTGTCTATGGTATAGGGTCGTTTAATTTTAAAATCTAAAGACTCAATATTCATCTAAAAAACACAATTTTAAATATATTCTTTCAATATATTGATTTTTTGTTGATAAATGATTTATAACCTTTCAAAAAAGAGGTTTAGTTTAATAAACTTAAGAGTGAAAGTTTTTAAATTTGCTAGATAATTTAACAAATCATATTCAGAATGATCAATTTCTTTGGAAACCCAAATAGCAAGGTATTTGCTGTTCAAACAACAGAAGAATTAAGTAAGGAAGATAAAACTAAACTAACTTGGTTATTTTCTTGCTCTGAGCTAATCTCAAAAGAAACTAATAAAGAAGTAGCATCTATAGATGACTTCTTTATTGGCCCAAGATCTGCAATGATAACTCCCTGGAGTACGAATGCTGTAGAAATAACAGAAAATATGGGAATTTCAGGTATTAAAAGGATAGAAGAATTTAATTATGTTGATAAAGACTTCACTGATTACGATGCTATGATCTTTCAAAAATTCTCTACTTTAGATCAAAATATATTTACCATAGATGTTCAACCAGAACCTATTTTTTTAATTGATGACATAGCTTCTTACAACACCAAAGAAGGGTTGGCTCTAAATGAAGAAGAAATCACATATTTAGAAGGTGTTTCTAAAAAAATTGATCGAAAACTAACAGATTCTGAAGTTTTTGGTTTTTCACAGGTAAACTCTGAACATTGTAGACACAAGATTTTTAATGGAACTTTTGTCATTGATGGTGTGGAAAAACCCACCTCTCTTTTCAAGATGATTAAAGAAACCTCTAAACAACACCCCAATGATATTGTCTCTGCTTATAAGGACAATGTTGCATTTATAAAAGGACCTTCTGTAGAACAATTTGCACCAAAAAGAGCAGACATTCCAGACTATTATAAAACAGAAAAATTTGATTCTGTAATTTCTTTAAAAGCAGAAACCCACAACTTCCCTACTACTGTTGAACCTTTTAATGGTGCAGCTACCGGATCTGGTGGTGAAATTAGAGATCGATTGGCTGGTGGAAAAGGGTCTCTGCCTTTAGCTGGAACTGCTGTTTACATGACATCTTACTCACGTCTAACTAAAGATCGATTTTGGGAACAAAAAATGAAAGAACGACATTGGTTATACCAAACCCCTATGGATATTTTAATAAAAGCATCAAATGGAGCCTCTGATTTTGGAAATAAGTTTGGGCAACCACTCATAACAGGATCTGTTTTAACTTTTGAACATGAAGAAAATTCTTCTTCTAGTGCATCAGCGTCAAGGAAACTTGGGTTTGATAAAGTGATTATGCAAGCTGGAGGTATTGGATATGGAAAAGCTAACCAAGCATTAAAAGATACTCCAAAAGAAGGTGACAAAATTGTCATTTTAGGTGGAGAAAACTATAGAATTGGTATGGGAGGAGCTGCAGTTTCCTCAGCAGACACAGGAGAATTTGCATCTGGAATTGAACTTAATGCTGTGCAAAGATCTAATCCTGAAATGCAAAAACGTGCTGCAAATGCAGTAAGAGGCATGATAGAAAGTGAAGAAAATTTTATAGTTTCAATCCATGATCATGGTGCAGGGGGCCATTTAAATTGTTTATCTGAATTAGTTGAGGATACAGGAGGTAAAATCAATTTAGATAAACTACCCGTTGGGGATCCTACATTATCTGCAAAAGAGATCATTGGGAACGAATCACAAGAAAGAATGGGCTTAGTTATAGCAGAGAAACATTCAGACACCCTTCAGAAAATAGCTGAAAGAGAACGCTCACCTATGTATAAAGTTGGGGAGGTTACTGGTAATAATAGATTCACTTTTGAATCTAAAACCAATGGAGACACCCCTATGGATTTGGCATTAGAGGATATGTTTGGAAGCTCTCCTAAAACGATAATGACTGATAAAACCATACAAAGAAATTATAAAAACCCTAGATATAAAACCAAAAATTTACATATTTATTTGGATCAAGTTTTACAATTAGAGGCAGTAGCTTGTAAAGATTGGTTAACAAATAAAGTAGATAGATGTGTAGGGGGTAAAGTTGCCAAACAACAATGTGTAGGACCTTTACAAATTCCTCTCAATAATGTTGGTGTTATGGCATTAGATTACAATGGTAAAGAAGGAGTAGCTACTTCTATTGGACATGCTCCCATAGCTGCTTTAATAGACCCCAAAGCTGGAAGTAGAAATGCTATTACTGAAGCACTAACAAATATGATTTGGGCCCCGTTGAAAGACAATTTAAAAAGTGTGTCTTTATCTGCAAACTGGATGTGGCCATGTAAAAACGAGGGTGAAGATGCTCGTCTTTACGAAGCTGTAGAAGCAATTTCAAAATTCTCAATTGAATTAGGAATTAATGTTCCTACCGGTAAAGATTCATTATCTATGAAACAAAAGTATCCAAAAGAAGATGTAATTTCTCCTGGAACTGTTATCATATCCGCTGCAGGAAACTGTAATCAAATTAAAAAAGTTATTGAACCCGTTTTCAAACTTAATGGAGGGGATATATATTATATTAATGTTTCACAAGATTCGTTCAAATTAGGTGGCAGTTCTTTTAATCAAATTTTAAATACCATTGGTAATGAAGCTCCTGATGTGAAGAATTCAGCTTTTGTAAAAGATACATTTAACACTATTCAAAACCTAATTAAAGAAGATAGAATTTACTCAGGACATGATGTAGCTTCTGGAGGTTTAATTACAACCTTACTTGAAATGTGTTTTGCAGATAATAATATTGGGGCTAATATAGACCTTACCGCATTATCTGAAAATGATTCTATTAAGTTACTATTCTCTGAAAATACTGGAATTGTATTTCAGGGTGATGCTTCCATTGAAAAATATTTACAAGAAAATGCTATTGAGTTTTTTAAGATTGGGGAAGTTGTAAACAAAGGGACTGTAACACTAAAAAATAACGAAGACATCTTTAATTTTGATATTTCATCAATCAGAGACACTTGGTTTAAGACTTCTTATTTATTGGATCAAAAACAAACTTCAAATGGTTTAGCTGAACATCGATTCAAAAATTTCAAAAAACAACCTTTACAATTTAAATTCCCTTCTAATTTTTCAGGAAAACTTCCTAAAATAAATAGCAATCAACCAAGGCCAAAAGCAGCTATTATTCGTGAAAAAGGTAGTAATTCTGAGCGTGAAATGGCAAACGCTATGTATTTAGCAGGTTTTGATGTTAAAGATGTTCACATGACAGATCTAATATCTGGGAGAGAAACATTAGAAGATATTCAATTTATTGGAGCTGTTGGCGGTTTTTCAAATTCTGATGTCCTTGGGTCTGCAAAAGGATGGGCTGGTGCATTCTTATATAATGAGAAAGCAAAAAAAGCACTAAAATCTTTTTTTGATAGAGAAGATACATTGAGTGTTGGGATATGTAATGGATGTCAGTTATGGATGGAATTGGGATTAATAAATCCAGAACATGAAAATCATGGAAAAATGACTTATAATGATTCTAAGAAGCACGAAAGTGCTTTTACATCTGTTAAAATTCAAGAAAACAATTCAGTGATGTTATCAAGCTTAGCAGGTAGTACACTTGGAGTTTGGATATCTCATGGTGAGGGTAAGTTTACCTTCCCCTACCCTGAAGATAATTATGATATTGTAGCCAAATATGCATATGACGCCTACCCACACAATCCAAACGGTTCTGATTTTAATACTGCCATGATGTGTGACAAGTCAGGGAGACATTTAGCTACCATGCCTCATATAGAAAGATCTACATATCAATGGAATTGGGCAAACTATGTAGAAAACAGAAAAGATGAAGTTTCTCCATGGATAGAGGCATTTATTAATGCTAGGGGTTGGTTTAATAAAAAATAGAATAATTTTTTTAATTTCTTATTTTTCTCAAAAAAAAAATAAATACTATTGTTTATAACAATTTTTTATTTAGATTTGTCTTGATTGATTTTTCATTTTTAGGGGTAAAAATTTTTACATCAATTATCTAGGCTTCAGCAATGAAGCCTATTTTTTTTATCTTGCTCGTATATAAAATAATTATGACTGAAAAAATAACTCGAGTTTTTGATTGCTTAGAATATCAAAACAGCAACTATCCACAAAAGAAATCATTAGTTTATAAAGAAAATGGAAACTGGATAAGTTATTCTAGTCAAGAATTTATTTCAATTGCTAATCAAGTCAGTAGAGCATTATTAACCTTAGGAATAAAGCCAAATGATAAAATTGCAATTATTGTTCCTGTAAATCAACCTAAATGGCACTTCTTAGATATTGGAATCTTACAGATAGGTGCGCAAAATGTTCCTCTTTATGCTACATTATCTGAAAAAGATTATGAATATGTTTTAAATCATTCAGATTCTAAATATTGCTTTATTGCAGGAGATGAGATTTATGAGAAGGTTAAAGCTGTTCAAAGTAAAACTCAACTTAAAGAAATTTTTCGACTCGATGATAACTCAAAAATTGGATGGGATTCTTTTTTAGAGCTTGGAAAAAACAATAATTCTCAAGAAAAAGTTGAGGAAATTAAAAAGCAGATTAACCCACAAGACATAGCTACTATTATCTACACTTCTGGAACTACAGGAACACCAAAAGGAGTAATGCTATCGCATGAAAATATCGTTCAAAACATAAAAGTTACTGCAGATAGATTAGATCTTGTAGGTCCTAGTAAAAGAACTATTAGCTACCTACCCGTAAGTCACGTCTTTGAAAGAGTATCAGGGTATTATTGTCAAATGATGGGAATCAGTATTTTTTTTGCAGAAAGTATAGAATTATTAGGAGATAATATAAGAGAGGTTAAACCTAATATGATAGCGGTAGTTCCAAGACTTTTAGAAAAAATATTTGATAAAATTGTAGACAAAGGAAGTAAATTATCAGGGGTAAAGAAAAAGCTTTTCTTCTGGGCGTTAAAACTTGGAGAACAATATGAACCTTATCATAAAAATGGATTTTGGTATCATTTTCAACTCAATATTGCCAGAAAATTAATTTTTGGAAAATGGCAAGAAGCTTTAGGAAATAATTTAGAATTTATGGTATCAGGTAGTGCTCCTCTTCAACCAAGGTTAATAAGAGTGTTTACAGCTGCAGGAATTCCAGTTTATGAAGGCTACGGAATGACTGAATCTTCTCCAGGAGCTACATTAAATGATTTAAGACACAATGGTTTAAAAATTGGAACTGTTGGCAAACCTCTCAAGGGCATTGAAATAAAAATTGCTGATGATGGAGAAATCTTAATGAAGGGACATTGTGTGATGCAAGGCTATTACAAGAGAGACGATTTAACCTCTGAAACCATAAAGAATGGATACCTCCACTCTGGAGATATAGGAGAAATTGATTCTGAAGGGTTTTTAAAAATTACTGATAGAAAGAAAGAAATTTTCAAAACTTCTGGAGGAAAATACATAGCACCAACTGTTATTGAAAGTGAATTAAAAAAATCTCGTTTTATAGATCAAGTTATGGTGATAGGTGAAGCACAAAAAATGCCTGCTGCACTTATTCAAATTAATTTTGAATATGCAAGAGAATGGGGGAAAAGAAATGGACATAAAATAGAAAACTTTCAAGAAAACAAAGATTTAAGGCAAAGAATTCAAAAAGAAATAGATGTTTGTAATAAAAACTTTGGAAATTGGGAACAAATAAAAGAGTTTGAAATTACAAAGGAAGAGTGGACAGCAACTTCAGGCCACTTAACTCCCACACTAAAAATGAAGAGAAAAATAATTTTAGAAAAACATAAAAATCTTTACAATAAAATATATAATCTTTAATATTAAAGGTCTTAAAATATCATATTGTAAATTCTATCGATTTTTCGTAATTTGGCGTAAATAATTTTAACAAAGAAAAATTTATGTCTTCAGAAATTACAAGAATATTTGACTTCCCATATTACTCTCAAAAAAAATATAATTTACAAAAATCATTAGTAACAAAATATGGAGACAAGTGGGTGTCAACATCTAATGAAGAATATATCAGTAAAGCTAATACAATTAGTAGAGCATTGCTCAGACTAGGAATAAAGCCTAATGATAAAGTTGCTGTAATATCTACGACCAATAGAACAGAATGGAATATTGTTGATATTGGTATTCTACAGACAGGTGCTCAAAATGTTCCTATATACCCAACAATATCTAAGGAAGATTATGAATATGTTTTAAACCATTCTGAATCCATTTATTGTTTTGTGTCAGATATTTCAATTGTAGAAAAAATCAATAAAATTAAAGGAAATACAAAACTCAAAGAAGTATATACTTTTGACGAGATATCTGATGAAAAAAATTGGGAAGAACTCTTAGAATTGGGAAAAGACACTTCTAATCAAAATGATGTTGAATCTAGAAAAGATGCTGTTAAAAGTGAAGATTTAGCAACGCTTATCTATACCTCTGGAACTACAGGAAGACCCAAAGGAGTAATGTTGTCTCACGGAAATATTGTATCAAATGTTTTAACAAGTGAAGAAAGTGTTCCGTTGACCAAAGGAAATGATAAGGCACTAAGTTTTCTCCCAGTATGTCATATTTTTGAACGTATGATACTTTATTTATACCAATACTGTGGTGTAGAAATATATTTTGCTGAAGGGGTTGAAAAATTAGTAGAAAATTCACAAGAAGTAAAGCCTCATGTTATGACGGCTGTTCCAAGGTTATATGAAAAAATATATGACAGTATTGTCTTAAAAGGACAAGAATTAACTGGCATTAAAAAGAAATTGTTTTTTTGGGCCGTAGATCTTGGTTTAAAATATGAACCTTATGGTGCAAATGGTTGGTGGTATGAAAAACAATTAGGCTTGGCTCGTAAACTAATTTTCTCAAAATGGCAAGCTGCTTTGGGAGGAGAGCTTAAATTAATGGTTTCTGGAGCTTCTGCGTTACAGCAAAGATTAACAAGAGTTTTTACTGCAGCTGGAATGCCAATTATGGAAGGATATGGATTAACTGAAACGTCTCCAGTGACATCAGTTAGTTTTATGGAACAAAATGGTGTTCGTGGGTTTAGAGTTGGAACTGTAGGTAGAATTTTAAAAAATGTGGAAGTAAAAATTGCTGAAAATGGTGAGATTTTAGTAAAAGGGCCAAATGTAATGCAGGGGTATTACAAAGATCCTGAAAAAACAGCTGAAGTTATTAAAAACGGTTATTTTCACACCGGTGATAAAGGAGAAATAGACTCGGATGGATTTTTAAAAATTACAGGAAGAACAAAGGAAATGTTTAAAACCTCAGGAGGTAAATACATCGTTCCACCCCTACTTGAGGGAGAGTTAAAGCAATCTTTATTTATAGAACAAGTTATGGTTATTGGTGAAAATGAGAAAATGCCAGCTGCTCTAATACAACCAAACTTTGTTTTTATTAAAGATTGGATTGAAAGAAAAGGTCACAAAATTGGGACCTCTTGTGAGGAAATTGCTAATGCTCAAATTATCATCGATAGAATTCAGTTAGAAGTAGATCAATGTAACAAGAATTTTGGAAAATGGGAACAAATCAAAAAGTTTGAATTGACACCCAATGAGTGGACAATAGATGGAGGACATTTAACACCCACAATGAAAATGAAAAGAGAAATTATAAAAGAAAATTACAAAGACCTCTATGAAAAAATTTATAGAGGATAATTATCTAAAGCGCTGTTTTAACAGCGCTTTTTTATTGTATAAGAATTAAAACTTGAGAATCTTTATTTTTTTTCTTTCAAAAGTTCAGGGAATTTTTTCTTAAAACGCTTTAACCTTGGAATAGATACGTTTCTTACATAGCTATTGTAAGGATTCAGTTTCTCATAATTTTGATGATAGGATTCAGCCTCATAAAAAATAACATGTTTGGTTACCTCAGTAACAATTTTATTCTCATAAAATTCTTTATTTAACTTACGAACAGCCTTTTCAATAATCTCTTTCTCTTCTAAGGAGTTATAAAAGGCAATTGATCTGTATTGACTTCCATAATCTGGGTGTTGTCCATTTTTGGTTGTTGGATCATGAGAACCAAAAAATACATCTACTAATATTTTGAAACTTACTCTTTGAGGATCATAATACACTGCAACTGCCTCAGCATGCCCAGTTCTACCTGTTCCAATGGTTTGATATGTAGGATTTTTTGTGTGACCTCCTGCATAACCCGAAATGGCTTCACTTACACCTTCTACACTTTCAAAAATAGCTTCTACACACCAAAAACAACCACTAGCAAAATATGCTACTTCGTCATTAGGGTTAATCTCTTGAATTACGACATCAGGTGTTTTGAATGATTCCTTAAAACTAAGAGAGATGGCTAAAAAAATTAACACACAAGTGAAAATAATATTCTTATTTACTTTCATATTTAAATTTATTTCAATGTTATTCTCAAAAGTAATTAATTCTTACAATTTGTTTACAACTTTAGTGTTTTGTTAAGAAAGCATATTGTAATTACTAGAGTAGATACTTACATTTGTTAGACAAAGATACGCAAACATATATGGAGCATTTTATAGTTTCTGCACGTAAATACAGACCACAAAATTTTGAGGATGTTGTTGGGCAACAAACGATCACAAACACGCTTCAAAATGCTATAAAAAACAACCATTTAGCACAAGCTTTACTTTTTACAGGACCAAGAGGAGTTGGAAAAACTTCCTGTGCTAGAATTTTAGCAAAAGAAATTAATCAGCAGAATTCAACTTCAGATGAAGAAGATTTTGCTTTTAATATTTTTGAATTAGATGCTGCTTCAAATAATTCAGTTGATGACATCAGGAGTTTAACAGAACAAGTAAGAATACCACCACAAACTGGTAATTATAAAGTCTATATTATAGATGAAGTTCATATGTTATCTCAAGCAGCTTTTAATGCTTTTTTAAAGACTTTAGAGGAACCTCCTGCCCATGCTATATTTATTTTAGCAACCACAGAAAAGCATAAAATTATTCCAACAATTTTATCGCGTTGTCAAATTTTTGATTTTAAACGCATTACTGTTTTAGATTCAAAAAACTTTTTAAAAACAATCTCAGAAAAAGAAGGCATTATTGCAGATGATGACGCACTTCATATTATTGCTCAAAAAGCAGATGGTGCAATGCGTGACGCTTTATCAATTTTTGATAGAGTTATAAGTTTTTCTGGGAATAAATTAACCCGAGAAGCAGTTACTCAAAACTTAAATGTTCTAGATTATGATACTTATTTTTCAATGACAGATTTGTTATTGGAAAATAAAATTCCAGAAGTTCTAAATAACTTCAACACTATTTTAGCTAAAGGTTTTGAAGGGCATCATTTTATTAGTGGGTTGGCCTCTCATTTTAGAGACGTATTGGTTGCAAAGGATAATTCTACGATCAAACTTCTTGAAGTTGGTGATAATGCCAAAAAGAAATACCTTGAGCAATCTTCCAAAGCGTCTATTTCTTTTCTCATACAATCTATAGAAAAAGCCAATCAATGTGACTTAAATTACAGGACTAGTAAAAATCAGCGCCTTCTTGTTGAGTTAACTTTAATGCAAATTGCCTCTATCACTTTTGATGGAGAAAAAAAAAAGTCAGCTAACTACATAATACCAGCAACATTTTTCACTTCAATATCTCCGGTAAAAAAACAGGAAATCATAGAAAAATCAAAACCTATAAAAAAAGAGGTTTTAGAAAATTCTATGGAGAAAGTAGTTTCTGAAGCAAAAGAAATTACAAAGCCTCCAATTTTGCAAAACCTTAAAAGAAGAAATAACTCACTTTCCTTGAAAAGTATTCATCACAAGAAGGAACAGCAAAAGAAACCAAGTGAAGTTAATTATGAAAATCATCCAAAAGATTCATTTTCTGAGGAAGATTTGCAAAAAATATGGAGTGAGTATCAAAAATCACAAATTAAAAAAGGTGAAAAAAGTATGGCCTCAATTTTAGCCGCTTCTCTACCTAAACTTGCAGAAAATTTTAATATTGAATTTGTGCTCCCTAATAAACTTATGGAGGATCAATTAAAGTCAGGGAAACCAAAATTACTAAAGTTTTTAAGAGAGTCTCTAAATAATTATAGCATTACCATTAATGTAACAGTAAATGAAACTGTAGAAAAGAAGTTTGCCTATACTCCACAAGAGAAGTACAATAAATTAAAAGAGAAAAATCCACACATTGAAAAACTTAAAGACACTTTCCAATTAGACCTCTAGTGTTTTTAAATTTTTTGCCCTACATAAATCAAAGTAACACCTTCTTTAGGTATTTTTTTTGACTCAAATTCATTAATTACGAATATATTGTTAGTGGAGGTCTTAACAAATAATGGAATAGATTCTAATTGATTGTGTAACTTCTCAAGAGTTTGTTTGTAATCTTTATCTGAATCTATTATTATTTCATATAAATTTGGGAAATCTCTGACAGCTTCGCTAAGGTTTATATAATCATCCTTAGGTGTAAAAAACTGATTTTTAAACTCAAAATCTTGGCTCTTTACCTCATCTGCACTAATTAATCGGAAAGAACCATGTTCCCCAAAAGTAGTTGCAAAGTTTTTTACTGCAAACTTATTTACAGCATCACTTCCAGACAAAGCAATTAAATATCCAATATCATTTAATTCGATATTATCAGTTAAATCATCATCATATATATTAACAACATAGGCCTCTAATCCTTGATTATTTGAGTGTTCTATAAATGAGGTATTAGCATCAATCAATACTACTCTTTTTCCAGAATTTTGTAAATAACTAGCTATAAGTCTAGATGCTTTAGATGCTCCAACAATAAGAATACCATCAGAATTCTTCAAAAATACACCTACAATTTTTGCAAATAATCTAGCTGTAGTGGCATTTAACAATACAGTTCCTAAAACAATCATAAAAACTAATGGTGTAATATACTCTGCTCCCTCTACACCTTGCTTTAATAATTTACTTCCAAAAAGAGAAGCAATACCAGCCGCTACAATACCTCTTGGACCTACCCAACTTATAAAAAGTTTTTCTTTGAATTTTAAATTTGATTTATAAGTACTTAAGAATACACCTAGGGGTCTAATGATGAAAACTATAAGAAAAAATAATAGTGCTGTTTTCCAATTATAAAGTAGCATTAAATCTACCATATTTATATTTGCTGACAAAAGAATAAATAGAATTGAAATTAATAAAACACTTAATGATTCTTTAAAATACAATAGCTCTTTCAGATTTTTTAATTTCCCATTTCCAAGCACCATACCCATCACTACAACCGCTAGTAATCCAGATTCGTGAGCAAATATTTCCGATTCTACAAATACAAATAGAACCGTTGACAAGGACACCACATTTAAAAGATAATGAGGTACCCACTTTTTATTAATTATAAAAGTTAATGCATGAGCAAAAGTAAATCCAAAGGAAGTTCCGAATAATAATATTTTTCCAAATTCAGTAAGAGCAGTTTTAGTAAAACCACTCCCCCCACCTACACTTATAAACTCGAAAACCAAAACTGCCACTAAAGCTCCTATAGGATCAATTAATATTCCTTCCCATTTTAAAACAGCAGAAATATCTTTCCTTAATGGTATATTTCTAAGAATAGGTGTTATAACTGTTGGGCCTGTAACAATGATTAAACCTGAAAATAAAAAAGATACTTCCCAAGACAAGTTAAAAATATAATGTGCTAAAAAACCAGCACCAAAAAAAGTAACGGAAGAACCTAAGGTAATTAACTTCGTGATAACTGGTCCAACATTTTTAATTTCATCTCTTTTTAAAGTTAAACCTCCTTCAAATAAAATAATACTTATGGCTAATGAAACAAAATAATACAATCCATCTCCAGGAAAAAGTCCATAAGTTCCATTCCATATGGGCTCTATGTATTTTGTTTTATCGTCTGTTAAAAATTCAGCAGCAATTGGCCCTACTAAAAGACCAATCAAAATTAAAGGAAGTATTGCAGGTATTTTAAATCTCCAAGCCACCCACTGAGCCAATATCCCTAGTATAATTATTCCTGCTAATTCTAACATATTTATAAAAATATTAATTTCTAAAATACAAAAAATAGTTAAACTTAAAAGTAGTCTAAAGTTTAATTTTATGTTTTTTTCTTAAAATGAATGTTCTATATTGTACTTTTAATTTGTAAAAAAAACACCATTGCAAAGCATAAAAAAAATTTTAGTTGGGATTGCTTTTTCTCCAAACTTAAAACCGAATATTTTTGAAGCTATTCGGTTAGCTAATATGTTTGGTGCTCAACTAGTTGGTGTTCATGTTGGTGAGAAAACATCTAAAAAAGAAAAACAGTTAATACAATTGATTTCTGAGGCACCTGATTTACATTCCCCAATAAAAACGGTTTGGAAAAAAGGAAAACCAGTTGATATTATTCTCTCTACAAGTCTAGAAGAAAATATTGACCTTCTAATTTTAGGGGCTATACAACAAGAAAATATATATAAATACTATGTTGGATCAGTAGCCAGAGAATTAACTAGAAAGGCCAGTTGTTCAGTTTTACTTCTTATAAAACCCTCTATAGATAGAGTTAAATGCAATCATATCGTTGTAAATGGGTTAAAAGATAAAAAGACTAACGAAACCATAAAGGCTTCTTTTTTAATTTCTAGGGCTTTAGCATGTAAAAGAATTACTATCGTTGAAGAAATTAGTCAAAAAGAAATTGAAGTAAAAGTATCAGATGATTATTCATTACGAAAAGCAACTATTGAAAAAGAAAAATTAAAAAGAAGAGAAGACTCTAGAGTTCATAAAATATTGGAAACTATTAACACTGAAGGAATTTCAGTTAAAATTCAAAGTATTTTTGGTAAACGTGGATACTCAATTGGGCATTACGCCAAAGTAAAAAGAGCTGATTTATTAGTTATGAATGCCCCAACTAAAACCACAATCTTAGATAGAATTTTCCCCCATGATATTGAGTATATTCTCTCAGAACTACCTACAGACGTTTTAATTGTAAAATAATGAATAAAAAAAGTTCTAGAGATATATTCGTTAGTGATCTTCCAAGAAATATTTTCTCAGGGTTTGTGGTGTCTTTGGTTGCTTTACCTTTAGGTTTAGGTTTAGCTTTAGCATCTGGCGCACCTCCAATTTCTGGTATCATAGCAGCAATAGTTGGTGGTGTTATTTGTGCTATTTTAGGTGGTTCTAATGTAACGATCACCGGACCTGGAAACGGTTTGGTAGTTGTTATTTTAAGTGCAATTACCATCCTAGGAGAAGGAAATATGTATGAGGGTTATCTTTATACTCTTGCAGCTATTATTATATCTGGAGCACTTATGTTTTTTTTAGGAGTTCTTAGATTAGGGTCATTAAGTAATTTCTTTCCCTCATCGGCAATACAAGGAATGTTAGCGGCTATCGGAATAGGAATATTAGCAAAGCAGATTCATGTAATGCTAGGGAACCTAGGTGCGTCAGGAAGTATTTTAGAATTACTTTATTTTATCCCTGAAGACGTATTGATATTTATTAAAACAGCTGATAAAAGTATATTTTATGCAGGATCTGTTGGTATAATTAGTTTATTAATAATGATATTTTACAGTAAAATAAGAAATAAATATTTTCAATTGGTACCTGCGCCAATGTGGATTGTGCTTGTTAGTGTTGGGATGTATTATTATTTTGAAATCTTTTCAACCGAAACATATCCGATAGCAGATGAATTCATGATCAATTTGCCTGATAAGATTTTTAGCAAATTTCCACAACCTAATTTCACCAAACTATTTACCTATGAATTTATTAGTGCTGTTATTGCCATTACTTTAATTGCAAGTATTGAATCTCTCTTGAGTATAAAGGCAGTAGATAAATTAGATCCTGATAAAAGAAGATCAAACATAAATAAAGATATTCGATCATTAGGGATAGCTACAGTAATAAGTGGTTTTTTAGGAGGATTAAATGTAGTTACTGTAATTGCACGAAGCTCGGTAAATGTTAATAATAGAGGAAGTAATAGGTCAGCGAACTTTTTCCATGCACTTTTCCTAATTGCCTTTATTGTTTTATTTGCAAATGAATTAAGGCATATACCATTATCAGCGTTGGCAGCTATATTAGTATATACTGGCTATAAATTGGCATCACCAGAAAATATTAAAAAAACATTTCAAGTAGGTTCAGAACAATTGATTATATTCTTAATTACCTTATTTGTTACAGTGGTCACAAACCTAATCAGTGGTATTTTAATTGGTATACTCACTACATTTATAATTCATATCGTTATCAATAAAAATATTTCTTTATTCATAAGAAATTTACTGAAACCAAATGTTTTGATGTTTGAAGAAGACGAAAAATATTTTGTAAGTATAGAGAACTTTTCAAGTTTTTTAAACTATTCTAAGTTAAAATCAAAATTAGATCAAATCCCAGAAACCGAAGATGTAATTATAGATTTTTCAAGGTGTGATTTTGTGGATCATACGGTAATGGAAAATATAAACAGCTATTCTGAAAGCTTCAGAAGAAAAGGTGGACATTTTGAAATTATAGGTTTAGATGGCTATAAATCGGGAAGTAATCATCCATTTGCACTAAGGAAATTTGTTATTGGAAAACCAAAGGATAAAACTATTACACTAACAAAAAGGCAAAAGTCACTGCATAAGATTAGTGAGGGTTTACACTGGAATTATACTTCTGAATACAAAAAAGAAATTAAAGAGCTTCCAAATTTTGGTTACTTTAAAACTAGACAAATTACTAAAGTATCAAACATTTTGTCTAATGAAGAATGCACATTGTTTGATTTAGAATTCTCTGAAGGAGAATTAATCGCTAAACAAAATGTTAAAGTAACAATGATGTATTTAGAATTAAAAAATAATATTCCTCAGTTTACACTTGATAAAGAAGGGATTTTTGAATACATAATTCATTTTGCAGGGTTTAAAGATATTGATATTGACAATCATCCAGACTTTTCTAAACGATTTTACTTATCTGGAAAGAATGAAGAAAAAATAAGAGAATTTTTTAGTGATGAACTTATTTTATTTTTTGAAAGCAATAAGTATTATCATATAGAGTCTAATGAAAACGGGTTATTAATATTTGGAAATGAACGCTTAGCAGGGGTTAAAGAAATTAAAGCTTTAGCTGATTTTGGACTAAGATTAAAACAAAATATTTCATAAACTTTATAACATAAGTAACCTGAAAGTTATTGGAATAAAAAATAAAAAAACATGCTTGGATTAAAATTTGAAACAGCTACTTCGTGGGTAGATATTGCCAAAGATAATTTAGAACAAATTCTTACTGATCATGCTTTTGCAGAACAAAAAGCATCAGCCAATGCCATTTCAATCATCATTAATTACTCTGAGGAAACAGCATTGGTAAAAGATATGACAGCCATTGCCTTAGAAGAATTAGAGCATTTCAAAATGGTTCATGAATTAATGACTAAAAGAGGAATGCTTCTAGGAAGAGAACAACATAATGATTATGCAAAATCTCTTCAGAAATTTTTTCCAAAAACAAAGGACAGACCTACAGCATTAATTCATAGATTATTAGTAGCTGCTTTAATTGAAGCACGAAGTTGTGAACGTTTTAAAGTATTTTCAGAAAACATGGAAGATCAAGAACTTTCTAAATTTTATAAAGATTTAATGATTTCAGAAGCAAATCATTACACATTATTCTTGGGATATGCTAGAAAGTATATGGATAGAAAAATTGTTGACCAAAAATGGGAGGACCTTATAAAATTTGAAGCTGAAATGATGAAAACAAGGGGGAAAACTGCAAGAGTTCACGGTTAATTCTAATACGCTTATGTTTAGTAAAGAAGAATCTGCTTCACTTAGAAAAGAGTTTTGGACATGTTTTGGAAAATCCTTTCCACGAAAATGGATTTTATACAATACTAAAATAAAAGGGCTAAGTTTTAAATTTGTAGCCAATCGAAAGAATGCAATGATTTGTCTGGACATAGAAAACCCTGATAAAATGTCAAATAAAATTCTTTTTGAAAAAATACTGTCTTTACAAACAATTTTAAAAGAAGACTATTTATCTGAAGTTATTTTTGAGGATTCTTATAGGTTAGAAAATGAAAAAATAATTCATCGAATTTATATAAATCATAAAGATAAATTTAGCATCTATAATAAAAACACCTGGAGTTCTTGCTATAATTTTTATGTAGAAGTAATGCCTAAATTTGAACTATTTTTTCTTGAATACAAAGACATAATCAATTGTATTTAAAATCAAGTTAAAAATTTAATACTTAATGGATAATTTGGCTCTTGATTTTTACTTGCTCTTAGGGCATTAATTATGGGGAAAATTACGTAAAATATACCTATAACAATAAACCCAAGAATTCCCAAACCAAATAAAAGTATAGCTGGTACACAAATTAATAAATAAATAAACATTGAAATTCTAAAGTTTAATATGGCTTTACCATGCCTATCCATATCAAAAACTTCATCTTTTTTAATTAACCAAATAATTAGAGGTACAAGAAAGCCCCCAATACCAGTAATAAAATCTAACAACTGACTTAGGTGGGTTAAAACCAATAACTGTCTATTTTCTATCATCATTTTGATTATTTATTGATTGTATACTATTTAGACGTGTAAAAATACTTCTTGTTACACTTTAGGGAATAAATATAATGAACTTGTATATTTGTACCATGGTTCAAAAAGATTCTATAATAGCTTTAGCTACTCCGTCAGGAATTGGAGCTATATCGGTAATTCGTATCTCTGGAGAAGATGCAATAGATATCCTTTCAAAGTTTTTCGTATCTAAAAGCGGCAAACTATTAAAGAATCAAAAAACACATACCATTCATTTAGGGAATATTATAAATAATACTCAAATAATCGATGAAGTGTTAGTTTCTGTGTTTAAAAATCCCCGTTCCTATACCGGAGAAAATGTTGTAGAAATCTCTTGCCATGGCTCGAGTTTCATTCAACAAGAAATCATTCAATTATTTCTTAAGAATGGGTGTAGAATGGCAGACAATGGTGAGTTTACCATGAGAGCATTTTTGAACGGAAAAATGGATTTAAGTCAAGCCGAAGCTGTGGCAGACGTAATTGCTTCAAATTCAGCAGCATCTCATCAAATGGCGATCCAACAAATGCGTGGAGGTATTACTAATGAATTAAAGGAATTAAGAGCCCAGTTATTGGATTTTGCAGCGTTGATAGAACTAGAATTAGATTTTTCTGGTGAAGATGTTGTATTTGCAGACAGAGCTAAATTTAAAGAATTAGTTTTTACAATTACCTCTGTTTTAAAACGTTTAATTGAAAGTTTTTCTTTTGGAAATGCCATGAAAAATGGAATACCTGTTGCCATTATAGGTGAGCCAAATGTTGGAAAATCTACCCTATTGAACACTTTATTAAATGAAGAAAAAGCGATTGTATCTGATATAGCAGGAACTACAAGAGATGCGATTGAAGATGAATTAATTATTGATGGGGTTGCTTTCAGATTTATCGATACAGCTGGTATCAGAGAGACCAATGATCGTATAGAAAATATTGGTATTAAAAAAGCTTATGAAAAAGCAGAAAATGCTCAATTAATTATCTTCCTCATCGACTCTAATAAATTTTCTTCATCCAAAGAGGTTTTTCTATCTGAAATTACAACAATTAAAAATCGTTTTCCTAAAAAAAGAGTTTTGGTAATTGCCAATAAAATAGACACTATTTCAACTACTGAGAAAAATGAAATAAATGCTGAGATAGAAGACATTTTATTACTTTCTGCCAAACAAAATATTGGGGTAGAAACCCTTTTAAAACATTTAACTTCCCTAGTTAATAAAGGGGCTTTGAGCAATAATGAAACTATAGTCACGAACTCTCGACATTTTGAGGCACTAAACAATGCTTTAACAGCTATTATATCTGTTAAGAAAGGAATTGATTTAGAAATCTCTACAGACTTATTTTCTATAGATATTAGGGAATGCCTAAGGCATTTAGGAAATATTACTGGAGAATATGACGTGGATAAAGATATTTTAGGACATATTTTTTCAAATTTCTGTATTGGAAAATAAAGTTACTTTCCCTTTATTAGCTCATACCTGATTTTATTATAAAAAAGAGGTTTTATGAATTATTAATATAAGATCTACATATTTCTTTTATAGATTCCGTTATTCTATTTAACTCTTCATTCATTTTTATCTTTTCTTTTAAAATACTTTGATCGTAAGAAATAAGTTTTACAAAAAAAATTAATTATTCTTTAAGCCGCTAACTCCCTCAATGCTCTAACAAAAACATCCAATTCATCTGTAGTAGTAAATACATTAGGACTGATTCTACAGCCTTTTACATTAGCATAATTAATGGCAACGGTAAATATATTATAATCATTCATTAACTTTTTTTCTAATTCACTAGGAGTCCTATTTTTAAGACCAACATTTGCTATCCCACAGGCTCTAAAAGAATCATTTGGTGTGTTCACAATTATGTTAGATTGATTTCTAACTTTTTTAGTCCAATATTCTTGTAAATAACGGAGTCTAGATTCTTTTCTCTCTGCTCCCAACATATCATAATATTCTATAGCATTTTCTATAGTTAAATCATGATATACAGGATGGGTTCCAATATGGTTTAATCTAGAAATATCTCCCGGCTCTCTGTGGTGTTCTGCGAATACAGGCCAAAGTTTATCTATATGCTTATCATCTACATATAACATTCCTGTACCTAGTGGAACTGCTAACCATTTATGTAAACTAGAGCCATAATAATCACAACCTAAATCATCTATTTTAAATTGAAAGTGTCCTACACAATGTGCACCATCAACCATTACCTGAACCCCCTTCCTGTGAGCCATTTCACAAATCTTTTTGATAGGTAATATATGACCAGTAATATTAATCATATGACACACCATTAGTAACTTGGTTTTAGAAGTTATTACACTTTCATAAATGCTAACTATTTCTTCATCAGAGGCGGGATGATTAGGAATAGAAACTACAATGTTTTTTGTTCCATACCGCTTCGAAATCTGCTCAAACATCATTTGCATTGCACCATAGTCTTGTTTGGCATAAACCGCTTCATCTCCCTTTATCCAATCCATACCCTTAATAACCATGTCTAATGATTCTGTAGTATTTCTCGTTATAATTAAATTTTCATCACTGGTTCCCACGACTCTAGCCAATTTAGAAACCATAGATTTTTTATTATCCCATTGAACAGTTCTCATGTAATAAGATCCTTCATAATTTACCATTTTAGCATGATCTAACATATGATTTAATGTAGGGTTAGGAATAATATTATAGTAACCACTTTCTAGATTAATATAATCGGGTTTCAATGAATAATCTTTTCTAACCTGTAACCAAAAATCTTCCTCAGAAGCTATCTGTTTAGGTGATAAATGTTCAAAAGTCTTGAGAGTATTCGCAAAAGAAGTATTAATTAAAGGAAGACCAACTGCTGCAAGAGATACATTTTTTAAAAATTCTCTTTTATTCATTATTTTTAGTTTTCTTTAAAGATAAAGAAATAACTAAAAAATACAAATATCTGTTAATTAGAATTTTACAAAAGAAAATACTGCTATAAATTGTAAAATTATTTTAAAGGAGTACCGTATAAATCGAAGTCCCCAGCCTCATAAATTTTAACAGAAACAAATTCACCTATTTTTATGTAATGTTCTCTAGCATCAACTAGAACATCATTGTCTACATCTGGAGAATCAAATTCTGTTCTACCATAAAAATAATTTCCTTCTTTTCTATCAAACAAACAAGTAAACGTTTTTCCTATTTTTTCTTGATTAATTTCCCAAGAAATTTGCGATTGGATTTCCATAATTTCATTCACTCTCCGGAACTTTACCTCTGCTGGGACGTTATCTTCTAAAACAAATGCACCTGTATTTTCTTCATGTGAATATTCAAAAGCACCCAAACGCTCAAAACGCATTTCCTCAACCCAATCTTTTAATTCTTGAAATTGTTCTTCTGTTTCACCAGGGTATCCAACAATTAATGTAGTTCTAATCCCCATATTAGGAACTGCTTCTCGGAACTTATGAATCAAAGCTGTTGTCTTTTCATGGGTAGTACCCCGTTTCATAGATTTTAAAATCTCTGTATTGATGTGCTGTAAAGGAATATCTAAATAATTACAAACCTTTGGTTCATTTTTCATAACCTCTAAAACATCCATTGGAAAACCAGTTGGAAATGCATAATGCATACGAATCCATTCAATTCCATCTACTTTAGCTAAAGCTTCTAAAAGAGACGCTAATGCTCTTTTTTTATAGATATCTAGACCATAATAGGTTAAATCTTGAGCAATGAGCATAATTTCTTTGATGCCCTTCTCAGCTAATTTCTCTGCTTCAATAACTAGTTCTTCAATTGGAGTAGATTTGTGTTTTCCACGCATCAAAGGAATAGCACAAAAAGAACATGGACGATCACAACCTTCCGCTATTTTTAAATAGGCATAATGTTTTGGTGTAGTAGTTAAACGTTCACCTATAAGCTCATGTTTATAATCTGCCTCTAAAACTTTTAAAAGATTTGGTAAATCATGTGTGCCAAAATACTGATCTACATCTGTAATTTCTTTTTCTAAATCAGGCTTGTAACGTTCACTTAAACAACCGGTTACAAAAACCTTATCTACATCACCTGCTACTTTCTTTTCTACATAGTGTAAAATGGTATCTACAGACTCCTCCTTTGCTTTACCAATAAAACCACAAGTATTAATTACAACAATATTACCTTCATCATTTTCATCTTCATGAACAACATCTTTGCCATTAGCCTTTAACTGTCCCATCAAAACTTCAGAATCATAAATATTTTTAGAACATCCTAACGTAACTACATTAATCTTATTTTTCTTTACCGATTTAGTTCTCATTATTATTTTTTAAGGATGACAAAAATACGTTTTATAAAGTGAATTTTAATTGAAATTTTCTGGTTGTTTTCTATGCTTAGTTAATTGTTCAAAGATATACCCTAGTAATAATAATTTACCTTCCTCATTTGATTTTCCAATAAAAGTAAGGCTAATTGGCTCTCCAGTTTCCTTATACCCCATAGGTATTGTAAGGTTTGGGTATTCAGCAACTGCAGAATATGCAGAATGGAAATTATTAACCGATAAAATAGCATCTAAGTTCTGTGTTTCTAAAACACCAAAAAAATTTCTTGCTCTACTCTTTAGATTAACTTTAATGCGTTCAAGATTAGCTTCCGATGTTGAATCTTTTCCAATATTTATAAGTCTCAATTGGCCATATGGAGCTCTTATTTTTTTTTCTTTATTGTTATATGAAATGATGTCTGTCACATCTGAAACCTCAACCTCTTTATCTGCATAATTTTTTAAATATTTTGGTAATTCATGTTTCATTTCAAGGTTTAAGATTGATAAAAAACCTGGAAGTTTAATTTTTCTCGGAGCTATCAATATTATTTCACCACCAGCTTCTTCTATTAGATCCATGTTTTTCTTAAAAATTGAATCTCTAAAAATATCTTTAAATACTCCAAATCGTTTTCCTTTGAAAGATTCTTCTAAATCAGTTAAATCCTCTACAACTTCAAAAGATTTGGGGTCAGAAGCATCAAAACCTAGCATTGAATTGAACAAAATAAAACTATCAGTAACATTTTTAGTCATAGGCCCAGGGGTATCTAAAGTACTAGAAATAGGAACAATTCCAGTTCTACTTAACAACCCGACAGTAGGCTTTAAACCCACAACAGAATTCTGACTAGATGGAGAAGTTATGGATCCCGATGTTTCTGTACCAACAGCTGCAACTGCATAATTTGCAGCTACACTTGCACCGCTTCCAGAGCTTGAACCTCCAGATTCAAAAATAGCTCTACCATATGGATTTAAAGTTTGCCCACCCGTGGCACTATAACCTACTGGGCAAGTACCACAAAAATAATAAGCCCATTCACTTAAGTTTGACTTTCCTAAGATAATTGCACCAGCTTCTTTTAATCTTTTTATGATAAAAGCATCTTGGGTATTCTTATTTTTTGATAAAACTATAGCACCTGCTGTTGTTGGCATTCCAGCTGTGTTAATATTGTCTTTAATTAACACTGGCATTCCATAGATAGAAATATCTAACAAAAGTTTATTATTATCTCTATTTAGATCTCTTTCCCTTGCCTCTTCCAAAACATTCGGATTTAAAGAAATAATGGCATTCAATGCAGTTTCATTATTGCTTTCAAATTTTCTTATTCTGTATAAATAAAATAAAGTTAATTTTTCATGTGATAAAAGTCCTTTAGCTATACTTTTTTGAATGGATGGAATATTTTGCTCTAAAATTAAAGGTTTTAACTTATTATATTCTTCTTCGGAAAAATTGGTAGCAAGCTCATCATTGAACGGTTTAAAATTAGCATTCATATCCAAAACCTTAGATTGGAATAACTTAAATTTCATTCTAGAAATATTATGCTCTTGCTGTTTTTTTATAAGCTCTGATTCATCATATACTTTAAAAAAAATTGAATTGTTTTTATTTTTACATGAAAATAAAACCAAAAAAGCCATAAGAAAGATTATTTTTTTCATGTGATAATTTTTTAATTTTTATAGAACTACATCATTTATTAAACCGTAATTTATAACATAAATCAGTAATGTTGATTGTATATTTTAATAATGATATCAAAGATACTTTTTATAACGTAAAAAATAAAAAAGGGTCCTAATTATTCAATTTAAAGTTTAAGAAATTAATTTAATATTTTTACATTGATAAATCTTATCAACTCATATGTATTCAATTCTTAAAAAAAGAAACTAAACCTAATAATAATCTTATTAAAAATGAAAAAAAATACTTTACTAGTATTACTTGTGATTTTTTTATTTTCTAACAAATTTTTTGGACAAAACACCAATAAAGACAATAATTACACATTTAAAAGAGGAGATTATAACGGAATTGGAAAATGGTATATGGGCAGAGAAATTGCTTATGTAATGGGTTTTGAAGGTATTGGTTGGTTAGAAAGGTCTGAACGTGAAGAAGAGGAAGATGTTTCTAAATTAATTAAAAATATGAGAATAAAACCCAATGATATTGTTGCTGACATTGGAGCTGGATCTGGATACCACACATTTAAAATAGCCGCTTTAACTAAGAATGGTTTTGTGTATGCCGTAGACATTCAACCAGAAATGTTAATGGTGATAGAAGAAACTAAAGAATCTGGTAAAATCAAAAATATTGAAACTATTCTAGGAACTGAAAAAAGTATTCAATTGCCATCAAATTCAGTTGATAAAATTTTAATGGTGGATGTATATCATGAATTTAATTTTCCGGCAGAAATCATTGTTTCAATAAAAAAAGCATTGAAACCAAATGGAGAGTTATTCTTAATTGAATATAGAAGTGAAGACTCTAGTGTTCCCATTAAAGCTATACATAAAATGTCTGAAAAACAAGCTGTCAGAGAAATGGAAGCAGCAGGCTTTAAACTCAAAAAAAATATAACTAACCTTCCCTGGCAACATTGTATGGTTTTTGTTATAAAAAATTAAAAGCACTAAAAGTAAATTGAATTTTATAATACCTAAATCATAGTTTATGAAAAAATTACCAAAATGGAAGGCATTTCTAATAATAGCATCAGCTTTGATTGCTGCATTTGCAATGGTTTATGAGGCTTATATTAGAATGGTTAACGCTTAATAGCTTTATCTAAACTTAACTACAACTGCACCATTTAATAGTATGTGGTTATCATACAATACTGGCTGTAAATAACTTGTTTAACCTACTTACGTGGATTAGAAGTTGCTGGTTTAAAAGAAAAAACCCAAAAAATCTCGATAGTAATTTTTAATTGGTACTACCCTACTCAAATAAGATCGGTTTTCTTTTGATGGGAGGTGTTTGTATAAGTATGTATAATAGTGAGGTTCTGGGTGTCTTAAAAGAAGAAGATATGCCTATGGTTTAGTGGTTTAATGCTTTGGAGGAGCCCGTTAAATCAAACTCATAAGTATATTTTGGTATTTGATATTTATTTGAAGTTTTAGACGTGTCATACTCTCCTGTATTTTCATTTTTATAACCATTCCAATTAAACAATTTTCCAAATCTTAGGTATAGTTTTTTGCCAGCTTTTAATCTCTCTACAAATTCATAATTTTCCTTTTGCTGAGATTTATATAACCAACCATTAAATTGTAATTCAATTGGCACCTTTATAGGTTCTTCAAGTTCTTTATCATTTTCAAAATCATAAAACATGTCAGTCCATCCTATATAAGTTACAAACTGTCCTGAAAATTTTCCATCGATCACATATTCGAAAGTTGCATAGGTTCTATTTGTTTGGCTATATTCAATTTCTTTTGGATAATCCGCCCAACCTATTAACTCAATATGAAAAGATTTATTTGGGATATATAAATATTCTTCTTTACCATTTCCATCATTCCAATCAACGTAATTATTCGTATAATTTTGTATTTTAATTCCTATTTCTACATTTTTTGACCCATAATGAGAAAGTGATTTACCTTGCGTTCTAGCAACTAATTCTTTAATAGGTTCACTATCCTTTATTTCCTTCTTTTTAAAGGGGTCTGTTTGATTATGAAGCATCTTCTCTAGAGGATAAACCTTTGATGAATACCAATTGCCATAAGAAGCATTAATCCTTCCTCTTGGGTTTTCATAATTTGGTTTTATTTCTCCTTTGTTTATATATTCTGTGCTGTTTTCATTTGAATTGTATGTATTAGAACTAGATGTGTCAGAATCTGAATATCCCCTATCAAATCCTTTTTTTACTGCAGCAATTCTCTTATCATAATTGGGGTGAGTTGAATATAGATCACTTTCATTAGAAGCAATTAAATCTATAGTTTCTTCAATTTGCGAATATGAAGCTCCCAATTTTGAAACTATAAAACTTGCAAATTCATCTGCCTCAAGTTCTTCTTTTCTTCTATCTTCTAAAGATTGATCATCTAAAACAGTAGCTAATAAGAAATCTCTTGTATGACCATTTATATGATGACCAACCTCGTGTGCAAGTATAAATAGACTAGACCAGTTGTTAGTTAATTGAGTAAGCTTTCTCATAAATGCCTCATCAAATAGTATAAACCTTTCTCCCTTAAAAGTAACAGCTAATGCATTACTAATGTCATCACAAGGAACAAGAGTAAAATTTTTAGAGGCACCAATTACATTAAGTATTTTATCTAATGATTCATTGGCTTCTTTTTCAGTTGAGAAGGCGCTAAAAGATTTCTGGTATTGTATACATAACTCTAAGCCTGTTTTTGTCTGCCCAAAACTCACAAGTGGAATGAAAAGTAATAGTAAAAGGAGTTTTTTCATACTGTATGTAGTCAAATAAAAATGAACTTTTTCGCTCAAAATTTAAGAGATGTTTCTGCTAATTTAGTTAAAAATTTTGATACTGTTTTTTTCTAGCTTTCAAAGTCATAGTTTTTTATTTAGATCTTAATGATAATAGACTCAAAGTATTTAGGTGTTTTTTTTCAAGAATTACCAACTCCCACTGATTTTACTTTTTTATTTATTGATTCCTGTGTATTCTAAAATATTCCTCTAGTTTGATTAGCTATTTTAATATTCTGAATATTAGGTCTTAATGTGTGAATGTTTACCACCTAATATAAACCTCCCCCCAAAGAACCTATATATAAACTCCCCCAACCAAGATTAGGTATAATAAATTAATCCATTGATTATGAATGAAGTATTTGACCAATCCGTAAGAATATTACAACTAGTAAGTGAACAGTTAGGAATGACTTACCAAGAACTTAACGTATGGATCTTTTTGATTATCGAACCCATTGTATTTGTGATCCTACTAATTAAAATCTATCTGCTAACTAAAAAACTTAAGAACTATGAAAGAAGCTAATAAACGATTCATAAGACTACTAGGCTATGTAGTCATAGTAATTACCTCCATGCAGTTTCACGATCTTTTACAAACACCCTCTATGTTATTTTTTGGGTTTTTATGGTTCGCTAAAACTTCAGATTGGTAACTTAGCATTTGAATAAGATTTTTAGAGAGAAAAGGCAACGATCTAGGCAACTAAAAAAAAGAAACCTTGTAAATCAGTGACTTACAAGGTTTGTTGCGGAGAAAGAGGGATTCGAACCCCCGGACCTGTTACAGTCAACAGTTTTCAAGACTGCCGCATTCGACCACTCTGCCATTTCTCCGGTCGCGCTGTATATAGCGGGTGCAAATATAGAAAAGGTTTTGATTTTTTAAAAGTATTTATGTGTTTTTTAATAGATTATTTTTTGAGGCTATTTCTACTTTATTTGTAATACATTTATCTAATAATTTCATAAAATGTTAGACTATTTTTTGTTAGTACTTGTAGGGTTCATTGCAGGTATAATAAATATATTGGCTGGTGGTGGATCTTTACTTACACTTCCCATGTTAATTTTTTTAGGGTTACCCCCTAATATAGCAAATGGAACAAATAGAATAGCTATAATAATTCAAAACATCTTTGCCGTAAAAGGTTTTCAGAGTAAAGGTGTAAACACCTATCCTTTTAGTATATATTTAGCAATACCTGCAACAATTGGTGCCATCATTGGAGCATTTGCAGGGATTAAAATAGAGGGTGAACTATTCAATAAAATATTAGGTATTGTAATGGTTATTATTGTTTTACATATGGTATTTAAACCTAGTGAAATTTCAAATAAAACTCTAGAAAGAATTACAGGTAAATATTTTTGGCTAAGCATGATAGCCTTCTTTTTTATTGGCTTATATGGGGGGTTTATTCAAGCTGGAGTGGGTTTTATTATCTTATTAACTTTATCTAGCATAAATCAATTTTCATTAGTAAAGAGTAATGCAATCAAGGTAACTGTAGCTCTTATCTATACCTTGGCTGCTGTAGCTATTTTTGCCTATAACGATAGCATTAATTGGAAGTACGGTCTAATTTTATCTTTAGGTAATGCTGCTGGAGGTTGGTTTATGAGTAGGTGGTCTGTAGATAAAGGTGATAAATTCGTAAAAAAAGTCTTAATTATTATGGTATTAGCAATGGCAATAAAACTATGGTTTCCTGATTTTTATAGTATCTTAGC